>Ga0210040_10004645_pt1 | contig 17813 bp, 14 predicted proteins | sample CryGeyCG12114_NA_FD_185462 | JGI IMG/M metagenome (GOLD analysis project Ga0210040, IMG submission 185462) | Groundwater microbial communities from aquifer - Crystal Geyser CG19_WC_8/21/14_NA (SPAdes) (version 2) | ecosystem: Environmental > Aquatic > Deep subsurface > Groundwater | place: USA... | reverse complement strand
AAAAAAGTTGCCCCATGTTATTTGGCCATCCCCGACAAATGGCCAATTTATACAAAGTAAACCACTAAATCTGTAAAATGTTGTGGCAACAATAATTCACTGCTCATTTTCTCAGTTAAAAAAATATTATTTAAAAAAATTTGTGTTCACATCTTGTTCACAGCAAAACAACCATAATGCCAAATAACCTACCGAAAAAAAAATTCCATTTTTTTCTGAAATGAACTATAGTGTGTCATTTCAAAATACCCCTTTGCTTGCATTCCTTCTGTACTATATACTTGGTGATAGAATTGAAAGCGTGTTTTTCTTTTATGCACTTGGATTGGAAATGTTGCGTCAATTATACTTTCTGTATGAATACTTGCATGCTTTGAAAATCAGATTGTTGGTTTGTAAATCTGAGTTTGTTATCTACTTTATGCAGCCCTTATTTAACCAACTGTAAGCTTATTCTCGGATATATTTTTTACATGCACTGCAGTGTACTAACCGCTCCAAATATGGATCTAATCACTCTAATTAAGCACTATCATCATTGTTGAATTTGAATTGAAGTAATAACGGCCAAATACAGGTTTTAAAAATTGTATTTTGACCAAAAAATGGCGAAACTCAATTCCCATTTTCCTTTCAATTATAACACTTGGGACTTGATTTTAACTTTAATGAAAGTTCTCTGTACCTAGTACCTACTATTTATTATATAGCTGTACAGCCCACAAAAAAACGTCTTGCAGTCACGTCTGTCCGTCCGTCACTAAAAGTCACACCGTTTGAAAGACTTGAATGTTTTGTGTAGACTAACAATGAGGTAATGAAAATGGATGGCGGAGTTGTACATGGTACTATAGCTCAAATTAAGCTTGAGAAGTTCAATAAAAACCCAAAAATATATTATAAATCCCCATGCAGCTGCTAACTCTCACAGCATCAAAAAGTTAATTTTTTGCATTTTACATGCATCTAAATATATGAGTGGCCAAAATTGAAAAAATGATAGGTAACAATAAAGCAACCCTTGTTTTCGAGATTTTTCCCATGTGATTTTTTATTTGAAAAATCGAAAATTTATATTTCATTTCGGAACTTTGTTTCGGCCACCGTAGCATATGTAAACTTGATAGTTAGTAACTAATATTTTCAGGAATAAATTGTTATAAACACTCCCCTAATTATTTTAAGCCATTTACCATTTCAAAATCTTGCCACCCGCCTACAACAAGTCATTGTAAGTCTACTTTATACTTCAGACTACTTTAGAATTTATATCCTTTTTCCTTGTCGGATGGGACCAATCGGATCAAAGCTTCAGGACCCAGCTTTTCTTATATATGGAACTAAAATTCGGAATCTTCCAAACATCCAACAATAGTGCAAATCGGTATTTTAGTAGTAAATGTTTTCAAACGATTTTGCCACTACAAACAAAGTTGCATTCGTTTACAATAGTTTATTACTCATTATTAACTAACTAACCTACTTAATATCCAAACACATGAAAGTTTTGTAGACCTTTACTTGAGTGGCAGTAACACACTATTGTCATTATTATGATCACACCAGTGCACAACACATAGCACACGCTATTGTGAGATCATATAGTTCACATAATGATTTGCTAGTACAAAAAACATAACAAGTTCATTCATCCTCTCTTACGCATTTTCTCAAGCCCTCTAAACTCGCTATATTTGTAGTCTAGCTTCAGTTAGTAAATTGCAAAGTTTAGGTGATCATGTTTTCATATCCTTTACGAAAATCTAACCCTTCCAAAACAATAGGTGTTTACAAAAAATGCCCATTTATGCTGTGCGTACTTTCGTACTTAACGACTACACACGAATTTCTCACGGAAGGAAGTCCGCCGCATTACGTGATAATAAATACAGCAATGTGTGTATATGCATTTTATGTCTGATTGCCAGATAGAACACATGTAAACTTGCAATTTTTGCATGGTAGCGAAAAGGGCTTATTTGATGAACTACGATAGGTGGATAGGTCAAACCCCAAAATGTACATAAGATACCCAAGCATTCATAAAAAGGACGAAAAATTTTACTTTTCTATATAAAAGTAAAAATATTCAAATTGCTCTCTTCCAGTTTATAACAGTTAGTTGGTTTGTCAATAACGCGTTCCTTTTCAAGTGTCTGTGTCAGTAAGTGTGTGCATACTCAGGATGAATAAACCATACAAGATCTTAGGAATTTTTGTCATTCCTGTGAGTGGTTCCATAAAATCAATTCAAAAGTATTTCAATAACAAAGCAATGCATTTTTACAGTTGTTGGTTTCACATATTTTACAGATAATGTTCTTCATATCTGCACCCGTCTATGCAGTAGCTATACGAAATCCATATGAAATGTACCGAAGACATCATAAATTACGATCAACTATGCCCAAAACAGCTAGCTTCACAGAAATTCAACCTGCAAGCAGTAACTACTTTTACAACTATGAAGACGGGAATCATAATACTATTCGCAGCGCTTTAACTAGGCAAAATCTGCATAAAAATGTTCCCGTCAGAGCAAACTACTACACATACCAACCGAATCATTATGCCCCCATTCAAAAACCTATAGTCACATTTCAAAGGAGTAGTTCACCCAAATCTTATCCTATGATTGATCTTGGCTACTCAAGCAATGCGTATTCCCACGCTCCAGAAATCGAAGCATCCCCTCAACTCACACATGAAAAACAGTATCAAAGCACTACAGCCAATCCTGGCTTCGATTCTTACCTGATTCCTGAACGTAAATAACAAATTTGTCTTAAAAAAACTAATTCTTAATTTGTTACATCTGCATTCTATAACAATATTTATACTTTTACATATAGAATATGAAAATCAGCTGCCTACCTATCTAGACAGTGACAATAGCTTAGCTTATGATTACAAGGAAGATGATGACAGCTCGTCAATTCCATACGGAACTCGAAAACCAGGCAATTATGGCAGCTCAGGTTGGATCCCAATCACCCCCGCATATAAGAAACACAGTCATCCTGTTAGCCACGCACCAAGTCATTATCCTCACATTGCCCCCCAGCAGTCTACCAAACCTTATTACCTAAGTTCAACACCAAAACCATATTCCGCACACCAAACTTATGTGTCACAGCACCCGGAGCTAGATGTAATACCTTCAGTCTCGTACGATTTTTCGTACAAAATGCCTCAACCGTATCATCAACAGGCGACACAAATTAACAGGTACGCACCAAATGCACTTCCGTATAGTTTTCGACCAAATGGAGTGTTACAAAAATACCCTTACGTCCCGTACCAATCTGGTAGCCATCCTGTGAATAAATTTCCTGTGTATAATAACAATGTTCATTCATTGAAATCGGTTCTTGGGAGTCGTCAAATAGACTATGAATCGTCGGCGACTAAATCTTCAAATGAACGTTTGAATTACAATGATGAATATGTAGTAAGGAAACCAAATAAATACTACACGCCTAAATTGGATTTGAGTTTCAAAAGTAAAAGTGGAAGCCAAATTTCTAGCCAAGAGAATGTTCTCTCTTTGCCCCAGCCGAGTTTTCAAGATGTGATTGAACAGAAACTAGCGTCAATAGCGTTGCAAGTACCGTACTCTAATAATGTGAATCATCAAACTGTGACCTACACTCGTGAGTATATTTTACCAAGTATTGATTATGAGATTCCTGAGGAGACTAGAATTGTTCCCCGACTTCAGGGCTACTATAGGAATGCAACTAGACCAATAGTTTTTCCAAAACATAGCGTTGACAAGAGTGCTACGGTTGGTAGTTCATTGAATCCTATCAGAATATCGGCAAAAAATGTGCAACCTTCAGTATCTCACTATCATGGTAGTAAACAATGACATTGGTTTTTGATCAATTGAAGTTATTTATATTGTTATGGTTTGGGGCAAAACGCTCGCTTGAGTAATGTTTGGTAAGTTTCCCACGAGCATATCTAGCTCGTGACAATGGATGCATAAAAGTTTAATGCGTGAGTAGTGTAACTGACGCACAGTTATCAGTAATTTCCTAGTCAACAATGACAAGCTTTGCGATTTAACTTAATCACTCACAAATGATTATAGAAGTGAAAGTTCTTCAGTAGTTTCGTCGTTGAAATTTATTTTGCCAAGAGCAGACTGCAGACAGTCAAATTGCGTGCAGTGTGTCTTTTAAATGTTATCAGTGCTTGTCTAAATTATGTGTGCAAAAAAAGCATTTCGTAGAATTAAATCTTTGAACCTTATCGAAGATAATCATTGGTCAAATTTAGAAGCCACGGGTGAAGAGGCGACTACTGCATGTACACGTAAACTTTTAGTGTGAAGTTCCAATCATCCTGTTAAGCTCCTTGCGTTCGTTACTAATAATTATGCAATTGGCTATTAGGGTACTATGATGTTTATACTGTCCAAAATGTAAAATGAATGTAAATCGCTTAAAACTGGAAAGTAAATAAAATTACATTCATTTAATGCAACTGATTGTGCATAGTTAGCGGGAGTTCTTATTAAGTTCGTGTCTTGTTCTGTTGTAATGTAATTTAAAAAAATTCTTAATACTAGAAACGGAAGGATGCTTTAAATTATTGCCACAATAAAGGTCAACCAGGGCACGAAAAGTTAAGTGAAAAGGAGCTGCATTTAATTTCACAACACAACTTCTATATGCAATACACGCAATATGGACAATTTAATAAATAACGCTCAAGAGAAATCTAAGCAAAGAAGCAGAGGCATAACTTAAGTCATAGAAATAAATTACAATCAACACGTAACACGTAAGTGTTAATAGATTAGGAAACAAAGCATTCCCATTCTAGCATATAGGTAGAATAATCTAAAAATTAATAAAAACTAAAAATATTAACAGGGTTTTCGTCATAACAATTTATCATCATTCATTTGTACAACACAATAAAATGAATTAAAGTGCCTGTGCTTAAATCTCACAAGTAGTATTTATTGCATCTTAACTTCGAAGAAACTTCAGAAACGAGCGGTTTTTTGAGATTTAATCGGAGACGCAGTCTTTGTTGCGTTAGCCAATTTCTTTTGCTTACTTGCTTGAGCAAGCTCTTTGCTTCTATTCATTAAAAACGCAAACGCATTGACTTTCGGCTTTGTTACAGCTTCAATCGGAGATTTATTTTCGGACGGAGACGAATTACTGCTGCTCGGGGTGAGAAACACAGAATTTGGACTTGAGTCTATAGATTCAGTGTCAGTAAATAGCTTCCTCTTTTTATTTTCAACCATTGTAACCTCAGTAGACGGAAGTGAACGTTTCTTTCCTATCCCTATGTCAGAAGAGGAATTTATCTCTTTACTTGGTTTGGGATTGTTGAGAACCTTCTGATCCATATTGATAACAGGAAATGATGAAGCAATAGAAACTGGTTTCTTTTTTTCTGATTTTTCTTTGTTACAATCTGAGTCTTTCAATGATTTCTTAGGTTTCGGGCTTTCTGTATCCACTTTCTTTGATTTTGTTTCCGATTCATTGAACTTTTCAATATTAGGCACAGTAGAAGAAGTCAAGGGAGTCGAAGAAGATCTTGTTTTACAGACATTTGATTTCCTACGAAGAATATCTAGTTCGATACTCTCTATTAATGAATTGTATGAAAAACCAAACCCAGGAGATGCAAAGAAAGGAGCTAATCGTCTCAAGTACTTCATGAATGCTTCGTATCGACATTTCAGCATTTCATTATCTGAAAGAAAAAATATTTCAAGTAAATTTCGTCTCTCTCCTTCGTTGGTGTCTGCCCACCAGCATTGAAATAAAATTAAGAACGATCGACTAACCACTTCGAGCCCAGAATGATAATATTGGCTTCAGCTCATGCATAATCCTCTGGACGGAAACCCTGGCACTTTTCAGAAAATTGGATGAGTAATGGTCACAATAAAGAGGATTGTTATACGACACCGCAAAGTAGTCGATTAATCCTAGACAAGCAATTCCTAATTCCATGTTGTTAGTTGATTTCTTCAGCTTTGACTGCAAGTTTAAATTATTAATAATTCATTCACAATATAAAATGCTTGCATTTTTTTATTTCGGTAGTACCTAGTACCGAAGCTACCGGAAGCAAAAACTTCGAACAAAGAAGAAAGATGACAAGACAACTTACATTTGTGAAAAGTACATTGAAATCGGATTTAGTGATGTCTCGAAAGGACAAAAAAACAGGGTGATGAATGCTGTCAGTGACAAAATTCATTGCTTCTTCCTCTACTTTGGACATGTTATTTTTAAACCCCTTGAAGAGGGATCTCTCCAGTCGTTGCGCTTTCAGTAACTCCGCGTCTACGTCAGCTTTAATCCTCAAACACTGTAGCTGAAGATCAGTATTTGCGTCTGATTTTGCCGACTCGTTAGTTTGGCTGTAATCATCATCCTTTACGGTCATATTTTCTAACCCTTTAGTCTCAGTTTCAGTGTCTTTTAAAATTTCCACTTCTTGCTCTGTTTCATATTCATCTATATCCATCATGGAAGTCATAACGTCTCGTCAGTTAATGAATAGCATCTAACCCGTCAAGTCAAATAAATAACAAAGTGACAACAGCACTAAAATCCCATTAGGCAAATTGTGGAAACCTGAATGGAACCAAAATTTCGATTAAAAAGTGGAGTTAAACAAGTACAGAAAGACTATAGACTACTAGTTCCAGTTACCTGCGGATTACGACTAGCACTTATTCACTTTGTTACTAGTTGTTACTTGTTAGTTACTTTGAGGACTTAACGACGCACAGGACTGCACAGCTGGACAGTTAATTAGAAACACTTTAAAATTTGTACTTCGTTTTTACTTTTTACAGAGGTGAAAACTAAAAGTTAGCCCTAAGAAACAAAACAAATTGTGACAGGAAAAAACCCGCTCTGGAGTACACAAGAGACCTTTTCCCGCTATATATTGCATAGTTTGGATTGGATCATTGGAATCTCTAATTCTGTATGCAATGCATTATATGAATGACTACGAATAAGTTACATCATTAAAGCAAATGAGAGTCATTAAAGATTGCACTGATTGCAGTATATTCGTATCTTATTCATCATAAATAATGAAACTAGTTATAAATAGTTATTTTTGACTTTTTGAAGTAATTGACCTCATTGGTAACATGACATGCTTGCATGCAAAACTTATTTATGTTAGCTAGTGCCTGAAGTACTACTAAAGTACATGATTGATGACTTATCATAGTTGGTTTAAATATAAAATACAATTCAAGTTTTTAATTTCACTCGGGATGCAGTTTAACATATAATTAGTAGCGTTAATAATTTGTATTCAAACGATTTTCTCAGCTGGAAAAATCATTCTTCGTCTTCTTCAGCACCCTCCTCTCCACTCGGCGGCTGCTTTCCTTTCTGGATAATTTTAGAAGCTGCAGCAGGTTCATCAGTTTCTCCATTATCTGTTCCCACTTTGTCGTCATCCTCAGCATTGCCAAATTCTGACAGGGGAGCAGCAGCAAAAGCACCATCTGAAGAATTGCCTGATGCATCATCTTTCAATTCTTCTTCGGGTTCACCAATTTTCGCCTCTCCTTCTTCGCCACTGTCGTCTGAGCTGAAGTCAAGTCCTTCATCCAACTTTTGTTTAGTGGAACCAGAACCCAAGTAGTCCGAAGAGTCGTATCCTTTGTCGATTTCCCCGTACAACGTATCTGAACTCATTGACTCGTATGGAGTGTACGTACTGTCATCAGGTATCATTTCTTGCTCCCCATATAATGTTTTCAGACATATTGGGTACTCGTTAACTTTGAACGATTCACCTAGAATGCAATGCATGAATTTAAAATAATTATTGATTCTCTTAATAAGTATCCACAGTTGATTAAAACAGTTTTTGTCACCTTCTGTCATAAGAAAACGTATAAACTGTTCACTCCTGTAGTATGGGGGCAATCCGGAACGCTCTTTAATTGGAGGGAATCCTAACGCTACCAATGCTCCTTTTATATCTTCTTTGGTAGTTAGGTAGTAATGATTTGAAAATAGTCTGATAAAAAGATCAATATCAATTTCCGTTTTCGAATCATTGGTGTAAGACTTTTCTTGAATTTTAGCACGCCTGGCTTCAGTCAGTAGCATGTCAACCTACAGAAAATCATTGCAAAAGATGATATATCTATATTGCAATTTGAAAAGCATAGTACCTCTGAAAATCAAATTACTTCTAATTCTGAAGGAAAAAATCCCAAAGCTCGGCAAACTGCTGGAATCTCAATAAGTCGAATAGAATTTTTCACTGAGAAGATATCTTCTTGCCGATCTATGCGTTTCATATTCAAATAGAAAAAAATGAGAGATATATCCTCGATAATATCTTGGCATCTGTTCCCCCAAATTCTTCGGAGATTGTAGTAGTAAGGTTGATGTCCAGTTCCACCCATGATAACCATAGCCTCTACTGATCGAAGATCTGCTTCCCATTCAAAAGCTGCATTATCCCGTGTTCCCAATGTGAACACTAATTGTGGAGCTGGTGCAATTGCAATATCCAGAATATCTTCTGGATGTGCTAGCACACCCATATATCTATGTGGATTTCCATCCAGTGGAGTATCAATAATTCCAAGTTTGTTTCGAACTGTGTACAGTAAGAACTTTTTGTTTCGGTTTCCGACTAGTCCGGGGAATTCTAAAAGATGCTTAATTGTGACACTTCTGCCAAATACAGGGCCAGCACATGTCCGTTCAACCTTTTCATCGTCCAAATTGAAAACTCTGAGTTTATTCTTTGAATAAAAAAAGCATTTTTATCAAATTCTCTATGCATATTTAAATAATAATGTGCCGAGGATTATTCTTTTGCACCAATTCATTCGCAAAGGTCATGCAATGAGATCCAAAATCGGCTGGACAGTCAAATACCATTGCTGTAGGCATATAACATTGCTCAACAACAATCACTTTTAGAATTTTTGTTTTCCCGTCAGCATCATCTCTAAATTAAAACCATTTACTAGTTCAATTTCAAGAGCGCTGAAAGTTTTTGAAAATATTTTTGCCTGAAACAGTAGAGACATACTGGGAACGAAGATCATATTCGATAAGACGGCGATCTGAGCCTAAAGAAAATAGTCTGTCTTGCTTGGTCACTTGATCGTGGTAAAATTTCACGTCTACTATTGACCCCATGTGCGGATGGAGTTTACATTTCAGATACCACTTTTTCACTTTTGGTGAGTACCGCAAGAGGAAAATGTTATTCGCAATATCCTGTATTCAATATACTTTCATCAGGTTTCTATTATATGCAATGCAATTTATCTTTAGCAAAAAATGGAAATTACATAATAACACAGGAATAAGCCGTCCGAGCTTAAGATTAGAGCTTTGATTGATTCCTTGCCCACATGAATTGGAGGAATGAATGTTACCCACGTATAGTTAAAACGGAAAGACAAGCGACCGTCAATCAAGCCAAATATTCCAAACTGTCCTGCATGTGAAATTTGGCAAACATGGCGGTGTTTTTTAAATCAATAATAGTATGTTGTTCCACGCTTAATCACACAAACATCACACAATTATTGTGAAAATGTGACTGACCAGTTGGATGGAATCTAAATGCAGACACTTTATGATGCCCTGAAAAAATTTTGTCGTTGAATAAGATTTTGTGTGTGATGTAATCGTAAAGATGTGCTTCTCCTTGACGAGTCACAAATAGAACATGGTCTCTGCACGAAAGAAAAAAGTTGCTGTCACAAAATCAGTTTTACTTTCAATTTCAAGAATTTATCAAAACTTACGATCCAGGGCAAACGTCACACTGTAAAAAATCACAATTATAAACTTTAAATTCCATCTATACATAGAATATGAAAAAGTTTTGCGTATTAATTGCTGCGGCAAAACTTACAGCTACATAATGATTTGGACTGCCTGGTACAAGAAGATCTAATTTATTTTCAGAAAGATGGTAGTAGTAAACATCACCACCTTTTGTACCTGTAGATTATAAATTGTGTAAAAATGTAAAGATTTGTATATTTGCAGAAATGCATTTAATATAGTAAACAGTTTTCATTTCAAGATATATATGTATCAATAGATGGATCTAATACCAATAACGAAATCAGGGCAGTAAAATGGAGGCCGTTCAATTGTAGTTTTTGAAGCTTGGGGATAAAGCCTATTTTTTCCCATGGTGTAGTCTCGAACACAACTGTATTCATCCGATTTAAAATACTCTTTTCTGTTTTTCGGGTCGAAATCGGGATCTGAAAGTTAAAAAAAAACTTTCATGAAGGGGCACATTGAGACGTAATTTCTCGCATTCACTTATAGCTCATCAATTTCATCTCACCTGGCTGATTTTTGAAATCCGGACTAAATGTTATGTTGAATGAGACGGAATGAATAGCTGCCATCGGTTTCTTTAAATTTGTGAAACGAATTAATTTGAAATCAGAGTCGAAAAAACGCACTGAGCCAGCTACATCCCCCACAACAATGTATCTAGTAAATAATTACATGAACTGAATGTGAATTTGCAAATAATTAACGTAATACAGACTGAGCTTTTTAACGGTCGGAAAATCATACTCTTTGAAAAAGGTCATAAATGTGAGTCCCACTTCGCTGACTTTATAGAATTTTTTCAGCTCTTTAATATTTTTTGCCGCATCTGGTGGGTCATCTAATCCAAATACAACAGGCGTACTCCACAACAGAACATAACCTATTTAATTCCAATGAAGTTCGTGAATTTTAACAATACACCTGCTACAGGATAGTGATAAAACCATAAAAGTTAAGAAATAGAAAAAATTTCACACCAGCCATTGTTGCTGTAGCTAACCAATCACCACGGGTTTGAGGCATCCATAAAGAGCAGGTAAACTTTTTCTGCTTCTTGATGAACCCTGATCTGAGATCAGGCCTTTGAATAGAAACCCGATCTTCACGACTGTCCTCTCCAGTTTCCCTCAACTGTACCAATTCATCATTCATTTTATTCTGAAAAATTAAAACTTTATTAATATCAAATCTGTTATTTTTACCCAAGTGCAGCACAAAATTGAGAAATCTCCGGTAATCGCAAAAAACTCTATACGCTCTTCACAAAAGCTTATATCCCGGACATATGTGGCCTTATCGGGTAGTTGCTTTGTGTCTACAAAAAAGATATGCCATGCATTTGTTCATAGTTCAAAAATGTTGTTCTGACTTCATTTGTAGCAAGTTAGCAATAATAGTTAGCGAGTAATTATTTACATAGGGGAGTTTTATTGTCCGACTTTGGTTCGAAATCCCAGAAACTGATAGTCTGATGTCCAGCTTCTTCATTTCCCAAAGTTACTAATATAAAATCCACCCCAGTGAATGTTACAGCAACAAGTCCATGTCCATCGTGCGGCCTTTCAAATATTTTTACAGGTTTCCTGTTTCCAGATGAAAATATTCCAAAAGATAAATAATAGTGCTTTCGTGCTTTCTACGATGATGATTCAGTAAATTATATTCTCTTCAGTTTTTTTACGCTTGTACTAAATCCCATATAGCCAGTATACTATCTTGTCCTCCATCACCGGACGCAAAGAAGCGCATTTTCTTCTCATGGGCTAATGCGGTAATTGCGTTTTTCTACATGTTTATATGAAATTGATATTGCATGCAAGATGTAAGCATGTCAATAGAATTTTGCTTTTTGGTATTTTACAGCATGCATGCGATCGCTCACGTATAACTTTTAGATTACGTACATGGGCTTGGAGACATTTTTGGCTATTTTCCACATAGTCAAGGATAACCACTGTATTGGAAACCGCATAGGCTATGCTATTCTTATACAAGCCAGTGAGACTTATAGCAGGCACATTGTCGGATCTTCCGTACACTCTTTTCAATTTCTGAAACATTATTAGACAAAGGACTCTAATATCCAGCCATGTTAAAAAATCACGAATTTAGTTATGATTCTTACAAATGGAGATAGAGCTTCGGCCGTATCAATTCGATTTGTTAGGTAAGTTTTCTCTTCCACGACTTTCTTCAATTTTTCCTTCTCTTTTTCAGCAATTGCGGACACGGACTTTACAGCTTTCATCTTGCACTCCAAGTCCGGCTTGTGCACTTTTTCTTCGTCATAATCAAAGGTGCTAGGCAATGTTGAGAATATGGGCTCATACCCCTCTTCAGGTACTGATAAATTGCTAGCAACCGAGTCCAGGAGCATGTCCATGTTGTTTTAGGTACTGGAGGTAGAACTATAAAGAATTTCAAATCCAAAATACTTTGTTGGATCGATAATAAATGCCAGTACGTGATCAATGGAGTAACAGGTTGATGGGTTGTTGCACACAGAGAACACGAAACAAATCAATTATTACTTTCCAAATAAAACAACTACATAGACATTTATTCTGATACGTTTTTCACTTCTACGATATAATAATGGAGATACATAGATCATACAAGATATTAGATTCCCCTGAGATTGCTGTCATTCAAAATCGCAAAGAAGAGAATTTATCATTGAACATAACATGTGACAGTATGCATAACAAGGGCATAGTTATAACAACAGTAAATAAAGACTCAAGGGGCTTAACATTTTTTCTAAACAGAAAATAATTTCTGGTACGATCATAAGTTTGACATTTAACAGATTTCAATTAAGTTTTCCAAAATAATACTTTGAATGAGAGCGAAGGGATGAATATCATGAAGGTCATGAGATTAATATTCAGATTTTCACCAGTTATCTGTATAAATGCACATCGGAATTAAGTAACATTTGAAATTGTTATTTGTTTAAGTCACATTATCACTGAAGACGTGTCAAGATTAAAGCTTGAACATTGAAAATAAATAATAATATACTTCTCGTGTAATACTATTTGCTCTATATTTTACTACTTGCAGCACAGCACATGAAACATTACGCAAAATTCGCTACAACTCATTCACATTTGGTATTGACAAAGGATCAGAATACTCACTCATTATTTCTTGAGAATATAATCGAAAGCGTACTAGAGATTATAATCATTTTCCTGTAAATTAAACGCTGGGGGTAAGAGAATCTTCTTTTTGTGACAGTGAAACCTCTTTGTACCGACGAGCATGAACTTTTTGAGACAGAAAAACAAGACATGGAACAATTGGAGTCATCATAGCGACAGCAACAGGCAGAACAGTGGCTATATCCGCTTCAGGCTGGTTGAAAGAAATCTGAAGAGCAAAGATAGCTAGCCCTGTGTTCTGTACTCCAGTTTCAACCCCAATTGCAATTACATCTTTCCAGTCCTGCTTTAACAGAGCAGCTATACTTCCGCCAAATATGTATCCCAATAAAGGAAGAAATAATCCAGCAAGTACAATCTATGTAATATAAAGATGGGCAAACATTAGAACTAAAATCAATCGTTGGAATAACGGACTACGTGACTGTAGTTGCGTGCCAACAACGTGAAACGCGTGCTAGAGTATGAGTTGAATACCTGCCATGTAAACAGCCGAAAAATATAGAGGTTCGTATAGATAGCAAAGACAACGATGAAAATGATAAGGAAGACAGCAAATGGTTTGAGTATCTTGACTAAGAATTTAGCAACTCGAGGCAAAAATCGTTGAATCATCAATCCGATTGAAAGTGGAACAACCAGGGCAGCAGCGAATGAACCGATTCTGGAATATGGTACACCTACATTGGCATCAACGAAGATAGTAGTTCCCAAAGTTAATATCCAAAGCGGCATCATAACTGCAAGAAGGATAGAGAAATATTGTCAAAAGAGATTTATCGATGTTTCACATGCATATGCGCAAGAAATCTTATCAATCTATATGAAAATTGATTGAATTAGCATTTAATTTCACTATTACCAAAAGCAGAGAATGTGGAAATAGTGGTCATTGTAATGGAAAGATCCAAATTTCCTCCCAGAGTTAGGGTCCAGATATTAGAAGCACCGCCACCAGGTGAGCATCCAGTTAAAAACAATCCAAGTTGTAAGTCTGGACGAGGTATTAAAGTTTTGGCAAGACCATAAGATATCTATAAAAACATAAAATACCTTTAAATGGTTGAACAATTGTAACTCAAGTAATACACTAAATAGTTTATAGTACCAATGGCATTGTCAGGAACTGAGTGCAAAACCCAATCAAAGGTCCCACTGGTCTTCTCAAAGTCTCTTTGATCAACTGCGTGTCCAGAGCAGCCCCCATGTTGATGTAAATTATTGTAACGAGACTAATTACGCTATATGTAAATGCTTTATCCAGCCATCCACGTTTACGGACCACTGAGACTCGAGTGCAATTCAATTTGGCAGAAACAGTTTCGTTATTCTGGTCATCCACAAATTCATGGGCACAAATTACTGCACGACCAAGAAAATGTCCAGTGACGTTAATAGCCAATTCGCTGTTTAGAAGTTCATTATCTGTCAAAGCTGCGGATGAAATTTGCTTAGGAAAAATCGTTGCTACATCTGCATCACCAGTTTCGTAAAAGAGTTCTATAAGTCCTAGACTGCCATTGGTGTCTCTTCCTTTAGCCTTGTTGAACCTCATCTATAGAATTTATATATTAATAATTTAATTTAACTTCTCCATCAAGATCAGAACAAAAATGTTCATACAGAATCGACAAAATGTTACCGTAACAGTCTTGGTTTCTCCAATTGTTAGATTCTCTATTGTTGATGGCTCCAAGACCACATTCCAGGAAGAAAAAGTACCGGACATCCCTTTTGTCGCGGCACCCAGCACTTGGAACGATAACATCCATAATGGACCAAAGATGAACACGTAGACCAAAAAGTAGTGAGCCGGCCAAAGAGGACACATTTCGAAAGTTGATAACTTCAACTATCAGGCCGAAAAAGTTGTCAATAGAGCGACCATATAATCTGGATCTGAGATACACAAACCAGTATACAGTACAATAAGTGGAATAAAAATGCAATGAATAATATAATCGTGGATCTCAAAACCACTTCTCGTAAGCAAGGCTTTTTAACACTTGAATTTTGATCCCTCAAAATGAGGAAGACTAATTTATAAAAATTAAGAATTTCAATTTATCATGATGCTTCAATGATCATTAAACAAACAGAAGTTAAAAATAAATAAATTGCCCTTTTTGTTCTGAAACGTGAATTTAATGAAATTAACGAAACTGCTATTCTACACAACAGCTGATAATCAGTGATAAAGTGATAAGTACGAAAGTCACATGTACCAGGTTTAGAAAGGGACTGAAAATTGTAGAACCTGACTGCGACTGCACTAAAAACCAAATGCAAGCAAAAGAGAAACTTGCCATTTAATTCTCTCAGTTTAGGTAGGCATGCAATGCAAACTTTCGTTTTTCATGCTTTTACCGGGTTTCACGTATAAAGGCAAATTCATGTGCATCTTGCTATGTTGTTCTGTTTTCTCTTCGATCATATGACTTCCGGGTCCAATGATAATGAAGTCTCTGAAGGAGGAGCCTGGGGAAAATTCAAACTCATATTTGTGAAGAAAGCTTGGTTAGAAAAGGTGTATGTGTATGATTCTTTATTTTGCAGAATATTTGCATTAACAAGCATTTCACACCTCTCATGGCACCGATATTATTGAACCGTGTTGATTGTGTACGTTTACAGCGCATCATTGGAAGTGACCTATGTTAAGTCGTTGCAATCAGCTGAGTTTGTGACAATTCTAGAAAGTTTTTGAAGTGTTTGTTTTTATGCGAATGGATTTCGAACGTTCATGGTGATAATGGTGAATTAAATATAGTAACGAACAAAGGAGAATCAAATAAAATGAAGAAAGAAGTTATAATTCACGAAAATATTGAGAAAAAATTAATTGTCCTTTTAAAGAGCTTCATACATGGTTGCTTTAAAAGTCACATGGGATGTATTTAACGAGCCCATTAGAGGTAGATTCATTTTACAGGTACATCATTTCCAATTAAGTGGGGTATTCCCAATCGTAATTTCGTATGTAGTAGTTGCGTTTTAAAGATCAATACTGTTACAATCGTACTTTTTGTGCAGTAGCTGGCTGAGATATTAAAATCATTTAAAAAAATTAAAAAATAAAACTTCAGTTCTAAACTGCCTGTAAGATCTTTGTTTAACCAAGATTGAAAATTTGTTCACAACATTTTCTCTGACTGTGTTAAAAACAACGAGTACAAAACTAATATAACCAATAACGCTGAGGTTCACTAAACTCCCTTCTCCCTTGAAATGTACTCGACAGAAAACTAAATTATTACTCAAGTATGTTCTTGCAGCTGCGATATGGATTATGGATTATCATTTCAAATGCAGACATATTTAAAAGCTAGCTGCAATCTGTTTTAAAACATATTTACGTGGCAATTACGAGCCACCATATGCCACATTGTGACATAACGATATCCATCCGAACTTTCTCATCAATGTCTGAAGTGAAGGTATGAACAATGAAATCATTACAAAATTCCAAAAGCATTTAAACGATCTCACATTTATGGACTTAAAATAATTTAATCACTTATGCACCTTATATTCACATCTGCATACTGGAGCCAAATCCTTGTAATTAATTTATCAAACTTACAACTAACAAATGATATGATGTTTTCATCTCAGAGCTTTAAGAATTTAATAATTATCTTCTTCAAGGTGTAACTGTTGATCTTCGCTTTTGTATATAGCAAATTTAATTTTTCATGTGGTCTGGTCTAATGCCCTTCTTTTCATTTAGTCTCAACCACTGTCTCTCTGTGCTATGGGTGTGGGTGTCGTAAACAAGCATATCTTGGACTGAACTAAAATAAAAACTATTCTGCATTCTATCGCCTTGTGATGCGTCAGTTTTTCGTAACATTTCTTTCGATCTTACTAACACAATAAACTGGTTTATTCATCTGCTAGTTTGTCATAACAAACAAGTGACTCACTTTAATTCATTCCAATGAGTCAAAATTGACAAATTATACTATCTGCTTTGTGAAGATTTAAGGTAGTGATCTCACAGGTGCTACAATTAATGCATCCACTCACTGCTACATTGGCCTTTTAATCTTCTCAAACGTGAATGGTGGTACTTGGGTGTGCTGGAGGATCTTTGCAGTGCTTCGTTCTCTTATCTTAACGCAAGCATGTTTACTCAGATTAGCTACTAACTAACTAAAGTCATACAAAATCGGCATCATCCTGGCAGAACTTTTGAAGAAAGCGTCCTCACTTTTTAGAGGTAGGCGCAATAGTCGCAACGATCAATTGAACCAAGCTGGAGGACCAGGACCACCAATTACTACCATCATCGTTACTACTGCCACCAAAGCTTTCGAATTATACGAAATGGCCAATGTGCCGTCATCCGAAGACATCATTAGTCATTGTCCTGATGACTTGACGTTACCAATTCCTTCGGCATATGACAGTGACGACGAAGAACAAAATGAAAATGACGACGCTCCAATTATGTCAAATGTGGCTCCACGGGACAAGTAAGTTACAGTAGTTACAGTTACAATACACAGTTACTGAAAAAATTACGTGTGCAAATGCAAATATAAAATCGACTGAGTTGAGTTTTTTTTTTCAGGTACTGGATCGTATATTTAATTTTCTATTTTCTTGGCATCACGACTTTACTTCCTTGGAATTTTTTTGTCAATGCTGATAAGGTAAACAGAGAAATGAAAATACGTAGTAAGCAGGGGGTGGCAGATCACCTAGGTTTTTCTCAAATGTGGTCAACAAACTGATTTACGCGGTAGTAAGTAGGAAACGTATGTTTAGTAAACTTTTCTTGTTTTGCGTGGTA
>Ga0210040_10004644_pt1 | contig 17813 bp, 30 predicted proteins | sample CryGeyCG12114_NA_FD_185462 | JGI IMG/M metagenome (GOLD analysis project Ga0210040, IMG submission 185462) | Groundwater microbial communities from aquifer - Crystal Geyser CG19_WC_8/21/14_NA (SPAdes) (version 2) | ecosystem: Environmental > Aquatic > Deep subsurface > Groundwater | place: USA... | reverse complement strand
TCGCGTCGATCCTGCACCACAGCATGCGGGCCGGGACGGCGGACCGGCACGTGCCGGAGGAGCACCGGGCGGCGCTGGCGGAGTTCGTCGCCGGCTACGTCCTGGACGACCACCAGCGGGCGGGCGGTCGCAACGAGGAGCTCATGTGCCGGCTGGGGCTGGCCGACCTCGCCGCCGAGCGGTGGGGGCTGGCCGGGGACGCGGGGGACTGGGTGGAACGGCTGGCGCAGCTGGAGGACGCCGGGATCCGCCGGGTCTGGCTGGCCGCCCGCGGCACCGTGGGTCAGCTGCGCGAGACCGTGCGGTCTTTCGGTGAGGACGTCCTGCCGCACGTGCGGTGACCCCCGGCGCAGCTCAGCCGCGTGCCGGGTCGGCCCCGTCCACCACGACCCCGAGGCCGGTGCTGGGTTCCCTGCCGGCTCGCCCCGTCCGGCGCAGGGCCAGCCCGCCGAGGCCGGCGGCGACCAGGCAGGCCACCGCGCCGAGCAGCAGCCCGGCCCGGCCGCCCAGCCGGTCGGCCACGAAGCCGGCGATCGGCCCACCGATGGGCGTGGAGCCGAGGAAGGCCACGGTCCACAGCGCCATGACCCGGCCCCGCATCGATGGTGCCGCGTTCAGCTGCAGGGTCGCGCTGCCGGTGGACTGGAACCACACGCTCGCCGCGCCGGTGACCGCGAGGCCGACGAGGGCCAGCTCCAGGGAGGGGGCTGCGGCGACCGCGGCGAGGGAGAGGCCGAAGGCCGCCGCCGAGACCACCAGGGCGCGCGGTCCGCTGCGGCTCCGGGCGGCGACCGCCAGCCCACCGAGGATCGCGCCGGCCCCCATCGCCGCGGTCATGAACCCGTAGCCCTGCCCGCCCGCGGCGAAGGTCTGCTGGGCGAGGACCGGCAGCACGATCTGGAACTCGAAGGCCAGGCAGCCCACGAGCGCCATCATGGCCAGCGGTACGGCGAGCTCGGGGGACCGGCGGACGTACTGCAACCCCTCCCGGAGCTGGCCGGGAGCGCGGGCCGTCGGCGGTGCCGGGTGCAGGCGTGCGGTGTCCATCGTCGCGAGCGAGAGCACCACGGCGGCGAAGGTCGCTGCGTTGACCAGGAAGCAGAGCCCGGTGCCACCAGCGGCGATCAGCACGCCGGCGACCGCGGGACCGACCATGCGGGCGACGTTGACCAGGACGGCCGTCAGGCTGACCGCATTCCGGAGGTGCTCGGGGCCGACCATCTCCAGGATGAAGGACTGCCGGGCGGGGTTCTCGAAGCAGGTGGCCAGGCCCAGCAGGAACGCCAACGCGAAGACCTGCCAGAGCACGACCGCCCCCGTAACCACGAGCAGGCCCAGGGTGAGCGCGAGCACCCCCATGCCGACCTGCAGGAAGAGGATCAGCCGGCGCTTGTCGACCCGGTCGGCGACCACGCCGCCGTAGGGACCGCCGACGAGCACCGGCAGGGCCTGCAGCGCGACCACCAGGCCCACGGCCGTCCCCGACCCGCTGATCTCGAGCACCAGCCACGACTGCGCGACCCGCTGCATCCAGGTCCCGACGAGGGAGACGCTCTGCCCGCACACGAAGCGCCGGTAGTTCGGCTCCTGGAGCGAGGCGAACGTGGTCCGGACCGACGTGCGCACGGAGCCGAGAGCGGTCATCCCCGAGCCGCGCCGTCGCTGCGGGTGCGCAGCAGGTGGTCGGCCAGACCCTCGAGCACGGGCAGTGCGGTCTCGAGCGCGGCCAGCTGGTCGGGCGGCAGCCGGTCGAGGTGCTGCTGGATCAACGTCGAGCGGTCGCGCTGCAACCGCTGGTGCAGCGAGCGCCCCGCAGGCGTGATCGCGGCGACCACGGCGCGACCGTCCTCGGGGTCGGTGGACCGGGTGGCCCAGCCCGAGCTCTCCAGTTGGCCCAGGGTCCGGGACACCATCGTCTGGTTCAGCCCCTCGCGGCCGGCGATGTCGCTCACCCGCAGCCGGTCGTGCCGGGCCAGTGCGCCCAGCACGGAGAACTGGGTCCGGGTCAGGGTGCCGCCCAGCACCTCCCGGGTCGACAGCCGGTCGACCCGGGTCGCGACCACCCGGAGCCGGGAGGACAGGTCCCCATCCGGTGCGACGGCGGCCGGATCGATGTGTGCTGGCACGCACATAATCTAACAGGATGCTGGTGCCGGCGGAGTCGGTGGAGCCATGGGTCGTCGACGTCGCGATGCGAGCCGGAGTGGTGGCCGTGCACCGAACGGGGCCGGCGGGAATGCCGCTACCCGGGAGCCGGTCGCGCGGCTGCACTCGGGGAAGAGAAGGGGGGTGGCCAGGGGCGGGGTCGAACCGCCGACCTCTCGCTTTTCAGGCGAGCGCTCGTACCGACTGAGCTACCTGGCCCCAGCGCCGGGATCAGCTCTTCGCTGACGCCGGATGGCGACCCTGACGGGACTCGAACCCGCGACCTCCGCCGTGACAGGGCGGCGCGCTAACCAACTGCGCTACAGGGCCTTGCTTGTGTGGTTGTACTGCTGTCGTGCGTGCCCCCAACGGGGTTCGAACCCGTGCTACCGCCTTGAAAGGGCGGCGTCCTGGACCGCTAGACGATGGGGGCTCGTGGTCGCTGGAGGCAGGAGGAACTGTACATGGCCCCGGATGCACCCCTCGCACCAGGGGCCTCGTCGACCGCGTGGCGGGCCGTCCGCAGATGTGCCACGTGCCAGCATCCGGGGGTGCACAGTCGCCACGCCTCGGGCCCCATCCGCTCCGCCGGCGCCGTCGTCGCCGTCCTGCTGCTGGCCGGGTGCGCTGCCCAGACCGGCACCGAGGACGCTGCCGCGACCGGCAGCGCATCGTCGAGCAGCAGTGCGACGTCGGCCAGTGCCGCCACCGAGGAGGCCGTGGCGTCCAGCGCGGCCGGTGCGGACGCCACGCCGTTCCCCGCCGACACCGACGCCGATGTCGGCGAGCCCGTGGACGCCGACGGGCTGACCGTCACCACGGTGCGCGCGGCGCGGCACGAGGGCTACGACCGGGTGGTCCTCGAGCTCGCCGGCAGCGGAACACCGGGCTGGTCGGTGGAGTACGTCGACCAGCCCTCCTCGCAGGGCCGCGGCGAGGCCGTCGACGTCCCCGGTGCAGCCCACCTGCAGGTGACGCTGCAGGGCGTCACCGCCCCCTACGAGTCCGGCGCGGTAGAGCTCGCCCGCGGACCCGTGGGCATCTCCGGCACCGACGTGGTCCAGGGCGCCTTCTACGACGCCACGTACGAGGGCACCTCGGTGGCCTGGCTGGGCACCAGCGGCCGCGTGCCGTTCCGGGTGTACGCGCTCACCGGGCCCTCGCGCGTCGTGGTCGAGGTGGCCGACGCCGGCTGACCGGTCAGCCCACCGAGGCGGTGACCTCCAGCGTGTCCTCGGTGACGGTCGTGCAGGTGAGGGAGAGCGGGCCGGCGGAGACGCTCTCCCCCTGCGCGCAGGAGGCGCTGGCATCGCCGACGGACACCGTCGCCCGGCCGTTCTCGGTGCCGGCGAAGGCCAGGTCGTGCCCCAGGATGCTGGCCGTGGCGCCGTCACCGGTGAGCGTGGCGGTGCAGGTCGTGCCGGAGCAGTCGACGTTGTCGGAGCTGCAGCCGGCGACGGGCAGCAGGAGCAGGGCGGCCACGGCGGTGCCGGCAGCCAGCCGGGCGCGGCGGGACAGGAGATCGGCCATGACCGGAGCCTAGGGCGGCACGGGGTTGCGACAGGTCAGGACGCGGCCGGGGCGCCGGAGCGCCCCGGGGTCACTCCCGCGACGCGGTGGCGGAGGAGAAGACCCAGCTGCGCAGGGCCACGAAGCGGACCAGGCCGATCGCACCGGTGACCGCCGCGATGAGGCCGAGCTGGGCGACGGTGCCGACGTCCCCGATCAGGGTGTGCACGCCGGCCAGGGCCAGCGACGTCGCCACCAGGCCGACGGCGGCCAGGCCGCCGCCCTCCCACTGCGCGGTGAACCAGGAGACCTGGGCGCCGGCGTGGAAGGTCAGCCGGCGGTGCATCTCGTTGGCCAGCAGGGTGGAGGCGAGGGCGCCCACCAGGTTTGCCGGCTGGTCGCCCAGCCCGGCGAGGCCGATGAACGCGACCGCGTAGAGCGCGCTGGACACCACCCCGACGACCACGTAGCGGCTGAACTGGGCACCGGCGTCGTCCTGGTGCAGCCGGGTCCGGAGAGCGGACAGCAGCCGGAACCCCTGCGTGAGCTGGGCGTGCCCCTCGCGTGCTCCGCCGAGGGCGGTGCGACGCAGCAGGGACGGGCAGGTCACGGGGTCCTCCGAGGTGGTGGGTGCTGGCGCATCGCCAGCACGGCGATGCTCTCAGGTCAAGTGTCTGCGACGCATGTGAATTCCCGGGGCGACGCGCGCACCCTCCGTGAGGATGCTCACGCACAGTGGTCACAACTTGATCACGGTGGCCGAGCGGGTGACACCCGAGGGACGTCGTCCGGCGCACAGCGCGACGGTTCCGCCGGGCCCCGCCGAGGGTAGGGCTGCCCCATGAGCCTGTTCGCGGTGCTGGACCGCCTGTCCGAGGTGTCGTCGTTCGACAAGTCGTTGGAGTCCGCGCGCACCGCGGTCAACAAGGTGCTGCGCCCGCAGGCGGTCAAGGACCTGCTGCACGGCACCTGGCTGGGGCACCCGCTGCACCCGGTCCTGGCGCAGGTGCCGGTGGGCACCTGGGTCTCCGCCGGCGTGCTGGACGCCATCAAGCCGGCCCGTCCCGCCGCCGCGCTGCTCATCGGCACAGGCATCGCGGCCGCCGTGCCCACGGCCCTCTCCGGCGCAGCCGACTGGTCGGAGCAGGACGACGCGGTGCGCCGGCTCGGCGCCGTGCACGCTGTGGCGAACACCGCGGCGCTCGCGCTCTACGTCGGCTCGCTGGTCGCCCGGGCCACGGGCAACGGCACGCTGGGGCGGGTGCTCGCCTACAGCGGGCTCGGCCTGGCCGGTGGCTCCGCGGCGATCGGTGGGCACATGTCCTACGCGCAGTCCTCCGGGGCGAACCACGCCGTCGTCGAGGCCCGTCAGCTCACCACCGACTGGATCGACCTCGGCCCGCTGGACGACCTGCCGGACGGGCGCCCCGCGCTGCGCACCGGCGAGGGGCAGGGCACGCCGATCGGGTTGGCCGTCGTGCGGCGCGGCGCCCGGGTCGACGCCTTCATCGACGCCTGCGCGCACGTCGGGGGTCCGCTGTCCGACGGCCGCGTCGAGCAGGTGCGGGGCGCGGACTGCCTGGTCTGCCCGTGGCACGAGTCGGCCTTCGACCTGGACAGCGGCGAGCCCCGGCGCGGGCCCACGGCCAGCGCGCAGGAGCGGCTGGAGATCAAGTACGAGGCCGGTCGGGCGTTCGGCCGCCTGCCGAACCGGCACTCGCCGAAGTGACCCCCGACCGCTGACGGCGGTTGGTGAGCTCTCCGGCCGGGCAGGGGATCCCGGTGTTCCTCTTGTTCACCAGCCGGCTGGGCTGCCTCGGCTCGCTGCTGGTCTCGCTGCTGCTCACCGCGCTGCTGTTCGTGCTGTTCACCGTCTGGTGAGCTGTGTGGGCGGCGGCGTGGCAATGGCACGATGAGTCCGCCGGGCCTCTAGCTCAACTGGCAGAGCAGCGGACTTTTAATCCGCGGGTTGCGAGTTCGATCCTCGCGGGGCCCACTCAGAGTTACCCCCGGGCTGGGGGCCGTCCTCCTGGGTCAGCCAGTCGAGGGCCACCCCGGTGCGCATGGCCCAGGCCAGCAGAACGGGACGGCGGGGCTCGGTGCGGCCGGCCTCGTAGTTCGTCACCGTGTTGCGGCTGATGCCGATCTCGCTCGCCAGCTCGGCCTGCTCCAGGCCGGCCTCCAGGCGCGCCTTGCGCAGCTTGTCGCTGAGCGTCCAGACGGGGATCTTCCCGCCGCCGGTCCACATCCCTACTGCCGTCATGGCGCCCAAGCTAGGGCAGTGACGTAGCTAGGGCAACTCACGCACCTGGCGTGTTCGTAGTTGCACCCGTACGAGTGTGGCCCTAGCTTGGGCGTGTGCGCATCGAGACGAGCTCGCCCAACACGGTGACGCGGCAGCGGCTGACGACCGCGCAGGTCGCCGGGGTGTTGCGGCGAGACGTGCGCACCGTGCACCGGATGGTTCACGCCGGCCGCCTGCGAGCTGAGCGGGTGCCCGGCTACAAGGGCCCACTGCTGTACGACCCGGACGACGTCGAGCGGCTGCGCGTCGAGCTCGCGAGCGAGACCGAGGTCGACGACTCCGCTTCCGCGTCTGCGGCCGGTGCGGCGTGACCACGTTGACGTACGGCGCCGGTCACTACGTCTCGCCGCCGCCTCCTGGGTCGTCCGTGCTCGACGGAACCGGACGGGTGAGCATCGACGCGACGTTGGACCGGCTGAGGAAGCTGCGGCGAGCGGGTGACCTGGTCGAGCGGATCGCCGATGGCTACTCGCCCGACGCAGAGGGGGACCTGGCCCGGCTCGCGCTCACCGAGCTGGCGCGGAACGCCCGTGAGCTGGTCGACCTCCTCGTCCCGGTGACGCAGACCGAGTCGGCGGCCTCACCAGAACTGCGAGTCGATCCGCGGCTGCTCACCTACGCCGCCTCACCTGTGGCGTCCGGCAAGCCGGTCGATCTCGTCGACGGCAGCCGCCAGGGCGTCGGTGAGGACGAAGATCTGCAGCTGCAGCTTGCGGATCGCCTCCTGCGTGGGCTCCTGTTCGATCTCGGGAACGCTCTGCAGCGAGCTGGCCGGAGCTCCCAGGTGGGCCCGGATGCTGGCTCGCACGTTCCTGGCGACGTCGAAGGACATGAGGACTCCTCTGCGGTTCAGAGCTCCGGTGCTCGAACACCGGATGGCTCTGCTCGGACCGTAGAGGCGAACGCCGACAGTCCTGCCGCACCTCTGCGCGGCGAGTCGTCGGCGGCCGGGCCGGGCGGACCGCCTGCTGCGGCCTCGCCCGGCCTCTGGGCCGCAGCCGGGTCCCCCTGATCGTCCGGGGCCGCTGCCCCCGTGGCGGCCCCGGACCCCAGCACGCCGTCCATCAGCAGTACCCACGTCGGCAGGGGGACCGATGCGCATCCACGCGCCCATCACCGCTCACGCAGAGCGACCGGACGCCTGCGCCCCGGCAGATCCGCCGGCTTGAGACGCCTCGGACCCGGTGGTCTTCCCCGACGCCGGGCCCGGGTGCACAACCCCGCACGCGACAACGCCGCCCGCTCCAGACCTCCCCAGGACCGGATCAAGCGGACGGCGCCGACAGAACGGAGCGTAACCGTGAGCAGCCCCGACAACACCCGCCGTCACCGGGCGGGGGAGAACCCCAAGGGCCGGCCGGCCCGCGACCTGGTCGCCGCCTACCTCGCCGCGGCCGCCGCCCTGCCCCGCACCCAGCTGGCGCGGACGGCATGACCACCACCCGGCACCTGGCTGCGGTGGCCACCCCGGTCCCCGCCCTCTCCCCGCGCGACTACGCCGCCAGGTACCGGCGCCGGTCCTCCTGCGCCACCGCGGACTGCGTGCTCACCGCCGAGCACCGCGGTACCTGCCTTCCTGCCCCGGCGTGCGGTACGGACGGTGCCCGGTGAGCAAGCACGCGCAGCCCCACCCGCTGGCCGGTCAGACGGTGCAGCTGAACCTTCGGCGACCGGGCGCCCCCGGTCCCGGGCACTCCCAGGTGAGCTTCACGGTCGAGGACTACTGGGACAGGGTCGCGGGCGTCTCCTGGCGCGACGCCAACGGCAACCCGGCCGCCCTCTCCTACGCCCTCCGCGCCGGCACCCTCGGTCTCCCGGTCGACGACGAGGTCCTCTACGGGAAGGTCGGCGACAGCGGCCTCCTGGTGCACGTCAGCGAGGTGCTTCCGGCATGAGCTCCCCAGCAGAGAACAGCCCGCCGGTGCGGGTGGAGCGGCCCCGCCAGCAGTGCAAGGGGCCCGGGCCGGCCAGCACCCAGGGGCTACCACCCATCCGGATGGCCCAGCGCCCGGGGTGGCTGAGGCCCGCTGTGCAGTCCGGCCGGCCGGAGATGGCCCGCCGGCTGGAGTGGTTCACCTCCGATGACCTGGCCGCCGAGCTGCTGCGCCGGGTGCTCACCCAGGACCCCGAGCCGACCGAGTCCGCGGCGTCGATCACCTGCCCGGACTGCGGCCGCACCAGCTGGCACCCCGAGGACGTCGCCGCCGGCTACTGCGGGGCCTGCCACGCCACCACCAACGGCGAGGTGACCCGACCCTGCATCCGCTGCGAGGGCTGCGGCCTGGTCGCCGACACCGACGAGGCGGAGCCGTGGACGGCCTGGACCAGCCGGCACCCCAGCTCCGCGCTGGCGGTCCGGCTGGGCCTGGTTCACCCGGCCCTGTGCCCGTCCTGCCTCGGCCGCAAGCGGGTCCCGGCATGACCCGGACCGCAGAGCGCGCGGGCACCGGCCTGCTGTCCGCGCTGGCGATCGCCTACGGCCAGATCGGGGTGCACGACCGGGCGGCCCGGCTGGCCGACGCCGCGGCGCACGTGGGCCGGCCGCTGGCCAGCTCGAAGGAGCTCGGTGTCGAGGAGGCTTCCTGGCTGCGCCGGCACTTGCGGCGCTGCACCCCGGAGACGTGCCGGTTCACCACCGCGGTGCGGTCGGTGCCGGCCGCGGCCGAGCCGATCGTGTGCACTCGGGGCGGGCAGGCGCCCTCCGAGGCCGACCGGGCGCTGGTCGCCGAGTTTGCCGAGCAGCTCGCCGACGCCCGGCCAGCCAGGACGGTGCACCGGCACGACCCCGGCTGCAGACCGACCGGTGGGCACCTCGTCCCGGCCGGGGTCGGCGTGCGGCACTGCGCCTGCGGCACCGTCGCCGACGTCCCGCCCGCGCCGGACCGGTCCTGCCCGCCGGCGGTCTGCTACTGCGGCAGCTGCCCCTGGTGGACCCCGGCTCCCCCGGTCAACTACGCCGCGGCGATCGCCCGCCTGGCCGAGGCCGGTGACCGGCGATGAGCGCCCCGAGTTCCGGCGAGCGCCGGGCCCGGGCCCGGCTCGACGTCGCGTTCCTCAACCCGCGCGAGCTGGTGCCGCACCCGCGCAACGTGCGCAGCCAGCTGGTCGACCTCGAGGGCCTGACGGTGTCGATCGCCGCGGTCGGCGTGATCGAGCCGCTGACCGTCGTCGAGCTGGAGGACGGCCGCCACCAGCTGGTCACCGGGCACCGGCGCACCGCGGCCGCGATCGCCGCCGGCCTGGATCGGGTGCCGTGCTGGATCCGCCGCGACCTGTCGGTCGACGCGGCCACCGACCTGGTCCAGGCCGAGCACGTCGGCACGATGATGGCCGAGAACCTGCAGCGCGAGGGCCTCACCGTCACCGAGGAGGCCCATGGCGTCCAGACGATGTTGGACCTGGGCATGGACCTGGTCACCGTCGCCTCGCGCACCGGCCTGGACCGCAAGCGGGTGGCCAAGTCCGCCGGCGTCGCCCGGCTCGCCCCGTCCGCGGCCGCCGCGGTCGCCGACGCCGGCCTCACCCTCGACCAGGCCGCCGTCGTCGCCCGCTTCGAGCACGACGTCGACGTCGTCGAGGACCTCGTCGAGGCAGCGGGGGAGGGCCCGGGCCGCTTCGCCCACGCCGTCACCCGCGCCGAACAGCAGCGCGCGGCCGCCGCCCAGCTGGCCGAGCACCGCACCGAGCTGGAGCAGGCCGGCCGCCGGGTGCTCGTCGAGGGCCAGGACCCCGATGACGGCCGGATGCGCCTGTCCGGCCTGCTGCACGACGGCGAGGTCCTCACCCCCGAGGCGCACGCCAGCTGCCCGGGATCGGCCGTGCTGCTGGAGTCCCAACGGGGCGGCGTCCCGCACGTCGTCGACGTCGAGGTGTGCACCGACCCGGCCGCCAACGGGCACACCTACCGGTGGATCACCACGCCCAAGGTCGCCGGCCAGTCCATGACGGACGAGGAGATCGAGCGCCAGCGCACCGAGCGCCGGGAGGTCATCGAGAAGAACCAGTCGATGGACGCCGCCAATGCCACCCGGCGGGCCTGGGTGCGGGAGTACCTGGCCCGCCGGACCGCCCCGAAGACGGCTCTGCGGTTCGCCGTCGAGGCGATCGCCGCCTACCCCGACGAGCTGCATTCCTGGCTGTCGGGGATGGGCACCCGTGAGGGCCACGACGGGGTTCAGGAGATGGGGCTGAACCGGCCCTCCCGCTTCGTGCAGACCGACGTCAGCCTCACCAGCGGCGAGCACGTCGTCGACGGCCGGCTCCCGCTGCAGCTGCTCGGCCACGTGGCTGCGGCGATCGAGGCGGCCACGCTGCGGGACGCCTGGCGCAGCACCGGCCACGACCGGGAGCGGCTGGCCGCCTGGCTGACCTTCCTGGTTGGCGAGGGCTACGAGCTGTCCGACATCGAGCGGGCGTGCGGGGCAGCGAGATGACCGTCGAACTGGAGCGGATCGAGATGGTCGCCGGGCAGGTGCCGCTGCCCGGCATGACCGAGAGGCAGCTGCGCCGGCGGTCAGGCCGACAGCGCGATCGCGACACGAGCCAGGCCGCGCCGCGGCCAGCCGGCGCACTGGAGCCCCGGTGACGACCGGGCTGCCGGCCGTGCTGGCCAACCCCGGGCGCCGGCTGGCCGACGTCGCCCGGCCGGCCGGCCGCGGCCTGGAGCGCTACCGCCGCGTGGTCTTCCGCCCAGCGCCGTGCGACATCCAGCAGGCGACCGCGGAGTGGATGGCGCAGGAGCTGGCGCTGGAGATCGGCCCCACCCGGGTCGGGCCCGTGATGGTCGAGGCCTTCCACCGACGCGGTGAGGTGGCCACCGCGCTGCTGGACCAGCGCTTCGCCGGCCAGCCGGCTCAGACGCTGACAGCGGCCCTCATCGCCTACGACACGGCCCGGGCGACGCTCGGCTGCGCTGTGCTGCTCATCGCGCACTCCCTGGTGCTCTGGCCGCAGGTCGAGCCGTCCCGGAAGTGGCTGCGGTCGTGAGCTGGACCCCACCGAACGAGTGCCGAGACTGCCACGCCGAGGTCATCTGGGCCTGGACCGAGGCCGGCAAGCGCATGCCCCTGAACCCGGGGGAGTACCCGCGGGACGACACCAAGGCCAACGCCGCCGTCTACACCGACCACCTACGCCGGGTCCGGGTGCGCATCCTCCGCGCCGACCGGCCCCTGGAGGGCTTCGAGCACCGCGGCATGCCGCACGTCGCCACCTGCCCGGTGGCGCTGGCCGAGCGCGCCTCCCGCGCCGCCCACCCCTCCTCCCGTCAGCGACGGCCGGCCCAGCCGGCCACCGCTGACGAGCTCGCGATCCGCCGCCGCCGCCGCACCGAGAACGGACACCGCCCATGACCGCCGCCCAACCAGACGAGCCGACGGGGGAGACCCAGGTCGACGTCGTGGTCGACCAGCCCGTCGACCACGTGCTCGCCCTCGTGACCGCGCTGCCCTACCTCGAGTTGGCCGCCGGGCCGACCGCCCCGCTCTTCGACGGCACCCAGGTCTGCGCCCAGGTCGACCCGGAGCTGTGGTTCCCCGAGAAGGGCGGCTCGAACCGGGCCGCGAAGGCGCTCTGCGGCGTCTGCGAGTTCCTCAACCCCTGCCGGCGCTACGCGCTGACCGCGCGCGCCGTAGGCGTGCCCGTGTCCGGGATCTGGGGCGGGACCAGCGAGCGGGACCGCGCGCGCGTCCGGAGCGCCGTGGTCGACCACGTCCTCGACGAGGACCTGGTCGACCACGACGTCGCCGAGGACGTGGCCTGAGATGGCGATGCATCTGACGGAGTCGGCCGCGCTGTTGGCCCTACCGGCGGCGAAGAAGCTCGTGCTGATGGCGTTCGCAGACTCGGCCGACAAGGACACCCGGGTGGCCATCCCGGGTTTCGACACCGTGCTGCAGTGGTCGGGATTGAAGCGATCGCAGGCATACGACGTGATCGCTGAGCTGGTTGCGGACGGCTACCTTGCTCGACGCACGGCCGGTCGAAGCGGCCGCCGAGCCGAGTTCTACGTCTTCCCGGGGGGCGGCTGTTGCCCGCTGCACGGAGCGCTGCCCGACTTCGTTCCGCCGCCACCTGCCGTGGAACCTCCCGGCGAGACCCCTGGATCAGAGTCCGGTGGGCCGGACCCTGATCCAGGGTCTGAGCAGGAGGAACAGTCGTCGAACGTCGCCGATTGTGGTGGGCAACCCTCAATCGGCGCTCCAGGGTCCGGAAGTGGGTCCGGAAGTGCGTCCGCCCCAGAGCGGACCCCTTCCCGGCTTCCCGGCTACAACAACCCCCCCAACCCCCCGGACAAGCCGGGGGGCGACTGCGGATGTGGTCGGAAACAGTGCCGCGCCTGCGGCACGAGCCCTCGTGCTGCACGCCGTGCGACCGCTGCCGCTGCAGCTGCCGCCGCATCGGAGCTGCAACGCCGGCGGTCGGCGGTGCCGTGGTGCGGGGACTACCACTGCGACCGGGGGACGCGGCGGATCTTCGATCCCGACACCGGCGCACCGAGCAAGTGCCCCGAGTGTCACCCCGACGTCGTCGTCGGGCCGGCGCTCCCGCCGACACCGGCCCTCGCTCTCGCCCGCTGACCCGTCCACGAAGGAGCACCCCGCGATGACCGCACCAGCACCAGCACCGGCCGATCAGCCAGGACCGGCACCCGACGGCGCGACCAACGTTGAGCGCGCCCGGGCGGCCATCCACGCGCTGCGGCGGGACCTCGACGAGCTGGACGAGCTGGACCAGCCGGCCGACGCGAACACCAGGTTCTTCGACGCGATGGTCCGACTGCTGGAGAGGGCCACCGACGACGCGGCCGGCGTGGAGGCGATGAACGAGCGCACCCGCCGGCGCGCGGACCGGATCGGCGGCGACGGGCACACCTGGGTCATGCACCGCGCGGAGTGGGCGATCGCCATGGAGGCCGTCGTGGCCTGGGAGGACAGCACCCGTGCCTGAGGACCAGCGGCCCAGCCCGGCCGTCCACGTCCGTGAGGCCGCCGAGCGGTTCGGCATCGCCGTGCCGGCCCGGCCGGCCGCCCCGACCCAGCTGCTGGCCAGCGCCCGGCAGCAGCTCATCGAGGACCACGTCGACGAGCTGCAGCGGGTCACCGACCCGTGGGACTACCCGACCGGCACCGCCCCGGTCGTCGACGTCGCCAACGTCGCCCACAGCCTGGCCGACGTCGTGCTGATCGCCTACGGCACCGCCGCGGCGTACGGCATCGACCTGGACCCGGTCATCGCCGAGGTGCACCGCTCCCACCTCACCCAGCGCCGCGCGACCGCTGCCGGCAACGTCCGGCAGGGCGGGGCGTTCATCCCGCCCAACGTTCCTGCCGTGCTGGCCGGCCAGCGCGACGGCAGCGACTCCACCGACCACGGCTGGTGGGCCGACCAGGTCGTCCAGGCCCTCGTCCCGGCCGGGGACGAGTTCGACCCGGAGATGCCGGGCGACTGGCTGGACGCACCCCACGACCAGCTACCTGCCGGCGACGCGCCCTGGGAGGCCATCACCCAGGGCCGGGGAGCGGTGGTGTGGCAGCTGCTGGCCTCGCTCTGCGACGCGAGTGGCCCACGGGGCGCCCAGCCGTAGGTTCTGCCAACTCACAGCCGGCGAACAGGCGTTCGACGCCCTGGCACCGCACCGTGAGTAGCTGGTTACGTCAGGTGACAGAACCCGCCTTCCCCGCGGGTCATCACCTGAGGAGCGACCATGGCCCCGTCCCGCACCGCCCCCGCCGTCGGCCGGCTGGCCAAGGCCGCCTCCGGAGCGCTGGCTGCCGCCGGAGCCAAGCTCGCCGGCGAGCACGGCCCCGAGCTCATCGTTCCGCCCGCTGCTGTCGCGGTGACTCCGCCACCGCAGGTTTCGGCCGCCCGCGCCGATGAGCTGCGCTCGGCCTACCTGTCGGCCAAGGACGCCCTGGACGCGGCCAAGGGCAAGATCCAGGCCGAGATGGGTCTCAGCGACGTCCTGCTCATCGCCGAGACCGGCGAGCTCCTGGCCGAGAACCCGGCGACGGAGTCCTCGGTCTTCGACAAGACCCGCTTCCGAGCGGAGCACCCCGAGGTGCCGCTGGACGACTACATGAAGCCGCGCACGCAGCGCCGCTTCCGGGTGCTCGCATGACGCACCTGCAGCACGACCCCGCACCGTCGACCGGTGACCTCTGGCGCTGGGTCGACCGCCTCACCCTCCCCCGCCGCGAGCGCCTCACCCGCTCAGCACCCGGCCGCCGGTGGGTCGAGCACCACGACATGCCCAGCCTGCTCGAGCAGCTCGTCGACCAGCAGGCCACCACCAGCAGCGGCCGCACCGGCGGCGGCAGCAGCACCGGCTCCCGCCCCCCGCTGGACCTGGCCACCACCGCGCTGCTGATCGAGATCGAGGACCTGGTCGTCGAGGGCCTGGTCGCCCACGGCGCCTCGCCGCACCGGACCATCGAGCTCGTCGGGCGGGTCACCGTCCACATGCTCGACGTCTCGGCGTCCCTGCGGGCGCTGGCCACCGTCATCGTCGGCACCGCGGATCCGGACCTGATCGAGTGGTGGACCGACAAGTACTGCACCTGGGTGCTGCGCGCCGAGGAGTGCCTGGACCTCCAGGACGACGACGTCACCACCGTCCCGGTGCGCGGCACCGCCTGCCCCGACTGCGGCGTCACCTACGTGCTGGTCGACCGCGACGACGAGACCGTCCGCCGGCCCGCGCTCACCATCACCTTCCGCGACGGCCAGGTCCTGCACGTCAACTGCCAGGCCTGCGCCACCAGCCGCTGGCGCGGTGAGGGCATCGACACCCTCACCGACTCCTTCGCCACCAGCCTCGACACCGACGCCGTGCAGCTGCTGCCCGCCGTCCCCGGCCCGCGGGTGGCCACTGAAGACCTGGTGACCAGCTGATGGCCCTGGTCCGCGGATGCACCCGCTGCGGCACCGGCCGCCCGATCATCACCCAGGCGCGCGCCAGCACCGGCGCCCACCCCAGCGCCGGCGTGCTCGTCGACGTCCGGCTTTGCGCCGGCTGCCGGCACCTCGCCGCCGCCGAGAACGTCGCTGCCCGGGCGCGCAGCACCGGCGGCGTCCCGGGCCCGTCGTGATCGACCTAGTGCTCATCGCCAGCACGGTGGGGGAGGGGAGCAGCTGGCTGGCCGCGCAGCCGGCCCCGCCGGCGAGGGTCGTCATCGTCACGCCACGCTCGCCCAGGGCCGCACGCGGCTACACCGCGGCCGCCGTCTTCATGACGCCGCAAGCGCAGCAGCTGCCCCCGGACGTCCTGCAGCGGCTGGTCGTCGAGACGCTGCCGGCTGTCGCCACGAGCCGAGCACGGCCCATTCCTCGCCCCAGCTGGCCGAGTCCGACCACCACTCAGCCCTGGCTCTAGCGCCAGCGAGAAGACCCGGCCCCCCGCCCAGAGGCGGGAGAACCGGGTGGTGTGGTGCGACCGTAGTCGCTCGTCGAGCCCTGCGAGGATGCGGATGTGGCCACCGACCGGACCCAGCACGTCCTCGACGCCATCGACGGCGCCCTGGCCGACGACGAGTTCCCGGACGCCATGCGCTGGTCGCCGGCACCGGAGACGGTCGACGACGCCCCGGCGCCCTTCGACGGCTCGCTGGTGTGGCAGCCCCCGCAGCGGTACGAGTCAGAGGTGGCGGCGGCTGTGCCGTTCAGCCATCAGCTCCACTGCTCGATCGTGCACGAGTACCTCGACCGCACGCCGTCCTGCCAGTGCGGAGCTCTCGACCGCGCCGCGCTCACGTACGTCGGCAGCCGGCGGCCGCCTGACCGGCTGAGCTTCGCCCCGGCCGGCACCCCGCCGGCAGCCGTGGCGGAGTGGACCGAGATCGGCCACCTGGTCGACGAGGTCGCCTTCATGCCGTGGCAGGTGGGCTTGCTCGCCGAGGTCTTCGGCGAGCAGTTCCCAGCGGTGGGCGGCTTCCTGTCCCGGCTCTTCACGGTGTCCGCCGAGGCCCTCGCCCAGCCGGCGGCCGACGCGCCTCATGCCGAGGACCCTCGCGCCCGTGCCCTACGCCTGCGTCAGCACCGCACCACCGGTCCACGGCGCCCATCCGGCCAGCAGGCCCGTCCGCCGCGCCGCCTCCAGTAGCGGGTCGACTGCTCAGAAACTGAGCAGTCGCGGCGCTCCGGCACAGGAGGGGCGCGGGAGTGCTCCCGGGGCGGGAGTGACGCTCTGACCAGCCGGAACGTGCATCCGGGCCGCTGTCGTGTGTACCTTCCGACCCGTCGCGGTGACGCATGCCCAGGGGCAGGTGATCATGACCGCGGCCCCTCGCTCCCCCGGCCGCTCTGGCCACGCCTGGCGCCTCCTGGTCGCCCACGTCCGGCGACAGGTCGAGCGCTACGGCCTCTGCTGCGCCTGGTGCTTCGAGCCCTTCGACCTCGACCTCCCGTGGCCGGATCCGCGCTCCTTCAGCGTCGACCACGTCATCGCCTTGGACAACGGCGGCGACCCGGTGGACCCGGCCAACGCGGTGCCGATGCACCTGGGCTGCAACTCCTCGAAGGGCACGCGGCCGCTGTCGGCCCGGCCCGCCCCCCTGAACACCGACCGCGCCTGGTGACGACCTACCTGGGCGCGGCCGGCTAGACGTGTCACCCGGCCCGCTGGGCCGCGCGAGCTCGCAGCCATCCGAGACGACCGCACCCCGCATAGACGGGGCCCGCTCGGCGATCGGCATGCGCAGCGCCCGGGCCCTCGCGGGCCGGGTGACACCCAGACCGCGTGCCACCCGGCGTCAGCGCGACGCCGCGTCCACACCCACCCCTTGCCAGGCGCCTGTAGGCCGGCCGGGTGGCACGCACCTCACCACCTCGAGGAGGTCACCGTGGCCGTACCCCTGCGCACCGCGGCCGCCGTGAGCCGCTGCCTGCGACACCCGCGCTACGTGCTCGCCTCCTGCGCCACCTGCAGGGCTGCGCACACCGCCCGGCTCACCGTCGGTCGCTGAGCCGGCCGGTGGCCTTCGTGCTCGTCGACGCGGTCGCCGCGGCCGCGCTGCTAGTGATCATCGCCGCGGCACCCCGCCCAGCCCCGAAGTTGATCTTTAGGGGCCCCAGGCCCGGGGACCCGTGCCCGGTCTCCTTTTTCTCCCCCGCCCGCCGTACGTCTGTACGGCGGTACGGCGACCCGAGCACCGGGGGAGGGGGACAGCACCATGGCCAAGACCTGCGACCGCACCCGCTGCCCCGCCCGCGCCGACGTCGAGGACGCGAAGACGACCGAGTATCGCAAGGGTTGCCGGCTCACGCCATGCACCCGGGCCAACTCGCTGGACACCCAGCGGCGCCGGGCCACCAAGGTCGCGAAGAAGCCGGAGACCGTCGCCGCGCTGACGCTGGTGACCAGCCACCTGGTGCCCCCGGCGGCCGCGGGCGACACCGTCGAGGCTGACCGGATCGAGGCCGGCGCCGACACCTGGGGCGACTTCGACATCGTCGCCGCGGTGCGCGAGGACCTGGCCGCCATCGAGTCGACCCACCCGATGCACCGCTCGCTGTGCGCGATCGCCATGACGCTGGCCAACCAGCTGCAGATGGCCGCCGGCGTGATCACCCCCTCCGCCCGTGGGGCCGCCAGCCAGCTGCAGGCCACCCTGCAGCTGCTCGCCCCGGCCAAGAAGGACGGCGCCGAGCTCGACGAGATCCTCGCCGGGCTGCTCGCCGACGATGACGATGACGACGCTCAGCCGACCGGCTGACTGCCCGCCCCGCTACGGCACCCCCCGCGACCCGTCCCGCAAGACCATCGGGCGTCGCTGGGCCAAGGTCGCCAAGGCGCTGGGCATGCCGATGATGCCGTGGCAGCGGCGGGTCGCCGACGTCGCCGGCGAGATCGACCCGG
>Ga0210040_10004643_pt1 | contig 17820 bp, 11 predicted proteins | sample CryGeyCG12114_NA_FD_185462 | JGI IMG/M metagenome (GOLD analysis project Ga0210040, IMG submission 185462) | Groundwater microbial communities from aquifer - Crystal Geyser CG19_WC_8/21/14_NA (SPAdes) (version 2) | ecosystem: Environmental > Aquatic > Deep subsurface > Groundwater | place: USA... | reverse complement strand
GAAAACCCCAGACGGTTGCCCAACGCGTTGCAAACGCCAAAGCTTTGCTTTTCGATGAAGTCTGTTATTTTTCTCATAGCTCCTTCTCCGAATTAAAAAACACTTCCCCTATTAATGCCAAAATACGTGTATTTCTGATAATCAACAAGCTCAACATTAGATAAACCGCTACGAAATACCACGAAACAGTAGTTTTGCGGCGGCGGCCGTATACTCCGTTCACCCTATTTGGCTCTATGCAGATTTCGTTGCGCTCTCTTTCGGCCGCGCTGGCCGTAGCTACTTGTCTACTACCCGGTTGTACGCTACCTCGGCTCCTAAAGGTTGCGCAAGCGCGCCAACAAGTGCGCGTAGTGCCCAGCGTACTGGAAAGCAACGGCGAGAATGTATTGTTCGACGTGACGGCCAAAGTACCCGCCAGCCATCTGCATAAAGGCGCCGTCTACCAGCTAGCTCTGTCCTACCGCTACGACAATGGCCTTCATGAAGACACGGTGGGCACGCTCAGCTTCGTGTCGGGCGAGTACGTGTACGACGATTCGCTGAAGGATCAGCTGGTGATTCGGCGCCAGCTGTCGTTTCCGTACGCGGCGCGCAAATCACCGGGCGAGCTGGTGGCTCAGCCCGTGGCGCGAGAGCTGAAACCGGGCGGCAAAACCCTGAAAGGCAAGCTCCTACTCCTGGCTCCCGGCATTGTAACCACCGACAAGCTGGTGGTGCGCGAGGATACGACCATTGCCCTACTCACCGAAACCGTGAGCAACGTGCGGGGCGGCACCCGGATACTGCCGTTCTTCTTTGATGCGGGCGAGGCAGCCATTCGCAACTACCTGGGTACCAACGTAGCGGCGCTGGAAGAGTTTATTGAGGCCAACCAGCACACGGAGAAGGTGATGATTGCCGCCGGCCACTCACCCGACTCGCTCGACCGCCACGACTCACGCCTGGCCGACAAGCGCGTGCGGGCCCTGGAAAACTACTACAAGCACCGCGTCGACACCGATTCCTACCTCAACTCGGTGAAGAACATCAAGTTTGAGACCCAGGCCTACCACCGCCGCTGGGACTTGTTTTTGAGCAAGGTACATGAATCGGCGCTGAAGCCGGCGCAGATTGACTCGGTGGTGCAGCTCATCAACGACACGCGCGGCACCTACGCCCAGAAGGAAAAAAGCCTGCATCAGCTCTCATTCTACGACTATATCGAGCAGTACATCTATCCAGTGCTGCGCTTCGGTACGGTGGCCGTGAAGTACTCGGCCCCCAAGCGCTACGACTCAGAAATTTACTTGCTCTCCAAAAAGATTGTGGAGAAGCAAACCGCCACCGACGTTCTTACGCCGGAGGAGCTGCGCTACTCGGCCCAGCTAACGCCCCTACTGGCTGAGAAGCAGCGCATTTACGAAACGGCCGTGGCCACTACTGGCCAATGGGAGGCCTACCACAACCTGGCGGTGGTGCTATTGGAGCGTTCGGAAAAGGAAATCAGCGACAAGGTGCGGCGGGCCTACCAGCGCCGGGCGGCCGTCAACTTCACGCTGGCGGCCCACCGCAACCCCACGGCCCAGCAGTTTTTCAACGTGGCCACCGCCTACCACCGCGCCGGCGACCGATTGGAGGCCTTGCAGAACTATGACTACGCCATTAAGCTGGGCGGCCAGCGGGCTATTCTGGAAAAAGTATTCGCCGACAAAGCAGCCCTGGAAATTGAAGTTGGCCAGCTCAGCGACGCTCTGAACAGCCTCAACTACAGCAACACATCCTACCAGAACGTCATGAATCGGGCGCTGGTGTACCTGCTGAAAGGCAATTACCCAGGGGCCGCCGCTATCTACCAGGACGCGCTGACTATGCGCCCTACCTCGCCCCTCGTGTATTACTGCCTGGCCGTGGTGGCCGCCCGCCAGCACAACGAGCCCGCCGTGGGCAACCTGCTCCGTCACGCCGTGCAGCTCGACCGCAGCTTCGCCAATCGCGCCGTGGAGGACCTGGAATTTGCGGGTTTCCTGAAGAGTAAGGCGTTTGTGGAGGCCGTGCGGTAGGGGCGCGTTGCACGCGCCCGTCGTTGCTGCAGCTGAACAATTCGAGAACGTCATTTCGACCAACGGGAGAAATGACAGGCTATCTTTATGCACCAACGGACTACCTGCGAGGCGGCCCTACTTGCCCATCCGGCCCGCAGGTTGTAGCTTTACGGGCCGGATTTTCCGGCTTTGTTTTTTCTGATTGTTGTCATTTTAGATATCTATGCGGACTATTCAATTCCGGGAAGCCCTGCGTGAGGCCCTGTCGGAGGAAATGCGGCGCGACCCGCGCGTGTTTCTGATGGGCGAAGAAGTAGCCGAGTACAACGGCGCCTACAAAGTAAGCCAGGGCATGCTCGACGAGTTTGGCCCGGAGCGCGTGATCGACACGCCGATTGCCGAGCTGGGCTTTGCCGGCATCGGGGTAGGCGCGGCCGCCAACGGCTTGATTCCGGTCATCGAGTTCATGACCTTCAACTTCTCGCTGGTGGCCATCGACCAGGTGATCAACTCGGCCGCTAAGATTTATTCTATGTCGGGCGGGCAGTACTCCTGCCCCATCGTGTTCCGCGGCCCTACTGGCAGCGCCGGCATGTTGTCGTCGCAGCACTCGCAGAACTTCGAAAACTGGTACGCCAACTGCCCCGGTCTAAAAGTAGTCGTTCCTTCCGATCCGTATGACGCGAAAGGTCTGCTGAAGTCTGCCATCCGCGACCCCAACCCCGTGATTTTCATGGAGTCGGAGCAGATGTACGGCGACAAAGGCGAGGTACCAGAAGACGAGTACTTGCTGCCCATCGGCAAAGCGGCCGTGAAGCGCGAAGGCAAGGACGTGACGCTGGTGAGCTTTGGCAAGATGATGAAGGTAGCCTTCGGAGCCGCCGAGGAGCTCGCCAAGGATGGTATTGAAGCGGAAGTGATTGACCTGCGCTCGGTACGCCCCGTCGATTACGACACCATCATTGAATCGGTGAAGAAAACCAACCGCCTCGTAATTGTGGAAGAAGCCTGGCCCCTAGCCAGCATCAGTACCGACATTGCTTTCATGGTTCAGCGCCGCGCGTTCGATTTCCTGGATGCCCCCGTGGAGCGCATCACCTGCGCCGACGTGCCGCTGCCCTACGCCCCTACCCTCATCGAAGCGTCGCTGCCCAATGTATCGCGCACGATAAAAGCGGTGAAGCAGGTCCTGTACGCCGTGAAATAACCCATTTGTAGTATAAGTAAGGCCGTTCTTCCGACCAGTGGTTGGAGGAACGGCCTTTTTTTATTCCCTACCTGTACCCCATCAATACGGCAGTATCCTCTGTTTTTCTAACGACTCACGCGGCTTAGTAGGGAAGGACTTTGCGTACCTTTTCCCAAATCTACGCCCTACCCAATTCCCGGTCTATCACTATGCACCAACGCCTCCATTTGCGCCTGCAACAGCTTGAAAGCGCCACCGAGCGCCTCATCCAATCCGCTGAAACCCTGGGCGACCAGTCGCACCAGTCGCCGGGACTAGGGCAGTGGTCGGCGGCGCAGGTGGTGCAGCACTTGCTGGTGTCCGAAACGGGTATCAATCAATATTTGGAGAAGAAAGTAATGGCGGCGGAAGGGTTGCTTCACGCCGGAGTAGGGCACTTTTTGCGCAGCCGGCTGTTGCGGCTTCTGCTGCGGGTGCCTTTTTTGCGGTTCAAAGTGCCCCCAATGCTGGCGGCCAATACCCCCGCCACGGCTCCGCCCCTACCCGAGCTGCGCCAGCAATGGGCCAGCGTGCGCCGCCGGCTGGAGCATATTCTCAGCGAATATCCGGACCATTTGCTGCGCCGCGCCATCTTCAAACATCCGCGTTCGGGCATGCTCACCATCACCCAAACCCTGGACTTCATGCTCGACCACGTGCTGCATCACCAGCGCCAAATGGAGCGTATTTCGAAAGCAATGAAGAAGTGAGGTCATGAAATATCAATACAAAAGTCTGTCATCCGGAGCTTGGGAAGGACCTTATCACGCGAGAACGACGGACGCAACAACGACTCGTTCTAGCGTGATAAGGTCCTTCGCGAGCTCCGGATGACAGGTGTTATTTTTCTTCTTTGTCGCCCTTCACAATGTCCTGGTAGCTCTCGTGGCGGGCGGCGGTGGCCATGGCTTCCGCAATTTCGGGTGGGGGCACGGTGAGCTTGCGGCGGCGCAAATCCAGCCAGGCGCCATCTACCGTCACGGTGGCGGCTACTATGCCGTCGGGCTTTTTAATGGTGTGCACAATGCGCCACCGCGAGCCGTCTGCGTTCAGCCCCGCCACCTCTGAGGTAACGGTAATTTCGTCCCCCATTTTCACTTCCCGCAGAAAACGCGTGTCCTCCCGAAACAGAATCGGGCCGAGCGCGTGCTCGGCAAAGTATTGCATGGTGAATCCCTGTTTGGCCAGGAAGTCGACGCGGGTGTGAGCGGCATAGTCGGTGTAGGCCGAGTGGCGCATGTGGCCGTTGGGGTCCATATCGGCCCAAATGGCGGTGTAGGTTTTTTCGTAAGTGGGCATTCAATGAAGAGGTAAGAAGTAGAAAGGAAGGCAAAAGCCGTGAGCAAGAGTTAACGCACAACCAGCGTCAGAGGGTAGTGGTTTAGACAAAAAAATCCCCACCGACACAGGTTCGGCGGGGATTTTCAGGCACTACATACGGCCCGTTAAATCGTGGGGTCGTTGGGCACGTTGGGGTTGGTGAGGCGCTCCTGCTGGGGGTAGGGATAAAAGTCGCGGGTGCGCTCCAGTAGCGAAGCCGGCGGGGCCGGGCGGCCCAGGCGCCGGCTGTCGGGCAGGCGCAGGCCGGTCATGAACAGTTCGGCGGCCCGCTGCCGGTAGATTTCCGTCAGCAGAGCATCCGTCGTGACGGCGCCGGAGTAGGCGGGCAAATTGGCCCCTACTCCAAAGGCATCGGCGCTGGGCGCCTGGGTGCGCACGGCGTTGATGAGCGTCACGGCCTGGGTCAGGTCGCCGTTGGAGCGCACCAGCGCCTCAGCCTGAATCAGGCGCATCTCGTCGGGCAGATATACCGGAATGGGTGTGGTTTGCGTGGCGAAAAAGCCAGCCACCGAGCGAAGCGTATCGCGGCCCAGCAAGGCATCCTGCACCACGTCGGTGGGGTTGGTGAGGTAGAAGCTCAGGCGGGCGTCGCGGCGGTTGACCAGCGCGGCGGGTAGCCCAAACAGGTTGCGGGGCCGGAAGTTCTTACCGATTACAATGCTCTGATAAATCGGGTTGGGGTTCTGCGTATTGTAGATAAACGCCGACTTGCTGGTCAGACTTACCGCCGAAGCTGCCGAAATGGCGGCGGCGTAGTTGCCGGCCGCCAGGTTGTAGCGCGCCCGGTAGGCGTTAATCGTGTTGGTCAAATCCAAGGTCCCAGCCGTTACTTTCGCAGTGAATTCGGCGGAAGGCGGCGTGGCCGTGATAAGCTGCTGGGCCTCGTTGAGTAGGCGCAACGCCTCGGCCTGCAACTGCGCGCGCGGCACAAAAGCCGCGTCGCCGGTGCGCTTAGTCGAAAGCGGCGCCTGCTCGAAGTACTGCGCCAGCGTGCCCAAGGCCATAGCTTTGAACAGGTTGGCGTGGGCCAGCACCGCGTCGCGGGTGGCGGGGTCGTTGCTGAGTACCGTGGGCGCATTGGCCTGCAGGTCCTCCGCCATCGACATCACCTGGTAGAGCTGCGCCCACACGCTGAGCACGTAGCTGTTGAAGTTGGGTAGGGCAGCCGTGCCGGCTTCAATTTCCAGCACGCTGGTGAAGGTAGACACGCCCCGCAGCTCGCGGGCCGTGGCGCCCGGCCCCAGAATAACGGCCCCCAGCGTATTGTTGGCGTAGTACTGGCGCATGCCCACGCTCAGGGCGAGTAGGCCGTCGCGGGTGGTCAGCACTACGGCATCCGAAGGGCTGTTGGGGTTGGGGATGTCGAGGTTGCAGCTGGGCGCGGCTACGAGGAGCAGGCCGCTAGTCAGCAAGGTAAGGAGTCGGAATATCGTACGTTTCATGAGAAGGAAGTCAACGGGTTAGAAGGAAGCACTCAGGCCGACGCGCACCGTGCGCGGAATCGGCACCTCCACGAAGTCGAAACCGCGTACCACGGTGCTCTGGCCAGCGGCATTCACCTCGGGGTCGTAGCCGCTGTAGTTGGTGAATACGAACAGGTTACGACCCGTTACAGTAGCTCGCACATTTTTCAGACCCAGCCATTTGGGCGTCAGAATGTAGCTCACCGAAGCCTCGCGCACCTTCACAAAGGAGCCATCCTCAATCCAATTCTCAAAAATACTGAACAAGGCGGCGCTGGTGCCCTTGGGCACGTCGCCGCGCAGTTCGGGCTCGTAGCCGGCCAGGCCGCCGTACAGGTCCCGGTCGCCTACCCGCCTGGTGAAGTTGAACACGTCGAAGCCCTGCACCGCGTCGATTTGCAGCCGGAACGTGAGCTTGCTGGCCAGCGTCACCTCGTTGATCAGCGAGGTCAAGTACTTTGGATTTGGGTTGCCGATAACCTTGCTGAGCACGGCACCAGTGGGCTGCCCCGCGGCATTGCGCTGGGGCACGCCGTTCACGCCCAGCTCACGCTGGGGTAGGCCGGCGGCGTTCAGCAGCAAAGTGCCGTCGGGGTTGCGGGCGAAGTAGGTGCTGTAGAACACGCCCACGGGTTGCCCATTCACGGCCGCCACCTGGCCAAAACCACCCGCGAAGGGTAGCACGCCGTTGCCTTCAATCCCGTTCACCTCATTGCGGTTGTGGGTGAAGGTGCCCGTGATGTTCCAGAGTACCTTCTCCGACTGCACCGGCACGGCGCGCAGCAGCAGCTCAATGCCGCGGTTGTTCATGGTGCCCACGTTTTGCAACGTGTTGTTGAAGCCCGTGGTGGGCGACAAGGTGCGGTTGAGTAGCAAATCGGTCACGCGCTTGTCGTAGTAGGTAGCCTCTACCCCAATGCGGCTGTTGAACAGGCCGAAATCAACCCCGAACTCGAATTCCCGCTGCCGCTCCGGCTTTAGGCCGGCATTGCCGAGTAAGGAGGGTGAGTACAGGCCCTGCTGCCCGCCCAGGCTGAGCGGCGCGTAGTTCGTAAATCGGTCGAAAGGCCCCAGCGCGTTCAGGTTGCCGGCCTGCCCCCAGGAACTGCGCAACTTGAACGACGGAATCACCTCCGCCAGCCGCCCCTCACGCCAGAATTTCTCCTGCGACAGTATGTAGGAACCGCTGGCCTTGAGGTAGCGCTGCCAGTTCTTGTCTTTGTTGACGTTGTCGTAAAATGGCGAAGCCGCATCCACGCGGATGGCGCCGGTGAGGTAGAGCCGCTCGCCCAAGCCCAGGGTTTCCTGCAGGAAGTAGCCCTCGATGCGCCGCTCGCCGCGGTACTCACTGGCCACCGATACGCCGTTGTTGATGGTTTGCCCCCCAATCCCGAGCTGCTGGGCCACAATGCCGGTGCTCATGGTGCGGTCGTACTGCCAGGTGCCGCCCAGGCCGGTCGTCGATTCCAGCCAGGGTAGGAACGTGCGCCGGTAGCCGATATTCAGGTCGTTGTTGTACTGAAAAACCGTTTGGTCGGCGCGGCGGGCGTAGCCGGCGGAGTAGGTCGGAGTCGTGTTGCCGGGCGGAATATAGGCGGTAGCCAGCTGCGTGTAGGTATCAAAACCCAGCACGTTATCCACTGTGAAACCCGTGAAAGGGGTCAGGTTCAACTGCACATCGCCGATAACGCGGGAGGTGCGCTGCCGGAACTGAAAACGGTTGATGGCTTCCAGCGGATTGGTGCGCTGCACGATGGTCGACGGGCTGGTGCTGGGGTACACGCCCGTCGTCGGATCGGCCTGCGGATTGATGAAGTTATTGCTGAAAATATAGCCCGTGAGGGCTCCGTAGGCTTCGTTGATGCCGCCGTTGGGCACCTCGTTGCTGGTGCTGAGGGTGTAGTTAGCCCCGCACGACACGCTGGCCCAGTTCGTTAGCGTCTGTTGCAGGCGCAGGCGACCAGTGGTACGGTCGAAGTCTGTGGCCTTGATGATGCCCTGGTTTTTGAAGTAGGACCCCGAAAACAGGTACTTCGTGCTCTGCGTACCACCCGTGATGGAAGCATAGGTTTCGTTGCCGTAAGCAGTACGAAAGATCTGATCCTGAAAATCATAGCGCGTTACCGGCACCTGGGTTTGGTCGGTGGCGCTGGTATTCGCGAAGCGAAACGGGTAGGTGTTGTAGTCTAGCTTCTTGCGCAGTTGCGACACGATAAACTCGCTCGACACCGTCACGGCGGGCTTGCCTTCCTTGCCGCGCTTGGTAAAAATCTGCACGACCCCGTTGGAAGCGCGCGAGCCGTAAATGGCCGCCGCCGCCGCGCCTTTGATGATTTCGATGCGCTCGATGTCGTTCGGGTCGATGTCAACCAGTCGGTTTTGGGAGTAGCCGCCCAGGTCCAGCAGTTGGGGCGAATCGTTGTTGATAATTACCCCATCCACGATGTATAGGGGGTCCGAAGAACCCACAATGGTACTCGTGCCGCGCAGCCGCACCGAAATGCCACCCGCTGGGTTGCCCGAGTTCTGCGAAATCTGGGCGCCAGCCACCTTGCCTTGCAAGGCCTGATCAATCTGGGTAGGGGCACCAGCCGTCAGTTCGCGTCCGCTCACCGTGCTAATGGAGTTGCCGAGCTGCTGCTTGCTAGTGGCCACGGATGTACCCGTCACGACTACTTCCTTCAAGCCGATCAAATCCTGCCGCAGCTGCACGTCGGCCGTTATGGTAGGCTGGGCGCCCAGCGTCAGGGTTTGGGTGCCGTTGGCGTAGCCCACCGAACTAACTACTACTTGGTACGTGCCCGGCGCTAGGGTGGCGCGCAGCTCGTAGTTGCCCTCGGCGTCGGTAGCGGCACCCAGCACTGTATTAGCCAGGCGCACCGTAGCTCCCGGGATATTGTCGCCGCTGGTGAGGTCCGTGACGTGGCCCTTGATGAGGTAGGCCGTATTTTGCGCCCAAGCAGGAGCACTATTGAGCAAGAGTAGTAGTCCTATCAGCACTATCGCCACAGTCCGCGACCGGAAAAACAGCTTAATCGGAAAAAGGAATGCGTAGTTTTTTTGCATGCGGTGATAAGGTTAGAATAAAAGGAAGCAGCACGACTGGCACTCTGCATAACGCGCGGAATAGCAGCCTTCAGCCCAATGTAAGCGGTTTTGCCTTTTCTTGTAGCATTGTTCAGCTTTTTCTCCTCACCTGCTCTTCATGAATCCCAACCTCACTCACCTCTTTCGGATGGCGCAGCAGCCGGCGCGCCGCATTATTGGTTTGATGTCGGGCACGTCGCTGGATGGGCTGGATGTGGCCTTGTGTCGCTGCGAGGGAAGCGGCCCCGGTACGCGGGTAGCGGTCGAGCAATTTCAGACGGTACCCTACCCGGAACGCGTGAAAAACGAAATCCGGCAGGTCTTTGCCAAGCCCGAAATCAGCTTTGAGCAGCTGTGTGTGCTGCATCCGTGGATTGGCCATCTGCACGCCGATATGGTGCTGGACTGCCTGCGGCAGTGGCAGGTAGCGCCCGCCGAGGTCGACTGCATTGCCAGCCACGGCCAGACGGTGTACCACGCTCCCCAACATCAGCACCACCGCCCCGATTTTCCGAATGCGACCCTCCAAATTGGCGACGGCGACCACGTGGCCATGCGTACAGGCATCCTCACACTCAGCGACTTCCGCCAAAAACACCTGGCAGCCGGCGGCGAGGGTGCTCCCCTGGCCGTGTACGGCGACTACCTCCTGTTTTCGAAGCCAGGGGAGGACCGCATCCTGCTGAATATGGGCGGCATTGCCAACTTCACCTACCTGCCCGGCTCCCTGCATCTCCCCGATATGTTTTCCACCGACGTCGGTCCCGGCAACACGCTCCTCGACGCCTTCACCCAGGATTTCTTTCCCGGCCAAAGCTATGACGCCGACGGCGCCCTGGCCGCCCAGGGGCAAGTGCAGGAAGCCCTCCTCACAGCCCTCCTCGACCACCGGTTTTTTGCAACGTCCCTACCTAAAACCACTGGTCCAGAGCTATTTAGCCGCACCTACGTGCAGCAGGCACAGGCTCGTAGCCACACCACAGGAATTTCCCCCTACGATTTGCTCGCAACCCTCACGCAGTTTAGCGCCGCGGGAATTGTGCGGGCATTGCAAAGCAGCTTCCCTACCCCTACCCTCACCGTGTATGCCAGCGGCGGCGGCATGCACAACCCCGTGCTGATGGCTGCGCTCCGCCAACGTCTCCCCCACTGCCGCTTCACCACCACCGACGAGCTAGGCATCCAGCCCGACGCGAAAGAAGCCGTACTATTTGCCGTGTTGGCCAATGAGGCCCTGGCTGGCACTCCCGCTACCTTTGCCCCCGGCACGCCCGGCCTACCCGCCGTTAGCATGGGGAAGATTTCGTTTACGCGGTAAAGGGTGACAAAGCGGCGGCATACCTGGTCATTACGAGCAACGCGAAGCAATTCACCCTTTTTTAGCAAACCTTTTCTTTTTAACGCAGAAAGCCCTTACGTCTACTCTGGTGTAAGGGCTTTCTGCGTTTAGAAACTTTATCCCGTTTTCAGGACAGATTGCTTCGCGCTGCTCGCAATGACAACACGCTTTCTACCCTCATACCTTTCACAGCAGCGTGAGGCGCACGAGGTATTGTTCCTGCTCGTCGTGGGCCAGGAACTCGACGCTGTAGCCGGCTGCTTCGGCGTAGTCTTGCAGGATGCTGGCATCAGCAAACAGCCAGTGAAAGGGCCGGCCGGCCTTGCCTTTATACGACATCGTATAGTCGACCTCGCCGTGGTAGGGACCGTTCAGGTTCAGTACCACGGCGCCGTCCTCGTCCTGGTAGAGGTAGGAAATATCAGCGGACGTTGTTAGGATTTGGCCGCCGGGCGCCAAAAGGCCGCGGGCGTGCACCAGAAATTTCTCCAGCCCCTCCAGGGTGCCCACCAGGCCCAGGCCGTTCATCAGCATGAGCAGTGTATCGTAGGGCATTTCCTGAGTAGGCAGCGCGTCGAATACATCGTGGAGGGCAACTTGCTGCACACCCCGATTCTGCATTACCTGCACGGCGCCGGGCGAGCTATCCACGGCCTTCACCGTGAAGCCGCGCTTCTGCAACTCCAGGCTGTGGCAGCCGGCGCCGGCGCCCAGGTCGAGCACGCGGCCGCGGCACTCCTCCAGCGCCGTGCGCTCCAGATCGGGCATATCCCAGAGGGTGCGAAACAGGTAAGCGGCGGCCAGCGGCTCGTCTTCGGCCACGTTGCTGTGCACTGTGAGTGCTGCGTCGGTGTTGCCGTGATAATAATCGAGGAGCGCGGTGCCCAGCGGGTCGGGAGCAGTAGCCATGCAAGTAATTAGGTAGGGTCAGAAAACGCAACAAACCGGCGCGGCGGGTTTCGGCTGCAAGGTACGGCTCCGGCGCCGAGTAGGCTACAGTAGGCAGAAGAAGTCGGGCCAGATGAGCCGCATTAGCGCTGAGCGCGTATCTTTCGGGCGCTTCTTTGCGTTGACTCACTTCCGACTCTACTAACCCTTCTGGCTATGGCCGCCAACCTCGACTACCTCGACCCCAACCTTATTCCGCTCGGAGAAAAGGTTCTTACCTACTTAGAAGCAGAAAAAGACCTGCACCGGGCCACTACCGACGCCGTCAATCTGCGCGCACCCCAGCGGCCAGCAGCCACTGAGTTTGAACAGCGCCCGACCGCCGGCAGCTTCGATCAGTCTACCGACGAGGTGGATCAGCGCCTGGAAAACCTGCGCGACGACTTGGCTATCCTGCGCCGCGAAATTATTGAGATGCTGCCCGTCCGCAATGAGTTCATCAAAGTGAACCTGGGCTATGGCCCTAGTCGGGTAGGCGCCTTCCACAAGCCCGGCACCCCCGCCGACAAACCTGTGTACGAACTACGTATTGTGCAGTAGAGCGCGGGGTCTTGCATAATGGTTTAGAATCTAAGACTCCATAGATTCAATAACTCTGCGGCGGTTCTGGCGGGCAAACACGCGCAGCAATACCAGGAAGTAAGACAGCAGCAGCGGCCCCATCACCAGTCCCAGAATTCCGAACAGCTCCACGCCCAACACTACGCCTACCAGCGTCACCAGGGGGTGAATGTCGCCCATACGTTTGGCCAGCATAATCCGGAGGAAGTTGTCGATATTAATAATCACGATCAGCCCAACCAGTAGGATGCCTACGCCGTGGGCCGTTTCGCCTTCGGAAAGCTTGATTAAAGCGGCCGGTCCCCACACTAGTGGCGTGCCCAGCACCGGAATAAAGGCCATAAAGAAGGATACCATTCCCCAGAACAGGGAATCGGGCACTTTGAAAATCCAAAGCGTAATGCCGGTCAGGATGGCTTGCACCAGCGCAATCAGGGCCTGACCCAGTACGTTGGCGTTCACGTTGTTGCGCAGCGATTCGCTCAGCTCGCGCCGCGTGGCGGGCCCGAAGGGCAGGTAGCGCCGCGTCCCTTCCAGGAAGGTTTCTTCCTGCGTGAACATAAAGTAGAGGGTAAAGAGCATTAGGCCCACAATCACTAGCAGATGCACGAGGCCCGTAGCCAGCGAGGGTAGGCTCCGGCTCAGCCATACGGCGGCCTGTTGCCCTAGCTGGCGCACGTGCTGCCCGTCGGTGAGGGAGTAGCCCGTGAGGTGTTCAATCCGCGCCACCAGTTCCATAATGGGCGTCGTGTTTTGCACGTAGTGCCGAATTCGGTCGAGGAGCAGCGACGATAGCGCGAGGAACGGAATGACCAGCACTACTATCGAAAACACGAGTAGACCCACCGTCACGGCGGTGCGGTTCCAGCCCAGCCGGTGCACCAGCGCCACAAACCAGGGCCGGAAGACCACGTACAGCACGCCCGCCCCCAGGAAGGCCGTAATGTAGCTGAGTAGCCCCAGCAGAATCAGACCAGCAATAGCTATCAGGCTGACTACCAACAGCCAGCGTTGCTGATGAGCAGTATATATAGTATCCTGCATAGAGAGGTTGGCCGTAACGAGTAGCCCACCAGTAGACTATCGTTGCCTTCGCAGCAAGGTACGGATACAGCAGCTACCGAGTCTTACGGAAGGCTACTGCTAGCAACAGGTATTTTTTGGGCATAAAAAAAGGACTGCCAGTAGCAGTCCCCTTTTCCACAACCAAAACACCTAAAAAACTATTCTTTCGTGAAGGCAATAACAAGTTTGGGGCCAATTATTTAGAACCACCAATTATAAGTGTATAAATAAACTCTGTTCTACAATATATATAAATAGTACTATTTTATTTTTATCTCCATATTTCTTCCACATTTTTAGTTATTATCAATTTTTTCTTCCTTTATTTTGGACAAATAAAATTGCCTATATGCCTACATATCAGCAATTTATATTAGAATAATGACATATGAGCGCATTGTTCAATTTTTTCTTTGCTTGCTTCTAAAAATCCTTAAATTATGAAGAAAACTTTACAGAAGTTATTTTCGAGCCGTCGTTGTAAGAGCTCGGCTTTGTGGTTGTTAGGGCCCGCTCTTTGCTTGTTGGCTGGCCAGCAAGCACAGGCGCAAACTACTACTTTCCCGCGGCAGGTACCTTTCACTACCAATTCGTCTTCGGGTTTCACGCTGGGTGGCACCGCAACTCTAACCGGTACCAGTTCTACCAGTACCGATGGTGTTTTGCAGCTTACAACGGCTGCCATTAACGTAGCCGGTTTTGCCATTGATCAATCCAGCTTCCCGGCCCCGGACGGCTTTAGCATTTCCTTTGAGTTTTTTGCGTATGGCGGTACTGGCGCCGATGGCTTTTCCGTATTTCTGATTGATGCAGATAAGACTTCCGCCGCTGCTTTTACCAGCGGTGCTACGGGTGGCTCGCTGGGGTATGCGCAGAAAAGCGTTAATAACAGTACTGATAGCCCTGGGGTGCCCAATGGCTACATTGGCATTGGCATCGATGAGTTCGGCAACTTTGCTAATCCCACCGAGGGACGGGTAGGCGGTCCGGGGCCCCGGCCCGATGCCGTATCCATCCGTGGGTCTGGCCTTGGCCAGGATACGGCTAGCATTTCCGATTACCCCTACCTCGCTGGTAGCGGCACCCTTCCTTTTAGCCTGGACGTAACCTCATCTACCCGCGTCATCTCGCCGAGCGACGCCAACTACCGGCGGGCCTATATTGACGTGGTTCCGCAATCAGATGGCACCTATAAGATTATGGTGCGCATTCAGCACGGCCTGGAGATTTACACGGCTATTAACAATATAACGGTTCCGAAGCCGCCTGCTAACCTGCGCATTGGCTTTTCCGGCTCTACGGGTGGCGCTACCAATTACCATGAGATTCGCAACCTAGCAATTTTGCAGAAGCCCATTGCCAACGACGATAAAGCTAGTGTTGCTTATAGTAATAGTACTGGGGTCTCGCTGAATGTTATCAGCAACGACGTTTTTTCTTATAGTAACTATAAGCCTGGCACCGTTGACCTAGACCCTTTCACGGATGGTATTCAAAATACCTATTTTGTAGCGGGCAAAGGCACTTTCAGCATTGCAGATGACAGTATTTTAACGTTTAAGCCTAGCGGTACCTATGCCGGAGTGGTGACCATTCCGTATACCGTGCAGGACCTGGCGGGCGCTAGTGCTTCTCCCGCCTACTCCTCTAACCCAGCCAACATCATCATTACCGTTACCGGTGCTGATGTAGCCTCCAGCGTCAGCGGGCCTACTACCGCTAATCCGGGCTCGCAGGTTACGTACACGGTCAATACGTCTAATATCGGGGTTGAAACGGCTACGAACGTTATTCCGACGCTCACCCTACCTGGCAAGCCCGCGACCAGCAGCCTGGTGCTACCCTCGGGAGCTACGTACGACGCAGCGACCGGCATCGTGAAATTTGCGCAGACTACACTGGCAGCCAATGCCTCCGTTAGTAATTCGGTTAAGTTCACAATTCCGACTACCGGCACCACCTCCGTTGTGGTCACTTCCGGCTACACGTATCCTTCGGGTGCGGTGGTGCCTGACCCGGTAAGCACCAATAATACGGCTACCCTTACCACGACCGTTAGTGGTCTTGCCAACGCCTCTACCAGTTGTGCTACGCCGGGCAAAGATGGACCTGGTACCCTGGATGCAAGCAGTCAGCCTAATACCTACTATCCGGGAACGGCCAGCGTGAGCGTGGGGGCTACCAGCATTACGCTGGGAGCAGCAGTAGGCTCTACACCTATTGGAGTTGGCGACTTGCTGCTAATTATGCAGATGCAGGGAGCCGATATCGACACCAGCAACAGTACTGCTTATGGTTCGGGAGGCACTAGTGCTAGCGGCAACCTCACGAGCGACTTCACGGCTGGTCAGTACGAATATGCCCTTGCCACCAACGCCGTTGATGCGAGCGGCGGCACCCTCACTATCAAAAGCGGCCTGACCAATGCCTACCAGCAGCAGGACTACTCTGCTTCCGTTACCGGACAGCGGCGCTTCCAGGTAATTCGCGTACCCCAGTACTCTTCCCTGGCCTTATCAGGCACAGTTACCGGCGCGGCCTGGAATGGCACCACCGGCGGGGTCCTGGTATTCGACGTGGCGGGCAAGACTACGTTCAACACCAGCGCCTCCCTGGATATGAGTGGGAAAGGCTTCCGCGGGGGTGGCGGCAAGCAGTATCTCGGCAACACCACCTACACGAATACTGACTACCGTAATAACAGCACCACCTCTACGTCGGGTGCCCATGGCTCTAAGGGAGAAGGCACGGCCGGCACCCCGGCCTACGTCAATAATGCGTATAGCGAGCTGGTTTCGACGGGCGTAGAAGGCTATCAGAACGGCAGCGTAGGCGCCGGCGCCCCTGGCAACGCGGGAGGTGGTGGCACCGACTATGCTGCCAGCACAAACAACCAGGGCAATACGGGCGGCGCCGGTGGCGGCAACGGCGGCAGCGGTGGCTTGGGCGGCTACGGCAGCAAGGCGAGCGGTATCAGCCTGCAGGCTTCCGGCGGCAGCGCCTTTTCTTCCTCTACCGGCCGCCTACTACTGGGCGGCGGCGGCGGTGCCGGCTCCAATGACAATGCCGACGGCTCAACCCCAACCACTGCTAATACGGCCTTGGTCAGCAGTGGCGCAGCGGGGGGTGGTATCATCATCCTGCGCAGCGGTAGCTTTGAGGGCCCGGGCACGGTGGTGGCCAACGGAGCCACTGCGCTAAGCACAGTAGGGCGCGATTCTCCGGGTGGTGGTGGTGCCGGGGGCACCGTTGTCCTGTTTGCCGGCACGACCAGTACGCTCAGTACGCTGACCATTCAGGCGAATGGCGGCATTGGCGGTAGTGCCGTCACTGATACTATACGACGTGGCCCCGGCGGCGGCGGCGGCGGCGGTATTATCTACACGAACGGGACTGTAGCCACCACCTCCGTCACGGGTGGGGCCAATGGTACTACCCCGCAAACAAACAGCGTAGCGTATGGTGCTACGGCTGGTAGTGTGGGTGTCATCAGCACCTCGACCAGCGCCACGGTGGCCGGCACTATCTCCGCCAATTCCAACTGTATGCCGATGCTTACGGCGGCGCTGAGTACTTCCACGCCCAATGTTACGCGCAGCGGTAGCACGGTGAACCCCGCTACCTATACGCTCACGGTTTCCAACACGGGAGGAGCAGCCAGCTCGGTAGGCGCTACCATCACGATGGATAATAGCGGCACGAACGGGGGAGCCAGCGGCTTATTCACGTATAAGAGTGGTAATACCGTTGTGCAAATTACTACTGCCAATGGCACGTCGACGACGCTCACCGCAAATACGGATTACACGCTGACTACGGCCACCAACGGCGCTCCTACTTTCAGCGGCATTAGCTTGCCGGCCGGGGCTACGCTCACCGTCACCTACCAGGCAGCCATTGCTGCCAGCGCGGTAACTGGCAAGGCCTATCAGTCGGGTGCGAGGATTAGCTACATCGACCCTACCCGCACGGCCACAACAGCCCAGGTTTCGCCCGCCGACACCTATTCTGGCGGGGGTACCGTACCGGGCAGCAACTACACGGCTGCCAGCAGCACCAACGATGACGTCATCATCGTGCAGCCCCTACCTGTGGAGCTGACGCGCTTCGAGGTAGCCGCCGCGGGTTCGGATGCTCAGCTTAGCTGGACGACGGCTTCCGAGAAGAACAACGCCTACTTCGAAGTGCAGCGTTCCTTGATGGGCGAGGTGTTCGAAACCATTGGCAAGCGCACGGGCAGGGGTAGCGTGCTAGTCAAAACGGACTACGCCTATACGGATGCCGGTGCGGCGCGCCTCACGACCCACCCCATCTACTACCGCCTCCGGCAGGTAGACTACGACGGGCAGGAGTCGTTCAGCCCCGTGCGGGCGGTTACCTTCGCCAAGACGCCCCAACTGGCTGTTGCGCTCTACCCCAACCCCGCACACCACACGGCTACCCTCGACCTCACGGGTCTTCCCGCTGGCGCGGCGTACCAGGTGCAACTGCTGGACCTGACGGGCCGCGTGCTACGCCAGCAGTCGTTGGTGGGTGGCGAGCAGCACACGCTGCCCGTGCAGCAGCTGCCACAAGGCAGCTACCTGGTGCGGATTAATGGTGGCACCGTCCATCTCAACCTGAAACTGGTGCGCGATTAGCATTGGTGAGAGAAGTAGTAAATAAGAAAACGCCCCGCGGCATTGCCGCGGGGCGTTTCTGTTTAGCTGTTTATACGAGCTAAGCAAACACTTACTGTTTCAGGACGCGGCTCACCAGCTTGGC
>Ga0210040_10004642_pt1 | contig 17821 bp, 6 predicted proteins | sample CryGeyCG12114_NA_FD_185462 | JGI IMG/M metagenome (GOLD analysis project Ga0210040, IMG submission 185462) | Groundwater microbial communities from aquifer - Crystal Geyser CG19_WC_8/21/14_NA (SPAdes) (version 2) | ecosystem: Environmental > Aquatic > Deep subsurface > Groundwater | place: USA... | reverse complement strand
CTCACAGTCTCACATATTTACAATTTAATTGCTGGTATTTTGGAGTACATGGTTATGTAAATATATTGCCTTGGAAACTTGTAAATAAACTTGTTTGTGTTATGAAGGTGTTTCTGTCTATAGGTCTTTTTGTGCGTAGGTCTTATTGTTGTAGGTGTTATTGCGTAGGTCTTATTTTTGTAGGTCTTATTGCATAGGTCTTTTCACCGGATACCCAGGTTGGTCACAATATGATACTATGTGTCCAATATCCATTATTGTTGGACAATATGTTGCGTATATCTACTTTCATATTCATTGTATTCCCTTTGGCGGTCAAAAATAATCAGTAGGCAAGCAAGATATTGCTTTGAGTGCAGCAAAGTCGGGAAAGCAAATCAATTTAACAGAACTTGCAGTTCCTATCGGTGCAGTCAGGACCATTCAGTGCGGAAAGTAAAGGTTTTTTTGTGTTGATGTGATGAGGATATACGGTATGAAACCAAAAAAAGTCACTATTTGCAATATAAACTTGCAGTTTAAATGGAAATCAGGCCATTGTGTGGACTCTGGAAGACCAAGTACTTGGCGTAGATCTTTTAAACCTCCACAGCCAGCAGTTGTCACTTTCTGATGTTGACTTACTAAAAGTTACAGGTGACAACTTTTTTGTTCAAAAGGAAATATGCTGCTACATAGACGACAAGCTGAAGATGAGGATTCAAATAAAACTTGTCCAAGGTAGGCTCAAACGTCCCTAATTTATTCTTTCAGTCTGCATATATATCGTGAAAAGGTTTGTTGAAGCATTTCAAGTATATAGTAACGTTTTGAATCTTTGATTACAATAGTAATATTGTCCGAATTCAAATGTAGTCTAATGCAAGAGTTTGTAAACTTTTGTCAATTTTTTGCATCTCCAAACAAACGAAAAGAAAATCATGCCAGCAATGCAATAAGTTTCTTGATACGTGTACATTGATCAGCACATGTGTGGGGATGGGGAGTGTAATATAGTACATTTATTTTTCTGGGGTGGAATTTGTATGCTCGTCTCAGCTAGCCTTGTAGTCTGACTGAAATTATTTTTGATTGCACGCATTAGATCCATTTGGGGACAGAAAGCAACTCCTTTTCTTCCTTTTCGCCTTTTTCGTCTGGATTTTTGCTGAGCTGGTCCTTGTATTGAGGAGACGATGAGAACATATCTGCGCCTTTGTACCCAAAGTTATTCCCAAACCATTCATACAATATTCAAATTTGTTAATCTCTAATGTACACAAGTAGGGTGGGTGTTGTATTATTTTCGCTTAATCTGATCCTATTACGAAACTTGGATTGGAATTTGTGTACAGCTGGGTGAACGAATTCTTGTAGTGAATCGTGAATGTCACGTCAAAAATGTATTGCTAGTGTCAGTAGTACATTACGCATTAACAAAAGAATAAAGTCCTACAGACCGCAAAAAAAGCAATGCTATTGAATTCTCAAATAACAGTAATGTAGAAGCAATGCAAATTTTTTACCGCTTTCCATACACTAAGTAAATGAAACGAAAAGTTGCACTTATCTAACGATTTCCCGGACATGATTTCTAATGTATTTCTATCATATCTCAATGCTTGTATATTTGCATTTGAATTCATACTATGCGAAGGGATTGTGCAGCACAGAACTGTGCTCATTCAGCAGTATTCTTCTCAGTCAGTCACATTCATTGCACCATTCAGACTGATTGATAAGGAATAAGATGGAATCGGTGATGCATCCATTGAATGGTAAATATCGCCAAGTTACGTCTTATTTTAGATAATCTCCTAGATCTGACTATCTTTTTTAAAGTTTTTTCTGTGTGGTAGAAATCATGTTTGACTCAGGCTCAGCTGAAAAAATTCTTGTTGAGGATCTATTAAGCAATCCTTCATTTCCAAAGCCAAGGAAAGCAATATGAAACAATACAAAGAACTTTGCTCAAGCCCCAAATCTATGCTTATCTATGGTTTTAATGATTACACTTGAGATCTCCATCTTTTCCTTTGGATCACAAATGGAGCACACATTTCTTCCAATTGATCCTTTTTTCCAATTGATCCTTTTTTCCAATTTCCGGCTATTCCAATACTAGTCCACCTTAACAAGTAGTCTTTTAGTTAGTTGTTAAGCCCAGCCTCTGCAAATCTAAATGTACACAATAGAGTTTGCTCCATGCATTACGAAGTTGGAATTAGTGGCAACCAGGCAACATTTAATTACTAAATTATTACCTGATCTACACAGCAGTCTGTTGAAAAAAAAATGTTGCTAATATCAACAGACAGACATCAATAGCTCAGAATGTACAGTCAACTATCTATGACTAAATCTTTGTACTAAGAATCCCACAATTTGTACATTCGTGCACAGGGGCAAAAATCTTAAAGGTCTTAGGTAAATGTGACATAAAGCGTATGAAAGGTATGAACTACAGGGTTTCTATTTGCAGCAGCTGCTCTACTAGCTAAATACAGCAGTTGGATTTTAGCTGCTTCTGATTTGGGCATATTTAAGATAGGATAGTGCATGTTGGTATTATCCTCCGCCTGCTACCAATGCACAGGAATGGTAGTCCAAAATTGACGAGGATTGTTGAGGCCCATGTAAAATGAGAGGCAAAGAGAAGGTAAACAAGTACCCTGCGGGCATAAGAACCATCTGACTGCTTTGAAGACTGGTTGGGAACTGTTCCTGAAATCCTGAATTTAATAATACTTTTATGTGAACTCAAAAAGGATGTAGTGAAAGTGTTCTGTTCCAAATATATGTGTCAAAAGATTTGTAACCTATTTTCGGTGAGGACCATTTTGGAAGACAGCAATCGTAGTATTTGAACGCCGTCCTAGCATAGGAGTGTGATTTCTGGGATTTTAGCATATGTTGTGCACGGTCATCCACTGCTAATTTAAAGTTACAGATTTGGATTGGAAAATTGTCAGGGACAAAAACGTGAGGATTAATTTTCCACTAATTTATCGGTATGTTAATTAATGTCTATTAAATCTAGTGATTCGAGTGAGTGCACAAATCTATTTGTCTAATTTTTTTCTTGTCCTTGCTTCCAGACAATTTGCATTCACCTTTTCGTGGTGAGTGGGTTTGAATTAATTTTGTACAGATTTCATTGTTTCGGAAAATTACGTGTTTCTGGTTACAATTTTATCTGCAAAAGATAGAGATTAGAGATGAGTTTCTAAACCTTTTTATAGCATTGTTTGTTTCAAGAAAAAAGAATGGGGATTTATCTATAATATTTGTGTATTCAATTTACATTGGGATTTCTCCCACATATTGCTGTTGAATAAATACAAAGCATCAATGCGTGGGTGACACAATTCTTTTATTTCAGTACCAATAATATTTTTTTCTTCTGGAATCGTGTATTTTTAAGACTGTGAATGGATTTTCATATATTCTAGTGTTGTGATTGTAACTAAACCCACGTTTTCTCCATGTTTATTATAGAACAGTGAAGAAGGGTTTTTTCCAGTGATGCTTTGTGAATGTTGACTAACTAACGAAAGTGAGGAGCTCGTTTATCTCTTATGTCCAGACCGATTTAACGCCAAATTGTTTGGGCTAAACAAAGGCCTTTGCTGTCCTTAATTAGTGGAAAAAATCATGATTACACCATCAACTGTGATTCCATCCGTTGGACTTACCCTATTGTTCCTTGCTGGGGCTATAATAGTTGCAGATGGTGAGTAAATCGTTTCAGTCATCAGACTGCTTAATTATAGTTTGATTAACTATCAGAAAACCAGAAATTCGGTGGTTTTTGGTCATTGAACTTACCTCTGACTTAGTTGTTAGTTTATTTGTGATTTGTTGATTAGGAATAAATAGGATGCAACATTGGATAATTTGATTTGCTGTTTCTCTTTTGGATTCTGCGCAAATCAAGTGTAGCAAACAAACAAAGAAAACCGGGAACTATTCTATTTGCTTTGCTAAAGTGAGCTAATGGCTAAAGTGAAACCCTGTATTACTTTTAAAAAGGATATTATGACTGAAAAAAAAAATATTTGTGGTGTAATTCATCATTTGTAATGTTTATTTACTTGGTTTAAATGGAGTTCTACGCATCGTATGTTTTGTTAAGTAACATTTTCTACGTTTTATAATTATTTGGACAAGCAATTTGAATCGTAGGCGGGCTAGCTATCTCCATTAGAGGAATTCAAAAGTACACTGTTTTATAGAACAAATAAATTCTCGGGCCCAGCAGAATTACCATAAGTATTATTACAATAATTTTGTACTTCGAGTGTGAATTAGCTAAATAGTTGTGAAAGGACTTGAAAAATACGATACGTTTTAATTCGTTTTCAAAGCTATATAGTCTAGCTCACTTTCTGTCTGTTTGCTAATCTTTTTTGAATTACAGAATTTTAGCATAGAATTTTTGATGTATGGAAACAGCGAAAGGCTAGAAGCAACAAGTTGGAGTCATGGTTCCAAAAATAACAGTACGTTCCTGGCGGCAGCCATAGCATCTAGAAGTAGCTGAACAAAAAGTGAAATAAAATCTTAATGTAATACGTTTGAATTGGATTCTGTATATGTCAGTATCAGTCAGCATAACATTCACTTAATTTTCGTAGGTACGCCCATGTCGTCAAGCCCCTTCCGTGTAAAAATATTACACTTAAATTTATTGAATGCTATACTTGTAACTTGTAACAACTGCCTTCATTAGCTTTAATTTTGAAAGTACATGCTATTGTCGTAACTTAACACTGTATGTCTGATTGCTGTGTCTGAAAGACGCCATATTTGAGTCTCCTAACTCTATGTAAACTACTAGAAAGCAAAAAACTCCAGAACTTGATTTTCATTGCAGCATAATGTTATTATGCAATGCATCATAACGCAGCAATAATTAACTAGAAATAATTAATATAGTAGGTTTTAGCTGTTTTATTTTTTCCGTACACCCTCCACCTGAGGGAGTAACATTATGAGGGGGTTGGTTATACAATTCAGCAATACCATTACACTTAATTGTGGAAGCACTGCCTTTTTGCTTCATCTCATTTAAAATAGTAAAATTCTCGTTTAAAATTCAAATGAATTCATTTATTTGACTTTAAATAAATGCTTCTATGCTATTCCCTGCTTTGATACTTGTGAAATTCGATTTGTATTCTTGTTTGAACTACAACAAAGTCAATTTAGTACTCTACAGTGTAGCGGTAGCATTATTATCTCATAATTATTCATGGTTAACTTGTGCTTTTACAGGCCTTTCCAGTCGGTGCTTTCAGTGTCGATCAAGGGGAGAATTGGGCGACTGCAGAGACCATTTTCCATACAATGAAACTTCAGTGCGATCTCTTGCAGGAGAGCCAATCAGTGTGACCCCATGTCCATCAGGATGGTGTTCAAAGCAAGTAGAAGGGATTCGAGGACCACCTGATGGTATGCCAATACTTTTTTAGGGCTTTGCTATTTAATTTGATTAAAAAATTAGATTATTGATATTTCTATTGTAAAGTCATCGTTTTGTAGGGCATAAATCTAACGGTTACTGAAGGAAAATTGAATCAGTCAATTTTCCGTCATGACCGATTTCCCAGAATTTCAATATCTTATTGTGTTCGCAGTTCGAATTTGGCAGCAGTAGCCTGTGTTCAAAGAGCGTAAGTATCCCGTCATTCTTCCAAGAAAAGATCCCAATTGACCTTATTTGGTTTGGTTGAGCTCCATGTATCATTTAAAGCATTCTTTTTCAAATCACATTTTGCTGACAACATGCACCTTGTTGGTCTCTTGGGAATTTAGTTTCTGCCAAAACTTTCTTAGTATTTAGCCAACTAAAATCAATAAAAGACACAACGTCTAGGGTTTGTAATGTTTGAATTTCATATAAGAAGATCACCACAGCTGTGATTTTGTTAAAGGCATTCGCCAATATTTGATTTGGGGAAACTCATCGCTGGTGGCTGGCTCGTTCATTTTTACCCCAATTCCAGCTGGCATTGAAAAGTTCAACTTGTTTTCCAGGCTATGCTATGGTTGATGTACAGCATTTGCTGCCTATATGAACAAAAATGTTTGTTTTTTTCAGATTTTGGATCTGCAACAGAACGGGCGTGTATGGTTCATGCTCCCTCAGATGGCGAAGAACGATGTGCTGAAGTGAAATTGATGAATAAGCCTACTTTGATGTGCTGGTGTCGAGGAGATTTATGTAACACGGCATCTCCTCTGGGCTCTAATACTTTAGTTTCTATAGCTTTAATAACTTCTGTACTTGTTTTTCCCCTGTGGTAGTTAACTTTTAAAAAGAAGCAAGCATGAATGTACTTGGCGTGGGTGAATCTTTTATTTTACTCGAAGTAGTTTTTTACATTTTGTGAAATGGTTAGTATTTTTGAAAAATAAAAGACAAAGAGAATTATGTTTTTTTTGTGGCTTTTATTGTGTTTACTGGATTGTACAGTTGAGCTGACTTACCGTGGGTTGGTTTTGGTGCACCACTTTTTGGTTTTGCGCTCCCACATATAGAAGTCGTGTGGAGTTCAAAAGTCAGTTTAGTTACTCCGTTCCCTGCATAACCAAATGAATTTATGTTTTTGCGTATAAGCTGATAGTATTTCAGGCTGCTGCTTTAAACCAATTTAGCTTTCTCTGCGTCATGAGTTGAATTTACTAATATTTTAGTGCACGGACACGGTACATGTATATTTAGTTGTTCAGTTTGCATACATTTATTGATCTAAAGTGCAATCCGTGCTATATTTAATGAATTCACTTGCAATATTATCTACCACACGAAACTCACTCAGGTGAATGAACAATTACTTGCCAAAAATATAATTGGAAGTATCCTTGGTTGAGTATGCTAAAGTAAAGAATAAAACCAACATTGAATACAAATTCTCCGCAGATAATGTTATGAGACATTTCTGGAGTAGTGTGAGCTTTACTGATTTTCTTTGTAAATATATAATTCATTCTCAGGCTCTCATTATCTTCCTTTTAATGCCACTTTTTTTTGTTTTACTGTGAGAACTGACTTCACGAATCTATTCATTGCTTCATTGACTTTAAATTTTGGTATGCAAAGTATTTTCTTTTCTGTTCAGTTAGTCCATCAATATTTTTCATGCAGTCAATGATTAGTTGCATTTTTATATTTCTATGGGCTGCAAGCTGCAACTAAGTTTTGGACCAATTTTTATGCATGCATATCACGATAGATCATTGTAATCAAGAGACTCGAACTAGGTCTCTGTGTTTATCAATTTGTCTTATTTTATGCACAACCAATAAAAAAGTTTAACAGAAGCTGATTGGACAATTATCTGAAAAGACGTGACAGGGTCCAGGGTATTGTTTTGGGTTGAATGGCACTTTCTGCATAAAAATGCATAACAGGATCGTCGAGAGTGTTCATGAAATTACAGTCTGAGGCAGAAATTTTGAAAGAACGGTCAATTCTTGTGTACGGCAATCGGTGGAATCCAGTTGGACCGTGATGACTGAAACAAAATTTAATATTGTATTAGCTCGTAGGAGATTTTTTTATGCACTTCAATTCGCCCCAAGGTCCATCAACCAGTTTGAATTACTTTTGCAAGCTGATTTAATAAAAATTTTGTTCATGTACATGTATACAATATATACAGTGGAAAATTATTTTGTTAGTTAGTCTCATGGTGCAATTCAACAACTCAGCTTATTTTATTACTCATTCTCAATGTTCATTTACATTCATTTACTATCTACGTACGAAATCCACTACGTTTTCTTAAATATACGTTTTGCTATAGCACCTATACTTAAGTATTACACTAATTTTTCTTATTTGCTAGAGTAATCTATTTTATTAAAAAAATTGCTAAAAATCCAATTAATTAGTATTAGCCGGACAAGAATTGAACAAATTATTTTTAACTTTCCAATACTTTTGACACCCAACTTTCTTTCCAATGCCTTAAATTAGTCAAAAGTCTAAAAAGTTGGCTGATGGATACGTTTTCCTTTCTTTGTAAGTCTTGATGTACTCAAAGAAAAAATTAAATGTTTGCCAGCAAGTATATTTATAGAGCGGCCCCGTGAATATCCGAAACAATGCATTAGTCTTCGCCTGTTGATGCATTTAATTTTGATGTAAATCCATATTACTCTGCATGCTTGTGTCAGCATTGTAACAACAGCTATTGATGTCTGCTGTTTTATAAAAAAAATGCAGTGGTATCAACATGGCATACTTCTATGAGACATTTTTTATTGGCTTAAAATTATAGTTTAAGAACATTAGAGTACAAAAAAAACATAGAAAGCTAGAGAGATAAATTTTTTTGAGAAGGTACGAATCCTCGAATTAAATTCCCTATGGGTTTCTCAAATGCTCACACAGGTATGGTTGAGACCATGCAAACAAAATGGATATCATGAAAGAATTCGACCGGAACTATTGAGTTTAGAACTATTGACTAATAAGAACTATTGATACGACTATGGAAACTATTCGTGCCTGCCTACTAATAAAACTCATTCTAACATTGGACTTTAGACATTTGCGTATATGCTAACCGAAAGAATGAACATGGCACTCATCAACTTAAAATTACGTTCCTATCAATTGTTATTTCTACTTGAACTACATCCTCAAGTTGTTATAAAAATGTAGCATCACAACTGCAGAGTATTGATTTCATATCACAATTTGTAATAATGAGACTGCGTTTCAGGATCATACAATTTCAAGATGATTTTGGAATTTTCCCCCACAGCAAAATAGATTGTAAACTTTCGTCTGTACTCTTTGTTGGGCATTACATTTCGCTTTTAACTTATAGCTTTAGACAATCTTTTTCTCTCTATGCAAATGCCATTTTATGCTTGAAGAAATATACGTACTTTTTAATTAAGGAAATTAAGCATTGTTAAGAATCAGAAGAAACTAAAAGCTAGAGAGTATTAAAAAGTTTTAAATGATAGAGTTAAACTTGTAGCAAGTTTTTTACACAATTCCTGGAGAGAAAAAAATTGCTACATCAATTAAATATTCACAATGCTGTAGATGTAAAAAGTTTAAGTAAAAAAGATGAATGGAAGGAGTCATGTGAAAATATTTGGAGTCTTTTCTGTACAAGCAACGCATACGAGTATTTATGATGCTTTAATTTCCAAGACAACAGGAGTTCAAGGGTTTCTTTATCTAGAAGAAAATAAGATACATTAATTACAATTAGAATATTCATTATTGTTTTTTAACAACAAGTGAGAATAATATTTTACAGCAGAATGCTTTGGCATCCAACCCAATAAGAAATGAGCACGACTGTCCCTGACTGAATAGAAAATATACATGCGATAAATTATGACACACGTTACCTTCCATGTTCGAAGAAAGCAAAGAATGGTCGGATGCTTCTCAAAATGTTTGGTTCCAATCCTTGAGCTCTACGTCGGTCATTCAAGGCGACAATACTGCGTTTATGTGGGAAAGCAGAAAAGTAGGGAGGATGTTGAGCAGCATATTTGGCTGTCTCAAGATCCGCCAAGTACGGATCTGGGTCAGAATACTCAGGGGAGGCCTGGAATCAGTTAGTTTCAATTTAAAGCTTAATGACATTATACTCTACAAATGTATCGAGCTAAACGCACAATCCTCAGATTTGTAGAAGAAATTCGTATTTCTATCAAATATAGGACATAATAAGATCTCTATTGCTATATTCAACAGGTCTTCTACCAGGTAAAAAGCAACTTTTTGAAAATCAGAATTATTATTTGACTGTAGTACAAAACTTTAAGTGAGTTGAAGTTGCAACTGTTACCTGCGTTGGCAATGGAGGAAGAAAAACACCATCAGGAGATAGAGCTTCAGGGTTAGCATAATGTGACTCGGAGTCAAGTCCATTACTTCGCCGGGGACTCCCGACTCCGAAATCCCTCAATGACCCAAAGTCATTACCTTCAATTGACACAATAAATGATTATGATGGGATCTTAATAAAATTGGAGAATGTTTTTTTTAATGTACGGTAATTTAAGCATTGTAGCGATAGCATAGCAAACTCATCAAGATGAAGAGAAAAGAATGAAGTAAGATTTTTGAAATTTTTATTCCTTAAATATCAAATTACCGCTACAGTTTGACAATTCAAGTTGGCAAAAGACAAAGCGATGAAACCACTTTGTTCACCAATCAAAAAGCTTTCCAGTTTGGATCACAGGGAAAAGGCTGAAAAAGATGAAGCGCATTCTGGTTTGATATTTCTCGCTAATTATAAGCATACTCTTTGTGTACAATGATGACAACAAAGTACCAACTAAATACACTATTTAAATAGAACACTGTTCATTAAATTACACGGTTGCAGACATGCATGGAGATTGTGCAATCGTGCAATCGTAACACACTTACTAACTAACTACGTAGCTTTGATTCAAGTGATGAGAGACTAGCGAATGAAATGTTTCCGATTCATACGTGGGTTCACAAAGCGCACATGAAGCTCTTTCGAAACCATTGTTCATCGCATCAGTAATTGATTAATTACTAGTGCCACTATTATAAGCTATACTACATCTATGACTTCAGTTGCCAAGTTGCCATGCCACGCAGTGACTGCATTCACAACCCTTTAGATTCGGGGATACGCATATTTTTTCTAGCAATGTTGATACTTATTTGCCGAATCTTTCAGCAATTCGAAATTTGAAAACTCGATTTAGTTATATTTATTAGCTATATTGCTGGAATGTGTATACTGAAAAAGAGATGCACGGGCTATTGAACGATGATGGCAAATCTTTGTTAAACTGATAAAAGTAACTGGAGGCACAGTAAATCGGTGCATAGCTTGTGTGCGGGGTGCTCCGGTGCTCTGATTGGTGAATTTGAAAATTAAACGCGTGTTATAGTCGTTAATTCACCAAATGTGAATTTCAACAGGGAGCTTTTGATTCTACACTTGGTTTCAGGTTGTTCAATGCATTGAGATAAGAGGCGCGGTGGTTTGGTTAAACCAAAGCCCTTGTAGCCCTTAAAGCCCTTATTTACCCAAAATCAATCTTACAATAAGTTTATGTATTGACAAAGGAATTTTCTATCAAAACATTAATTAAAGTGTATAAGCAAAGGAAATTCAAAGCGATGGTTTAGGCTTGAATTGGTATTGTCAAGTACAGAATAAGGTAATGTATTAGATTAGATTGTATTGGAGTGGATGAGTGGATGTCAATGGTTTTTCATTGCTCTTGCATTCCTCTTTGACCACTTATCCAATTGACAACGATCGTGAAGCAAGTTCCATCGCCGCTTTCTGTTTGTAAAATTATAATCAGCCAACATGGGAGATTCCGTGAGCATGGAAATGTACAAATAGTCTAATGTTACTTTACTATGTTATTACGTCATTTATTGCACATATTACTATCGAAAAAAACGACTGCGGCTCCCTCACACAAAATGGGAGAGTACACACAAAACATTTGATTTTAACTACGAAATTCAATTTTAAAAGCTTTAATTTTGCATGTTTTGGTATCATAATTCTAATGTGTATATAGTCTCTGGTAGCAATGACTACATAGAATTTCAAGGCTTGTATTCTAACTGCAAACAATAAACTAATATTATCTGCTGATTTATCTCCAAGGCAATCTTTATTTTCTATAGCTCTTTTAGATTTTTAGTAAAATTTTAGCTGATGTACCTGCTTTAATTAATATGCATATTCAGTTTGCTTATGGTATGTTGGGAAAGTGAAATGTTCAGGTATAATTAAGAGTTACCATTGCTTTGCTTATTCCATTTCCTTTTTGTTGAATACAAAAAGTTTAAAAAAAGTAAAATCAGGACAAGGTTTTTAGGAAATAAGCTAGCTGATCAGAACGAAGGTACAAGCAGCGGCAACACACAATTGCATTGCATAGAATATAGTGATATAGTGAACAAAAGTGCATGGTAGGGTGCCCACAGAAATCTTTAATGAAGAAAACACATAAACTAGCTAAGCAAGGAAGTTTTGTCTTCACAAAAGTTGTATGTAATTTCATACTTTATCCTTTCCCTTGTGTTGTCTTTGTAGTTAGATTATCCTTTGTCGTGTTGGAGCTTGGAACTGCTATACCTTATTACAGGTGTCTATTTATTCTACTGACTGGAGACCAGGCCCTAGATAATTACCCGTTGTATGCCACCATTGGAAGTGTTTTTCATGAACTTTTTCAACTTTCCATTTGTCTTACTGACTAGTTTGCTTGAAAAAAATGTGAAAACTAGAATGTTTGGGCTACTGAAAATAGGATATTTTCATTTATTCAACCTCCTCTCATCCTCACTCGGTCATTGGGATTTGATATAGTCCTTACGGCTCTATGAATTGAATATTGAATTAAATTGATAAAGTTGAAAAACATGCTTTTCTATCTGCAGGAGTTTTCCTTTTGTCAAATTTAACTATAATTCCCCATGCATTTTACTATGATTGCGAATCACAATGGTTTGATTACATTGTAGTATATATTTCTAGGAAATTACTTAACTGTACAATATAACAAAGATTGAAAGGCTGAATGCATTGTAAAATTTGACCACAGAAAGATATTTTAGAAATTGGAAAGAGTCGCTACGTAAAGGAATTGATGAAGTCACTTTTTTATAACGCATGTACATTGGTTTATGAAATTTGCTTTGCAATTTATTAAAGTTCGTTCTTTTAAATTCAAATACGTGTTGAGACAACATCAATAAATGTATTTAGCAGTAGTATCCATCAATAAGGATGTAGACGCAAATATTTTTAAAATCATATTTAGTGAGCCAGAAGTTTGATCAGGCCTTTTTAATGACAAAACAGGAAAGCACAACCGCAATAATTTATAAATTGCAATAAACACTTTGGGCATGCCCTACAACCACTTTTCATATTTACTTTTCCAGTTGGATATTTGAACTGTAGACGTCTTTTAGCGTGAAAGCAACTAAAAATGATGAATGGTTCTGAAGACATGCCTTCGTGTATGAATTTTCATCCAGCCAGAAAACTTGGCATGCATAACAATTTTTAGATTCAAAAATAATTTTTAAAGCCTTGCAGGGAGGACCAACAATGACGGAGCACTATGGGGAATTGTATTGTTCGGCGTAAACCCTCTACATAACATGCTGTTGTAGTATTTGCACAAATGTTACTCCTACATTGATTAATGATAGCTGTAACAAAGTACATCATTGCATGGAAAAGTGCTTTCTACATTCCTCAGTCGTGAGAATCTTTGAGAGTGGCACACACTTGAATTTTCTTTATTATCGTTTTCAGGAGAATCCTTTCCCTCTCTTTTTGATAGACAAAAACTCATAACTTGGCAAAAATTACTTGGTCACCAGACATGATTGCAAATAATTCCAGGAAGAAGGAGAATTATTTGTAAACGATGCCACTTTTGTTATATTAGGGGTATTCACGAGCACCGGGGTATAAGGGTATTAGGGTAACTTTTTGTAATGTACTTAAATGGAGAAAAGTTACCCTAATACCCTTATACCCCGTTACCCCGGTGCTCGTGAATACCCCTATTATCTATGTATGTACACTTCACCAAGCATTTAATTATGTTGAAGCATTTAGTTGTAGTTGTGCCTTACAGGCCTTTTATTCATCTAAACACTTTACCAATCCGGTATTGTTTTGCTAAACTTGGATAATAAATAGCAACAAAGCAAAATAAAAGGGGGAAATTATATTTATTATAAAACAAAAGCTACTGTCCATTTCAGAATTAATGGCAGTTGCCCCGTGTTATTTGGCGACCCAGGTTAAATGGCCAAATACTCAAAATCGAACCGTATATTCCAAAAATGCTATGCCAACTAAATTCATATTTTCTACTTTTCAGTTCATTTTTTTATCATTTAAAACTTTACTTTTTGTTAGCACCAAACAAACATTGCCATGTAACCTAGCGAGCAAATTTACTGCCTTTTTTTTTGAAATGGACAGTAGTAGCTTTTTCGCCCGTATGACTGGCATTTATTATTGACTTTTTATTCTGATTGCTATGAAAACACCTAATATATTGTCTTATAAAAAAGCAACTTTTAAGCAACCAATCTTTAGCAACGGGTAATAAGCATCCGTCCCTGAGTTAAAACACATGCAGGCTGGTAAAAAAAACTCTTAAGTGAGGTGATGTTACGGTAATTGAGTTTTGTGCCCTTATCAACCGCGTTGGCTCACCCAAATCATCAATAATTTTTGAGCGCTGCTTGCCAATACTTATAAATATTCTATACATAAGAAAGCACTTATTCTGCAATAATATATAGAAGTCCCTAGTTATATATCAAATGCGGGGAGGACTATGTGGCATGGAAAATGAAACGGAGAATGCATTTCATTTCATCATAATACTAAAACTCTTTATAAATAAGACGAAAGAAAGGTCATGCATAAATGAATGTTTACTAGAAGTCGACAGAACAAAACTAGAGAATCCAAAAGAATGAGTTCAAGTTCAAGTTGTTCAGAACAGGGCAGAGAGTTTCTAAAGAGTCAAGAGTCTGGTAAGGCCCCAAGAATATACAGACAGACCGTAAGTAGGGAAAATTCAGTGAACAAGAAAAGTGACTGGATTGTGTGTTCTTACCGCCGAACGAGTCAAAGTCTGGGAAACTCATAGCAAATGTGTCGTCATACAAGTAAGGACTCCGTTTAACCGCCTTAGTGTCTTTTAATTTTTCAGTAGTCGTGGGAGTCTCAGGTTCTGGGAACATTGTTGTTCTCACGTCATCATCATCATTGTTTATACTTATGTCAGCATCTCCACCACTTGAAGTCGGGGTGGCCAAAGTTATCTTTCTGCTTCCATTTGGTGTCATTTCAATTTTCGAATGAGCCGCTGTACCACTTGTGGTTGTCAACAACTCCTTATTTTCGGCAGCCGACAGGGAAGGACTGTCTTGGTTTATAAACTTCACTCGACTTCTCATCATCTTCCGGATTGTAGCTTGTTTGGAAACAGTGTTGGGATTCCTCTCTGCAACCACGTCCGCCTCTCTCATGTGATTAATGATTGGCTCAATGAACGGTGTTGTTGTCATTTGAATTATCTTGGACTTTGGCACTCGACGACGAACTCCTCGGAATTTCGTTGTTGGGACTATAACTGAAGCCTCGTTAGATGGATTAGTAGACTCTTCTGTGTTTGTTGATAATGGCGTACTCACATGTTTGGTTGAGACATGTTTTTCTGGTGTTTGCGTAGGAATTCTTCGGATCAGTTTCATCTTCAACCGAACTTGTTTGCTGTCATGGTTTTCGGCCTCACGTAGTGGCCTTCGAGTGATACTTCGTTTGCGCATTAAGTGATCGCCCATATTTTTATAGTCATCTACCATGTGTGACAAGAGTCATGTAAGATTGTTATAAGTCATCCAAAGTTTTTATCTACTTATTATAGGATCTAGTAATCGTTTTGGGTCGTCTATGTTATTTTTTTGTATATATTATATTATGTCTTTATGTATTTGTATTATGTATTTGTCTTTCTGGCCCGTGCAAATTGCTACGGGCCATAAGAGCTAAAGTCATTTGTTATACCCAATGTAAGTTTCCCAATGATATTTACGAAATAATTGTTCCCGGGATTTCCATGCTAAACACCAATTTGTCTACTAGTCGTATCTTGATCTCATTATGATGGCTTTGTTGTCGTATTTGTAGCTCCAAAGTAGGCTTAGAAATCTAATTTCAAGATTTTCTCGAAGGGCATATGTAATATAATGTTGGAGGTTTACAACATAATGGAACATAAGTTGGTAAATGCTAGAAGCTTATGACCTTTAGTTTGCCTGAAATAATACGTGGCCATACATTCCTCGAGGCTCATTTCACACAGTATGCAGTAATTAAATGTATACACTACAAAATAAGTGGGCTTCTGATTGGTAAAGCCCTTGTTTCTTCACTTCACCAGCCAATATAATGGAGGATGTTGAAAATTCTTCGCGGAAGCCATCAGATTAAATGTAGGCGTAAAACTAAACGAATCTTACCCCCTATGTTGTATTGCAGACCCGATCCATCATCAACAGTTCCCGACCCATGGGTGTATTGTGTGGCTTGATTTCCGGAAATGAAACTTACATGAACAGATGACAGTGCAGGAGCTGCATTTATTTGGCAGATAACACATACTAAGGTAAAAATGATCTGTAATGGAAAAAAATAAGAAGTTAAGTTGGCGAGGTGGAGTTGAAAAAAATTACGAAAAACGCCATATTTCATTAGGATTTTGAACTCCGGTTTTTGGCGCATAACTTTAACTTAACCTAACCAAACTTAAAACTGTTTTGGCACATCGAGCATCTGATGGTGCCATTAATTTTTGGATGCAGGCTGGAGAGTGTCCTCAAGTCGTCGTTTAAAAAGCAATTTCCTATATAAAGCCTTTGTATATCAGAAAAATGAGTAATTTTTTAAACTAAAATAGCATTTTTTTCAGAGTGGGCCGGTGTGATAATCACAGTGTGATTTTCCCTGTGTGTTTGTGTGATTTAGTGTGTTAAAAATATTGGCTTGACTGTGTGTTTTGTGATACTGTGATTATATCACAGAAATCATCAAACACACAGTCACCATAAAACACACACTAAATCACACTGTTTTAGTTTTCAATTGACGCAAGTGTGTGTGTGTGTGATTTTGGGGCAAAATGATGCCGTAATTACACAAATCAGTTCTGGAATTTTTTTTTGTGCGAAGCTCGAATGTTTGCTGTATATAATAATCAAAGATAAATATCAAAGTTAATTAAGACGGTACAGTTAGAGTAGAATGTAGAATATTAACCTAATCGGTTTATTGGTATTGCTGTTGTTAATCCCCTGATCAAATCTACTCAAATATTCTTTTCACTGTATAAGGCTTGGGTCTATTCTTGCTTTTTTTGCCTTACTTTAATGGAAAAGCAGAGATTGCCACTTTCTATTAAATCGACGACTGACGACTTATAGCCTCCACACCCACACCAAAACGGCATGAAATGGCTAAAGTTAAAATACCCAACCCAAAAGGAGGGGGGAGACTTTTCGAACACAGGCCCGAGTGCAGAAGGAAGCCGGGAAGGCCTTGTGTTCGTTAATCGTCGAAGGCGATTTCTGGCGGGCCTTCCCAGGTTCCTTCAAACGAGGGGTTGCGTGAAGCAAAAGTCTCGTCAGCGTCCAGCGTCCCCCCACGATCTGTTTGACTGATTTTATCCTTCACAAGGCGATTATTAAATTTCATCATCATTAGTTAAAGCGTCAGGCCCAATAATATTTTGTGGCAAGGATGTGTTTTTCAATTTTGGAGATTCTTTAATTTTTGTTGCGGGTGGATTTTGAAATTCCCTGTTTCATGCTGTTTTGGTGTAGGCACAGGTGTGGGTGTGGGGGCGTTTTTTATTTTCTGGGCCACTTCTAGACTACGTTCATGCTATGAATTATATAATTATGAAAATAATAGCTGATTGCTGATTCAAATTATAAATCAATTAGATGAAATCTAATATAAGTCTCAGATATCTAGCTTGCCTTTTTGATTTTAAATGCTCCCATTCAGAATATTCTATTGTTTGCTTTTAGCTTGCTATGTATTCCTGACTATCGTGACAGCATAATGAAAAGTCACACACACACACACTTCACAGGAAAATCACACTAAATCACGCTGTGTTAAAAAAATGGGTCTGTGATTGTGATTACTGTGATTATCACAGAAATCATCAAACACACAGAAATCACAACACACACACTAAATCACAGTGTGTGAAAAAAAATTCAAAAAAGTGTGATTTGGCCCAC
>Ga0210040_10004640_pt1 | contig 17826 bp, 19 predicted proteins | sample CryGeyCG12114_NA_FD_185462 | JGI IMG/M metagenome (GOLD analysis project Ga0210040, IMG submission 185462) | Groundwater microbial communities from aquifer - Crystal Geyser CG19_WC_8/21/14_NA (SPAdes) (version 2) | ecosystem: Environmental > Aquatic > Deep subsurface > Groundwater | place: USA... | reverse complement strand
CCGAGATCTGTCTCATCTGGGAAGCGCCGTCCGGTGTCAACTGGAATCAGGCGTTCGTCACTCAGAAGCCCGTAGACGCTCTTCGCACCTACATCGTCGGCACTCCCGTCGGCGGAAGCGGCGTCGCCCCGGTAAAGACCGCTGATCCGACGAACTTGTACCGCGCGCCGCAGCAGGTAGACAGCCTTGTCGCTGCCAACCCCGAACTTGCCGCGATCCGCGACGTACCTCAGGCCGTATGGGTCACCGAGGGTACCTCTCAGGCGACTGTGCAGGGCTGGGTTACCGCCGCAGCGGGCAAGACGATCCCGATGTCGGTCTATGCGATCCCCGGCCGCGACAACGGTCAGTACAGCGCAGGTGGCTTCGCCGATCGTGCCGCATACCTCAACTTTCTCACCACTGTCGTCAAGGGCGGCCTCGGAAATGCGCCCGCGATCATCGCCTACGAGGCTGACGCTCTCGGACTCTCGCGCAATCTCGACGCGACGACGAAGGCTGAGCGCCTTGAAACGATGCGGCAGGCCATCGACATTCTCGCCACGATTCCGAACGCCGAAGTCTACGTGGACGCTTCCGGCTGGGTCCCGCCCGTCGAGCAGGCCGATCTTTTGCGTCAGATTGACGTCACGCGGATCGAGGGCTTCGTCAACAACGTCTCTGGCTACGAGTCTGAGGCAACCGTGCTCGCCTACGGCAACTCCGTCATCGCGGAGTTGAACAACCTCGGAATCACCGGCAAGAAGTTCGTCATGGACACTTCGCGCAATGGTGCCGGACCGCTTACCGCTGACTTTCCGGGCTCTCAGCCATGGTTCAGCGCAGGTCAGACGTGGTGTAACCCGCCGGGCCGTCGTCTCGGCCGTCTTCCTGGACTCGTTTCAGATCAGCCGAATGTCCGCGCCGCTCTATGGATCAAGAACCCCGGCGAGTCTGACGGCAACTCGCCGCAGCTCAACTCCGGCGTGCCGAACACCTTCGTCTCCAGCTATTACGGAGCTTCTGCACCCAACGCTGGCGTCTTTTGGCTGCCTCTCGCGCGCGATCTGCTCGGACTCACCCCGACCCCGGGCAGCACGTCACCGACCGGCACGGCACACTTCGGCACCCTCTCGACGAACTTCAACACCGACATGGGGCCGTTTACGGCTGGATCTAGCGGTCCGACGATTGTTGACGGCCGACTACGTATTCCCGTCGGCGTTGGCATGTACGAGAACCGCGTGACACCGGCTTCGTACACGCTCAAGGGCGGCGTTACCGCCGCACGGGTCTACCCGCCCACGGCAAACGGCGCGGCCTACGCCGAAGTGCTCATGGAGATCAAGTCTGCGACTGAGGGCACGCGCCTCGTCGTGATCGTCGGCACTGGTACGAGCGGTGGACTCACCCTCGGTTCGCAGTCTGGCTACTGGGACCCGAACGCCGTCGTTTTGCCCTATGATCCGGTAGCTCACGCCTACGTGCGTATGCGCGAGAGCGCGGGCACCGTTTATTGGGACACGAGTTCCGACGGCGTTACCTGGGTGAATCGTCGGACGCTCGCTACGCCTGCCTGGGTCAACAATGACACGACGCAGGCGCTCCAGTTCACGGGTAACCGCGACACGGGTGCGACAAACTATGCCGAAGTTGACAACTTCAACATCTCGGCCGCTGCCCCGATCGCCTTCACCGGCACCCTCGCTCTCAGCAGCGTCGGCAACGTCAACCTCATCGGCCGTGCGACTCTGCGTGCGGCGCTTGCTCTCTCCGGCGCTGGCATCTCGGCCTTCTCATCTCGTCTGATCACGCGCGGCGCTTTTGCAGCGGACGGCAACGGCGCGTTGAATCTGATCGGCCGTCCGTCGTCCAGTGGCAGCGTCGCTCTCACTGGCATCAGTTCACTCGTCACAACGGCGCGGTTGACACTCAAGGACACTTTAAGCGCGGCGGGCGCGGGCTCACTGAGCTTCACCGGCCGCCCGATGTTCCGCAACGCCGTCACCGCAGCGGGCAGCGGCACTCTGAGTCTCTTCGGAACCGCTGAGGGCGCAAACGCCCGAGGCGGTCCCGTCACGTTGACGTCGACCGGTACTCTGACCCTCGCTGGACGTACCGCCGTGCGCGGCACGATCACTCTCGGAAGTGTCGGCGCGCTGACCTATGCATCTGCCGTAAGCATCAGCGGCAACATCACGTTGACGAACTTCGGCGTGCTCGCTCTCGCAGGCGAGATGCGACCACATTATGTCGGCAACCTCGTCGGCGTCGGCGTCGGCACGCTCATCGTCACCGGACGAGCTACTGCCGCAGCGCGTTGGCGCTTTCGCGCACTCGCTGAGATCGTCTTCGGCGAGGGCTCCGGCTTCGCGCTGGGTTACGTCGAAGGCGATGTAGTGCCAGACATCGTTGTTGACCTTTATCCGTTGATTGCGCAGCGTCTCGTGGAGCGGCGCAATGACTAACCCCGACGCCTCAAGGAGGCACTGATCATGCCATCTGGCGGCGCCCGACCTCGTTCCGGCCCGGCGAAGGACCCTGATGCTCTTCGCCGGGATCGGCCGAGTGATAAGGCCGCGTGGATTACTCTTCCCGCGACCCGCACCGACCCCGCTCCTGACTGGCCGCTGCCCTCGCCTGCCTCTGATGAAGAGCAGCTCATCTGGGAAAGCGAATGGACCCGACCGCAGGCGTATCAGTGGGAGAAGCTTAATCTTGAGATGTCCGTAGCCCTATACGTCCGACGCCTCGTCGAGGCGCAGACGCCCGGCAGCAAGCCGAACGTCGGCACGCTGGTGCGTCAAATGCAGGACGAGTTAGGCATTTCTATTAGCGGAATGCTCAAGCATGGTTGGACGATCTCGGTACAGCCCGATGAAGCTCCGCTGACAGTGCCCCGCGCACCTCGAACGGTCAAGAACTCCGCCCGCGACCGCTTCAAGATCGTCCCCGCTGTCGCTGAGGACGACCCCGACCCCGACGACTGACAGGAGGACCGAGATGCCGTCGAACGCAGCGTTCGACCCCTCGGTCGACTTCGTCGTCGACTACCCGACGCTCGGCCCGCTCATCATCGACTGGGTCGAGGCGCACTGCGTCATCCCCGACCGCACGCAGGTCGGCGAGCCCTTCGTGCTGTCGTCGTGGCAGGCTTACAACGTCTTCAATCACTACCGCGTCAAGCCGAACGCCATCGGCGTGCCCGCTGGGCAGCTCAACTCAGCCTTTCACTACCGCCGCTCACTCACTGTGCGGCCTCAGAAGACCGGCAAGGGACCGTTCTCGGCCGCCGTCATCCTTGTCGAGGGCGTCGGCCCGGCGCTGATGAACGGGTGGGCGAAGGGCGGCGAAGTCTACGACTGCCGCGACTACGGCTGCGGCTGCGGCTTCGTCTACTACTACGAGCCCGGCGAGCCCATGGGAACCCCGTGGTCGACGCCCCTTATTCAGATCACCGCGACGTCCGAAGAGCAGACTGACAACATCTACGGCGCTCTTCGTCCGATGATCGAGAAGGGTCCGCTCTCCGAGCTGATCCCGAAGACCGGCGAAGAGTTCATCCGCCTGCCCGGTGACGGTCGCATCGACACCGTCACGTCCAGCGCCCGCTCTCGCCTCGGTCAGCGCGTCACGTTCGTCGCCATGGACGAGACGCAGCTCTGGACGCCCGCGACTGGCATGGTCAAGGTCGCCGACACTCAGCGACGAGGTCTCGCAGGCATGGGCGGGCGCGCGTGGGAGACCACAAACGCCTGGGATCCGAGTGAAAACAGCGTCGCTCAGAACACCTACGAGGCGAAGGTCAACGACATCTTCGTCGACTTTCCTCAGGCACCGCCTGCGAGCGTGCTCTCGTACAAGAACAAGCAAGACCGGCGCAAGATTCACCGCGCTGTCTACGCAGGCTCGCCGTGGGTAGACCTCAACTCGATTGAGGCCGAGGCCGCCGAGCTGGCGGGCCGCGACCCTCAGCAGGCCGAGCGATTCTTCGGCAACCGCCTCGTCTACGCGAAGGGCACCTGGCTCCCCGAGGGCCGCTGGGAGAACACGACCGCGAACCGCGTCATCGAGCCCGGCGCGCTCGTCTGCGGCGGCTTCGACGGCTCCGAGAACAACGACCACACCGCGATCCGGCTCGAAACCGTCGACGGCTTCCAGTTCACCCCGACCTACGGCCCCGACAAGCGGCCGACGGTCTGGGACCCGGAGGAGTTCGGCGGCTCGATCCCGCGCGAGGAGGTTGCCGCCGCGATCGACGAGATCTTCGAGACCTACGACGTCGGCCGCTTCTACTGTGACCCGCAGGACTGGCGCAGCGAGATCGGCGAGTGGGCACTTGCCTACGGCGACAAGAAGGTCGTCGAGTGGGCGACGAACCGCACCTCGGCGATGTACGACTCCCTCCGCCGCTTCGAGGTCGACCTCCAGACCGGCCGACTGACGCATGACGACGACAAGATCACCGCGATCCACGTCGCCAACGCGCGCAAGAAGGCGATGCCCGGTCAGAAGTACATCCTGATCAAGCCTGCCGATCATCAGAAGATCGACGCTGCCATGGCCAGTGCGCTCGCGCACGAGGCTACGCGCGACGCGCTCGATGAAGGCTGGGGCAAGCCTGTCTCCCGACGCATCCGCGTCTTCCGCTGACCGAAACAACCCGAAGGAGCCGCATGGCGCTCAGCAAGCAGGAAGAGGTGATCTTCAACCGCCTCTCCACCCGCATCCGCCGCGAGGCTGCCGCCCTCCAGCGTCTCGACGACTACTACAACGGCATGCAGCGCCTTGAGCAGCTCGGTCTTGCGATCCCGCCCGAGCTGCGTCGCTTCATCGTCATCGTCAACTGGTGCCGCATCGCCGCCGACTCGCTCGAAGAGCGCATCGACTTCGAGGGCTTCCGCTACCCGAACAAGGACAAGCGCGACCCCGAGCTGTGGCGCATCTGGCAGGCGAACGGTCTCGACGAGGAGAGTCAGAAGGCGCACCTCGACGCGATCGTCTTCGGTCGCAGCTTCATCGTCGTCGGCATGGGTGATCGTCCCGACACCCCGCTCGTCACCGTCGAGTCTCCGCAGGAGATGGCGGTCGAGTACAACCCGCGCACGCACAAGGTCTCCGCCGCCCTCAAGCTCTACAAGGACGACAGCGACGGCGCGATCATCGAGCGCGCGACCCTCTACCTGCCGAACCAGACGATCTGGCTCAAGCGCGGGCGCTCGCTCAACGCGAACGGCTGGGTCGAGGACACCGACATCACCGCGACCGGCCGCAACGAGCACGGCCTCAACGCCGTCCCGGTCGTCCCGCTCGTCAACCGTGCCCGGCTCAAGAACCCGCACGGCGTCTCTGAGATGGTCGACGTCATCGACCTCGTCGACGCTGCTGCTCGTGCTCTGACCCTCGCGCAGCTCGCTACCGAGACGCTCTCGGTGCCTCAGCGCGCGATCCTCGGTGCCTCCGCGAACGACTTCGTCGACGAGAACGGCAACGATCTCCCGACCTGGGAGGCGTACTTCGGCGCGATCTGGGCGCTGGAGAACCCGCAGGCGACGATCACGCAGTTCGACGCCGCCGATCTTGCGAACTTCGACAAGATCGTCACGCTCTACGCGACCCTCGTCAGTTCGGTCACCGGCCTCCCGATGCGCTACTTCGGGCAGAACACCGCGAACCCGCCGTCCGAGGGCAGCATCGTCGCCGACGAGACGCGCCTCATCAAGCACGCCGAGCGCCGTCACCGCGCCTGGGGCGGCTCGTGGGAAGAGGTCGCTCGCCTCGTCAACCGCATCAAGACCGGCGACTGGGACGACAACCTGCTCTCGCTGGAGTCGATCTGGCGCAACCCCGCGACCCCGACGCAGGCTCAGACCGCCGACGCCGCCGTCAAGCTCGTCCAGGCGGGCATCCTGCCCGTCGAGGCGGCCTGGGAAGAGCTGGGCTACTCGCAGACGCGCATCGACGCCCTCCGCAAGATGCGGAAGGCCGAACTCGACGACGCTGACGCTCTCGCACGGGCCGCCGCTCGCTACATGGTCCCGCCCGACGCTCCGATCGAGGACGAGACGCCCCCGACGGAGGCTGAGACGCCGTGACCGCACCGCTCGCCGCGCTCCAGCAGTACGACGAGCAGGCCGCGCTCGCCTCGGCGACCGTGAACGACGCTCTCGCCCTCTGGCGGCAGCTCGATCCGGCCGCGATCTCCGCCTCGTGGCTCGCTGACGACGTCGGCGCTCGCCTCTTCGTCGCGCTGAGCACCGCTCAGGAACTCGCCGCGACCCGCGCGGACCCGTACACGACGCGCGTCCTCGCCGAGCAGGGCATCACGATCTCCGCCGAAGGCGAGGTCGTGCCGCTCTCGCTCGCCGGGATCTCGTCCGACGGTCGCCCGCTCGAAGATCTGCTGCTCCAGCCCGTGATCACGACGGTCGCGGCGCAGTCGAAGGGCATGCCCCTCGATCAGGCGATGACGATGGGCGCGAACGCGCTCACCCGCATCGTCGGGACGCAGGTGCAGGACGCCTCACGCGCCGCTGCCGGGATCTCCGTTGCTACCCGGCAGAGGGTCGGCTGGGTTCGCATGCTGACGCCGCCGTCGTGCGGCCGATGCGCGATCCTCGCCGGTCGCTTCTACCGCTGGAGCGACGGCTTCGCTCGACATCCGCTCTGCAACTGCGTCAACGTGCCCAGCGTGGAGGACACTGCCGATGACATCCGCACGGACCCGAAGGCTTACTTCAACTCCCTCTCCGAGGCTGAGCAGAACAAGCAGTTCGGGGCCGCCTCGGCGAAGGCGATCCGCGACGGCGCGGACCCTTCTCAGGTCATCAACGCGCGACGCAAGAGGGCAGGTCTCAGCACGCCCGGAGCAGGAAACACCGGGCAGCGAGTCGACGTCTACGGGCGCAAGGTCTTCACGACGACCGAGGGCACGACAGCTCGCGGCCTCGCAGGTCGCCGACTCATCGACGAGGGCGGAGCCCGGCGAGAGCTGAGCGGCACCGCCACCCGCAACTCTTCTCGCGGCCCCGTGCAGCGAGACGTTTACACGAACCGCTCGAAGATCCCTCGGCTGATGCCTGAGTCGATCTACGAGATCGCAACCGACCAGGCTGACGCGATCCGGCTCCTCCGGCGCTTCGGCTACATCACCTGACCAGGAGCCTCTACTGATGAAGTCCCCCATGACCCTCGAAGATGCTCAGGCGCTCGCCGCCGAGTTCATCGAGATCCGGCGCGCGCAGCACGGCGACCTCCGCATGGAGGACACGACCGGCGGCGGCTCCGGTGCCCCCGAGGGCACTCCCGCAGGCGGCGCGAACGGCGGCACCCCCGTCGTCGAGCCGAAGCCCGAGGAGAAGCCCGAGGTGCCGACCCTGACCCCCGAGGAGATCGCCGAGCTGGTCGCTGCCCGCGACGAGCGCGACGCTCTCAAGCAGGCGCAGATGACCGAGGCCGAGAAGGTCGCGGAGAACGCGCGCAAGGCCGAGGAGCGCGCCGTCAAGGCGGAGCGCGATGCGGCCCGCTACAAGATCGCTGCCGAGAAGGGCGTCCCCGCTCAGCTCCTCGCAGGCGACGACGAGAAGGAGATGCGCGCAAGCGCGGACGCTCTCATCGAGTTCGCCAAGAAGTCCGGCGGCAACCCCGGCCCGATCGTCGACCCGTCTCAGGGCTCGCGCGAGACGAAGCTGGTGTCCAGTGCCGATGAGGGCCGCGCCGAGGCGCAGCGCCGCATCGCAGCCCGCAAGAAGTCCTGACCCCTCTTACCGGAAGGTAACCCATCATCATGGCGCTCACCCGCAAGTTCCCCGCCGTCCAGTCCGACTCGAAGGACTGGCTGGCCTCCCCGCACGGCACCGAGCCGAACGCGATGCCGTCGATCACCGTCGACACCGCGCTCTTCCCGGCCGATGCGAAGACCGACGGCTACATCCCGTCGGGCGTCCTCGTCTCCGAGACCGGCGCGGGTACGGGCATCTACGGCCCCTACAACGCCGCCGGGACCGGCCGCCACGGCATCCTGTTCCAGTACATCGACACGCACAACGGCGACGTCGAGTTCGGGACCGCGATGCTCGTGCACGGCTACGTCTTCGGCGCGAAGCTCCCGGGCGGCGCTGACGCCGTCGCTGCCGTCGCCGCCGACCTCCCGATGATCTACGTCTACTGACGTCGGTCGCTGACCCCCTTCTACTTCCTCAAGGAGTACACCCCTCATGGCGATCTTCTTCGACGCCGAGGTCACCCCGGACGCCCTCACCGCCTTCGTGCGTGAGCTGCCGACCCCGGACAACCTCGCCTTCTACAACGTCATCGGCGCGCAGCTCGTCGACGACCACAAGGTCAACTTCTCCGAGCTGATCGAGACGAACCGCGTCGCGTCGTTCCGCACCTGGGACGGCAACTTCCCGACCCTCGGCCGGGACAGCGCGAGCAGCTCCGAGGCGACCCTGATGCCCCTGGGTGTCCAGGCGTCCGCCCTCGGCGAGTACGAGCGTCTACAGCTCCAGTTCGCCCGCACCTCCGGCACGAACAAGGCGGCGCTGGCCAACGCGATCTACAACGACGCCGAGACGCTGACCCGCTCGATCTACAACCGCCTGGAGCTGGCCTGGGGTGACGTCCTGACCGACGGCATCCTCACGGTCCGCGAGAACGGCATCGCTGGCGACCTCGGCGTCGCTGACTTCGGCGTCGACCCGGCGCACAAGGTCAACGCCGCCGTCGCCTGGTCCGACCCGGCCGCCCTCGTGCTCGACGACCTGATCGCGTGGGTCGAGGCTTACGAGGCGGAGGGCGTCGGCACCCCCGGCGCGATCCGCATGAAGCAGAAGACCTTTCGCCTGCTGACCCGCAACGCGCAGATCGTCGGCCTCGTCAACGGCACGACCGGCACCCGCGCCCGCGTGACCATGGACGACGTCCGCGCCGTCCTGGACTCCGAGGGTCTGCCCCCGGTCGTCTTCCTGCCCGACACCTCCTTCTACGTCGAGAACCCCGGCGCTGGTGCCACGGTCGGCGACCAGAAGGTCGTGCCCGACAACCTCGTGCTCCTGACCCCGGCGAACCTGGGCGACCTCGGCTTCACCGCCGTCGGCGTCTCCCCGACCTCGCTGGAGCTGGTGAACTCTCAGGTCGCCGAGCTGACCTTCCAGGGTGCCGCCGGTCTCGTCGGCGTCGTCGAGAAGGTGGGTCCGCCCTACCGTCAGTTCACCTTCGTCGACGCCGTGGCCATGCCCATCCTGACCCAGCCGCGTCGGCTGTTCATCGCGCGCGTCTGACGCTCACGATGAAGGTCAACGCCTACGTCCATGTCCGGGGCGAGCACGGCGAGAACGCCGTCCTCGCTCCGGGCGACACCGTCCCCGCATGGGCGACCGTGACGAACGAGGCCGTGCTCGAAGCCGACGCGAAGATCCTCCCGGCTCCCGAGAAGGAGCCCGAGAAGGCTCCCGCGAAGGAGCCCGAGAAGGCTCCCGCGAAGGCCGCTCCGCGCAAGGCCGCCGCTCCCAAGGAGTGATCCAGGCGGCTCTCCGAGCCTCATCCGCCGGAGAGCCGCCTGCCCCGTGGTCGCCGCCAGCGCCTCGCTGGCGGCCTCACCTCGTTCCGCGTGTGAGTGTCTGCACCTCCTCCTGGGAGGCGCTCTGGCGAAGTCGTTAGGTGCGACACGCGATTAGCCTTCGGCGATCGGCATGTCGCGGCGACTCGACAGAAGGAACGAAGGCGAACGACCTTGCGGACCTTCGTTTCTCGGCTCACTCTCCGCGCACGAACTCAACACGCTAAGTCACTCCGACCCGAAGGGAGCCTCATGGCTCAGCTCATCGAGCGCACTGACCTGACGCTCGTCCTCGGCGAGGACATCTCCGAGGAGCGGTTCGCCGCGCTCTACCGCACCGCGCTCCGCGTCGTCTCGGCGGCCTACAACGGCAATCCCGAGGACGCGACCGGCCGCGCTGCCGAGGTCGTCTCCGGCGTCCTCTTCGGCGTACTCGTCCGCGTGCTCTCGAACCCGACCGGCGCTCGGCAGCTCTCCGCTGGCCCGGCCGCCGTGACCTTCGGAGGCAGCGACGAGAGCATCGCCGCCGTCTTCACCCTGACCGAGAGCGAGCGCGCTGACCTCGCCGCCGTCTCGGCAACTCCCGCCTCCACGCGAGGCGCGTTCACGATCCGCCCTCGGAACCGCTCATGATCTTCGACGCCGTCTTCGAGAAGGATCTCTTCACGATCCGCCGGTACGGCGTCGACGGACGCGACCCGCTCGGCAAGCCGAAGCGCAAGCTCCTCAGCTCGGTCACCGTGAACGGCCTGCTCTCGCAGACCGACACGATCGAGGGCGAGACCTTCGTCGTCGACAAGTACCGCGCGATCATGCCCGTCGGTACCGACCTTCGCGCAAGCGACGAGGTCGTCGCACGAGGCGACGTTTACACCGTGCAGGGAACTCCGGTCTCCGTGAGTGCGCCCGGCATGGCCGCCGTCGGCATCGTGCAGGCGACCCTTGAGTACATCGGCCCGGTGACCTGATGCCTGTTCCCTTCCCTGACCCGGTGCTCATCACCACGCTCGTCGACCTCCCGACCCTGTCCGAGTACACCGCCGACCGCGTTGGGACCGCCACAGACGCCACGTTGCCTGCTCTCCGCGTCGCCAAGGTCGGCGACGCTGAGCCTCCGACCGAGGAGCAGGCGACCCCGATCTACCGCATCGAGGTCTGGGCCGAAGACGAGATGACCGCAGGCGACATCGCCTGGATCATCCGCAACACCTGGCCGACCCTCGTGCCCGCCGTCGTGCGCGACGCCTACGTCTACGCACGCTGGATCGACATCGACCCTCGCCCGCTGCCCGACCCGAGCACCGGACTTCCCCGGTACCTCATCGACGTCGGCATCCGACTCTCAGGAGTGCATCCCTCATGACCGCTTCCGACACCTACCGCGCCACGGTCGACATCTTCGTCGCCCCCGGCGTCCGCGCCTTCCGCCCCGGCGAGATCGTCCCGGCCGAGGTGATCAAGAACCTCGGCATCGAGGCGAAGGTCGCCAAGCAGGGCACCAAGGCGGCGCAGGCCGTCGCCCCGACCCCGGCGACCGACAAGTGAGCGGCGACGTCCGCATCAACGAGAATGCGCTCCGGCGCATGCTCGAAGGGGATGACGGGCGTCGCTACTTCAAGAAGGCCGCCGACTCGATCCGCGACCGTGCGCGAGCGAACGCTGCCGTGATCCAGCCCGGTCACGAGGACGCGATCGTCTCCGAGGTCAACGTCGACTCGAAGGGCGTCTACGCCGACATCGGCTACGACAAGACCAACCCCGGCTTCGTCCTCTGGTGGGCTGAGGTCGGCACGATCAACCAGCCCGCTCAGCCTCACCTCCGCCCGGCCCTCAAGCCTGGCGACGCCCCTTCCTGACAAGGAGTTCTACCTCATGACTGCTCCCGTTGGCAGTGCTGGCGCCCTCTCCCTGGGTCCCGGCCTCCTGCACTGGGCTCCGCTCGGCACGCCGCTGCCGACCGACCTGACCACCCCGCTGCCCGACACCTACAAGCCGATCGGCTACACCGAGGAGGGCTCCGAGTTCGCCTATGAGCTGTCCTCGGACCCGGTCGAGGTCGCGGAGTCGCTCGACCCGATCCAGTACGTCACGACCGGCCGCTCCGGCACGCTGTCCTTCGCCATGGCGGAGAACACCGTCCGCAACCTGACGATCGCCCTCAACGGCGGCACCGTCACCCGCGCGGCCGACGGCTCGGTCCGCTACGACCCGCCGGAGCCCGGCACCGAGGTCCGTCGCGTCCTCGTCTGGGAGTCCGAGGACGGTCAGGAGCGGTGGGTCTACCCGCAGGTCTTCCAGGGCGGCTCGATCTCCATGGCGCGTCGGCGCGGGGCCGCGAAGGTCACCCTGCCGGTCGAGTTCCGCCTGGAGAAGCCCGCTCTCGGCGGCCCGCCCTTCTTCCCGTTCTACGCCGACGAGCGCGACGGCGACTCCGGCGTCGCTCCCGTCGCCCCCTGATCTACCCCTACCCCTTCAACTGACTGGATCGCCTGATCATGACCACTCCCGCCCGTAAGCCGCGCGCCGTCAAGCCGAAGGCGACCCCCGCTGCCGCTGACGCTCTCGACGTCGCGCAGGCCGAGGCCGCTGACGAGGGCTACGGCTCCGTCACCGTCGGCTCCGAGGACTTCGTCATCGCGCGCAAGCCGCCGATGCTGATGCTCTCCGAGATGGCGCGCACCTCGACCGGCGACCCCGAGGCCGTCGGCGTCATCGCCGAGTTCTTCCAGACCGTCCTCGCGGACTACCCCGCCTTCAAGCGGGCGCTGTACGCGACGGAGGACCCCGACGAGGAGATGTCGAACGCTCTCCAGACCGTCATGGAGAAGACGCTGGGCCGCCCTACCGAGTGACTCAGGCGATCATGAGCTGGGCCGTCGGATCGTGGCACATCGTCGAAGCGCGTCTCGCGCTGCTGACGATGTCCCGGCCCGACGGCCCGGTCTCACCCCTGAGTCTGGACGCGCGCGGCTTCCTCGCTGTCTGCGAGGGCATGCTCCGCGAGTCCGATGAGACCAGCAAGACACTCGACGAGCTGTACGAGGCCGCGAAGCCCGTCGCTCCTCTGAGCCCGGCTGAGGCCGCCGCCGAGCGTCGCTCTCAGATCGACCGTCTCACCCGTCTCTTCGGCGGGTAACCCCGCCACCCCTCCCGAGAGGAGGCGTTTACACTGTCCACTCTCCTGGGCGATGCGATCATCCGCATCCGTCCTGACATGAGCGGCTTCGACAGCGACGTCAGCCGTAACGTCGGCGGAGCCTTCAAGAAGGCCGCCGGGCTCGCGGCTGGCGCCCTCGCCACCGCAGGCATCGGCTCCTTCTTCAAGGGCACGATCGACGCTGCCGCGAACGCCGAGCAGAGCATCGGCGGCGTCGAGGCCGTCTTCAAGAACTACGCGAACACCGTCAAGACCTCCGCCAAGGAGGCTGACCAGGCGCTCGGTCTGTCGCAGAACGCCTACCGCGAACTCGCTACGCTCATCGGAGCGCAGCTCAAGAACGCGGGCACGCCGATGGACCAGCTCAGCGGCAAGACGAACGACCTGATCAAGACCGGCGCGGACCTCTCCGCGATGTTCGGTGGCACGACTCAGGACGCCGTCAACGCTCTCTCCTCCGCCCTCAAGGGCGAGATGGACCCGATCGAGAAGTACGGCATCAGCCTCAACGACGCCGCGCTCAAGGCCGAGGCCGCCTCGCTGGGCCTCGACGTCATGGGCGGCTCCCTGAGCAACGCTCAGCGCGCGCAGGCCGTCATGAGCCTCGTGACGAAGCAGTCGACCGACGCGACCGGCGCGTTCGCCCGCGAGAACGACACCGCTGCGAACCGCGCTCAGCGCGCCGCCGCGCAGTGGGATAACCTCAAGACGTCGATCGGCGACAAGCTCCTCCCCGCGTGGTCCGGCCTGATGAACTTCGTCGGCACGACCGTCCTCCCCGGCCTCTCGAAGGTCGGCGAGTTCGCGGGCAAGGTGACCGACGGCTTCAAGGGCGTCTACGACATCATCGTCAACGGCGACTTCACGGGCACTCTGTCCCGTGCGTTCGGCATCGAAGAGGACAGCCCCATCGTCGGCGTTCTCTTCAAGATCCACGACGGCTTCGTCGTCGTGAGGGACTTCGTGCGAGACCACTTCCAGCCGATCATGGCCGGGCTGGGTGCCGTTCTCGCAGTCGTCATCGCCCCCGCCATTCTCGGCGCAGTGGGCTCGCTCGCCTCTCTCGTAGGCGGCGCTCTCGCCACCGCGTTCGGTGCGCTTCTCTCCCCCATCGCTCTCGTCGCTCTCGCAGTCGGCGGCATCGTTGCGCTCTTCGTCCAGGCTTACCAGGACAGTGAGCCGCTCCGTGACGCCGTCGACAAGCTCAAGAGCGCGTTCTCCGTCTTCTTCGACGCCTTCAAGGCGGAAGAGGCCGAGGGCGGGATCTCCGGCTTCTTCGACCGCCTCAAGGCGGGCATCTCCGCCGCTCTCCCGGTCGTCAAGGAGGCGCTCGCGGAGATGGGTGCTGCCCTCTGGCAGTGGATCCAGGACAACATCGGCCCGGCCCTCGTCAAGCTCGGCGAGTTCCTCGGCAAGATCGTCGACTGGATCTGGAACACCGGCCTCCCCTGGCTCGTCGGCGCGCTCGTCTCGCTCGGCCAGGCGCTCATCGAGTGGATCGGCCCGCGCATCGGCCCGGCCCTCGTTGCGATCGCTGACTTCCTCGGCAAGATCGTCGACTGGATCTGGGACGAGGGCATCCCGTGGCTCGTCGGCGCTCTCTCCGACCTGGGTCAGAAGCTCATTGAGTGGATCGGTCCCCGCATCCCGGGTATCCTCAAGGAGATCGCGGGCTTCCTCGGCGCTGTCGTGACCTGGATTTGGAACGAAGGTCTCCCGTGGCTCCTCGACACGCTGATGAGCCTCGGCGAGAAGCTGCTCGAATGGATTATGCCGCGCATTCCCGGCATTATTAATCAGATCGGCGAGTTCCTCGGCTCCGTCGTCGGCTGGATCATCTTCACGGGCATCCCACTCCTGATCGGTGCGCTCCTCAAGCTCGGCTACGAGCTGATCACCTGGGTCGCCCCGCGCATCCCCGGTCTGATCGCTGAGTTCCTGAGCCTGATGAGCAACGTCGTCAAGTGGATCTTCACTGACGGACTGCCGATGCTCTTCAACGCTCTCTGGGAGCTGGGCAAGGGCGCGGTCAAGGGGATCTGGGAGTCGATGCAGGATTCCCCGCTCTTCTCGAAGCTCGGCGAGATCCTAGACGGCGCGGTCAAGATCATCGGCGATACCTGGGACAAGATCCAGGAGGCCGTGAAGAAGCCGATCCGGCTCGTCTTCAACTTCGTCAACGACAACATGATCGACCCCGTCAACACGATCCTCGACAAGTTCCCGGGCAAGCTGAGCATCCCGCACCTGCCTCAGCTCGCCTCCGGTGGTCTGCTTCGCGGCCCCGGCACGGGCACGAGCGATTCAATCCTCGGAGTTGACCCGAAGAGCGGCGTCCCGACAGCCGCCGTCTCGAACGGCGAGTTCGTCGTCAAGGCGTCGCAGACGCGCAAGCACCTCGGTCTCCTTCGGGCGATCAATGACGGCGTCGGTCAGTACGCCGACGGCGGCCTCGTGCGTCGGTTCGGTGTCAAGGGTCACGGCCTCGGCGACATCGTCGGCGGCGGCCTGAACGCTGTAGGCAACCTCGCAGGTGAGGTCGTGGATAAGGCGAAGGATGCCGTGTCCTCGGTCAAGAACTTCGCTACCGACATGCTGGAGAAGGGCGCACGCAAGGCCGCAGAGTTGGTCCTCGGGCCGATCCGTGACGCTGCGGTCGGCCTGATCCCGGAGAAGGTGCCGCTGACAATGCTCTCCGGCGGCATCAACAAGCTGTACGACGCCGTCCTCGGCAAGGGCGACGAGGCCGACAAGGAGCAGGCGTCGCTAGCGGGCGGCACGTTCGGCAGCTCCGGCAAGTCCACACCGAATGGAGTCGGCGGTCTCGGCCCGGCGGCTGCGGCGGCTCGCGCGTTCGTGCAGAAGACCTTCGGCATCAACAACATCGGAGGCTACGCGAACCGCAACATCGCGGGCACCGGCACGAAGTCTGATCACGCTCTCGGCAAGGCGATCGACGTCATGATCGCCAACTACAAGAGCGCGGGCGGCATCGCACAGGGTAATCAGGTCGCGTCTTACTTCGTGAACAACCCCGGCGCGTTCGGAACGAAGTACGTCATCTGGCGGGATCAGATCAACTCCGGCTCTGGCTGGAAGCCCTACGGTCACCCCGGCGGCGGCCGGAGCGACACGCTCCAGCACCGCGATCACGTTCACGTTTCGCTCTTCGACGACGGCGGCGTACTTCCTCCCGGTCTGACGCTCGCACACAACAAGAGCGGCAAGCCTGAGGGCATTCTCACGAACGACCAGCTCGGCTGGCTCCGCGATGCGGCGTCGGCTCCGACTCAGGCCGCGCCGCTTGTCGGCTCGCTGACCTTTGTGGTTGACGAGCGCAACGGCAGCGTCCGTGACCAGATGGATGAAGCGATGTTCCAGCTCCGTCGAATTGCGCGTGGAGGTGCCAATGCTCGACGCTGAGTGGAGGCTCTCGTATCCTGGTACCGACCTCACCTTCGGCACCTCGGCGACCGCGATCTTCAATCGCACGACTCCTGTCATCGGCGACGCTGACATCCGCAACGCCGACGTCGACCGCCCCCGGGCAGACGGCAAGGCGTTCGGAGTCGACTTCTTCGGCGGGCAGAACATTACCTTCGACCTGGGCGTGCGGGCTCCTACTGAGCCCGCCGTCCGGGCGGAGGTCTCGGCTCTTCGCGCCGCCTGGCGTGCTGACGCCGTGCGCAAGACGCCCGGCGCGGTCGCCGAGCTGCACACCCGCTACGCAGGGCGCGAGCGGGTCGCCTACGGGCGTCCCCGGCGCTTCGCGCCTGACTTCACCAACCTTTCGCTCACTCGCATTGCTTCGGTGACTGCCGACTTTGCATGCGTCGACGACCTCTTCTACGGTGCGCAGGAAATCACGAGTCCGCGCATCGGCACCGTCACCCGCGCCGGAGGCGGCCTGCTCGCCCCGCTGCGCTCGCCGCTGTCCACAACGGTGTCGTCGGATCGCTCGGTCGTCATCGACGTTGAGACCGATCTGCCTGCCTGGCCGATCATCGAGATAAACGGTCCAATCACGAACCCTGTCGTTGAGGTTGTCGGCGTCTTCCGTATCGAGGTCAAGCGCGCTCTCGCCTACGACGAGACGCTTATCATCGACACCCGGCCGTGGAAGCGCACCGCGATTCTCAACGATTCCGGCTCGATCGCCGGGGCCGTGCGCGGCACCCGGCTCTCCGACGCCGCTCTCAACACCGGCAGCTACGAGGTCGCTCTTCGGGGAGACGACCTGACCGGCACCGCTGACGCCTTCATCCGCTGGCGTGCGACCTATCCCTCCTTGTGAGCATCTGATCGATGACTCGCAGACATAACCTCTATGAGGCTTTGCTCGTTCGAGGGATGTGACCGCCCGCACTACGCGAAGTCACTCTGTCAGGTACATCGTCGTCAGCAGTTGCGCGGATCGGACCTCGCTCCGATCCGCGCACCGCGCGGAGTCAAGGCTCGCAGCGTCAATGATGTCTGGCTCAAGAACGGCTACTTGATGCACTACCTCAACGCTGTCTCCGGGGCGGAGTACGTGCACCGCACCGTCATGACCGAAGTGCTGGGCCGTCCGCTGCTCCCCGGCGAGAACGTTCATCACAAGAACGGCGTCAAGACCGACAACCGCCCGGAGAACCTAGAACTCTGGGTGACTACTCAACCCGCCGGTCAACATCCCGAAGACCTAGTTTCCTGGGCACGGGAGATCTTGACCCGCTACGCTTCGTAAGGAGCTGATCACCATTAGCTGGGACTCTGTACCCTGGTTCGTCGGTGGAGGCGCCGAGCACTCGCCCGAGGTTGCTCGCCTGCTCGCCTACGCCGCAACCTCCGGCTCCGAGGGCGTCGTCAACGTCGGTGACCTCAAGGTTCTGCCGCTCAGCGTGCCCGGTGCAGGCGTTCGCGTCGCGCCCGGCGGCGCTGTCATCCGCAGCAAGGCGGCAGGTGGCGCGCAGCAAACCTACGTCGGCCGCAACCCCGACGACGATCTCATCGAGATCGCCGCGACCACTTCTGCTGGCGGGCGCTCCGACCTCATCGTCGCGCGCATCGCCGACCCCTTCATGCCCGGCGAGCCGTTCGATGAGCCTGACGATCCGCGCGTCGGCCCGTACATCTATACCGACATCATCTC
>Ga0210040_10004639_pt1 | contig 17832 bp, 20 predicted proteins | sample CryGeyCG12114_NA_FD_185462 | JGI IMG/M metagenome (GOLD analysis project Ga0210040, IMG submission 185462) | Groundwater microbial communities from aquifer - Crystal Geyser CG19_WC_8/21/14_NA (SPAdes) (version 2) | ecosystem: Environmental > Aquatic > Deep subsurface > Groundwater | place: USA... | reverse complement strand
CCGGGCTGTTCGACTCCTACCGGACCTTCCGCGGCCGCCCCGCGGCGCTCTTCGCGCTGCCGGTGACCCGCCGGCCGGCCCCCGGGACGGTGACCGTCGCCGGTGGCGGCTGGATCGCGTCCGGGCCACCCGGGCCCGACCGGGTGCCGGTGCCGACCTTCCCCGCGGGTCTCCGGCTGGTGCCGAGCGAAGGCGCCGGGGAGGTGCAGACCCCGCTGCGCGGACCAGGTGCGGCACAGCTGCGGATCGGCGACCGGGTGTGGTTCCGGCACGCCAAGGCCGGTGAGCTGTGCGAGCGGGTCGACGTGCTGCACGCGGTGGACGGCGACACGGTCGTCGACGCCCTGCCCACCTACCGGGGCGAGGGCCGCACCTTCGGTTGAACGACGCCCTCGGTGGGCGCGCTCGGCTACCGGGCGCGCTGGACCCTGGCCTCGTCGAAGACCGGCTCCGGCGACTCGCGCACCCGCCCGTCGGAGCCGAAGACCAGGAACCGGTCGAAGGTCCGGGCGAACCAGCGGTCGTGGGTCACCGCCATCACCGTGCCGTCGAAGGCGTCCAGCGCCGCCTCCAGCGACTCCGCGGACAGCACGTCGAGGTTGTCCGTCGGCTCGTCGAGCAGCAGCAGCGTCGCACCGGACAGCTCCAGCAGCAGCACCTGGAACCGGGCCTGCTGGCCACCGGACAACGAGCGGAACAACTGGTCGCCGGAATCGGCCAGCCCGTAGCGCCGCAGCGTCGCCATCGCCCGGCCGCGGTCGACGCCGGGCCGGCCCGGCTCGCCGTGCCACAGCAGGTCGACCAGGGTGCGCTCCAGCCACTCCGGATGGGCGTGGGTCTGGGCGAAGAACCCCGGGACGACGCGGGCACCGAGCCGCCAGTCGCCGGTGTGCGGCACGTCCTGGCCCGCCAGCAGCCGCAGGAAGTGCGACTTGCCCGCACCGTTGGAGCCGAGCACGGCCACCCGGTCGCCGTACTCGACCTCCAGGTCGAAGGGCTTCATCAGGCCGGTGAGCTCCAGCTGCTCGGCGACGAGCACCCGCACACCGGTGCGGCCGCCGCGCAACCGCATGGTCACCGACTGGTCCGGCGGGCGCTCCGGCGGCGGGCCGGCCGCCTCGTACCTGGCCAGCCGGGTCTGCATCGCGTGGTAGCGGGCGGCCATGTCCGGGGAGTTCTTCGCCTGCTGCTGCAGGGTCCGCACCAGGTCGACGAGCCGCTCGTGCTCCTCGTCCCAGCGCTTGCGCAGCTCGGCCATCCGGTCGTGCCGGGCGGCGCGCGCGGCCGGGTAGCTGGCCCAGTTGCCGCCGTGCACCCACGCCGTCCCGCCCTCGACGGTGACCACCCGGTCGGCGACCCGGGCGAGCAGCTCGCGGTCGTGGCTGACGAACAGCACGGTCTTGCGGGTCTCCAGCAGCCGCTCCTCGAGCCACCGCTTCCCGGGGACGTCGAGATAGTTGTCCGGCTCGTCGAGCAGCAGCACCTGGTCCGGGCCCCGCAGCAGGCACTCCAGCGCCAGCCGCTTCTGCTCCCCGCCGGACAGGGTGGTCAGCTCGCGGTACTTGCAGTTCTCGTAGGGGACGCCGAGCGCGGCGACGGTGACGGTGTCCCAGGTGACCTCGACGTCGTAGCCGCCGACGTCGCCCCAGTGGCCCAGCGCGTTGGCGTAGGCCATCTGGGTGGGCTCGTCGTCGTCCTCCATCATCGCCAGCTCGGCGGCCTCGACGGCGTCCCAGGCCTCCCGGACGGCGGGCGGCGCGAGGTCGACCAGGAAGCGCTGCACGGTGGTGTCGTCGCGGACCGAGCCGATGAACTGGCGCATGATGCCCAGCCCGCCGATGAGGGCGACCGACCCCCGCTCGGGGACCAGGTCGCCGCTGATGATCCGCAGCAGCGTGGTCTTGCCCGCGCCGTTCTCCCCGACCAGCGCGGCGCAGGCACCCTCGCCGACCCGGAAGCTGACGTCGTCGAGCAGCACCCGCCCGTCCGGCAGGGTGTGCCGGATGCCGGTGACGTCGACGTAGCCCATGCCCCCATCCTCCCGGCTCGGGCAAACCCGTTCCCCACCGGCGGGTGGTCAGCCGCTGCTGGAGCTGCGACCGTCTGCGGCGAGGTCGCCGGCAGCCACGGACCAGGCGTCCGGGCCGCCGCCGGCCGGGCTCAGAGCACCGAGCCGAGCAGCACCGCCCCGGCGGCCAGCAGCATCGCCGCCACGATGATCCCGGCCACCAGCCGCTGCCGTCGTCGTCCGTCGGGGCCGAGGTTGTCCATGCCCATCATGAGCGCACGGTACGTCTCAGCCGACGGGGACGGTCGCCGTCCGGTCGCGCCGGAACCGCCCGGCGGTCACCGGCTCGTAGCGGGTCGGACCGGCCGCGGCGGTGGGCAGCCGCTCGACCACCGTGCGCGGGTCCGGCTCGTGGGTGTAGCGCAACGACAGCAGCTCCTCGGTGGGCAGCTCGACCGGCGGCGGCAGCACCCGGTGCGGCGCGGAGCGCCACCGGTCACCGGTCCACCGGGCCAGCAGGTCACCGACGCTGACGGTGAGCGCGCCGGGCACCGCCGGGACGTCGGCCCACTCGCCGTCCAGCGCGCGGACCTGCAGGCACCCCAGCCCCGGCTCCCGGTCGGTCAGCGTGAGCGTGCCGCCGTCGGTGTGCGGACCGATCCGCATCTGGCCGGGCGCCACCGACCCGATCCGTTCCCGGGCCGGGTACCAGTGCAGGCCGGCGTGCCAGGCGCCCGCGGCGCTGCCCGGGCCGAAGAAGTCGTCGTCCAGGTCGAGTGCCAGGGCCAGCACCCGCAGCAGCTCGTCGGCGACGACGGCGCAGCGGTCGCCGAAGGCCGTCGCCGCCGGGCGCAGGCAGGGCGTGCCGGCCGGCCACGCGTTGGGCCCGAACCACTCCTCCTCGGCCGTGCCCCGCAGCCCCGGCGGCACCTGCTCCGGACCGAACCCGAAGGACTCCGTCAGGTCCGGCGCCAGCAGGTCGGGGCCTCCGGCTGCTCCCGCGGTCGTCCCCGGCGGCACCCAGCCGCGCCCGCCCGGGAAGCACGCCACCTCGGCCTTGGTGGCGGGCGGGCCGGCGAAGAAGGACCGCGCCTCCTCGCGCACGCAGTCGACCAGCGCCGCGCTCACCCGGTGGCCGGTCACCTGCAGGAAGCCCACCTCGCACAGGGCGCGGTCGACGTCGGTGGCCACCTGGCGGCGGCCCGCCCGGTCGCCCGACCGCCAGGGCGTCAGGTCGACCACCGGCACGACGCTCATCGCACTCCCTCTCCGGAACGGGGAGCCCCGACGCTAGGCACCCGTCGTTGCCTGCGGATGACACCGCCGTGACAGTCGACGAGGGTGCGCGGTGGCCGCCCTCCCGACCGTCCGGCTGGTGCCCGTCGAGCCCGGGATGCTGCCCTGGGTGCTGCCCTGGTTCGACCACCCGGAGGTCCAGCGCAGGCTGGGCGGTCGCAGCTGGGCGGAGCGCCAGCTCCGGCCGGCCCCGATCACCTCGGCGGAGGAGTTCCGCGGCCGCCGGGTGCTGCGGGCGCGCACCCACCTCGCCCTGGACGAGGAGGGTGCGCCGGTCGCCCAGATCGGTGGCGAGGTCTACGACCGGTGGACGACGTGGGACCCGGCGACCGAGCGGGTCATCTCCACCGATCCCCGGCGGACGGTGGGCGCGGCCTACGTCGTCGACCCGGCGCGCCGGGGGCGCGGCCACGGCCGTGCGACGCTGCGCGCGTTCGTCTCCGCACCGGAGCTGGCCGACGTCGAGCAGTTCGTGCTCGGCATCGAGCCGGACAACGCCGCCAGCCTCGCCGCGGCAGCGGCCGCAGGGTTCGAGCCGCTCAGCACCGAGCCGGACGCCGAGGACATGGTGTACCTGCACCACCTGCGCTGACGCCGACCGTCGGACCCTGCTGCCAGGCTGGTCGCCGTGGATGAGCTCTCGCTGCTGCGGATGGCCGCCCAGCGCCTGGTCGGACCCCGGGCCGCGTCGGCCACGGAGGTGGTGCGCCGGCTGACCGCCGTGCAGGCGCAGGACCTGCCCGGCGCGCTCCAGTCGGTGGCGCTGCGCACGGCGGGTGGCACGCGGGCGGCGGTCACGGCGGCCCTGGACGCCGGCGAGGTGGTCCGCTCCTGGCCGATGCGCGGCACGCTCCACCTGGTCGCCGCCGAGGACCTGCCCTGGATGCTCGAGCTCCTCGCCCCCAGGGTGCTGGCCGGGGCGGCCGGCCGGCGGGCGACCGTGGGTCTCACCGACGCCGACGTGGCCCGGGCCGGGGAGGTGGCCCGAGCCGCACTGACCGGTGGCGGGCGGCTGGGCCGGACCGAGTTGATCGGTGCGCTGGCTGCGGAGGGCGTGCCCACCGACGGGCAGCGCGGCTACCACCTGTTGTGGTGGCTCGCCCAGACCGGGCTCACCTGCCTCGGCCCGACCGAGGACGGCGACCAGCAGTTCGTGCTGCTCGAGGAGTGGGTGCCCGCACCCCGGCGACTGGAGCGCGACGAGGCGCTCGGCGAACTGGCGCTGCGCTACTTCTCCTCGCACGGCCCGGCGACGGTCAAGGACCTGGTGCGCTGGGCGGGCCTGCTCGTGCGCGACGTCAAGGCGGGGCTCGCGGTCGCAGGCCCGCGGCTGGAGCGGCTGGTCGTCGACGGCACGGAGCACTGGATGGACCCGGCGACCCCCGAACAGCTCGGCGCCGGTCGCGCCGAGGCCGAGGGGGTGCTGCTGCTGCCCGGCTTCGACGAGCTCGTGCTCGGCTACGCCGACCGCAGCTGCACGGTGCCGCCGGCCTTCGCCGACCGGATCGTGCCGGGCGGCAACGGCATGTTCCGGGCGACGGCAGTGCACGCCGGTCAGGTGGTGGCGGTCTGGCGGACCGGTCGCGGGAAGTCCCGGCCGATCGAGCTCGAGCCCTTCGGCGAGCTGCCTCCCGACGTCCTCCGCGCGGTGGACCAGCGGTACGCCGCACTCCCGTAGGAGGTTGCCCCGCGCACCGACGGGGAAGGTCCCCGGCCATGGAGTACACGCGTCTGGGCACGACCGGCCTGCAGGTGTCCCGCATCTGCTTGGGGATGATGAGCTTCGGCGAACCGGACCGCGGCGGTCATCCGTGGACGCTGCCCGAGGAGGAGAGCCGGGCGGTCGTCCAGCAGGCACTCGCCGCCGGGATCACCTTCTTCGACACCGCGAACGTCTACTCCGGCGGCTCCAGCGAGGAGATCACCGGCCGGGCGATCCGCGACTTCGCCGACCGGGAGGACGTCGTCCTGGCCACCAAGGTGCACGGCCGGATGCGACCGGGACCCAACGGCGCGGGGCTGTCCCGCAAGGCGATCCTGGCCGAGCTGGACGCCAGCCTCACCCGGCTGGGCACCGACTACGTCGACCTCTACCAGATCCACCGGTGGGACCCGCACACGCCGATCGAGGAGACGCTGGAGGCGCTGGACAGCTGCGTCCGCTCGGGCAAGGTGCGCTACCTGGGCGCCTCGAGCATGTGGGCGTGGCAGTTCAGCAAGGCGCTGCACCTGGCCGGCGAGCACGGCTGGCACCGCTTCGTCTCCATGCAGGACCACTACAACCTGCTCAACCGCGAGGAGGAGCGGGAGATGCTGCCGCTCTGCGCCGACGAGGGCATCGGGGTGATCCCGTGGAGCCCGCTGGCCCGGGGCCGGTTGACCCGCGACTGGGATGCGAGCACCAGCCGGTCGGAGACCGACGAGTTCGGCGGCAAGCTCTACAACGACGCCGACCAGGTCATCGTCGAGCGGGTCGCCGAGGTCGCCGAGGCCCGCGGGGTGCCCCGCGCCCAGGTGGCTCTCGCCTGGGTGCTGAGCAAGCCGGTGGTGACGGCGCCGATCGTCGGGGTGACCAAGGAACGGCACCTGGACGACGCGGTGGCCGCCGTCGACCTGCAGCTCTCCACCGAGGAGATCGCCCGGCTGGAGGAGCCCTACACGCCGCACGCGGTGGTCGGCTTCTCCTGAGCGGAAGCGCTGGGTGACCGATCTCGCCCGCGCACCGTGATCTCCGTCAGCGACGGCGGCCGGGCCAGCGCGCGACCATGGCAGCCGTGTCCGGCACGCACCCCGCCCTGAGCCGCGCCGCCCCGTACGTGCTCGGCCCGAAGCTGCCGCCGCTGTCGACGCTGTGGGTGCTGAACCGGCGGCGCGCACTCTCCGCCGGGTTCTGCCTGGTCGTGCCGCTCGCCCTCGGGCTCGCGCTCGGCCATCCCGGCCCCGGGTCCGCCGCCGCGCTGGGCGGCGGCTTCAGCGCCGTCTACGGACACTCGCTCCCCTACCGGCGGCGGGCCTGGATCTCCGCCGGGGTGGCGCTGGCCATCGTGGGCTCCATCGGCGTCGGCGGCCTGACCGGTGGCCGGCCCCTGCTGCTCGTGCTGGTGCTCGGTGCGGTCGCGGCGGCCGCCACCGCGGCGTCCGCCGTCTGGCGGATCGGGCCGCCGGGCGCCCTGCCGCCGGTGCTGGTCGCCGGCAGTGCGAGCGCGCTGGGCAACGCCCCGGCCGTGGTCGGAGAGCACGTCGCGGCGGCCGCCGGAGCTGCGGCACTGGCCTGGCTGGTGGTCATGCTGCCCTGGGTCTGGGACCCCGCGGGGCCCGAGCGACGCGCCGTGCAGGCCGCGGACGACGCCGTGCGCCAGACCGAGACCGGCACCGCCGGCAGCACCCGCCCGGGAACGACCGCGCGCGCCGTCCGGGTGGCCGTGGCCGCGGTGTCGGTGGGCAGCCGACGGCGGCCCTCGCTGGCCCCGCGACTGGAGGCGATCGAGCAGCGGTTCTTCCAGGCGCTGCCGCCGGTGCCGGCGACCGGGCCGCAGTCGGTGCCGGAGCCGGCGGCACCGGCCCGGTCCCACGTCCGGCGGACGCCGCTGTGGACGTCGACCGCCGCCCGGATCGGCTCAGGCGTGGCGCTGGCCGGGCTGGTCGCCGTCACCGTCGGACTGCCCAGCCCGTACTGGGCCGCGACCTCGGCCGTCGCGGTGCTGCTGGGCACCGACGCCCGGCACACCCGGGCGCGCGCCTTCCACCGGGTCACCGGCACGCTGCTGGGCACGCTGATCGCCGGGCTGGTCTTCGCGGTGCAGCCGCCGACTGCGGTCACCGTGCTGCTCGTCGCCGCCCTGCTCGTCGGGGTCGAGCTGGTCATCAGCCACCAGTACGTCGTCGCCGTCTCCTGCCTGACGCCGGTCTCGCTGCTCCTGGTGCACCTCGGGGCACCGGACCGGCCCGGGACCGCGCTCATCGCCGCCCGGCTCGAGGAGACCCTGATCGGGATCGCGGTCGCGCTCGCCGCCGGCCTGCTGTTGTCCCCCCGGGCCGGGAGCCGCCGGCTGCCCGCAGCGGTGACCACCGCTGCAGCGCGGGCGGTGGCGGCGGCGTCGGCGCCGGCCGGGACGCCGGCGGACCGCGCGCTGCAGGACACCCTGGTCGCCCTCAACGAGGTGTCGACCGCCGCCCGGGCAGAGCTGTTCTCCGCCCCCGGCGCCGACGCGTGGCGCGCCCGCTCCCGCCAGGTCGGCGACCTGGGCTGGGGGCTGCTCGGCGCCCGCGCGCGGGGCGACGACGACCTGGCGGCGACCGTCGCCCGGCTCATCCGCACCGACCTCGCCCAGCACTGACCGCCGGGACCGGGCGCTGACCGAGCAGGACTCAGCCGGGCAGCCCGACCAGCTCCGCGCACAGCTCCCACAGCTCCCGGGCCCGGACGTCGTCCCGGCTGGAGGGCAGCGACAGCGCCCTGGATCGATCGCTGTGGTACCCGCCGTTGCGCCAGCCGTCCGCCGCGGTCGCCAGCCAGACCAGGGTGTCCGCCCCCTGGGCCGGGGTGCGCATGAACGCGGTCAGCGGCGTGCGGAAGGCCAACCCGGTGACCCCGCCCGACGCCTGCCCGAAGGAGGTGGCGACCGCGCCGGGGTCGAAGCAGGTCGCGCTGACCTCCGGCGCCCACCGGCGGGCCAGCTCGCGGGTGGTCAGCACGTTGCACCACTTCGCCCGGGCGTAGGCGCGGGTGGCCACGTACGGCCCGGCCGCGCGGACCACCTCGGCCAGGTGGCCGCGGCGCACGGCACCGACCCAGTGCACGAAGGAGGCCGTGGCGACCACCCGGCCCCGGGCGGCCCGCAGCGGCTCCTCCAGCAGCCGGGTGAGCAGGTAGGGCGCCAGCTGGTCGACCTGGAAGGTGCGCTCGTGACCGTCCTCGGTCACCGTGCGCCGCCCGAACGAGGCGCCGGCGTTGTTGGCCAGCACGTCGATCCGGGGCAGCCGCTCCCGCAGCTCGGCGGCCAGCCGCCGGACGTCGTCCAGCCGGGAGAAGTCGGCGGTCAGCCCGACCGCGCCGGGCAGCTCCGCGGTGACCGCCGCCGTCTTCTCCGGGGACCGCCCGACCAGCACGACCGCGGCGCCGCTGCGGTGCAGCCGGCGGGCCGCCGCCGCCCCGATGCCGTCGCTGGCACCGGTCACGACGACGACCGGCTGCGCCGGGGCGGTCAGCTCTTCCGCTCGACCACGACGACCGGGATCTCCCGGTCGGTCTTGCGCTGGTAGTCGGCGTAGTCGGGGAATGCGGCCACCGCCCGCTCCCACCACTGCGCCTTCTCCTCGCCGGTGACCTCGCGGGCGACGCCGTCCCACACCTGGTCGCCGTCCTGCACGGTGACCTCGTCGGGGTAGGCGGTGACGTTGAAGTACCAGGTCGGGTGCTTGGGCGCGCCGCCCTGCGAGGCGACCATCGCGTAGGCGCCGTCGTGCTCCACGCGCATCAGCGGGTTCTTGCGGACCTTCCCGCTCTTGGCGCCGCGGGTGGTGAAGACGACGACCGGCTCCGGCCGGCCGGGGAGCGTGTTGCCCTCCCGGCCGCCGGTGCGCTCGTACAGCTCCACCTGGTCACGGACCCACTTCTCCGGACTCGGCTCGTACTCACCTTCCAGTGGCATGCCCCGACCCTAGGACGACGCCGACTCCTCCGTTCTGGACCGATCGTTCTTGAACGAACGTTCTTCTATCACTAGGGTCGGCTCATGGGCCGGCCGCGCAGCTTCGACGAGGTCGCCGCCGTGGCCGAGGCCGGTCGGCTGTTCGCCCGGTACGGCTACGAGGGCACCAGCGTCGACGACCTCGTGCGCGGTCTGGGCATCCACCGCGGGTCGCTGTACTCAGTTTTCGGCAGCAAGCGCGCGCTGTATCTGCGGGTGCTCGGCGAGCACGTCACCGCGCTGGACGGGAGCACGGTCCCGCCCCGCGACGCCGACCTCACCCTGCTGCTGCGGGCCGCCGTCGAGCGGGCTCCCGTCGACGCCCAGGCCGCCGCCCTGGTGGGCGACGGGCTGCGCGCGCTCGAGCGCTCCCTCCGCCGCGGCCACCTCCAGCCGGCCCCGGACGACGAGGAGCCCTCGGCCGCCGTCGCCCGTCTGCTGGGCGAGCACCTGGTCCGCCGCGCCACCCGCACCCACCCCCTCCAGGAGGACGCATGACCACCGTCGAGATCACCGGCGACCAGCTCGTCGTCACGATGCAGGGCTGGGACCGGTTCTGGTCGCTCCGCCGACGGATCGCCGTGCCGCTGACCCAGGTGCGCGGTGCGACCGCCGATCCCGGCATGAGCCGGGAGCCGGCCGGCATCCGGATGCCCGGCACCCACCTGCCCCGCGTCATCACCGCCGGCACGTACCGCAAGGACGGCGCGCGGGACTTCTGGAACCTGCGCGCCACCAGCCAGGCGGTCGTCATCGAGCTGACCGGCGGGCCCTTCCGGCGGCTGGTGCTGGGCGTCGAGGACGCCCGCGCCACGGCGGAACGGATCGAGCGCTCGCTGACCCGGGGGTGACCCCGTCGGGGTGCGGACCGGCGCCGGCGACGGCAGAGTCGCTCCCGCGGTCCGGGTGCTCGACCCGGCGCGGAGGGGAGAGATGGCCGACAGCCCGCGCGTCGTCGTCCGCGGTGAGGCCCACGCCGAGGTGCTGCCCGACGGCGCCGACCTCGCCGTCACCCTCACCGCCCGGGACCGCCGCCGCGACCGGGCACTCGCGCTGCTCGCCGCTCGCCAGCAGGAGCTGACCACGCTGCTCGACCGGCACCGCGACGTGCTCGGCACGGTCAGCACCGACGCGGTCGCCGTCCACCCCGAGTACGACGACTCCCGGGTCACCGGGCACGTCGCGACCACCACCGCCCGGCTGGAGCTCGTCGACGTCGGCGGGGCGGGCGAGCTCGCCGTCGCCGTCGCCGTCGCCGGCCTGGCCGACGCCTCGCTGCACGGGCCGCACTGGCGGCTGTCCCGCAGCCACCCGGCGCACTCCGAGGTGCGCACCCGGGCCGTCACCGATGCGGTGACCCGGGCCCGCGCCTACGCCGAGGCGCTCGGCGGCCGGCTCACCGGCCTGGTCGAGGTGCGCGACACGGGGACCCGGGGTGGTGGCGCGCAGCGGGTCGAGGCCTTCGCCCTCGCCGCCACCGCCGTCGCTCCGCAGCTGGACCTGCGACCGGCCCCGCTGGAGGTCCGCGGCTCGGTCGAGGTCACCTTCACCATGTCCGAACCCGATCAGGAGGTCTTCACGCGATGAGGTTCCGGGAGAGCGGCCGGCTGGACACCTCCGGCGTCCAGGACCGCCGGGGCAGCCGTGGCGGCGGGCTCGGCGGCGGCCGGGGCGTGGCCGTCGGCGGTGGTGGTCTGGGGCTCGTCGGCCTGCTCGTCGTCGTCCTGGTGCAGGTGCTCGGCGGGGGTGGCGGGGGTGGGGGCACCTCGGCCGTCACCAGCGTCCTCGACGGGCTCGGCTCCGGGCAGACGGCCGACAACGGGGCGCTCGAAGCGTCCTGCGACGAGGTCGCCGACGCCAACTCCTCGGTCGACTGCGCGGTCGCTGCGGACATCGACTCCATCCAGGACTACTGGAGCCAGCAGCTGGACGGCTACCGGCCGGCCGACACCGTCTTCTTCTCCGGCTCCGTGCAGACCGGCTGCGGTGGCGCGTCGAGCGGGTCAGGGCCCTTCTACTGCCCGGCCGACCAGCTGGTCTACATCGACCTGACCTTCTTCGACGACCTGCAGACCCGGTTCGGCGCCGAGGGCGGTGCCTTCGTCAACGCCTACGTGATCGCCCACGAGTACGGCCACCACGTGCAGAACCTGCTGGGCACCAACCAGCAGGTGGACAACGGCGAGAGCGGGCCGACCAGCGGCAGCGTGCGACTGGAGCTGCAGGCCGACTGCTACGCCGGCACCTGGGCCAACCACGCCGAGACGGTGCCCGACGAGACCGGCGAGCCGCTCATCGTGGACATCACCGACGACGACATCTCACGCGCGCTGGACACGGCCGGGCGGATCGGCGACGACTTCATCCAGGAGAACCTGGGCAGCGGCTCGATCGACGAGGGCTCGTTCACCCACGGCTCCTCCGAGCAGCGGCAGCGCTGGTTCAGCACCGGCTACTCCACCGGCGACCCGAACCAGTGCGACACGTTCGGTACCGACGACCTGGGCTGACCGGGAAGGAAGCCCCCACCGTCCCGGTTCGGGGGGTCATGACGACCTTCGGCATCATCGGCGCCGGCCACATCGGCTCCGCGCTCACCCAGGTGCTCACCGACGCCGGGCACGACGTGCTGCTGGCCAACTCGCGCGGCCCGGAGACCCTCACCGCACTGGTCGGGGAGCTGTCGGCCCGGGAGACCGCCCGCGGCTCGGTCCGGGCCGCGACCGCGGCGGAGGCGGCCGGGGGCGCTGAGGTCGCCGTGGTGACGATCCCGCTGAAGAGCTACCGCGACGTCCCGGTCGAGCCGCTGGCCGGCAAGGTGGTCATCGACACCAACAACTACTACCCGCAGCGCGACGGCCAGTTCCCCGAGCTCGACGACGAGCGCACCACCACCGCCGAGCTGCTCCAGCAGCACCTGCTCGGGTCCCGCGTGGTCAAGGCGTTCAACCACATCGGGGCTCAGCAGATCGTCGACCAGCGGACGGCGCCGGGCACTCCGGGACGGCGCGCCCTCGTCGTCGCCGGGGACGACGCAGCGGCCCGGGCCCAGGTGGCCGCACTGATCGACGGGATCGGCTTCGACGTGCTGGACCTCGGACCGCTCGCCGAGGGGTGGCGCGCCCAGCGGGACACCCCGGCCTACGGCGCCGAGCTCGACCTGACCGGTCTGCGCGAGGCGGTCTCCCAGGCCCGCCGCTACCGGGACATGTGAGCCCGAGGGGCCGGTCGCCCGGCCGGCCCCTCCCACGCTCAGCCGGCGGCCAGGCTCTGCTCGGCCGCCTCGACCTCGGCGTTCCAGACCGGCTTCTCCGCCTGCCAGCGGTCCTCGGTGCGGCCGCGACGCCAGTAGCCGGAGATCGAGGTGAACGCCGGGTCCAGGCCCCGCTCGGCCCGCAGGTGCAGCCGCAGGTCGCGCACCAGCCCGGCCTCACCGTGCACGAACACGTGCCCGGCGCCCGGCGGCAGTTCGACCGCCTTGACCGCGGTGACGACGGCCTCGCCGGGGACGCCGTCGCCGCGGTGCACCCACACGACGCTGACCCCCTCGCGGAGCACCAGGTCGCCCTGCTGCTCCGCCGGCCCCTCGACCTCGACGAAGACCAGCGCCGGGACACCGTCCGGCAGCCGGGGCAGCGCCGCACCGATGGCGGGCAGCGCGCTCTCGTCCCCGACCAGCAGGTGCCAGTCGGCCGTGGGGCTGGGCGCGTAGGCACCGCCGGGGCCGAACAGCTGGATCCGGTCACCGGGCACGGCCGCGGCCGCCCACGGGCCGGCGAGCCCCTCGTCGCCGTGGTGCACGAAGTCGATGGTCAGTTCGCCGCGGGCCGTGTCCCAGGCACGCACGGTGTAGGTCCGGGTGACCGGCCACAGCTCCTGGGGCAGCTCCGCGCGGATCTGCTCCACGTCGAAGGGCACCGCATAGGGAGCCCCCGGCGGAGCGAAGAGCAGCTTCACGTAGTGGTCGGTGAACTCCCCGGCCGGGAACCCGCGCAGGCCCTCGCCACCCAGGACCACCCGGATCATGTGCGGCGTCACCCGGGAGGTGCGGACGACCTCGCCGATCCGTGCCACCCGGGGGCGCCGCGCGCCCCCGCCCCTCGGCGCTCCGGCCACGAGGACTCCTTCGCTCGATCGACTCAGGGAAGGCTTGCCTTCCTTGCCGCCAGGAGACTACGCGCCTCCGCTGGGTCCGGAACCCGGGGACAGGGCATCTGGAAAAGCTGATCTTTTCGTTTACGCCGTAGATCCAACCGGGTAGCACAGAGCCAACGGAACGGCGTCCCACCGAGGCCACGGTGGGGCCCCCCGAGCGTCATCGCACAGGGCACTCCGGTGCCCGAACGCCGTCCGCGACCCGGCACCACCGATCCGGTTGTCACCAGCCGGCAGCGGCGTGTGCCCTCGTGCGGGCGGGTCGAGCCGGGCACGGAAGCCCAGTTGCACCGAGCACAGACAGACACAGCCCATGCACGACGAGGAGGAACGATGACCCACTCCATCGACACCCCGACGCAGTATCCGCCGAGTGGCGCGTCCAACGTGTCCGGGACCCCGTCCACCACGGACGTCGCCAAGGACCAGGCCGGCAACGTGGCCTCGACCGCCGCGCAGGCCGGCAGCCAGGTCGCCTCGACCGCCGCCGACCAGGCCAAGCAGGTCACCCAGGAGACCAAGCGCCAGGCCCAGGACCTGATCGCCCAGGGCCGTTCGCAGCTGCAGGAGCAGGCCCGCAACGGCCAGCAGAAGGCCGGCGAGGGCCTGTCCGGCATCGCCCAGCAGCTCCGCACCATGGTCGAGGGCGGCGGCGAGGCCCCGACGGGCCCGGCTGCCGACCTGGTCCGCCAGGCCGGGGACAAGCTCGAGGAGCTCGCCACCTGGGTCGGGGCCAGCGAGCCCGGTGACCTCGTCCAGGAGGTGCGCGCCTTCGCCCGCCGCAAGCCCGGCGTCTTCCTGCTCGGTGCCGCCCTCGCCGGCGTCGTGGCCGGCCGGCTGACCACCGGTGTGGTCGCCGCGCACAAGGACAGCAGCCCCTCCACCGGCACGCAGCAGCTGACCGGCACGGGTTCGCCCTACGCCGCGGACAGCTACTCGACCGGCACGAACTACGTGGCCGACACCCAGTCGACCGGCTACACCAGTGGTACCGGCTACGCCGACACCACCACCGGCTACGCCGACACCACCACCGGCTACGCCACCGGCACCACCGGCACGGTCCCGCCGCCGCCCTACGGCACGGTCCCGCCGGAGGGCACCTCCGTGCCGCCGACGACCGCCGCCGGCTGGGACGACCCGGCGCGCACCCCGGGGTCGGGTCAGCTGTGAGCCACCCCAGCGGCGCCACCGGCGCCGGCGGGGCGCAGCCGTACGGCCAGCCCGGCACCGGCTACACGCAGAGCGGCACCACGGGCTACGCCCCGCCGCCCACCGCCGACGAGTACAACTACGGCAACACCGCCCAGCCCATGGGCAACACCGCGCAGCCGATGACCGAGGAGGGGCACCCGGACGTCGAGGGCACCTCGGTCGGCCAGCTCATCGGTGACGTCACCCGCGACCTGTCGACGCTGATGCGCCAGGAGCTCGAGCTGGCCAAGGCCGAGCTCAAGGCGGACGCCAACAAGGCGACCGGCGAGGTCAAGGCGCAGGGCGCCAAGGCCGGCAAGGGCGCCGGGATGCTCGCCGGCGCGGGGTACGGCGGCCACATGGTCGCGCTGTTCCTCAGCCTGACGCTGATGTGGGTCCTCGGCTACCTGTTGGACGACCTCGCCTGGGCCGCCCTGATCGTCGCCGTCCTGTGGGGCATCGTCGCCGCGGTCCTGTTCGTCATGGGCCGCAAGCAGCTCAAGACGATCGACTTCTCGGGCCTCAAGAACATCAACCCCAAGCCGGAGCAGACCGTGGAGACCCTCCAGCAGGTCCCCGGCGCTCTCAAGCCCAACTGACCCGGAACGGAGACCGACATGACCAGCAGTGACCCGGACGTGATCCGCCGCCAGATCGAGGACACCCGCGCCAACCTCAGCTACGAGGTCGACGCGCTGAACGAGAAGGTCAACCCGACCCGCGTCGTGGACCGTCGCGTCGGCAAGGCCAAGACCACCGTCACCGGCCTGAAGGACAAGGTCTTCGGTGCCGCTCACGACACAGGAGCGCAGATGGGCAACGCGACCTCCAACGCGACCGGCTCTGCCCAGCAGGCGGCCTCCTCGGCCGCCGGCAACGTGCAGAACGCCGCGCACAGCGCCCTGGGTGCTGTGCAGGGCGCGCCGGACACCATCCAGCGCCAGGCTCAGGGCAACCCCCTGGCCGCCGGCCTGATCGCCTTCGGCGTGGGTTGGCTCGTCTCCAGCCTGCTGCCGACCAGCGAGAAGGAGAAGCAGCTGGCCTCCGCCGCCGAGTCCGCCGTCAAGGAGCACTCGCAGCCGTTGGTCGACCAGGCCAAGAACGTGGCCCAGGAGATCGGCGACAACCTGAAGCCGATGGCCCAGGACGCTGTGGAGTCGGTCAAGGCCACCGCGCAGGAGGGCGTCCAGACGGTCAAGGCCGAGGGCCAGTCCGCCGCGCAGGACGTCCAGGGCACCGCTCAGGACGCCAAGCAGACGGTCCAGGGGCACGCCTCCTGACCCAGCTACACCCTCACGACGGCCCCCGGTGCACTGCACCGGGGGCCGTCGTGCGTCCGGCGGCGGTCACCTGAACGGGTGACCGCCGCAGCGGCGCGGCTCCAGGTCCGGTGCTGCGGCGCCGTTCCCCGACAGGAAGGACTCCGGCCCACGACGGGACGGGGCCGCTGACGGAACGGAGCCTGGCGTTGGACGCACCCGTACGCGTGCTGGTCGCCGACGACGAGGAGGACATCCGCCTGCTCGTCTGCGTGGCGGTCCGCAAGGCCGGCGGCACGGTGGTCGCCGCCGTCGCCGACGGAGCCCAGGCCCTCGCCGCCGCGCGGACCGAGCGTCCCGACCTCCTGGTGCTGGACGTCTCCATGCCCGAGGTCAGCGGGCTGGAGGTGTGCGAGCAGCTGCGCGCGGACCCCGCCACCGCCGGCGCCCGGGTGCTCCTGCTGTCGGCCGGCGCCTCCCCCGACGACATCGCCCGCGGTCTGGCCGCCGGTGCCGACGCCTACCTGGCGAAGCCCTTTCCCGTCGCCGGCCTGGTCGACCAGGTCCGTCGACTCACCGCCCGGACGCCGGCATGACCGCGCTGACCGACCGGGACACCACCGCTCCCGCGCCCCTCGCCCCGGCACCCGCTGCCCCCGCAGGGCGCCGGCGCCGGACGGCGCACGCGGTCCCTGCCGCGGTGGCGGCGGCCGGCCTGGTCGTGCTGGTGGTCTCCCCGGGCACTCCGGCAGTGCTCCTCGCGGTCGTCGCCGTGGCGGCGTCCATCGCCGAGCTCACCCGCCGGCTGCGCGTCCAGTCCTCGGCCGCGGCGGACCTGGAGGCCCAGCGATTGGACCTGCTCACCCTGGGGCAGTCCACCGCCTCGGAGCTCGAGGTCGCCACCCGGATGATGCGGGCCCGCGCGCAGACGATGACCAGCGTCATCGACGCGGTGACCGAGCAGTCCATCATCGGCACCGACCGGGACGGGCTGATCCGGGTGTGGAACCCCGGCGCCGAACGGATGCTGGGGCTCCCGCGGGCCGAGGTGGTCCGGCTGCGCAGCATCACCGACTTCCACGCCCCCGAGGAACTCGACCCCGAGGACGGCTCCCCGGCCGGCCCCGCTGACCGGTTCGCCGCGCTCGTGCGCGGCGCCCAGGAGCACGGCAGCGACGTGCGCGACTGGACCTACCTGACCGCGGACGGCCGTCGGCTCACCGTCTCGGTGGCGATCACCCCGCGCACCGACGACGACGGCGAGCAGGCGGGCTGGAACTTCGTCGGCACCGACATGACCGAGGCACGCGCCACCGAGCGGCTCAAGGACCAGTTCGTCAGCCTCATCTCGCACGAGCTCCGCACACCGCTGTCCTCGATCCTCGGCTACCTCGAGCTCGTGCTGGACGACGAGGAGCAGCCCCTCACCGACGAGCAGCGGCAGTACCTGAACACCGTCGAGCGCAACGCCCAGCGGCTGCTGCGGCTGGTCGGCGACCTGCTGTTCACCGCCCAGGTGGACGCCGGCAAGCTCACCCTGCAGCCCGAGGACGTCGACCTGGCCGGGATCGTCCGCGCCGCGGAGGAGACCGCCCGGGTCACCGCGGCCGCCCGCGGCGTCGCGGTGGTCCTGGACGTGCCCGCCGAGGGCCTGGTGGTTCGCGGCGACGCCCTGCGCCTGGGCCAGGCCTGCGACAACCTGGTGTCCAACGCCGTCAAGTTCACCCCCTCCGGCGGCCAGGTGACGCTGCAGCTGGGCACCGGCTGGCGTGACGCCGACGGCGGGGTGACGGACGGTGCGAGCCCCGGGGCCACCCCGGTCGCCGTGCTGTCGGTCCGCGACACCGGCATGGGCATCCCCACCGGCGAGCAGGGCCGGCTGTTCACCAGCTTCTTCCGCGCCTCCACCGCCCGCCGCAACGCCGTCCCCGGCGTGGGGCTGGGCCTCACCATCACCAAGGCGATCACCACCGCCCACGGCGGCACCCTGGGCGTCACCAGCGCCGAGGGCCGCGGGACGACGTTCACCCTCGCGCTGCCGCTGGGCTGAGCCCGCTCCACCGCACGACGCACACGAGACGCCCTCCCGGAGATCCGGGAGGGCGTCTCGTGCGTCCCGGCCCCGGTGCACGGCCCCCGCCAGGCGCCCGCTGCCGCGCCGGGAACCGCCCTGTCCAGGGCCGGGGGAACGAAGTCCTTTTGTTGCGGTTTTCTTTCGGATCGCTGGCGG
>Ga0210040_10004638_pt1 | contig 17838 bp, 12 predicted proteins | sample CryGeyCG12114_NA_FD_185462 | JGI IMG/M metagenome (GOLD analysis project Ga0210040, IMG submission 185462) | Groundwater microbial communities from aquifer - Crystal Geyser CG19_WC_8/21/14_NA (SPAdes) (version 2) | ecosystem: Environmental > Aquatic > Deep subsurface > Groundwater | place: USA... | reverse complement strand
CCTGCCCAGGCGGGGACAGCTGCTAGTTTTTAAGCTCGTCTTTGGAAGATAGACACGGTGGAGTGCAGATAAAGAACAAAAGTTTTAAGCTACTTAGGAGTTGTGCAATAACTACCTTTGTCGGCAGTAGGGTTTATTCCCACATTATTTTGACGCGGTATTTCTTAAAGTATTTGTCCTTGGTCAAGACCGTTAACTTATCTGCTATACCCTGTGAGATAATAATTCTGTCGAAAGGGTCACGGTGATGGTATTTAAGGCTAAGCAACTTCTGTATGTGCTCGAAAGTAATCGGGAGAATATCAATGTCGTTGGCGGACAGGAAGTCGGCAACCTTATTGAAGTCAGATTTAAGCTCTAACTTCCCAAGGCTTATCTTGATTGCTATTTCCCAGAGGCTCGCAATGCTGAGAAAGCATTTGTTTCTGACGTCCTTGATTTCATCTTTAACATTAACAGGCAATGAATCGTCGCCATTGACAAACCAGATGAAAGCGTGCGTGTCGAGAAGGAGCTCCATTACATGTATTCCTTGAAGTCGTCCAACGGTTCGTCAAAGTCTGAGGACATCTTGAAGAAACCTTTAGCACATCCGAATTGCCGCTCCTTAATTTTTTTTTTTGCCTTAGATTTATGTTTCAGGAACTCAACAAAGTCCGATACTTCTTTTTTGAGTTCTGTTGGCAAGGAGGATATCTGGGTATATAATTGAATATCTGTCATAGCGCTTTTTGTAAAAATACGAATTTCAGCCAAACTGGATATAATTTTTAAGCTTACCGCTAACTACCAGCTAGCAGGAGTCTATTCCTACTAGCTGCACTATGTATGGAGGTGAGTTTAGCCATGACTTACTTTTTTAATCCTCCCAAACCTTATCTTCCTGTCCTGATTATATCACTCCTACAATATAGGAAAGTCTCGCACTAATTTGGTAATAGTAAAAAAGAAGACAAATAATTAAGCATACTATAATATAAGGACTTTTCGGTACCAACAAAACAATTCTCCCCTTGAGGACAAGCTATAGCTTGTCCTCAAGGGGAGAATCCGCGTTAGGCAATCTTCCCTAAGCGAACTTCCCTCAATTTTCCCAGATATTTCTAATCGTTCAGAAGCACCTTTCCTACTTTATCACCTCATTCACCGCATCAATCATGGCGGTTACTTCGCTGGGGTGGTTGCCGAGGTGCTCGCCGCGCTTTTTGCCCAGGCGCACGATGATGATATTTTGCTCTGGGATGACGATGATGTACTGGCCAAGTATGCCACGGGCGTAAAAGATATTCTGGCCTTTGTAATTCGGCAGCAGCCACCATTGGTAGCCGTAGAAATTTGTTTTTTCGCCAGTTGCCGCGGTGGGCAGGCCGCTCGGGGTGAGCGAAGCTTTTACGTAGGCGGGCGGCACGATGGTATCGCCGTTCCAGATGCCGTTTTGTAAGTATAGTTTGCCGAGGCGGGCAAAGTCGCGGGCGTTGGAGAAGAAGCAGCAGTAAGCTTTCTCCATGCCGCCGATGTGGTCAACGCTCCATTCGGCGGCGTGGGCAGCGCCAAGGGGTTTCCATAGTTTCTCTTCGGCGTATTCGCTCAGGCTTTTGCCGGTGGCGGCTTTCAGCACGAAGCCCAGCACCTGCGAGTCGCCGCTTTTGTAGCTGTAAGCTGTGCCCGGCTCCTCTACAGCTTCTAGCCTGCTAATTATTTTTTTCAGGTTATCGCCATAGTATGCCTCCGTGGTTACAGAAAAAGGGCTGGCATAGGATTCATCCCAGTTCAGGCCAGAACTCATCCAGAGCAAATCTTTGATTTTTATTTTTGCTTTATCTCCCACTTTAAACTCCGGCAGAAAGTCTGCCACAGGCTGCTCTATACTTTGTATTTTTCCTTCTTTTATGGCTACGCCCACCAGCATGCTCACAATGCTTTTGGCCATAGAGAAGGAGTTGCTTTTAGAGTCGTTGCCGTAGCCGCCCCAGTACTGCTCGTAAAGTATAGAATCATTTTTGATAACCAGAAACGCCACCGATTCCAGTTCCTGGTGCAGCTGTTGCAGGCTGGCAGGCATTTGTACCTTGTTATAGTTAGCAGCCAGTGGCCATAGCTGCGGCTTTGGAGGCGCGTCTACCTCCCGCTGCTCAAATATCTCATTGTCATCTATGTCGGCGAAGTTGTGGTAAAGGGCCTTGTACACATAATTTTTGTCGGCCATCTGTATCCAGGCGGCCGCCAGAAGCAACAGCAGGACTGTACCAAGGCCATAGCGTCTGGTCTTTCGGGTCATGGTATGGTTTAGAAATCGTAGCCCAGCGTCATGTAAAATTTAGGCCCTTTCTGTTCATTGTCTTCCTGTCCCCAGGCTACATCTAGTTTGCCGTATACGCCCAGCAGTGTAGTGCGGGCACCAACACCATATCCCAGCAGGAAGGGATTGCGGTAGTTGACCACAGTGATTTCAAACGGATCGTTTTCGGTGGGACTGGTTCTGCCGCCGATGATGCGCGTGTTGATAGAATTCCGCCCGGTAAAAGGATTGGATCCGTTGTAAGCCGAACCAGCGTCGGCAAAGGCCGTAAACTGCAGGTTTCGGAAAAAGCCCGACGGTACAGGGCCGTTATAAATATACTGCACAATCGGAACCCGCAGTTCGGCATTAGCCATCAGGTACTTGCTGCCGTTCCGGGTGTTAAAGTTAAAGCCGCGGAGCGGTGTTACGTACTCCAGGTAAAACAGATCAGCCGGCGAACCTATGGTAATATTATTCTCATCTGTCGGGTCAGCATCGTTGGCAATAAGCCAATTGTCCATGCCGCCAATCAGGAAGCGTTTCGGAGAATTGCCGAAGAAAGAGCCATAGCTCAAGCGCGTGGCCAGCACTATCTGGCGGTGTAGCTTCTGGTAATGGCGCAGGTCTACGTAAAATTTACTGAAGTTACCATCTGAACTTCCAAGGCTTTGGAGGCTGAGCAGGCCCGCTTTCATACGTGTGCCCTGCATCATGTTTACGCCGGTGGTTATGGTGTTATCAAACACAAACTCCACGTTACCTCCCCCAAAGTTAGTGACACTATCGGGCGTGGCAAAGCTGTTGATAAAGGTAAAACGCGTGTTCACAAACATAGGCCGCACATGTATGCTGGTACTATAGCTGAGCGGGTATACCAGCACCGGCGCAAATTCATTGCGCCCAAAGCGCAACACAGCTCCGGTTTCATTCTCCTCCGTTACAATCACATCGCGGTGGAACTGCATACCCATGTCTACGCGGTTTTTCAGGTTCATGTATTCGGCAGAGAGGCGGCTTGTTTTCAGGTTAGATCGCAGGAAAGCGCTGCCCCGGATGTGGTGATTCTCAAACAAATCGCTCATATTTACGCCTGCCACAACTCCAAAACCCAGTTGCGGGTCTGAATAAACGGAAGTTACAATCTCCTGCACGCTAAAACGCAGGTCGTAATCTATCGGGCCGGAGAGCTGCAGGTTACCATCAGTAGATCCGGCACGGCGCACGGGACTTGCAGGTGATTTTTTAGTTTCGTCGCGCTGCGCCTGCCCATTATTTTCGAACTGATAATTCTCGATGTCAACCTCTCCTTCGCGCTGCGGTTTGTTCTTGTTCGCCTCATTTTCCAGCAGTTTTCGCGCGGCGGCACCTTGCTGCGGTGCCCGGGCGCGGGTTTCCAGTATAATCTGTCGCGATGTTTTGGGCAGCGTGACCAAAGTGGTTGGCGTAAAAGCCGGTAGCAGATACACAAAGTTGCTTGCCCGATCGGCAGCCACAAAAGCCAGTGTATTAGTAGCGCTGTTGAAATCGTATTGATTTATACTTTGCTCAAAGTTGGTAAGCGGGCTGCTTGTGCCGGAGGTCATATTGTAGCGGTATAGGCTGCGGATGCCGTTTTCCTCGCTCATGTATACCAGGCCGCCATCTTGCTGGGCGCGGGGGCTATACTCGCTGGCAATAGATCTGGTTAGTTGCTGCAGCGGCACTTGCTTAGTCAATTGTGGCAGCAGAAAAATATCATAGTTGTTTACTACCCCATTAAAGTCCGGCGAGGTGGCCTGCCCGGTAGAATCTATCCAGCGGTTAGAGCTGAAAACGATGCCTTCACGGCCTTTCAGGAAAACGGGCTGTATATCGTCGTAAATATCGTTGGTAAGTTGCTGCATGGAGCGGCCGTTGGCGCGCAGCAAAAACAGGTCTGACTGCCCGTCGCGCACAGCGCTTACCACAATGCTTTGTCCGTCTTCAGAATAACTCAGATCATGCACCTGCGCCAATTGGTCTAAAGTAGCGGCGGGCGTTCTCAAATCATCCAGGTAAGGGATACGGGCACGGCGGCGTTGTGCATTTATCTGGCGCAGCACCATCTGGCCGCGTTGCGCCTCCACAAAGCCAATCTGGCTGTTGTTTCGCCAGGCCAGCACCGGCATAGTATAGTCTATGGCTTGATCCAGCGTTCTGTAACCACCCTGCCATGCCACGTGATCGCGTTTGGTGCGCACATCCTGCACCACTATTCTATATATGCCGTTTTCGTTCGCCACATAAGCCAGCATAGTACCGGCCGGGTTCAGCACAGGCTCTGTGTAGTGCAAACCTTTTTTATTACTTTTAAAGAGTTTCGCACTCTCCGGCATCAGCACCAGCGGATTGTCCGCACGGTTATTTATCTGCACATAATAGTTATGCCAGTCGTTCAGGAAGCGCTTGTAAGGGATGTTCAGGCTGCTGGTAATGCCAATCTCCACATCGCGCGTAATGCGTGTCAGGTTCAGGATGTTCTGGATGGCCGTGTAGCCGTAGCGCTCCGCAATATAGTTCCAGATAGACTGACCGGCCAGTTGCGGACTTTGCGCGAGCAGTTTCTCAGGCTTCATACCAGGCTCCTGCAGCAGCATGTTGCGCATATAGCTGTCCATCTCCAGGCTCCAGCCTTCAGCAGTATAGGCCGATACGCCACCGATAAACCAATCGGGCAGGCGCAGCAGGTAACTGCTTTGCAGCGCCTCTTTCAGGCTGCCGCCATACATCATATCGTTCAGCAAAAGCTCCGTCAGCTTATAGCTCAGGTTGCGCTTAAACCCGGTTTGTGTGCCGGGGAAAGCGATTTCCACCTTGTTTTTCATGAACAGCGTTTCGCCGCCTGTCTGAAACTGGTCGTTGTCGATGCCGATGTTGCTCTGCTTCAGGTCGGTGGGCGAGTTGTAAAGTATAAGCGTTACCTTGGCGTACGGATAATAGCCTATCAGACTGGTAACACGCTTCAGCTCCCGTTCGGCGTAAGCGGCGGCATTCTGCGCTATCTCCTGCCCTCCCTGCGAAAAATAGATATTGAAATTCTGGGTGCTGTATAGTTTCCAGTCAAAATTTTTGTACTGGATGCGGCTTTTGCCGAATGTGTCGCGGCGGCCTGGTTGCGCCTGCAGAGCAGTACCCGCCAGGGTGCAGAGCACGGACAGCAACAGTAACCTTATAGAAAAACGCATGCGCTTAGAGTTGATGGTTTTGGTAGTTTAAGTAACCGAAATGAAATGAGTAGTTCAATATTTTCATAGTTCATAAAGATTTGTACAAACGAAGCTCACAGCAAAGATAAAGTACGCGTTGTGTTGTCAAGTTATCTCCTCCTATACTGTAATTTCTATCAAGCCAAAGACAACGTTATCACCATACTTCGCTTGTGCTTTTGCCTTATCCAGGAATTTAATCCTTTTTATTTGATCTGCCTTGATGTTGCTTAGTAGACCTCTTCTTTCGGTATATGAGGGCATGAGCGTTTCATTCACAACGATAGGTATTTTATACTGGATTCCAATCTGCCTTACTTGCTCATCCACTTGCCTGTATATGTAATTTTCTACCTCAAGATCAGCGGACGACTTTATCATAACGCATTGACCGTTACTGAACCCCAGTTCTTCTAACTTCTCCCGACTCGCTGCCTGCTCGAAATTCGCAAGCTGCTGCTTAGGAACAATTTCATTGTAAGGTGAAATCAGGCCGTCCAACACATGAACGCAGTCTTTATCATACATATCAACTGTCAGCACTTTCCTGCTGTTTACAACAGGCACTTCCAAAGTACTTCCGTTCACCCTTTGGGAGTACCCTTCGGTAAAAGCAAACAAGATGAAAAAGCAGAAAAAAAAGAGTCTTGTTTTCATAAGTAGTATACTAATAAGTAGTAAGCTAGCATTGCATTACATCATTTCTTTATCCTGAAAGAAATCAACTTAACAGAATGTGTGGTTCGTATAACCTGGTCTTGTCAGGTTATTAATTCATTTGTTCGCCAACAACTGGTATTAGCATAATATACAATGCGCAGCGGCTTCAAACGCTGGTGCTTCAACTTTTTTTCTTAGCTGTAATATAACGAAAAATATCTTGAAATATTTACCTCTGGCATCACTTCTGTTCCATTTATAAGCGCGTCCGTAAAGTGTTGCGCTAAATATGGCGCCATCAGCACACCTTTGGAACCCATGCCGTTAAATACGCTTAGCTGCGCATGCGCCGGATGCCATCCTGCCAGCGGGTGCCTGTCGCGCACGGCAGGACGGATACCTGCCAGGTGATTGACCAGCTTAAAGGCTTGCGAAGTAATCTGGCTGAAGCGTTCGGTCAATTCCTGCTTCCCCTCCTGTGTCAGCTGTTCATCAGGTTTGCGCCAGTTATAGGTAGCGCCTACCTTAAACCTGCCTGCTCCTACCGGAACAACGTAAACGGCTTTGTTATAGATGCATTCGGGGTTAAAATTATGCACCTGTAGTTCCAGCACCTCGCCTTTGGTAGGTTGTACCGGCAGCCAGCTAAAGTATGGGTTATTAACAACCTGATAGCCTTCACAAAAAACTAACTGCTTCGCCTCTATGTTTTTATACAGTACGCCTTGGCCTGTGAGCTGCAGCTGCGCCATTTCAAACCGCTCCGGCAGCAGCAGGCCCTGCGCCAGCAGTTCCTCCGTAAGCAACCGCAGCATTTGCGCCACCTGCAAGTAGCCGCCGCGCCCAATCAACACGCCGCCGAAAGGATCCTGCACTGCCGGCTGGTTTATACTTTGCGTATAGGTGCCAAGTATGAACTCATTCCATCCGTCGCCGGCGCTTTTGGCCATCCAGGTATTTTGTTCTTCTATGGTGGAGAATATCTTATAGATAGGCTTGTGGAAGTATAGCTGCTGTCCGAAGTGAGCTTCCAACGCACTATAAAAATCATCCAAAGCAGGTATAAAAGCATCGGCCAGCCAGGTTTTGGCGAAGCTCCTGCCTGCCACTGGGTTCACCAGTCCCGCCGCCACATTAGAGGCTGAGTTCTCTTTTGGCTCATCAATTACCAGCACGTTTTGGCCGTGCCGGCGCAAGGTATAGGCAAGTATAGCGCCGGCCAGTCCATGCCCTACAACTATAAAATCATATTTCATAGGGGCAAGTTACGGGATGTACCTATGAAATTTGTACCTTTAGGAGCCGATTTTGCGGATTGTATATAAGTAGTTTTGAAAAAAGGCACACAGGACAAAGAACTTTGGGAAGTATAGGTGTAGCTACCGCGAGTGTCTGAGCCAGTGACTTTATTTTGAGAGCGGCCAGTTTTATTTAAACAGAAACCAATGGAAGTTACCCGTTTTACGTTTAACCCGTTCCAGGAAAATACTTACCTGCTGCACGATGCCACCAACGAGTGTGTGATAGTAGACCCTGGCTGCTACGAGCCGGAAGAGCGCCAGCAACTGAAAAAACATATCGCCGAAAATAACCTGAAAGTAGTGCGGCTGCTGAACACGCACTGCCACATAGACCATGTGCTGGGCAATCAGTTTATAGCCGATACTTATAAAGTTGGGCTGGAGATTCATGCAGAAGATGAACAGGTGCTGCGTGCCGTGCCCACCTATGCGCCTGCCTATGGCTTTCCGATGTATGCCGAAGCTTTGCCGGAAAAATATTTGAAAGAAGGCGATACGGTAAAATTTGGCAATACGGAGCTGCAGGTGCTTTTTGCGCCTGGCCATGCACCTGGCCACGTGGTGTTTTACAGCGAGCCAGATAAAGTTGTGATTGGTGGCGATGTGCTGTTCCGGCAAAGCATCGGCCGCACCGATTTGCCCGGCGGCGACTTCGATACGCTTCTTCAAAGTATAAAAACAAAGCTTTTTACGCTGCCGGACGAGGTAACTGTTTATCCCGGCCACGGGCCGGAAACTACCATCGGCTATGAAAAAAAACACAACCCATTCTTACAGTAAATGAAAACCCACAAGCAATAAAAAGTAACCTTCTGAAGACCTGAGACATCAGACAAAAAATTAATGTTGATATTTACCGAGGAAGCCGCACGACATATAGAAGTATAGATATTTAGAAAGTATCACGTATCTTGCCTGCTTACTTAACGCATGCTGTTGCCTCAATTTTTCTGCATGAAAAAACACATACCAAACGCTATTACCTGCCTCAATCTATTTTCGGGTTGTGTGGCGCTGTATTTTGCTTTCCACGATAACCTGATTTATACCGCTTACCTGGTAGGCCTCGCCGCCGTATTCGATTTTCTGGACGGCATGGCGGCCCGTGTGCTGAAAACAAGTTCGGAAATAGGCAAACAACTCGATTCGATGGCGGATATGGTTTCGTTTGGCGTGGTGCCCGGTGTTATTATGTTTATGATGCTGTCTAAAGTAGGGCTTCCGGTGCTGGGCATACATGCGGACGTGATTCCGTTTTTTGGATTTTTGATTACAATTTTTTCGGCGCTGCGTCTGGCAAAATTCAACCTCGATACCCGCCAGACTACCTCGTTTATTGGCTTACCAACGCCGGCATGTACCATACTTGTTGCCTCTTTGCCGTTGATACTGGAGAACGGCACGCTGCTGCACTACGAGATTATTCAGAACTATTTTTTGCTGCTGCCGCTCACCGTGCTGCTCTCTTACCTGCTGATAGCTGAGCTGCCGCTGTTTGCCCTCAAGTTCCAGAACCTGTCTTGGCAGGACAACGCCACACGTTTTATTTTTCTGGGGCTTTCGGTTATCTTACTGGCACTGCTTAACTTCGCGGCCATACCGCTTATCATCGCGTTATACATACTTTTGTCTATCATCAAAAAACCTTATACTCATCATGAAATTTATCGCTGAAATAGATGTAATGCCCCGCCCCGAGTTGTTAGACCCACAAGGCAAAGCCGTACTGCTGGGCCTCGAGCACCTGGGCCTCGACCAAATAGGCAGCGTGCGCATCGGCAAGCACATCACGCTGCAACTGGAAGCCGAGACTGATGAAATTGCCCGTGAGAAGGTAGAAAAAGCCTGTAACAAGCTGCTGGCCAACCTCATCATGGAGTCTTATACTTACGAGCTGAAGCAGCAATAACATAGCTGCAGCACAATAACTTAGCTTTATCTTTAGTTAGGAAGAAGGCCTGCTGTGCCTGCGGGTATCATCCTCACTTTTATTGCTTTTAATGATGAGGCCTACCCGATTGCTTATCGTTTGCGCGCTGTTATGGCTGAGCGCCGGTAGCATCGGTGTGCAGGCTCAATCGACCATCCTGCCCGCTATAACGCTAAACTGGAGCGGACTGCAGGAAGTGCCGCCATCAAAAGATAATCCCGGCAAAATCCCGACTTTTACCGGCGCTGCCATAGATTATGGGCAGCGCCTGCCATACTTCCGCCTCCGTATCCCAAATGTACGCCTGGCCGGTTTTCAGCTAACGGAGACAAGTTACGCAGCCTTTACAGTTGATGAACAAAAGCTTTTTACTAATATTGACATAGGCAAAAGCCTGGTTATCAACATTATAAATGCTATGGAAAACAAAATTCCGGCAGGCTTGGTAACCATACTTCCCATCCGGCGAAACCCGCAAAACAACCAGTTGGAGAAGCTCATCCGATTCAGCTATACGTATACTTCCGCTCCGCTTAATGCCACGCAATCCACTACACGCGCCGGCGGGTTTTATACTTCCGCTTCCGTACTTAGTTCCGGCGATTGGTATAAACTGGCTGTAACGGGCACAGGCATTCATAAAATCGATAAAAGTATACTACAGGCGCTCGGCATCAACCTACAAAGTATAGATCCGAAAACGATACAACTGTACGGCAACGGCGGTAGTATGCTGCCCCAGCCCAACGCTGCACCGCGCCCCGATGATTTGCAGGAAAATGCTATTCTGGTAGCAGGTGAAGTCGATGGCAGGTTTGATGACGAAGATTATGTGCAGTTTTACGCACAGGGGCCGCATTCCTGGACGTATGATTCACAGCAGCAATTCAGGCACAGCTTTAATTTTTATACCGACACAGCTTATTACTTTCTGCGGATAGGTTATACTTCCGGCAAGCGCATTGGCTCGCGCGGGCAGGCAGCCGGCGCCTCACAAATCATCAGCAGTTACAACGAGCATCTGTTTCATGAGCTTGATCAGAAGAATATGGTTTACTCCGGCCGCGAATGGTACGGAGAAGAGTTCAGCTCCTTTACGCCCTCACACGACATTAACTTTACAGTGTCAGACCTTATGCCGGGCTCAGAAGTAAAATTAACAGCTTTCCTGATGGCCAACTCGCCGGCAGACTGCTCTTTTACCTTAAACCTGAACGGCCAGACGCTTGGTTCCCAAAGTATACGCAACCGCGGCACCTATAATTATCATCCGGAGGGCATCAACAGCATCCAGACCTATAGTATACAACAACAGGCATTAGGTAATCCAACCGAACTTAAGGCAAGTATACAATTTAACCCCGGCGGCAGTTCTACCTCGCTTGGTTACCTGAATTACCTGGAGCTGAACTATACACGGCGGCTACAATTATATGGCGAACAAACCAGCTTCAGGTCTGTGGCAAGCACAACTGCACCTGCCGGCACTTTTGAGATAGCCGGCGCCCCGGCCACCGCTTTGGTTTGGGACGTAACGAATCCGGTGCAGCCGGTAGTGCAGCAAACCATTGCTGGTTCCGGCCTCCGTTTTAGCACTATAACTAACGAACTGCGTGAATTCGTCGTCTTTCAAAGCGGCACGGGCATCCAGGCTTTACCCATCGGCAAAGTAGCCAACCAAAACCTGCATGCCCTCAACCTTGATGGAAATACCGACTTAATCATCGTAACTCACCCAAAATTTCTGCAACAGGCCAACCGGCTGGCAACCTATCGCAGCCAGCGCAGCAACATGCAGGTGCAGGTTGTTACAACTAATCAGGTTTTTAATGAATTTTCGTCGGGCGCTTTGGATGTAACAGCTATCCGGGATTTTATGCGGATGGTATACGGCCGTAGCCGTAAAAGCGGGCCAAAAGCTTTATACCTGCTGCTTTTCGGCGATGCTTCTTACGACTATAAAAACCACCTCGGCCACAACACCAACCTGGTGCCGGTGTACGAATCACGGGAGTCGCTGCACCCGATTACGAGCTATTCTTCCGAAGATTATTATGGGTTTCTGGATGAGGACGAAGGCGAGTGGGCGGAAAACATAACCGGCGATCACCTGCTGGACATCGGTATCGGCCGTCTTCCGGCCAAGACAGAACGGGAAGCAGCCACTATGGTGGATAAGATTATGGCTTACGAAAGTCCCGCCCATTTCGGCAAATGGCGCAGCCAGGTTACGTTTGTGGCTGATGATGGCGATAATAACGAGCACCTGGAGGATGCGGAATTCCTGGCAAACTACCTGGAAAATAACTTTCCCGATTATACTCCCAACAAAGTATACCTCGACCTTTTTCCGCAATTGGCAGTTTCCAATGGGCAGCGTTCGCCCGCAGCCGCGGCGGCCGTGAATAAAGCTGTAGAACAGGGTTCGCTGATAACAAATTATACCGGCCATGGCAACGAAGTAAGCTGGACGGCGGAGCAGATACTTACCATACCCCAGATAGAAGCCTGGAAGAACAGCGATAATTTGACCTTTTTGCTGACTGCTACCTGCGAGTTTGGCCGCTACGATGATCCCGCTCGCTCGTCTGCCGCAGAACTGGCTGTATTGCAGCCTGACGGCGGCGCAATCGGGCTCCTTACCACCACGCGCCCCGTATATGCTGATGATAACCGTATACTTAACCGCAATTTCTTCAACGCCGCTTTTGCCCCTGTTGACGGGCAGATGCCGCACCTAGGTGATTTAGTATTGCGCACAAAAAATAACAGCATCGCCGATGGCACAACTGGCTCTAGTGCTGTTAACAACCGAAACTTTACGCTGCTTTCCGACCCGTCGCTGCAACTGGCTTATCCGGATTTACAGGCGCAAATCACACGTATAAATGGCAAACAGATAAATGCTGATACTTTGGGGGCTTTGGACAAGGTAACCGTGGCAGGCCAGATAACGGATGCAGCAGGCAACATAGCTACTGACTTTAACGGCAACATCCGGCTGACTGTGTTTGAAAAACAGACTACACAAATTACGCTGGGCGACGAAAGCGCGCCTGCGCCGGTGAAGCTGCGAGAAGATGTACTATACGACGGAAAAGCCAGCGTGAAAAACGGCCTTTTTGAAGCTACCTTTGTGGTGCCGAAAGATATCACCTATACTTACGGCAAAGGCAAAGTTACACTTTACGCCAGCAGCGACACCCATGATGCGATGGGTGCCAATCAGGATATTATAATCGGGGGAACAGCTCAAGCTACGGAAACTGATAATACGCCGCCTACGGTTCGGTTATACCTAGAAGATGAGTCGTTTGTATTTGGCGGAAGCACTGGCAAAAGTCCAGCTTTGCTGGCAAAATTGTACGACGCGAATGGCATCAACACAGTCGGTACCGGCATCGGCCACGAAATTACGGCGGTGCTGGACGGTGATAAAGACAACCTACTTGTGTTAAACGACTTTTATACTTCCGAAACAGATAGTTACCAGGAGGGCCGCATTAAGTACGGCCTGAAAGATTTAGCGTCCGGCCCGCATTCGCTCCGGCTGAAGGTATGGGACACGTATAACAATGCCGCAGAAGAATATATAGAGTTTTTTGTATCAAATGATGATAAAATTGCGTTAGAACATGTGCTGAATCACCCGAACCCATTTTCAACCAAAACAACATTCCATTTTGACCATAACAGAGCCGGTGAAACATTGGATATTCAGGTTCAAATCTTTACTATTTCCGGAAAACTGGTGAAAACACTGCAAGCGACCAGCTTTGCCAGCAAGTCGCATTATGCCGATTTAACCTGGGATGGCCGTGATGAGTATACAGATATGCTTGCGCGGGGCGTTTACATATACAAGGTGAACGTGCGCTCGCAGCAGGATGGCTCTAAAACCTCAAAATTTGAGAAACTTGTACTTTTAAACTAAGATAGTTCGCTATTCTTTTTATATTTGATTAGCTATTAACATTCATCATTATATGTACAAAAAAAGTATACTTTTAAAGGCAACTACTTTTATGCTGGCCTTGACTTCGGCACCACTTGCTTTTGGCCAATCAACCGTTGGGCAAGGCAACGACGTAAAGGCTGTAACCACAGCAGTTCCTATACTTACTGTTGCTCCGGACGCACGCTCCGCCGCACTCGGTGATGCCGGCGTTGCTATCAGCCCGGACGCTAACTCTCCTCACTGGAACCCAGCCAAGCTCGGTTTCGTGCAAGAGGACATGAGCGTTAGCTTATCTTATTCGCCCTGGCTGCGCAACATCGTGGATGACATGTCGCTCAGCTACCTCTCGGGCTACAAAAAACTCAACGAAACATCAGCCATATCGCTCTCTCTTTTATATTTTGATTTAGGCGATATACAGTTTATAGATGCAAACCGCAATCCTATACAAGACTATAGTCCTAAAGAGTATGCCATATCAGTGGCCTACGGCCAGGCGCTGAGCGAAAACCTCAGCTTAGGTATAGGTGCCCGCTTTATACATTCTAACCTGGCCGGCAACGTCAATGTTGGCGGTGGTTCTACTTCTTTTGAATCTCAGCCAGGCAATACAGCTGCTGTTGATATTGGCATCTATTACAACAAAGATTTGGGCCAGAAAATAAACCTGGCGCTGGGAGCGAATGTTTCTAATATCGGCGGAAAAATTGCCTATACTACCAGAGACGAAAAGGATTTCCTGCCTACCAATCTGAAAATAGGTACTGCTGTAACGTATAACCTTGATGCCTATAACACGCTGACTTTTGTGCTGGATGCTAATAAACTGCTTGTTCCTTCACCGGGTGCTGACGCAGATCAAGGTGTTGTGAGCGGTATTTTCTCATCTTTTGGGGATGCCGAGGGCGGCTTCAGCGAGGAGATGCAGGAAGTAAATTTATCCGGCGGCCTCGAATACTGGTATAATAACTTATTTGCAGCCAGAGTCGGCTATTTTTACGAAAATCCCGAAAAAGGCGGCCGACAGTATTTATCAACAGGCTTGGGCCTGCGTTACCAGAAATTTGGGCTTGATGCCGCATACTTGATTCCTGGCGAACAAGGTAACCCGCTGGCACAAACCATGCGCTTTACTTTATCTCTTAATTTAGATTAACAGTTTACCTAACATTATAGAATGCTTGATAGAACAAAAGCTCCAGAAACATACGAAATAGATGCCGTAACCTTACAAGACGCTGAGGTTATTAACCTACAAAACGGAGCACGACTACACGTAATAAAAAGCGAAACCCAGCCTGTTATCAGGCTGGATTTTGTTTTTAAAGCCGGTAAGTGGTTTGAAACGGGTAACGGTGTATCTGATCTAACAGCTAAGATGTTGCTTGAAGGCACCATTAACCGCACAGCAAGTCAGATAGCTGAAACCATAGCCTACTATGGCGCTTCCTTTGAAGGCAATCACGGCTACGACCGCACAGAGTTTACGCTATACTGCTTGGCAAAGCATCTGAACCAGTTGCTGCCGCTGGTATTGGATGTGCTGCAAAATCCGTCATTCCCAGCAGATGAATTCTCCTTACTAAAGCAGCGATCCCAACAAAATCTGAAGCTGCAGCGCCAAAAGAACAATTACCTCGCCACGCACAGCTTTACAAAGCTTATATATGGAGCCGGACATCCTTACATTTATGGATTCGATGCTGATGCTTTTGACGACCTTCAGTTAGAGGAGCTAATAAACTTTTACAACAGCCATTATGTGACGCAGGAGTTGGAAGTCTTTGCCTGTGGCAGCATTGATGCGCCTATGCAAAAGATGCTAACTGCTGAGATTAGTAAGCTTACCCTACAGTCTGGGCAAAAAACTTTGGTGGCCAATGTAACCGAAATAAAAGTTGCTGAAATTAATTTTGCCTTTGTAGAGATGCCGGATAGCCTACAATCCTCTATAAGAGTTGGTAAACAGTTTCCGTCTATACATGATGATGACTACCTGAATCTGCTTGTGCTGAATGAGTTGCTGGGAGGCTATTTTGGATCGCGCCTGATGCGCAACATCCGTGAAGATAAAGGTTATACTTACGGCATCTATTCTGCAGTTTCACCGAAAGAGCATGATACGTTATTTTATATCGGCACAGATGTAAATTATGCTGTAACAGATAAAACTATTGAGGAAATAAAAAAGGAGTTGCAGGCACTGCAGCAGAATGAGATTCCAACAGAAGAGTTGCAAACAGTTAAGAACTATATGCTGGGCAAATTTCTAAATGACATTACCACCATCTTCGAACAGTGCGACCGTTATAAACGCATTGTTCTTTACAAGCTGCCACCTAATCATTACAATAACTTTGTAACAGCTATAAAACACGTTACATCAATAGAACTTCAGGCGTTAGCTCAACATTATTTATCTTATGCAGGTATGGGTCTATCGGTATGCGGGAGGAGGAGCGGCTAAGGGTTTTGATAGTAAGGCCAGCCGCTATAAGGGCTAATGTTGTCTAGCTGCTGGCATTTTGTTGCCTTTCCCAGCACCTATTTCCTGCCCCTATTTTCTGCTCCCAGGGTATTTTCAATTCCTATTATTATAGGATATAAAAGCAAGAACACCCGCTGCTAGAAATAGCAGGGGGTGTTCTGGTTATAGGGTTGGCGGCCACCTACTCTCCCGGGGGTGAACCCAGTACCATCGGCGCGTCCGGGCTTAACTTCTCTGTTCGGGATGGGAAGAGGTGTACACCGGAGCCATAGCCACCATTATCTTTGCGCGGTTGTGGCCGCGCTGATGCTTGAAGTTGATTGACAAAGGTGGGAAAGGGGCACTAAAAGATAAAGGAGGCGGGCCGTGTCTGCGGCCAGACGCGCCCGGGCAATTAGTACTGCTCGGCTATGACATTTCTGTCTTTACACCTGCAGCCTATCAACGTCCTCGTCTTGGACGGCCCTTCAAGGGAGATCTCATCTTGGGGCGGGTTTCGCGCTTAGATGCTTTCAGCGCTTATCCCGTCCGAGCGTAGCTACCCTGCGCTGCATCTGGCGATACAACAGGCACACCAGCGGCTCGTCCAACCCGGTCCTCTCGTACTAAGGTCAGCACCCCGCAAATCTCCGACGCCCACAACAGATAGGGACCGAACTGTCTCACGACGTTCTGAACCCAGCTCGCGTGCCACTTTAATCGGCGAACAGCCGAACCCTTGGGACCTTCTCCAGCCCCAGGACGTGACGAGCCGACATCGAGGTGCCAAACCTCCCCGTCGATATGAGCTCTTGGGGGAGATCAGCCTGTTATCCCCGGCGTACCTTTTATCCTTTGAGCGATGGCCCTTCCATGCGGAACCACCGGATCACTATATCCGTCTTTCGACCCTGCTCGGCTTGTAGGCCTCACAGTCAAGCACCCTTCTGCTATTGCACTCTACGCACGGTTACCAAGCGTGCTGAGGGTACCTTTGAAAGCCTCCGTTACTCTTTTGGAGGCGACCACCCCAGTCAAACTACCCACCAAACAATGTCTCCGTTTCCAGATTAGGCTCCAAGCAACGCAAGGGTGGTATTTCAACGTTGACTCCACGATGCCTAGCGACACCGCTTCATAGTCTCCCACCTATCCTACACATGCGTTACCCAGAGTCAATGTTAAGCTATAGTAAAGGTGCACGGGGTCTTTCCGTCCCGTTGCGGGTACTCGGCATCTTCACCGAGACTACAATTTCACCGAGCTCACGGCTGAGACAGCGCCCAGATCGTTACACCATTCGTGCAGGTCGGAACTTACCCGACAAGGAATTTCGCTACCTTAGGACCGTTATAGTTACGGCCGCCGTTTACCGGGGCTTCGATTCAATGCTTCGCCTTGCGGCTAACATCCCCTCTTAACCTTCCGGCACCGGGCAGGTGTCAGGCCTTATACGTCATCTCTCGATTTAGCAAAGCCATGTGTTTTTGTTAAACAGTCGCCTGGGCCTCTTCACTGCGGCTTCTTGCATTGCTGCAAGGAAGCACCCCTTCTCCCGAAGTTACAGGGTCATTTTGCCGAGTTCCTTGGCCGTGATTCACTCGAGCACCTTAGGATTCTCTCCTCGACCACCTGTGTCGGTTTGCGGTACGGGCGGCTACATAGTTAAAACGCTTAGCGGGTTTTCTCGGGAGCCTGATTAGGGACATTATCTCCGCGGCCGAAGCCTTGGAGTACTATCAGCTTTCAGCTAAACCAGCGTACTTCACAACTAGTCCAATACCTACGGCCTTCAACGCACTATTCCGTCAGTGCGCAGTCCTTTCACTTCTCCGTCACCGCGTCGCTATATGCAGCCGGTGCTGGAATATTAACCAGCTGTCCATCGAACTGCGCTTTCGCCTCGCCCTTAGGACCCGACTAACCCTGATCCGATTAGCGTTGATCAGGAAACCTTGGTCTTTCGGTGTGCGGGTTTCTCGCCCGCATTATCGTTACTTATGCCTACATTTGCTTT
>Ga0210040_10004637_pt1 | contig 17840 bp, 22 predicted proteins | sample CryGeyCG12114_NA_FD_185462 | JGI IMG/M metagenome (GOLD analysis project Ga0210040, IMG submission 185462) | Groundwater microbial communities from aquifer - Crystal Geyser CG19_WC_8/21/14_NA (SPAdes) (version 2) | ecosystem: Environmental > Aquatic > Deep subsurface > Groundwater | place: USA... | reverse complement strand
GCGGCCACGCGCTCGGCTGCCGAGCCCGCCGCGCATCCCGCCAGCACGTTGCCCGACCGGTGCGGCGTCGCGCGGGCCAGCAGGTCGGCCAGCGTGTCGAACTCGTAGGTGTGCCCGCCCAGCGTCGTCCGGCGGACGGTCACCGCACCTCCTCGTCGGCGGCGGCCAGCAGCGCGCAATCCGCCTCGACGCCGGCGGGGTGGGGCGCGGACCGGGCGGTGGGTTCGACGGTCATGGCGGGCCTCTCCGGTCAGCCCCCGCGGCCCGGGAACGCCAGCCTTGTCCTGCCCGCCGACGCTCGGCAACGGGTCGCGACAGGTTGGAACACGGAGTTCACGCGGCGCGCCGCGCAGCCCTCAGATGCTGCGCCAGCGGCCCTCGGTGGCGTTGCCCGCGGGCTTGCTCTCCAGCACGTTGCCCGTGGTGGGCGGCACGTCGTCGTTCGAGATCGCCAGCTGCTTGAGCAGCGGCCCGACCAGGACGTCGTAGATGCCGGGGACCAGCCGGAAGCCCGCGGTGATGATCGGGTTGAACAACCCGGACTGCACCACGCGCCGCGGCCGGTCGAGCGTCGACAGCACGCTGCGTGCCACCCGGAACGGCGAGTACACCGGCGGTGGCGGCCGGCCGGTGCTGCCGACCCACGAGGCGGCCTGGCTGTAGATCGGGGTGTTCACTCCCCCGGGCTGGACGATCGAGATCGAGATGCCCGGCTCGTCGCGCGTCTCCAGCTGCAGCGTGCGCACGAGGCCGAGCTGCCCCCACTTCGCCGCGACGTAGCTGCCCATGAAGGGGGCGGTGATGTTGCCCAGGAGCGAGTTGACGACGGCGAGGTGCCCGGCGTGCTGCTCCCGGAACACCGGGAGGACGACGCGGGCGAGGTTGGCCGTCCCGTGCAGCGAGGTGTCGACGACGGTCTCGAAGATCTCGCGCGGGACCTGCTCGACGGTGCCGTAGGCCATCACCTGGGCGGAGTGGACGACGACGTCGAGGCGGCCGAACCGCCCGGTCGCGGCGGCCACCGCGGCCCGGACCTGGTCCTCGTCGGTGACGTCGCCCGGGCAGACGACGACCTCCTTCGCCCCGGCGGCGCGCATCTCCGCGGCGGCCTCCTCCAGCGACTCGCGCCCCCGGGACATGAGGACCAGCTGTGCGCCGCGGCCGGCCAGCTCGAGGGCGGTGGCGCGGCCGATGCCGCTGGACGCACCAGTGACCAGAGCGGTCAGCGGGGCGCCGTCGGTGGGGATCGGCATGGGGCGGTTCAGCTCCTCGGCACGGGGGGACATCGGCTCGCGCCTACCCGCGGGTACCAGCGGTCAACCGGCTGCGACCTCGTCCAGGCGCGCGAGCAGCCAGCCCGGGCCCATGACGTCGACCGCCGCGGGCAGCCGGGCACGCAGCCCCCGGTCCGCCGTCACCACCAGCACGCGCCGCCCGTCGGCAGCGAGGGAGGCGGCCTCGGCCGCGAGCGCGTCGTCCCCGCTGCCCGGCGCCCGGACGAGGCGCACCGGGGCGACGAAGGGAACGTCGCGGGCCGGGCCCTCCACGACGGCGACGACCTCCTCGCAGCGACCCAGCCCGCCGTCGGGCCCGACGAGGGTCCGGCCGTCCAGCGCAGCCAGGCGCGCGAGCAGCCGGCCGGTGGCGCCGGCGCGGTCGCGCCACCAGCCGTCGGGGCGCGACCCCACCACGTTGGCCACGTCGATCAGCAGCACCGCCATCACCGACCTCCTCCCCGTCAGAGCAGTCCTACCCGTTCGCCGACCTGCCCGGGGCGAGGATCGGCGGCAAGGCCGGCGACCGCTGCACCGCGAGGTCGACCGCGCGGCCTTCCCCGCGTAGTCCGGCGCTCATACGCTCCAGGCATGTGCCGGAACATCCGCCCGCTGTCGAACTTCGAGCCGCCGGCGACCGACGACGAGGTCCGCGCGGCCGCGCTGCAGTACGTGCGCAAGATCAGCGGGACGACGAAGCCAGCTCGCGCCAACACCGAGGCGTTCGACCGGGCCGTGGAGGAGATCGCCCAGATCTCCGCCCGGCTGCTGGCCGAACTGGTGACGACGGCGCCGCCCAAGGATCGCGAGGTCGAGGCGGCCAAGGCCCGCGAGCGCGCGGCCCTGCGCTACGGCACCTGAAGGCTCCCTCCCGAATCGGGAATGCTTGAGGCTTCATGCAGCTTGGCCCGCGCATGAGCCTCTTCGCCGTCACCGGAGCAACCGGACACCTCGGCCGTCTCGCCGTCTCCGAGCTGCTCGACCGAGGCGTCGCCGCCTCCGACCTCGTCGCCGTCGTGCGGGACGCCACGAGAGCGGCCGACCTCGCCGACCGCGGAGTGCAGGTGCGCGTCGCCGACTACGGCGACCCCGCCGCGCTGGAGGCCGCGCTCACCGGGGTGGACCGGCTGCTGTTCATCTCAAGCAGCGAGGCGGGCCGCCGCGAGGTGCAGCACCGCAACGTGGTCGCGGCCGCACAAGCCGCCGGGGTGCAGCGGATCGTCTACACCAGCATCGCTCGCGCGGACACCAACAGCACCCCGCTGGCCGTGGAGCACCGGCTGACCGAGCAGCTGCTGCGCGACTCGGGCATCGACACCGTGGTGCTGCGGAACAGCTGGTACGTGGAGAACTACACCGCCCAGCTGCCGCAGTACCGCGCGACCGGCGCCGTCGTCGGCGCGGCCGGCGAGGGGCGGGTGGCCGCGGCGACGCGCGCCGACTACGCCGAGGCCGCCGCCGCGGCCCTGTTGGCCGACGTGCCGCGCGCGGCGACGTACGAGCTCGGCGGCCCCGCCTTCACCATGGCCGAGCTGGCCGCCGCGCTCGGGAACGTCACCGGCACCGACCTCGCCTACCGCGACCTCCCGCCGGCGGACTTCCGCGCAGGACTGCTGGCCGCGGGCCTCGACGAGGGCACCGCCGACTTCGTCCTCTCCCTCGAGCTGGCCACGGCCGCCGGCGAGCTGGACGTCGCAGCGACCGACCTGGAGCGGCTGCTCGGCCGCCCGGCCACCGATCTGCGCACCGCCCTGACGCAGCTGGTGGGCTGAGGCACACACATCGGTGGCGCACAACGGGAGTGGCGCACCCGTCGCCCGGGTACCCGGGAGTCTCGTGACGACGACCCGGGCCGCCTCCGCCACGGCCCCTACCACCGCTCACCCCGATGCCTCCGGAGCGAGCCGCTGCCCCGACTGCACCGACGGGCTGGGCCAGCCGCGCGAGGTACGCCCCGGTTCGTTCCGCGCGCGCGTGCACGCCAACAGCACGGTGGCGCTGGCCTGGCGCATCGGTGTCTTCGTCGTCGGCCTGCTGTTCGTCGCACTCGGCGTGGCCCTGGCCGTGCTGCCCGGGCCGCTCACCATCCCGCCGGTGCTCGTCGGCCTGTGGGTGTGGTCGACCGAGTTCGAGTGGGCCCGCCGCCTCTTCGCTGCGTTCAGCCGCAAGGCTCGTGATGCCTGGGCGCATGCCAAGCAGCACCCGGTGAGCTCGCTGGCCATCACCGTCGGCGGCCTGGCCGCCGCGGGCGTGGCGTTCTGGGCCGTCGGCCACTTCGAGCTGGTCGACAAGGCGAAGTCGGCCCTCGGCCTGTAACCCGCTGAGGCGGGCACCGGGCCGACCCGGGGATCCGGGCCGGCCCGGGGCGTCAGTCCGCCCCGATCTCGGTCGGGTCCGGCGTGCGGAACGGCGGGTCGTCCGGCGCGCCGGCACCGGGTCCGGCAGCCTGGTCGGCCGGCGCCTCCTCCTGGCGGTCGGGCTCCTCCCCACCCACGCCGAAGCCCTCCGCGGGCGGCGGCGCACCGGCTCCGGCATCGGCGGCCGGGATCCCCTCGTCGGGTGTTCCCACGTTCGGCTCGAGCGGCATCGACATCGACATGCCGACCGCCCTACCCACGGGCTCCATCCGGCGACCGGGCGCCGTGCACCGTTCTGCCAACCGTCGCCGTCCGGACAACTGCCGTTGGCCAGGTCGGCGGTACGGCAACCGCAGGACCGGCGGCGGGGTAGTGCCGGCTCCTCGGGTACGAAGGACCCATGACCGAGGGAGCCACGACCGACCCCGCCCCGACCCGCGCGGAACCCGTCCTGCGCCGGGCGCGGTTCGCCGAGCTGTCCCCGTTCGAGGTCTACCGGCTCTGCCGCCTGCGCGTCGACGTCTTCGTGGTGGAGCAGCAGTGCCCCTACCCGGAGCTGGACGGGCGTGACCTGGAGCCCGCGACCGAGCACGTGTGGTTCGAGGCCGACGGCGAGGTCGCCGCGGTCATCCGGGTCCTCGACGACGGGCCCACCCGGGCCATCGGTCGGGTGGCGACCGCGCCGGAGTTCCGGGGCGCGGGGCTGGCCGCCCGGCTGATCGAGCAGGGCATCGCCGACCACGGGGCCGTCCCCCTCACGCTGGGCGCGCAGGCGCACCTCGAGGCCTGGTACGGGCGGTTCGGCTTCCGCCGCAGCGGTCCCGGCTACGTCGAGGACGGCATCCCGCACGTCCCGATGCGCCGGGAACCGGTGGCGGCCCCGTGAGCGACGCCGAGCTGATCGATTCAGCCGCCGACCGCGTCGAGGCGCTGGCGGCGCGGACGACGCCCGGCGACTGGCGGCCGGCCGGGCTGCTCGCCTCCCGCCCCGAGGTGGTCGCGCACCGGGCCGACGGCGGCACCGAGCACGTGGCCGAGGCGCGCGCGGGGTCCGGGGCGTGGATCGCCGCGTTCTCCCCCGCCGTCGCCGGGCCGCTGGTCGAGCTGCTGCGCGCAGCAGCCGCGCGGCCGGTTCCCGAGCCCGCTGCCGTCGCCCTGGCCCGCAGCCTGCTCGCCCGCCTGCCTTGAGCGGCCCGGCCTCACTCCCCCGCCGACACGCCCCGGCCGCCGCAGTCGGCGGCCCGACCGGGCAGCAGGTGGTAGCCGGCCAGGGCCGGGACGTCGAGCAGCCGGTCCACGAGCTCCAGGCCGGTGGCGGGCCCGTAGGCGCGGGAGACGGCGACGGCGCGGTGGAGCTCGATCACCGGTGAGGGGTTGAGCACGGCGAGTGCCTCGTAGAACCCGGCGATGCCCGCCCAGTCGGTCATCTCGACGCTGGGGGCGCGGGCGTGGCAGGCCGCGATCCCGGCCTGCAGCGCATAGGGCCCGAGCGCACCGGCCACGGTCTCCTGCGCGCGGTCCTGCGCCGCCAGCCCGAACGGGCGCCGCCGAAATCCACACGGCGGCAGGAGATTTTTCCGCGCCTTGGGTGCAGCGGGGTACGGGGACGGGATGACGCCCTCCCGAGCGACCGCTGCCGACGCCCCCGAGACCGAGGGGCTGGCGCGCCGGTTGGATCGGCCGATGGGGATCCTGGGCCTGGTCTTCGTGTTCGTCGTGCTGGGTCAGTCGCTGGCTCGCGAGCCCTGGCTGGTCACGACGCTGGGCGTCATCGGCAGGGTGTGCTGGGCGGTGTTCGTCGCCGAGTTCGCCTACCGCGCGGCGACCGCCGGGGACCGACGGGCGTTCTGGCGCCGCAACTGGTGGCAGCTGATCTTCCTGGCACTGCCGTTCCTCCGGTTCGTCCGCGCGCTCGCGCTGCTGCGGGTGGCCCGGGTCGGCGGCGTCCTGTCGGCCGCAGTCCGGGGTTCGCGGTCGGCGGGCCGACTGCTGTCCAGCCGGATCGGCTGGCTGGCCGCGGTCACGGGCGTCGTCGTCCTGGCGGCCAGCCAGCTGCTCTCCGTGCTGGGGAACTACGACGACTACGGGCGCGCCCTGTAGGACGCCGCGCTCGCGACGGTGAGCGGTGAGCCGTTGTCCGCCGACAGCGGTGTCGCCCGACTCCTCGACGTGGTGCTCGCCGTCTACTCGGTGGCCGTCTTCGCCACCGTGGCCGGCGCCCTCGGCGCGTACTTCCTGGACCGGAACCGACCCGGCACCGACCGGCAGGGGGCTGGCGCTCAGCCCTGAGCGCGGCCGTGCGCCTGCGCATAGGCGAGCAGGACGTCGGCGGTTCCGGCGCCCGAGTGCAGGAACTGGTCGTCGAGGACGACGGCGAAGTCATCCACGGCCCGGGACAGCAATCCGGCGGCCACCCGGACGTCGCGGCGTGGAGCCGATCGCCCGCATTCCACGAGGGCGGTGGCCACACCGATCATCGCCGGCAGCGCGGCCTCCTCGTCGCCGTCCCGGAAGTAGAACGACTCGGCATACTGCGTGAGGTCGACCCGCGTCTGGACCAGCGCGCTCGCCAGGCTCTCCAGCAACGGCGCCGCCACGGTCGAGTCGGGGTCGTGCAGCAGGTCCTCGGGGGCCACCGAGCGGAGCACCGACAGCCGCACCGCCAGCGCCCGCCGCCGCACCAGGGCCGGGTAGACCTGCAGCACCCAGGTCACCGACGCCGTGAGCAGACCGAACCCGAGCAGCCCCTGCACCGGCACCGCGATCCGGAGCCAGCCGTCGACCGGCACGATGTCGCCGAAGCCGAGCGTCGCCAGGGTGACGGTCGACAGGTACACGGCGTCCAGCGCGTCGCTGCGCCCGGCGACGTCCAGGCCGGTCGAGAACAGGAAGCCCTCGGGCAGGTGGGGCACGTACACCAGGGCGCCGCCGGCGATCAGCAGCGTGACCCACATCAGGATCACCAGCCCGAGGCCGGCCGGCCCGCCCAGCCCGCTGCCACGGGTCCGCCTCCGCCGCCCGGCCCACCAGACGACGCGCATGACCCGCGTGCTGAGGGAGCCGCGGCCGCTGGGGTGCCACAGCGTGTGGAAGATGTCCCGTAGCGCGACGAGGACCACCACGACACCCAGGGCGGTGATCGTCCAGTCCAGCCATGCCATCCGGTACAGCCTGCCGCAGAACGGGCCGCTCGGCCCCTCGGGCTAGGAGCTCTCCATGTGATTCGACTTCTGGTCCGACATCGCGCGCGTCCTCGCCGTGGGCGAAGCCCCCTACGTGACCGTGATCGTGGTGCTCCGGCTGACCAGCAAGCGCACGCGAGGCGCACGTGTGCCCGCGCCCGCTCCGGGTAGCCGCGACCCATGGCTGACGACGGGGCATCGGGTGGGTTCGCAGTGCGACTGGGCGCGCACGTGGAGGCCGCCGACGACGGGTCGGCGCGCATCGCGTTCGAGGTGACCGACGAGCACCTCAACCCGGCCGGCACGCTGCACGGCGGCGTCCTGGCCACGCTGGTCGACACCGCGATGGGGACGGCGGTGCGCAGCGCCATCGACGACGACGACGACGACGTCCCGGCGACCAGCCAGCTGACGGTGACCTACCTGCGCCCCGGGAAACCCGGCCCCCTGACGGTCACCGCCCGGGTGCGCACGAAGGGCGAGCACCTCACCGTGTGCGAGGCCGAGGTGGAGCAGGATGGCAAGGCCATCGGTCACGCCGTGGCCACCTTCGCCCTGTTGCACGGCTGAACTCGGGGCGCCGGAACGGCCCGGGAGCGCTGGGCGGCGCTCCCGGGACGGCGTCACTGACCGATCTGGCTGACCAGCAGCATGAAGAGCACCAGCAGCAGGATCACGCCGATGAAGATGCCGGGGATCAGGAGACGGCCACGACGGCGCCCGCTCTCGGTGGAGCGCCCGGTCGGTGCACCGGCGTCGGGGTCGTGCGGATCGGGTGCGGGGCTGGACATCGGGTCTCCTCGGTACGCGGCCCACCGGGTGGGTCGGGCGGTCGTCCTGCCGTGGTGGCGGGTGCCCCATGGGGTGATGCCCACCAGGTTCGTGGTCACTCGTGGGTTCCTGTGCTGGTGCGGGCCGTTATCCTGGGGGAAGTCCGCACGGCGCTCCGCTGCGGTCGGTCCCAGGAGGCACCCCGTTCCCGCTCAGCACGGACGATGCGCCGATGACCGTCTCGGGTGCCCCTGCCGGGGTGACGCCAAGCTCCACGAGGAGCGCTCCGCGGAGGTCACCGAGGCCCGCGCGAAGGGGCAGGAGACCGTCGAGTGCCCCGAGTGCGGCGGGCCGGCCACTCCCCTGCACATCGTGACCTGGGGCCACTGCCGGCCCTGCCACACCGCGACGTCCCGGTCCATCCAGCCGCTGCGCTGGTAGCCGGCTCCTCGCTCGGCCCGTCGCCCGTGCTCAGCGCCCGGGGCGCGACCCGGCCAGTTCGCGGGCGGACGCCGCGGCGTCGCTGTCGAGCTGCCGCGCGACGGCGTCCAGAAAGGTGTCCCAGGCCTGCTCGGGGCTGATGCCGAGCGAAAGGGCGATCTGCTCCCAGTCGGCGCCGCCGCGCAGCGCGGCACGGATGCCGACCAGCCGGCTGTCGTGGGCCTTGCGGGCGACGACCTCGCCGAGAGCCAGCAGTTCCAGGGACTCGTGCACGTCGAGCTGCATGTCCGTGGCCTTGAGCGACGCCCAGCCGTCCTCGTCCTCGTCGTCACGCACGATATTCAGGGCGGTGTCGCCGTTGTCGCGGCGGCTCAGGAAGTCCAGTCGGGTCGCGGCCGTGGACAGCGAGAACTCCGCTGCCAGGGCCTCGGGGGTGATGCTCATCGTGGTGGTGTCCCCCGGCCCCCCGGCGTGGCAAACCGGTCCGCGACGCATCTCACCCGTCCGGCGCCCCCGGTTCACCCTCCGCACATGCGAAGGGCCCGCACCCCCGAGGGAGTGCGGGCCCTTCTGCGGTACCGATCAGCTGGAGACGCCGACGGCTTCCTTGGCCAGGTCGGCCAGGCGCGTCTGGGCCGCGCTGACCAGGCTCGACCGCGACTTGTGGGTCTCCTCGTAGCGGATGAGGACCCGGATGTCGTGCGGCGTGCCGAGCTCCTTGATCGCCTTGACGGCGTCGTTGGTCGCCATCGAGTCGTAGCCCTTGATCGGCAGCTCGTCGGCGGTGACGTCGCCGAGCTCCTCACGGGCGGCCTTGGCGGTGTCGGCCACCTCGGCGTTGCCCTCGCGACGAGCGATGCGCTCGGCGCGGCGCAGGCCCGCGGCCCGGCTGACGGTGAGCGTCTCGCGGACGGCGTCGGTGAGAGCGGTGGCGCGGTCGGCCACGGCGCCGAAGCGCTCGGTGGTCTCCTCGCCGGCCTGCTGCACCGTGTCGAGGGCGCTGTTCACGGTGTTGTGCACGAAGCGGACCGGGGCACCCGCGGCGCGGGCGACCGTACCGGCGACCTTCTGCAGCGGGGTGGCCACCAGTGCGGCCGGACCGCCCAGGGCCTCCTCGGCGAGGACGACGGTCAACCACTCGACGGTGGCGCGGTGGGCGTCCATCAGCTTCTCCGCCAGGCGCTGGACCTTGGCCTCGCCGGCCTTCTCGGCCAGCACCTTGACGTAGGTGGCGCGGTCGAGGAGCTGGTGCTCGAGCTGGAGGTCGGTGAGCAGCGCCTCCTCCAGCGGGATGGCCTGCTCGAAGGTGGCCTTGAGCAGCGCCGAGAGCCGGCCGATCGCCGGGGTGACGACGTCGGGGACGCCGCCGGCCGCGCGCAGCGCGTCGGTGATCTCGATGGTGCGGGCCGCCGCGTTGTCGGCGTTCTGGGTCAGCTCACGCCGGACGGCGTCGGTACGGGCCTGCGAGATCCGCGTACGGGCGACCTGCTCCTCGGTCTGGGTGAGCAGGACGAGGGCGCGCAGCTGGTTCTGGATCTTGGTGGTGTCGGTCATGACTACAACAACTCCGTGGGATCGGGGATGACCTAACGACTTCGGTCATGCCCCGATCCGGCGGAGTGCTAACTTTTGCAAGCGATCTGCTAGCAGTGAGGCCCGTCACGCGAGCCGCTGCCCGGCCCGCTGCTCAGACGAGCGCGTCCTGCTGGCGCTCCAGCGGCGTCCGCGGGGTGACGTTGAAGCGCAGCACCGGCTGGGTGTCGTCATCGCGCAGGTACGCCGGCGCCAGCCGTGCCCGGCGGGCCGGCAGCGGGGACGGCGGCAGCCGCTTGCCGCAACCGACGCAGAACCGACCGCGCTGCTCGACCGCGTCACAATGCGTGCAGGTCATGGATGCCTCCCCGATGGGCGTGCTCGAACGGAATCGGCGAACAGTGGCAGGCGCCCCGGTTGCCGGGAGGCGTTCCGGAGGCGGTGTGACCACATGTCATGGAACCGTCATGCGGGCGCTCCCGCGCCGGTCAGCGGCCGCCCACGGCCGCGAGCAGCCGGTCGAGGAGGGGCACCTGACCGCCGACCAGCTTGGTCCGCGCGTCGTCGATCCCCCACCACGCCGCCCGGTCGATCTCGGGGAACTCCTGGATCCGGCCCGACCGCGGGGGCCACTCGAGCTCGAAGGTGTTGCTGACGCAGGCCGCGGCGTCCAGGTCGCCCTCGGCCGCCCAGACGGTGAGCACCTTGCCGGAGGCGCGCAGCGGCCCGAGCGGCACCAGCTCGGCGACCGGCACCGGCGAGCCGAGCTCCTCGGCGAACTCGCGGTGGGCGGCGGCGAGCGGGTCGTCGTCGGGGCCGTGCTCGCCCTTCGGGATCGACCAGGCGCCGTCGTCCTTGCGCGCCCAGAACGGACCGCCCATGTGGCCGAGGAGCACCTCGCGGCCGACGGGTCCGAGCCGGTGCAGCAGGATCCCGGCGCTGGTCTTCGGCACCCCCCGATCCTGCCCGGCGGGGTCGGACCGGGCTGGTCCGGGTGACGCCTGGCTGCGCCAGTACTCGTCGAGCGCGTAGCGGCTAGCGTCCGCGCCACTCCGGCCGCCGCTTCTCCAGGTAGGCGGCGATGCCCTCGCGACGGTCCTCGCTGAGGTAGGGGTTCGGTCCGACGTCCAGGCGCAGCGCCTGCCACAGGGGCAGATCGACGCCCTTGACGGCGGTCTCCTTCATCCGGCGGACGCTGATCGGTGCGTTCCCCGCGATCCGCTCCGCGAGCTCGAGAGCGGTGGGCAGCACGGCGTCGGCGTCCACGATCCGGTTGAGCAGGCCCCAGCGCTCGGCCTCCTCGCTGGTCACGTACTCGCCGGTGAGCAGCATCTCCAGGGCGATGCCCATCGGGATGCGCTTGGGCAGGACGACGGAGCCGAAGTTGGCCCCCATGCCGATGGTTGCCTCCGGCAGCCCGAGCTTGATGCCGGGAGCGGCGACCCGGAGGTCGCACGCCAGAGCCAGCTCGAACCCGCCGGCGACGGCGTGCCCCTGCAGCGCGGCGACGATGGGGACGGGCGTCTCGGTGACGACCTCGAACAGCGACCGGCCGGGGCGGTTCATCGGCGGGCGGAAGCGTTCGCCGCGCTGGTCCCGCTCGCGGATCTCCTTGAGGTCGAAGCCGGCACAGAAGGCGGGGCCGTTGCCGGTGAGCACGAGGGCGCGCACCTCGCCGCCCTCCCCCGCATCGAGCAGCTGGTCGACCAGGTCGGCCTGGAGCTCGGAGGAGAGCGCGTTGCGCCGCTCGGGCCGGTCGAGGGTGAGCACGCGGACGTGCCCGCGATCCTCGACGACCAGGCCGGACTCGTACCGCTGCGATTCGCTCACGGCACCTTCGTACCGGGCGCACCGGCCCGCGGCGCGCCCAGGGCATCAGGCGGGGACGAGGAACGATTCCTGACCGCCGCGATCAGTTCCCGCGCCACCGCACGTCTACGTCACGACGGCCATCGAGGGGTGGCCGGCCACACGAGGAGAATGCGATGACCCAGACCGGTGATGACCAGACCCAGCGCGATCTCCACCCGTGGGTCGCGCAGACCTACGAGGGCCTCGCCGACCTGCTGGCCGACGGCCCGGCCGGCACCTGGGACGCCGCCACCCTGTGCGAGGCGTGGTTGGTCCGGCACGTCGTCGCCCACGTGACCATGCCCGTCCGGCTCACCCCCGAGTCGTTCGGCGCGGAGATGGCGGCCGCGGGCGGCGACTTCGGCCGGCTCTCCGACACGGTGGCCGAGCGCGACGGGGCCCTGCCGGCCGACGACCTCCTGGCCGACCTGCGCTCACCGGCGCTGCACCAGTGGGAGCCGCCCGGCGGTGGCGCTGCCGGCGCGCTGAGCCACGCCGTCATCCACTCCCTCGACGTCACCGTCGCGCTCGACCGGCCCGCGGTGGCACCGGGCGGGGCGGTCGTCGCCGTCCTCGACCAGCTCACCGCCGCCGAGGGGGCGTACTTCGGCCTCGACCTGACCGGTGTGCGGCTCGAGGCGGACGACGCCGACTGGACCTGGGGCGAGGGCGGCGTCGTCCGCGCCGGCGCCGGCGAACTGGTGGCCCTGCTGGGCGGTCGCACGCTGCCCGACGGCGGCACCCTGCGGCGCCCCTGACGGGGACAGCGCCGACCGGGATCAGCGGGAGTTGCGCACCCGCACGGTGATCGCGGTCCCGATGCCGAGCGCGACGCCGGGCACGGCGAACCACATCGGCCAGAAGTGCACGGACTCGTCCGCGGCGAGGCTGACCAGCAGCCACACCGTCACGTTGATGGCCACCACGCTCGCCCACGCCGTCCACAGGATCGTCAGCGCCAGCGGGAAGCGGGCCGGGCTGCGTGCCACCGATGCCCCCGCCGCCCGGGCGACGCCCGCCGCGGACGCCACCGAGTACGCCGGCGCGGGTGACGACGACCGCGCCGGCAGGTCGGTGAACAGCCGGTCGAGGTCGGCGTAGGTGACGGCGGCGTAGGCCTCGGCCAGCCGCCGGTCGTACTCGGCGAGGTCGAGCCGGCCCTCGTCGTGGGCGGCGCGCAACCGGTCGGCCGCCGCCTGCCGGTCGGCGTCGCCCGCCCGCAGCTCGGGCGCGTGCGTCATGCCACCTCCGCAGTCCGAACGTCGCCGCCATCGTCGCACCGGAGAACCGGCTCCGGAACGGCTGCGGCCGCCCGGTGCGTTCTGCTGTGATTCCCACCGGCTTACCGACGCAGGCGTCACATCCGCCCCACCCGTCGGGGAGCATGGGAGGGCCATTCCGTCCTACCCGGTAGACAGGTGACATGGAGAGCACTGCCGATCTCGACCTCGGCGACGCCGTGGCGCCGCAGACGGCGGCGGTCTCCATCGAGATCACCTCCACCCCGGTGCTCAGCTATGCCCTGGCGCACAACGGCATCCCCGTCGTCCCGCGCCTGGCGCTCACCTCCGAGGCGACCCTCCGCGGCGCGACCGTGCGGCTGTCGGTGCGCGACGCCGAGGGCCCGATCGCCCGGCCCGTGGAGCTGCTGGCCGACATCGACGCCGGCCGCACGACCGTGCTCACCGACGTCGGCCTGGTCATGGACCCGGCCGCGATGCTGCAGGTCGAGGAGCAGCGGCCCGGCGTCATCGACGTCGAGGTGCTGGTCGACGGCGAGGACGACGGGGACGGCCCGGTCGTGGTCGGCGAGGCCGCGAAGCCCGTGCAGGTGCTAGCGGCCAACCAGTGGCTGGCCTCCCCCCTGCCGCTGGCGCTGGAAATGCTCGCCGCGCACGTCCTGCCCAACCACCCCGCGGTCACCGCGCTGGTCGCCGAGGCCGCCGAGCACCTCGAGCAGGCCACCGGCAGCGGCGCCCTCGTCGGGTACGCCGCGACGGCCGAACGGGTCGACGAGGTGGTCGCCTCGATCGCCGGGACGCTGCACGCCCGGGGCATCCGCCACAGCGAGCCACCGGCCACCTGGTCCGACGTCGGCCAGCAGGTGCGGACGCCGGGCGACGTCCTGACCTGGAAGGTCGGGACGCCGCTGGACACCGTGGTGCTGCTGGCCGCCGCGCTGGAGCAGGCCGGCATCCGGCCGCTGCTGTGGCTCGTGGAGGGGCACTCGTTCCTCGGCTACTGGCGCGAGGAGCGCAGCGCCGAGTCCGCCGCCACCACCGACGCCGCCGGGCTGGTCAACCTGGTCGACCTCGGGCTCATCGGCCTGGTCGAGACGACGCTGCTCACGGGCACCGGCGAGCCCGGCCCCGACCTGCACCGCCCCGCCTACGACCGCTGGCTCACCGGTGAGCTGGACCGGATCGTCGGCGTCACCGACGTCCACCGCGCCCGCCGCGACGGCATCGTGCCGCTGCCCGCCCGCGCCCGCGACGAGGCCGGCGTGCTGCAGGTGGTCGAGTACCGGGCCGCGGTGCACAGCGCTCCGGCACCGCCCGAGGGGACGACGACGTCGGCGCCCCGGCCCGAGGCGCCGCCGCGGGTGCAGCAGTGGAAGAACGCGCTGCTGGACCTGAGCCTGCGCAACCGGCTGATCAACTACACCGACCGCACCGGGCTGGCGCTGACCGTGCCGGACGCCTCGCTGCCGGTGCTGGCGCGGTTCGTCCAGGACGGCACCCCCATCACGCTGCTGCCCGGCGACAAGCTCGCCGCCGTCCAGTCCGAGCGCGGCCTCACCGGTGCCGGCGACCTGCCCTCGCCGCAGCTGGCCGACCTGCTCGTCGAGCGTCGCGAACTGCACGCCGACGTCACCACCGGCGGCTACCTGCCCCGGCTGCGCAACCTCGCCTACCGCGCGAAGACGGTGCAGGAGGAGACCGGCGCCAACAACCTGTACCTGGCCCTGGGCTCGCTGGTGTGGGAGCTCGACGGCCGCCCGCTGCGCTCCCCGCTGGTGCTCATCCCGGTCACGCTCACCCCGCTGAGCCGCACCGGCTCCTACCGGCTCGCGCTCGACGATTCCGGCAGCAGCACCCCCAACCACTGCCTGCTGGAGAAGCTGCGCCAGCTGCACGGGCTCTCCATCCCGACGCTGAAGGAGACCGCCGACGGCACGATGGACGTCGAGGCGGCGCTGGAGGCCATGCGGGTCGCGCTCGTCGGCCACGGGCTGCCCTACCGGGTCGAGGCGACGGCGGACCTCGCCGTCCTCCAGTTCGCCAAGTACCGGCTCTGGAAGGACCTCGACGAGCACTGGGCCGACTTCGCGGAGAACCCGCTGGTCTCCCACCTGGTGCACGAGCCCACCGAGCCCTTTCCCGACCCGGCGCTGGACACCGGCGCCTTCGCCGACCTCGACGACCTCGCCGCCCAGCTGCCGGCCCCCGCCGACGCCTCGCAGCTCCGGGCCATCGCCGAGGCGAGCGCCGGCCGCACCTTCGTGCTCGAGGGCCCTCCCGGCACCGGCAAGTCGCAGACCATCACCAACCTGCTCACCCGGGCCGTCGCCGAGGGCAAGCGGGTGCTGTTCGTGGCCGAGAAGCGGGCGGCCCTGGACGTCGTCGCGCGCCGCCTGGACGCCGTCGGCATGGGCATGTTCGCCCTCGACCTGCACGACAAGGGCAGCCGCGCCTCGATGGTGCGCGCGCAGATCCGGCTGGCACTGGAGCACGCCGTCGCCGTGGACGACCAGGGGCTGGCCGCCGACTCGGAGAACCTGCGCTCGGCCCGCCGGCTGCTGGCCCGCTACGCCGACCGGCTGCACACCGAGAACGCCGTCGGGCTGTCGCTGTACACCGCGCGCACCGCAGAGCTGACCTCCGGCACCGACGTCGAGCCGCTGCCGGTGCCCCTGCCCTTCGTGGCCAACGCGGCGCCCGAGGTGCTCACCCAGATCCGGCGGGCGCTCGCGCTGCTGCCCGAGATCGCCGACCTGACCCGGCCCTCGCTGCGCCATCCGTGGGCGTTCGTCGACTCCCCCGCCATCGACCTGCCCGCGACCCAGGCCGCGGCGACGGGCGTCGACGAAGCGGTGCGGGCGGTCGCCGGCCACCCCGAGCTCACCCAGGTGCTCCGGCACGCGCGCACCCCCGACGACTTCGCCGCGCTCGGCCACCTGCTCGCCGGCCCGGCCGTCGGGCTCGACGTCCTCGACGAGACGTTCTCGAGCCGCTGGACGACGGCGACCGGCGCGGTGCTCGGCGAGATCGCCGCCTTCCTCGCCTTCCGGCACCCGGGCATGGACCAGGTCGCCCCCGAGGCGCTGGCGCTGCCGCTGGCCGACATCTACGTGGCCGGGCAGACCGCCGCCGCGTCGTCCTGGTGGGGCCGCCGGCGCCGGCTGATCGCCGTGCGCGACCGGCTGGCCCCGCACCTGCGCGCCGACGCCAAGGCCGCGCCGGCGGACGTCCCCACGCTGGTGGAGAACCTGTGGCGGGTGCAGACGGCGGTGCAGCAGATCGCCGACCGCGTCAACGCCGTCCCGGGCCTGGCCGTGCCCGAGGGCTGGAACCCGTTCGTCGAACCGCAGCTGCCCGAGCGCCAGGTCGCCTGGCTGCGCCGCGCGGGGCAGGCCGTCGACGGGTCGTCGTCCTTCCACGTGCAGCTGCGCAAGCTGATCGTGGCCGGCATGCCGGTGGGCACGGAGGCGGCCACGGCCGTCGAGCGTCTGCAGCGCTCGGTCACCGCGCTGGTGCGCGTGTGCACCACGAGCAGCGACCAGCTCGCCGCCTGGACCGGGGACGACGGCTTCACGCTGCGCTGGTCGATGACCCGTCCCGAGCGCGGCTCTGCTCCTCCGCACGGGTCCAGCGGGGCCGGCTCGGTGCTCATGTCCCTGCGCCGCTGGGTCACCTTCCTCGACACCCTGGAGCCGCTGCGGTACGCGGGGCTCTTCGACGCCCGGCGGCTGCTGGTCACCGGGGCGGTCACCGCCGACGACGCCGTCCGCGCGCTGGACCGCGGCCTGGCCATGGCCTCGGTCACCGAGCGCCTCGACGCCACCGGGCTGGACCTCTTCGACGAGGGCGTGCACGAGAAGGCGATCACCCGCTTCGCCGCCGCCTCCCGGGCCGTGCGCGAGCACCTGACCGCGTCGCTGCCGGCGTCGGTCCTGGCCACGCGGCCCTTCGACGCCGCCTCCGGTGCCGGCCAGGTGGGTGCCCTGCAGCGCGAGCTGGCCAAGCAGCGCCGCGGGCTGGGCGTGCGCCAGCTGCTGGCCCGGTACGGCGAGCTGATCACCACGGTCATGCCGTGCGTGCTGGTGTCGCCGGACTCGGTGGCCCGCTTCTTCCCGGCCGCCGCGGCGCAGTTCGACCTGGTCGTCTTCGACGAGGCCTCGCAGATCCGGGTCGCCGACGCCGTGGGAGCCCTGGGCCGCGCGAAGGCCGCCGTCGTCGTCGGTGACTCCAAGCAGATGCCGCCGACGTCCTTCCTCGAGCCGACCGCCTCGGTGTCCGACGACGTCGTCGAGGTGGAGACCGCGGTCGAGGACGAGGAGTCGATCCTCAGCGAGTGCGTGCAGGCGCGGGTGCCGCGGCACTGGCTGTCGTGGCACTACCGCAGCCAGGACGAGTCGCTCATCGCGTTCTCCAACGCGCAGTACTACGAGAACCGGCTGTCGTCGTTCCCCGCGCCCACGCACGGCCGGGCGTCCTCGGAGCCCGACGGCCGTGGCGTCTCGCTGGTGCGGGTGCCCGGCACCTTCCACCGCTCCGGCGCCGGCCGCCTGCTGCGCACCAACCCGATCGAGGCCAAGGCGATCGTCGCCGAGATCCGCCGCCGGTTCGACGCGGTGCCCAAGTGGGACGGCGTCGACGCGGTGCCCTCGATCGGCGTGGTCACCTTCAACGCCCAGCAGCGCTCCTACATCGAGTCGCTGCTGCGCGACGCCGACGACGAGCGGCTGGCCGCGGCCCTGGACCGCACCGACGGCGAAGGCCTGTTCGTCAAGAACCTGGAGAACGTGCAGGGCGACGAGCGCGACGTCGTCTTCTTCTCGACCGGCTTCTCCCCCACCGCCGACGGCACGCTGCCGCTGAACTTCGGCCCGCTCAACCGCAGCGGTGGCGAGCGGCGGCTCAACGTCGCCATCACCCGCGCGCGGCGGCAGGTCGTCGTGTTCTCCTCCTTCGACCCGGAGCAGCTGCGGGCGGAGGAGACCAGCTCGATCGGCATCAAGCACCTGCGCGCCTACCTCGACATGGCCGAGCGGGGCACCGACGTGCTGCCGCGCTCGCCGCGGTCGGTCGCCGTCGTGGACCGGCACCGCGAGGAGATCGCCGCCGCGCTGCGCGACCGCGGGCTGGTCGTGCGCACCGACGTCGGCCTCTCGGAGTTCCGGGTCGACCTGTCGATCAGCCGACCTGTCG
>Ga0210040_10004636_pt1 | contig 17841 bp, 14 predicted proteins | sample CryGeyCG12114_NA_FD_185462 | JGI IMG/M metagenome (GOLD analysis project Ga0210040, IMG submission 185462) | Groundwater microbial communities from aquifer - Crystal Geyser CG19_WC_8/21/14_NA (SPAdes) (version 2) | ecosystem: Environmental > Aquatic > Deep subsurface > Groundwater | place: USA... | reverse complement strand
TGAGGGGACCGCCGTTGGCGCCCCCGCTGATCGGCGCCTCGAGGGGCGCGGCCGTGGCGGCCACGCCACGCGCACGGTCGGCGCCGGTGTCGTCCTGGCTCTCGGCCCGTGGCGCCGGGGCGCCGTTGTCGCCCACCTGGCGGGTGGAGATGGCGGCGACGAGGTCGCCCTTGCGCATCCGCCCGGTGCCGGGGATGCCCAGCTCGGTGGCCAGGCGCTGCAGCTCGGGCAGCAGCATGCCGGACAGGCCGGTGCCACGGCGCCGGGCTCGGCCCGCCGTCTCAGGAGCGGCGGGTGCCTCGCTCGTGCCGGCGGCGTCCTGCGCGCCGGTCATGGCGAGGTCGGTGCTTTCGCTCACGTACAGGTCCTTCCCTGCGGTGACCTGCGCGTTCCAGCGCAGGGGGGGCACCGCTCCTTGTGGGCCCGGGCATGAGGCGGGGGCCGAGATGAGGAGCGGATGGAGAATGCGGAGCGGATCAGCGGCGGTCTCGCCGGCTTCGGCCCCACGTGAGGCTCGCCCGAGTGGGCGGCTACGCCGTGAGCCTAGACGCGGCTCACGGGCAGGACAACACCGGCTCGTTCCAGCGTGTTCCTCGTCATCGAGACGATACCCGCCCGGTAGGGCGGTCGACGCGGGCTCCGGCGGGGTCGATGTCGAGCGGCAGCACCGTCCAGCCCTCGGGAGCCGACCTCGAGATGGCCTGCACCTCGCCGTCCCCGTCCGCGCCGCGGCGCGCGAGGACCAGGACCGACGGCCCGGCGCCGGAGACGACGGCGGCGTGCCCGGTGGCCCGCAGTCGGTCGACCAGGGCCAGGGACGCCGGCATCGCCGCGGTGCGCTGACGCTGGTGCAGCCGGTCCTCGGTGGCCTCGAGCAGCAGCGTCCCGGAGGTCAGCGCGTGCACCAGCAGCGCGGACCGTCCGGCGTTGAACGCGGCGTCGGCATGCGGCACGACGTCCGGGAGCAGGCCGCGGGCCACCTCCGTGGACAGCGTCGCGTTGGGCACCAGGACGACCGGGAGGACGTCGTCGTGCACGGGCAGGCTGTCCGCACCGACGCCCCGCTCCCCCATCCAGGACAGGGTGAGCCCACCCAGAAGACAGGCCGCGACGTTGTCGGGGTGCCCCTCCAGCTCGGTGGTCAGCCGCAGGACCGCGTTCCCGTCGACGGCGTCGACGTCCGGGCAGAGCGCCCAGGCGGCCAGCACCCCGGCCACCACCGCGGCGGCCGAGGAGCCCATTCCCCTCCCCTGCGGGATCGCGTTGCGGGCCGACACGTGCAGGCCGGCCGGCGTCCAGCCCAGCTCGGCGCACGCGGCCCGGAACGCGCGCACGACGAGGTGCGACTCGTCGGTGGGCAGCTCACCGGCGCCCACGCCCTCGATCTCGACGGCGAGGCCCTCGGGCACGACCGCGAAGTCCAGGACGTCGTGACGAGCCAGCGCGAGCCCGGCGCAGTCGAACGCCGGACCGAGGTTCGCGCTGGTGGCCGGAACGCGCACCGAGACCCGGTCGGTCACAGGCCGAGCTGGGTGGCGGCCACGGACGCGTCGACCGGGATGGTGATCGGGGCAGGCGCACCGGAGATCGCCCACTCGGGGTCCTTGAGGCCGTTGCCCGTGACGGTGCAGACGACCCGCTGACCCGGCTCGAGCTCACCGGCGGCCGCGACCTGCAGCAGGCCGGCCACCGAGGCCGCGGATGCGGGCTCGACGAAGACCGCCTCGCTGCGGGCCAGCAGCCGGTAGGCCGAGAGGATGGCGCGGTCGGTCACGGCGTCGATCCGCCCGCCGGACTCGTCGCGCGCGGCCAGCGCCTTGGTCCACGACGCCGGGTTGCCGATCCGGATGGCGGTCGCGATCGTGCTCGGGTTCTCGACCACGGCGCCGTTCACGATGGGTGCGGCACCCGCGGCCTGGAAGCCCCACATCTTCGGCGTGCGCGTTGCGGTCCCGTCGGCGGCGTACTCGCGGTAGCCCTGCCAGTAGGCGGTGATGTTGCCGGCGTTGCCGACCGGGAGGCAGTGGATGTCGGGGGCGTCCCCGAGCACGTCGACGATCTCGAACGACGCCGTCTTCTGGCCCTCGATGCGGTACTGGTTGACGCTGTTGACCAGGCTCACCGGGTAGTCGATGGCCAGCTTGCTGGCCAGTGCCAGGCAGTCGTCGAAGTTGCCCTCGACCTGGAGCAACTGGGCGCCGTGCACCAGCGCCTGGGCCAGCTTGCCCATCGCGATCTTGCCCGTGGGCACGAGCACGGCGCAGGTGATCCCGGCCCGGGCGGCGTAGGCCGCGGCACTGGCGCTGGTGTTGCCGGTGGAGGCGCAGATGACCGCTTTGGCGCCCTCCTCGACGGCCTTGGTGATGGCCATCGTCATCCCGCGGTCCTTGAACGACCCGGTCGGATTGGCGCCCTCGACCTTGAGGTAGACCTCGCAGCCGGTCCGGCTGCTCAGCTCCGTGGCGTGGACCAGCGGCGTCGCGCCCTCGTGCAGCGTGACGACGGGGGTCGAGTCGCTCACGGGCAGCCGCGACCGGTAGGCCTCGATCAGCCCCGGCCACCCCGGGGACACCTTGGACGGCGAGACGCTCATGACAGACCTTCCACGCGCAGGACGCTGGTGACGCCTCGGACCGCGGGCATGTCCCGCAGTGCGGCGATGGTGGCGGACAGCGCCGCGTCGGGCGCGCTGTGGGTGACGATGACCAGCGTGGCGGCGTCGCCCCGGCCGGTCTGGCGGACGGTGGAGATGCTCACGTCCTGCCGCGCGAACTCCTGCGCGACGGCCGCCAGCACACCCGGCTTGTCCGCCACGTCGAGGCTGACGTGGTACCGCGTCGGGGTCTCCGCCATGGGACGGACGGCGAGGTCGGCGTACCCGGTCGGGCCCTGGCCGGACGCGCCGGCGACGCGGTTGCGTGCCACGGCCACGAGGTCGCCGAGGACGGCGCTGGCGGTCGGCTCCCCGCCGGCACCCTGGCCGTAGAACATCAGCTGACCGGCGGCCTCGGCCTCGACGAAGACTGCGTTGAAGGCGCCGCCGACCGAGGCCAGCGGGTGGGTGGTCGGGATCATCGCGGGGTGCACCCGGACGGCCACGGAGTCCCCATCCGCTGCGCCATCACCCGCCCGCCCGACGCGCTCGCAGATCGCCAGCAGCTTCACGGTGCAGCCGATCTCGGCGGCGCGGGCGACGTCGGTGGCCGACACCGCGGAGATGCCCTCGCGGTGCACGTCGGCCGACGACACCGGGGTGTGGAACGCCAGCGACGCCAGGATGGCGGCCTTCGCCGCGGCGTCGAAGCCGTCGACGTCGGCGGTCGGGTCGGCCTCGGCGTAACCGAGTTCGGTGGCCTCGGCCAGCGCCTCGGCGAAGCCGGCGCCGGTCTCGGCCATGCGCGTGAGGATGTAGTTGGTCGTCCCGTTGACGATGCCGACGACCCGGCGCAGCTGGTCACCGGCCAGCGACTCGCGCAGCGGCCGGAGCAGCGGGATCGCACCGGCGACGGCGGCCTCGTAGTACAGGTCGACGCCGGCCTTCGCGGCGGCCGCGTGCAGACCCGGGCCGTCCTCGGCGAGGAGCGCCTTGTTGGCGCTGACCACCGACTTGCCCGCCTCGAAGGCCGCGTACATCAGGCTGCGCGCGGGCTCGATCCCGCCGATGACCTCGACGACGAGGTCGACGTCGTCCCGGCGCACCAGCGCGGCGGAGTCGGTGGTGAGCAGGTGCTGGGGGACGTCGGGGTGGTGCGCGGGGCGGCGCACCGCGATGCCGACGACCTCGATCGGCCGGCCGATGCGGGCGGCGAGGTCGCCGGACTGGTCCCCGATCAGCCGCAGGACCGCACTGCCGACGGTGCCGCAGCCCAGCAGCGCGACCCGCAGCGGCGCGCTCACGACCGGGCTCCCGCGGCGTGCTCGGGGGCGGGCTGGGAGGGTGCAACAGCAGGCGCGGGCACGTCGGCGAGGACGGCGTCGAGGGCGAACACGTCGGACAGTGTCTGACGCCGGACGATCTCGGTGGCGACGGCGTCCCGCACGGCCACCACCGGAGGCTTGAGCAGGTAGTTGTAGTTGCTCGCCATCGACCAGCAGTAGGCGCCGGTCGCGGCCACCGCGAGCAGGTCACCGGGCGCGACGTCCGAGGGCAGCCAGAGGTCGCGCACCAGGATGTCGCCGCTCTCGCAGTGCTTGCCCACCACGCGGCACAGCGCCGGCGGGGCGTCGGAGACGCGGTTGGCCAGCACGCAGGTGTAGCTGGCGTCGTAGAGCGCGGTGCGGATGTTGTCGCTCATCCCGCCGTCGACCGACACGTAGTTGCGCACCGGCACTCCCCCACCCACCCCGGTCCCCGGGGTGCTGCCGGACCCGAGCCGCACGGGCTTGATGGTGCCGATCTCGTACAGCGTGACCGTCCCGGGACCGGAGATCGCGCGGCCCGGTTCGACGGCCAGGCGGGGCACCGGCAGTCCGAGTGCCGCGCACTCCGCGGCGACGACCGACCGGAGCCGGGTGGCGACGTCGTCGGCGCTGACCGGGTCGTCCTCGGCGAGGTAGGCGATGCCGAAGCCGCCGCCGAGGTTCAGCTCGCCCAGCAGCTCACCGGTCGCCTGGTGGATCTGGCCGAGCAGCCCGACGACCCGGTGCGCGGCCGCCTCGAAGCCGGCGGTGTCGAAGATCTGCGAGCCGATGTGGCTGTGCAGCCCGGCCAGCCGCAGGGCCGGCTCGCGGATGACCCGCACGGCCGCGGTCAGCGCGTCGCCGGTGGCCAGCGAGAAGCCGAACTTCTGATCCTCGTGCGCGGTCGCGATGAACTCGTGGGTGTGCGCCTCGATGCCGACGGTGGCGCGGATGAGCACCGGCACCGGCTCCCCGCCCGCGGCCACGCGGCCGGCGGCCATCGGGGCCAGCCGGTCGATCTCGTCGAAGGAGTCGAGCACGACGTGCCCGATCCCGGAGTCGACGGCGAGCTGCAGCTCCACCAGCGACTTGTTGTTGCCGTGCAGGGCGATCCGCTCGGCCGGGAACCCGGCGGCCAGGGCCAGGGCCAGCTCGTTGCCGCTGCAGGCGTCCAGGTGCAGGCCGTCCTCGGCGATCCACCGGGCCACCTGCCCGCAGAGGAACGCCTTGGAGGCGTAGTGCACGTCGGCGCCCTCGAAGGCCGTCGCGAAGTCCGCGGCCCGGCTGCGGAAGTCGGCCTCGTCCAGGACGAACAGCGGCGTGCCGTGCTCGCGGGCGAGGTCGGTGACCGCGCGCCCGGCGATGTGCAGCTCGCCGTCGACCCGGGTGGCCGACCGCGGCCAGACCTGCGCATCCAGGGCGCCCAGCTCGGCCGGGGGGGCACCGGCGGGGCTCGGCTGCTGGATGTTGCCGTGCAGCGGCCCGGCGGGGTGCGCTCTCACATCCGCTCCGGTGCGCTCACGCCGAGGACGGCCAGGCCGTTGCGCAGGACGGTCGCGGTCGCCGCGCACAGCCACAGCCGGGCGGTGGTCAGCGAGGTGACCTCCTCGTCGCCGCGGGGCAGCACGCGGCACGAGTCGTAGAAGCGGTGGTAGGTGCCGGCCAGCTCCTCCAGGTACCGGGCGACCCGGTGCGGCGCACGCAGCTCGGCAGCACCCGCGAGCACCCGCGGGAACTCCCCGACGGCGCGCAGCAGGTCGCTCTCCCGGGGGTGGTCGAGCGCGGCGACGTCCACGTCCCCGGCCTCGCCGAGGGTCACCCCCAGGTCGGCGGCGTTGCGCAGCAGCGAGGAGATCCGGGCGTGCGCGTACTGGACGTAGAAGACCGGGTTGTCGTTGGTCCGGCGGCTCCACAGGTCCAGGTCGAGGTCGATCTGCTGGTCGACCGACGCGCGGGCGAGGGCGTACCGCGCCGCGTCGGCGCCGACGACCTCGACCAGGTCCTCCAGCAGGACGACGGTGCCGGCGCGCTTGCTCATCCGCACCGGCTCGCCGTCCTTGACCAGGTTCACCAGCTGGCCGAGCAGGATCTCCAGGTTGCGGTCCGGGTCGTCCCCGACGGCGGCGGACAGCGCCTTGTACCGGCCGACGTAGCCGGCGTGGTCGGCACCCAGCATGATCACGACCTTGTCGAACCCTCGGTCGCGCTTGTCCTGGTAGTAGGCGCAGTCGGCCGCGAAGTAGGTGGGGGCGCCGTCGCTCTTGATGAGCGGCCGGTCCTTGTCGTCGCCGAAGTCGGTGGTCCGGAGCCAGACGGCGCCGTCGGCCTCGTAGACGTGGCCGTTCTCCCGCAGCCGGGCGATGGCCTTGTCCAGCGCGCCGGTCTCGTGCAGCGTCCGCTCGCTGAAGTAGACGTCGAAGACGACGCCGAAGTCCGCCAGGGTCCGCTTGATCTCGGCGAACATCAGGTCGACGCCGCGCACCCGGAACCGCTCCTGCTGCTCGCCCTCGGGCAGTTCGAGGAGCCCCGGCTCGGCGGCGAGCACCTGCTGGGCGATCTCGGCGATGTAGTCGCCCGCGTAGCCGTCCTGGGGCACCGGGCGGCCGTGGGCGGCGGCCAGCAGGCTCAGGGCGAACCGGTCGATCTGCGCGCCGGCGTCGTTGAAGTAGTACTCCCGCGTGACCGTGGCGCCGCTGGCCTCCAGCAGCCGGCCCAGCGCGTCACCCACCGCCGCCCAGCGGGTGCCGCCGATGTGCACCGGGCCGGTGGGGTTGGCCGAGACGAACTCGAGGTTCAGCTTCTGCCCGGCGAGGGTGTCGGTGCGCCCGTAGGACGGCCCGGCGGTGACGGCCCGCACCGCGATGGTGCCCAGCGCACCCTTGGCCAGCGTGATGTTGAGGAACCCGGGGCCGGCGACGTCGACCGACGCGATGCCCTCGTGCGCCCGCAGCTCCGCGGCGAGCAGCTCGGCGACCTCGCGCGGGGGCCGCCCGGCGGGCTTGGCCAGCCGCAGGGCCACGTTGGTGGCGTAGTCACCGTGCTCGGGGTTCCTGGGCCGCTCGATGACGACCTCGGCCGGGACCTCGACGGGCAGCGCGCCACGGTCGACGACCACCCGCACGGCGGTGCCGACGACGTCCTGCAGCTGCTCCGGTGTCACCGCACGAGCGTACTGACCGGGCCCGGGCCGTCCCGGCGCCCCCGCCCGGTGGTTGCAGGGAACGCCCAGCCTGGCGACCTAGACTCGCTCGCGCACCGTGCACCCCGCATCGAGGAGTTTCCTTGGCCAAGGACCGCAAGCCCGACGACGCCCGCCCCAGCGGCGGCGCCACCCGGTCCGGAGGCGGCAACCCCGACCGCGCCCGAACGGGCGGCAGGAGCGGCCGGACACGCCCGCCGACGCAGGTCGTGGCCAACGCCCACAAGCGCCCGTGGGGCCTCATCGCCGGCGCGGTCGCCGTCGTGGTCTTCGCCGCGGCCGTCATCGGCTACGCCGTGGTGCAGGTCAACGAGGCGAACGCCAACAAGGTCGAGTCGATCGAGGAGATCAGCGGCGTCGAGGCCGCCGAGTACTCCCCCGGTCAGGACCACGTCACCACCGAGGTGGACTACGACCAGTCACCGCCGGTCGGCGGCCCGCACGACGGCAACTGGGCCGACTGCACCGGCACCGTCTACGACGTCGACATCCGGCACGAGAACGCCGTGCACGGTCTCGAGCACGGCGCCGTGTGGATCACCTACAACCCGGACGAGGTCTCCGACGCCGACGTCGACACGCTGGCCGAGCTGGTCGACGGCGAGTCGTACCGGATGTTGTCTCCCTACGTGGGCCTCGACTCCCCGGTCAGCGTCCAGTCCTGGAACCACCAGCTCAAGGTGGACGGCGTCGACGACGAGCGGATCGAGCAGTTCGCGGACTTCATGACGACCAACAGGTCCCCGTACGGCGACGACACCGAGCGCAACGAGGCGCTGGCCTTCCCCGAGCCCGGCGCGACCTGCGAGAACCCGGCCTTCGCGGCCGAGCCCCTCGTGGAGGGCGACGCGAGCACCCCGGTCGGTCCTAGCGACGAACCGACCACGGAGGAGCAGGGCTGACCCACTGATGACCACGACCGGGCTCGCGCACCCACCCGAGGCGGCCGACGACCGCACCGCCGACGCCGGCCGGCGCGGCCGCGCGCTGCGCGTGGTGCTCATGACGGTCATCGCCGTCGGCCTGGTGCTGCTCGGCGGAGGGCTCGCGGTGGCGCTCGGCATCGGCCGCACCGACACCCCGGACGCGGACTCGGTGGCGGCCGGCTTCGCCCGGGACATGAGCCGTCACCACCTGCAGGGCGTGGAGATGGCCAACATGGTGGCCGACCGCAGCGAGGATCCCGAGGTCCGCCAGATCGCGTTCGACATCTCGGCCACCCAGACCAACCAGGCCGGGCGCATGCAGGGCTGGCTGGCGATGTGGGGGGTGCCGCAGAGCGGCGGCGCCACCATGGCATGGATGTCCGAGGGCGGGGAGCACGGCCACGACATGGTCATGGACGACGGCCTGATGCCCGGGATGGCGACCGAGGACGAGCTGGCGAACCTGCGGGAGCTGCGCGGCACGGCGTTCGACGTCGAGTTCCTCCGGCTGATGATCCGGCACCACCAGGGCGGGTTCGAGATGGCCGAGTACGCCGTCGAGCACTCCGGTGTGCCGGCGGTGCGCGACCTGGCCCAGGCGATCGCCGGGGCCCAGTCCGCCGAGACCCGGACGATGGCCACGATGCTCACGAAGCGCGGCGGCGTCCCCCTTCCGGCCCCCTGAGGCCCTCCGCCCGGCACTGGGCCCGGGGCTGATAGGTTCGTCCCCGAACGAGACGAGCCCCCGTAGCTCAGGGGATAGAGCACTGCCCTCCGGAGGCAGGGGCGCAGGTTCGAATCCTGCCGGGGGCACTCTTCTCCATCCGCCGGTTCCGCACCGGCCCGGCGCCGTCGATCGACACGGCGACGGCCGGGGCAGTGACCGGCGTCTCAGCGGGCTGCACTAGGTTCCGCGGTCATGCAGAGCAGCAGCATCGCCACGGCCACCGTCGGCGACATCGAACTGGCCTACGAGACCTTCGGCGACCCCGGCAGCACGCCGCTGCTTCTGATCAGCGGACTGGGTTCGCAGATGATCAGCTATGCCGACGAGCTGTGCGCGGGCCTCGCCGAGCGCGACCTGTTCGTCATCCGGTTCGACAACCGCGACGTCGGCCTGTCCACCCACCTGCACTCCGCCGGTATTCCCCGCCTCGGCGACGTCCGCCGCGGGGACCGGTCGTCCGTCCACTACGAGCTGGCCGACATGGCCGCCGACACCGCCGGGCTGATCGAGGCCCTCGGCCTGGACTCGGTGCACCTGGTCGGGGTGTCCATGGGCGGGATGATCGCCCAGCGGGTCGCCATCACGTACCCGGAGCGGGTCCGCAGCCTCACCTCGATCATGTCCACCACCGGCGACCGGTCGGTCGGCGGCGCGTCGGAGGCGGCCCAGGCCGTGCTCTACGCACCGCCGGCCGCCGACCGGGAGGGCGCCATCACGCGGCAGCTCGAGACCTCACGGGTCATCGGCTCCCCGGGCTTCCCGTTCGACGAGGAGGCGGTCCGCGCGCGGGCCGGCCTGGCCTACGACCGGGCGCACGACCCGGCCGGGGTGGCCCGCCAGATGGCCGCGATCGTCACCAGCCCCGACCGGACCGCGGACCTGGGCTCGGTGGCCGCCCCCACCCTGGTGATCCACGGCTCGGACGACGCCCTGGTGAACGTGTCGGGCGGCCGGGCCACCGCCGCGGCAGTGCCGGGCTCGGAGCTGGCGGTCATCGACGGCATGGGCCACGACCTGCCCCGTCCCTTGTGGCCGGAGCTGACCGAGCGGATCACGGCCCACATCACGCGCGTCGAGGGCTGACCGCCGCGCACGGCCGGACGCCGGCGCGCAGGCGGCTCAGCTGGTGAGCATCCCGCCCTCGACCGGGATGGTTGTGCCGGTGACGTAGCCGCCGGCGTCGCTGACCAGGAAGATCAGCGCGGCCGCGAGCTCCTCCGGGTGCCCCTTGCGGCCCACCAGGATGCGGGGCATCTGGGAGTCGAGGTACTCCTCGGGATAGGCGTCGGTCATCTCCGAGGCGAAGAACCCGGGAGCGAGGGCGTTGACCCGGATGCCCTTGCGCCCGGTCCACTGCTGGGCGAGGTCGCGGGTCAGGCCGATCAGTCCCGCCTTGCTCGCGGCGTAGGCGGCCTGGGGCAGTCCGGCCGTGGTCAGGCCGAGCATGCTGGAGATGTTGACGATGGAGCTGCCCGGCTTCATGACCCGCCCGCAGGCCTGCGCCATCCAGTAGCAGCCGTTGAGGTTGACGTCGATCACCGAGCGGAACTGCTCGGGGGTCTCGCGGGTCGCCGGGTAGGCGGTTCCGACCCCGGCGTTGTTGACCAGGATGTCGACCCGGCCGAACTCGGCCATCGCTGCCTCGACGAGCGCGGTGCAGTCCTCCGGGAGGGCGACGTCGGTGCGGACGGCGAGCGCCCGTCGACCGGTCTCCTCCACCGCGCGCCGGGTGTCGGCCAGCCGGTCCACCCGCCGCGCCCCGAGGACGACGTCGGCGCCGGCCTCGGCCAGCGCCCGCGCGAACACCGCGCCGAGGCCCGAGGAGGCCCCCGTGACGACGGCGACGCGGCCGTCGAGGCGGAACAGATCCAGGATCGGGCGCTCGGTCACCGCCCGAACCTAGCCCAGCGCTCAGGCTTCGACGACCTGCCCGCCGGAGACGTGCAGCCGCCTGGTGGTGTGCACGGCGTCGAGCATCCGGCGGTCGTGGGTCACGAGCAGCAGCGTCCCCTCGTAGTCGGCCAGCGCCTGCTCCAGCTGCTCGATGGCCGGGAGGTCGAGGTGGTTGGTCGGCTCGTCGAGCACCAGCACGTTGACCCCGCGCGCCTGCAGCAGCGCCAGCGCGGCCCGGGTGCGCTCCCCCGGTGACAGCGTCTCGGCCGGGCGCAGCACGTGCTCGGCGGTGAGCCCGAACTTGGCCAGCAGCGTGCGCACCTCCGACGTCGGCCAGTCGGGCACCTCGGCCCCGAACGCGTCGAGCAGCTGCTGCGCCCCGAAGAACAGCCCGCGGGCCTGGTCGATCTCCCCGATCCGCACCGCCGGCCCCAGCGCCGCCGTCCCCTCGTCGAGCGGGACCCGGTCCAGCAGCGCCGCCAGCAGCGTGGACTTCCCCGACCCGTTGGCGCCGGTGATCGCCACCCGGTCGCCCCAGTCGACCTGCAGGTCCAGCGGGCCCAGCGCGAAGTCCCCGCGGCGGACGACGGCGCCGCGCAGGGTCGCGACCACGGCCCCGGCCCGGGGCGCCGCGGCGATCTCCATCCGCAGCTCCCACTCCTTGCGGGGCTCCTCCACGACGTCGAGCCGCTCGATCATCCGCAGCGTCTGCTTGGCCTTGGCGCCCTGCTTCTCCGACGATGCCCGGTTCTTCGCCCTGATGTGCTTGTCGCCGTCCGACGACTTCTTGATCGAGTCGCGGACGCCCTTGGCCAACCAGTTCTTCTGCATGCGCGCCCGGGCCTCGAGCCCGGCCTTGGTGTCGGCGAACTCGTCGTACTCCTCGCGCGCGTGCCGCCGGGCGACCTCCCGCTCGGCCAGGTACGCCTCGTAGCCGCCGTCGACCACGCGGACCAGCTGCTGGGCGAGGTCGAGCTCGACGACGCGGGTGACGGTGCGGGAGAGGAACTCGCGGTCGTGGCTGACCACCACGATGCCGGCGCGCGAACCGGCCACGAAGCGCTCCAGCTGGTCGAGCCCGCCCAGGTCGAGGTCGTTGGTGGGCTCGTCGAGCAGCAGCAGGTCGTAGCGGGAGAGCAGCAGGGAGGCCAGCCCGACGCGGGCGGCCTGGCCGCCCGAGAGCCCCGTCATCGCGGCGTCCAGGGCGACCCCGGGTGCGACGTCGGCGACCACCTCGGCCGCGCGCTCCTCGAGGTCGGCGCCGCCGAGGGCCAGCCACCGCTCCAGCGCCTCGCCGTAGGCGTCGTCGGCGCCGTCCTCGCCGGCGGTCAGCCGCTCGGTCGCGTCGTCGAGCGCCGCCTGCGCGGCCGCGACGCCGGTGCGCCGGGCGAGCGCGCCGAGCACGGACTCCCCCGGGTGCCGCTCGTGCTCCTGCGGCAGGTAGCCCAGGGTCGCCGACGGCGGGCTGACCGCGATGCTGCCGGCCTCGGCGGGGATCTCCCCCGCGAGCGTGCGGAGCAACGTGGACTTGCCCGCGCCGTTCACCCCGACCAGGCCGACGACGTCGCCCGGGGCGACGACGAGGTCGAGGTCGGCGAACAGCACGCGGGCGCCGTGACCGGCGGCCAGGCCGCGCGCGACGAGGGTGGCACTCACCCGTCCAGCTTCCCACCCGTCACCGCGGGCCGGATCACTCCTGGTCGAACGAGTCCTCGTCGTAGCCGCTCTCGTCGGGGGCGTCGTCGGCCCGCCGCCGTCGGACGAGCCAGGGCTGCAGGTGGTCGTAGCCGCGCACCGAGACCCGCCGCAGCGGACGCACGCGGTACTCCGGCAGGTCCCGGATGCGGTGGGCGAGCTCCCGGTCGACCAGGAAGGTGCCGGGGCGGGCGATCGAGGTGAGCCGGCTGGCCAGGTTCACCACCGGTGAGTAGATGTCGCCGAGCCGGGTGAGCACCGCCCCGAAGGCCGCGCCCACCCGCAACAGGGGGCGCTCGGGCGAGGTCCAGGCGTCCGGCAGCGCCAGGCCGATGGCGGCGGCGTCGGCGGGCACCTCGGCGGTGAACAGCACGCCGTCCCCGACGGTCTTGACCACCCGGCCGTGGTGCCGGGCGATCACCGACGCCGCGGTGCTCTCGAAGTCCTCGACCATCGCGCCGAGCTCGCGGCCGCCCATGCCCCGGCTGCGCGAGGTGTACCCGACCAGGTCGGCGAACCCGACGGTGAGCTCGCGGCGGTCGTTCTGCTCCACGGCGGTCACCAGCCGGCCGGCGTTGGCCGCGAGGTGCCGGCGCCACACGTAGTCCTGGACCTGGCGCAGCTTCGGCAGGAGCACCCGCGCGGCCTCGACGGCGTCGTCCGGGGAGACCGCCCGGTGGTCCGGACCTGCTGCGCGGGCCAGCGAGTCGGCCAGCATGTCGGTCTGCCAGTCGGCCAGCCGGGACAGCGACTGACCCATCGCGCGGGCGATCGAGGCCTCCGTGGCGGGGTCGACGAATCCCGAGTCGATCAGGGTGGAGAGCACCCCCAGCGCCTCGACGTCGGCGTCGGTGAAGGCCGGGTCGTCGTCGGCGGCGTCGGGGAAGCCCAGCGCCCGCCAGATCCGCTGGGTGCGCTCCGGCGGGATCCCGGACAGCTCTGCCACCTGCAGCCGGGTGTACCGGCGCGGCCCGTCGAGCAGCAACCGCTCCAGCGCCTCCCGGGCGTCGGAGCCCGGATCGGTCCCGGGATCGTCCATGCGAGGGCGGGGTCAGCCCGTGGTGCGGACGACGAGCAGGTCGGCGTCCTCCCGCCGGACGACGTCGAGGAGCACCGTGACCGCGCCGGGGCGCTCGGCGGCGGTGCGCACGATGTCCTCGGCCGGGTGCGAGCCCCCGACCTGGTCGGTGCCGCCGACCGTGCGGTAGGAGTCCGCGCTCTGGCTCACGGGGCGGACTCTAGGGGAACGGCTACCCGGGGACACCCGGAGATCCGGGCGACCGCCGGGGACGCGCCGACCGTGGAAAGAGCTGCCGCCGGGAGGGTCCGGTGCGATTGGATGGCCGGGTAACGGCCGACGACGAGGAGTACGCCATCTCCAGCGCATCCACCGCGGCGACCGCACCTGTGCGGGTCGAGGTACGCGGCCTGACCAAGTCCTTCGGGGCCGTGCGGGCGGTGAGCGATCTGGGCTTCAGCGTCGAGCCCGGTCAGGTCACCGGCTTCCTCGGCCCGAACGGCGCCGGCAAGACGACGACCCTGCGCATGGTGCTCGGGCTCATCCGCCCCGACGCCGGCACCGCCACCTTCGACGGCGTGCCCTACACCGACCTGCCCGACCCATCCCGCACCGTCGGCGCGGTGCTGGAGACCGCCTTCCACCCGGCTCGCTCGGGCCGCAACCACCTGCGGGTGTACTGCCGCGCGGCCGGCCTACCGCTCGAACGCGCAGACGAGGTGCTCCGGCAGGTGGGCCTGTCCGACGCCGGCGGCCGCCGCGCGGGCAGCTACTCCCTGGGCATGCGGCAACGGCTGGCCCTGGCCGGCGCCCTGCTCGGCGACCCCGGCGTCCTCGTGCTCGACGAGCCGGCCAACGGGCTGGACCCCGAGGGCATCCAGTGGCTGCGCGGCTTCCTCCGGCACCTGGCCCACGACCAGGGCCGCACCGTGCTGGTCTCCAGCCACCTGCTGTCGGAGGTCGAGCAGACCGTCGACCGCGTGGTGATCGTCGGCGCCGGCCGGCTGGTGCGCGAGGGCTCGATCGCGGAGCTGCGCGCCGGCGCCGAGGGCGCCGGCACGGTGCTCGTCCGCAGCCCGGAGGCGCCGAGGCTGGCCGAGGTGCTCCGTGCCACGGGCGCCCAGGTGGCGCAGGACGGCGACGGCGCCCTCACGGTCAGCGGCCGCACGGCGGCCGAGATCGGCTCCCGCGCCTTCGCCGCGGGTGTGGAGCTGCACGAGCTGCGGCCGCACACCAGCGGGCTCGAGGAGATCTACTTCCAGCTCACCGCCGGCCAGGAGCAGTTCGCCGCTCCGACGCCCGGCGCTCCGGTCGCCGAGGGGGCAGCCCGATGATCCGCCTCGTCCGCGCCGAGTGGACCAAGCTCTTCACGACCAAGGTCTGGCTCGGCCTGCTCCTGGGCTCGGTCGTCATGGTGGCCGCCTTCGCGATCTTCTTCACCGCCTTCGCGGGCGACGACGAGTCCGGGCTGCCGGCCGTCGGGACGCCGCTCTACGAGGACCTCATCCTCTCCACCGCGGCGAACGCCAACATCCTGTTCCTCATCCTCGGCATCATCGGGATGACGCAGGAGTACCGGCACCGGACGGCGACGCCGACCTTCCTGACGTCCCCGCGCCGCGGCCAGGTGGTCATCGCCAAGCTGATCGCCTACGCGCTGGCCGCCGCGGCGTTCGCGCTGGTCGTCGTCATCGTCAACTACGTGGTGGTGGCGATCCACGCCGGCGCGCGCGGTGCGGCCCCCTCCCTCGACGGGGACAACCTCGCCACCCTGGCCACCTCCCTGGTGGCGCTGGTGATCTACGCGGTCATCGGCGTGGGCCTCGGGGCGCTGCTGCGCAACCAGGTCGGCGCCATCGTCGGCGGGCTGGTCTACCTGTTCGTCGTCGAGCCGATCATCCGGTCGGTGCGGGCCACCGCCGGCGCCTACAAGTGGATGCCCGGCGGCGGGCTGGAGGCGCTCACCGCGACCTTCGAGGGCCCCGACCTCCTGGAGGCCTGGCAGGGCGGTCTGCTGCTGCTCGGCTACGGGCTGCTCGCGGCGTTCCTGGGCACCCTGCTGGCGGTCCGGCGCGACGTCGTCTGAGCGGGGCGACACGCCCGGGGGCGGCTGCGTGCTGTTCCCGGGCGGGCGCCGCCCTGGCCCCGGCAGGACCCCTACCGCCCCCCGTCGCCGTGCCCGGACGCCTCACCCGGACGGGCGTAGACTCCTCCCTCAGCCAGCGATGCCCTGAAGACGCAGCCCAGAGACGAAGAAGGCACTCGACCCCGTGTCAAGCGAGAACTCATCCCGGACCCCTGCCCACTCCCCGGTGACGGGGTTCGGCACCAACGAGTGGCTGGTCGAGGAGATGTACCAGCAGTACCAGGCCGACCCCTCCACGGTGGACCAGGCCTGGCACGAGTTCTTCGCCGACTACCGGCCCGGCAGCCCGGTCGACGGCGGCGTCCGCGAGAGCGCCCCGGCGCCCGCCGAACCCGCACCCGCACCCGCCGCACAGCCGGCGAAGCAGGAGCCGGCCCCGGCCCAGGCCCCGAAGGCCGCCGCTCCGACGCCCGCTCCCGCGCCGACGCCGCGGATCGAGCCCAAGACCGAGGCGACCGTCGTCGCCCGCGCCGCGGACCGCGCCGACCAGCAGAAGCCCGCCGCCCCCGCGCCGAAGCCGGCCACTCCCGCACCCGCCACCGGTGCCACCCAGTCGCCGCTGCGCGGTGCGGCCGCCGCCGTCGTCAAGAACATGAACGCCTCGCTCACCGTGCCGACGGCGACGAGCGTGCGCGCGGTGCCGGCGAAGCTGCTGGCCGACAACCGCATCGTCATCAACAACCACCTCAAGCGGGCGCGCGGCGGCAAGATTTCCTTCACGCACCTCATCGGCTACGCGCTGGTGCGCGCGCTGGACGCCTTCCCGAACATGAACAGCGCGTTCGCCGAGGTCGACGGCAAGCCGGTGCACGTGCAGCCGGCGAACGTGAACTTCGGGCTGGCCATCGACCTGCCCAAGCCCGACGGCACGCGGTCGCTGGTGGTGGCCTCGATCAAGGCCGCCGAGCAGATGGACTTCGCCCAGTTCTGGGCCGCGTACGAGGACATCATCCGCCGGGCGCGGAACAACAAGCTGACGATGGAGGACTTCTCCGGCACCACGATCAGCCTGACCAACCCCGGCACGATCGGCACCAACCACTCGGTGCCGCGGCTCACCGCCGGACAGGGCGCCATCATCGGCGTCGGCGCCATGGAGTACCCGGCGGAGTTCCAGGGGATGAGCCCCGAGGCGCTCACCGACATGGGCATCTCGAAGATCATCACGCTCACCTCGACCTACGACCACCGCGTCATCCAAGGTGCGGAGTCCGGTGACTTCCTGCGCACCCTGCACGGGCTGCTGCTGGGCCAGGACGGCTTCTACGACGAGGTGTTCCGCTCGCTGCGGATCCCCTACGAGCCGGTGCGCTGGATGCCCGACGTCCGGGTCAGCACCGAGGGCCAGATCGACAAGGAAGCCCGCGTCATCGAGGTCATCGAGGCCTACCGGCGCAACGGCCACCTCATGGCCGACACCGACCCCCTCGAGTTCAAGGTCCGCACTCACCCCGACCTGGACATTCGTGAGCACGGGCTGACGCTGTGGGACCTCGACCGCAAGTTCCCCGTCGGCGGCTTCGCCGGCGAGCGGATGATGGCGCTGCGCGACATCCTCGGCGTCCTGCGCAACTCCTACTGCCGCACCGTGGGCGTGGAGTACATGCACATCACCGACCCCGAGGAGCGCGAGTGGCTCCAGGCGCGGGTCGAGGTCGCGCACGAGCAGCCCGACCGCGAGAAGCAGAAGCACGTGCTCGGCCGGCTCAACGCGGCCGAGGCGTTCGAGACCTTCCTGCAGACCAAGTACGTCGGCCAGAAGCGCTTCAGCCTCGAGGGCGGTGAGTCGCTGATCCCGGTCCTCGACGAGGTCCTCATCGCCGGCACCGACCACGGCCTCGACGAGGTCGCCATCGGCATGCCGCACCGCGGCCGGCTCAACGTGCTGGCCAACGTGCTCGGCAAGAGCTACGCCAAGATCTTCGGCGAGTTCGAGGGCAACATCGACCCCGGCACCGTGCAGGGCTCCGGCGACGTGAAGTACCACCTCGGCGCCGAGGGCACCTTCAAGAACCCGTTCAAGGACGGCGCCGAGATCTCGGTCTCCCTCGCCAGCAACCCCAGCCACCTGGAGACGGTCAACCCCGTCCTCGAGGGGGTCGTGCGCGCCAAGCAGGACATGATCGACAAGGGCGACCACGGCTTCACCGTGCTGCCGGTCCTGCTGCACGGCGACTCGGCGTTCGCCGGCCAGGGCGTGGTCCAGGAGACGCTGAACCTCTCGCAGCTGCGCGGCTACCGCACCGGCGGCACGGTGCACGTGGTCGTCAACAACCAGGTCGGCTTCACCACCAGCCCGGCTGCCGCCCGGTCGAGCCTGTACTCGACCGACGTGGC
>Ga0210040_10004635_pt1 | contig 17842 bp, 18 predicted proteins | sample CryGeyCG12114_NA_FD_185462 | JGI IMG/M metagenome (GOLD analysis project Ga0210040, IMG submission 185462) | Groundwater microbial communities from aquifer - Crystal Geyser CG19_WC_8/21/14_NA (SPAdes) (version 2) | ecosystem: Environmental > Aquatic > Deep subsurface > Groundwater | place: USA... | reverse complement strand
GAGTCATATTGTCCCCTGCATGCAAACTGTGATTTGGTTTGTATCAGTGGGATCTAATTTCTATCTAATTCGTTATTATAAATATTTGGGGAAAATGGACATGGCAATGGGACTCGTTACATCTCTAACACCAAGCGTCATTTGGGCTATAATTTTAGCCGAATTATCAGAAATTTACAGAGGGAGTAAGAAAAGTTTCAGATCTTAGAGATTTCACAAATGGTCACCAACCGATGCAAAATTGATGGGCAAGGTTGCCAAATTTATTAAACCGTTGACTGTTAGTTTTGGGCATTTTTATGTAATTACTCCAATCAAGCTCATCACTTATGTACATTCCTTGATTTTCGGGACTTTGAAATCTCTACTAACAATAAATAATTGCTGAAAACAAGTTAATTTTTTTTGAAAATAAAAAAATTTAAGAAAATATTCGTGGTTGTGCAGTTTTCAGTTTGATAAATTATTTAAGTTTGCTGTTCTTATGGGTGAAAAATTTCGTAAATTTGAAAAGTTTTTTCCTATGATTTTATGCATAAATGTTTCACACATTCCATGTACCGAAACGACTCGATATTGCTGTTTTAAACATTATATTATGATTAAGCATACAAAATTATTACTTTTGAAACGTTTTCTTAAAATAATATAAATTTCACAATAACCTTCGCCCATTGTAATCGATCGATTCAGTTCCCCTTTGTTTGCAAAATCTAATTTAAGTTTTATATTCATATGGTTTTAACGATTGCCAACATTCTTAGAAAATGTTCTTCGCTCTAAACAGCGTGTGAATAAGTTTTGCCACAATTTGTTCAGTGTCTCTAACTGAATTCCAATCAAACAACATAGCGTACAATAATTTACATGATATTTTTTCAATAGTATGGATTCAAATACCGCGAAAAGCAACCAACGAGTTCGATAAAGATTGTCAGAGACTTCATGATCCAAATAATGTAATGGGGAAGGGAGCAATGTTTGGAGCATTAACTTTCTGGAATGTCCGGATCAAAGGTATTTGCTAGAACACATTGCGAGACGCCATAAGATTACGCAAGCATTTAAACTAAAGCATTCTTGCCGTCTCTGTGATGAAAAGTTTGCTCATCGAGTAGAACTGGCGACACATTTGGAAAAACTTCATAGGATTTAGTAGATTTTTTTATTTTATGACTTACATTTGTCGTCTAAAATGTGAATCAAAATATAACGACTACGGCCACCATACATATGCGATAAGAAGATTCGCTTTAGCCTTTACGTACATGATTTGAAAACGAATAAAAATTAACATACAATCCATAAATACTCTGTACCAAATAATTAATTGCTAAACACAAACAAATTCACATGATCTTATAAATAAATAAAACGATCACACAAAACTACGTCCCCTCGTTTGAACTATACACTTAACGATAAATAATTGCAATATCAACTTTAAAAGAAAAAAGAGGTGCAGAACATGTGAAATCATTTGGGACGTCCATGAACTCTTTTTTTATGCATATTGAGCTGTGCACGGAGAATAAATCCTTGCTTACATTTTTTGCAAAAATGTTGAAATTTTCGTTCATGCTCCCCTTGAACATGAACTTTGAGGGGATATTCAGCCGAGAATTTTTTATCACACAGTTTGCAAGGAAAAGGATACTTGCGAGGAACCACAGAGTCAAAAATAATTTCGGGCATATCATAATATGGGTTTGAATTTGTTGGATTAGGGATGCTATTCGTCTTCGTGCTGTTTGTAGGGATTGAAATAAGTTCACTGAATGGATTCGCAGTGTTGTGCTCATTACTGAGATTTGTGGAGCTAATGCTATTACATGGATCGTTTGATAGTGTAATGACATTAGAAATCAGAGGGTTGGAGTTGGAATCAGCAGATCCTTCCATAAGGCTTCCGTTAAATGTCACTGTAAAGAAAAAAAATTGCACTGTTCACTGTTCAATCATGTTATACATTAGTTGTTCTGTGTACATCATCCCATCCCCGGGTTTGTCAGAACCTTGAAACGAAAAAATGTGTCCAACAAAATCACACTTAAAAAGCACACTTAAATGTTTTCCATAACTTAATTAATTACTTAATAAAAATTTTAAACGGATAACAACACAATCAAAGATTTTTACGCTACGACACTTTGGTCCCTGAAGGACCGGAATATTATAAAAATAAAAATCCCAACTCACTTGGTAGATTCGAAGGACTCTGAAACTGAGAATATGAGTTAACAATGATAATTCCATCGGTGCTGTTATTATTATTACTATGCATTATTGTGTCATCATGATGGGCAATTGGAATACTGTCTTCAGGAAAATAAAATTCAAAGTCAAACTCGTGGCCATTTGTCAAATCCACTCCTGGTCCCGTTCCAATCAATTCTTCTATTCCGGGCAATGGTTTCTCCCCTTCGTGTGCATTGCCTGAAATTCAAATACATTCATGAATAGAAGGCACATGCCATCAAAATCAAAGTATTCGTACAGTTATGCTATAATTGTTGTGTACTATACCTTGAGCAGGTAAACTTGGACTCTGATTAGTATTGGCAGTTGTCAGAGGCTGCTCCTCATCATCTGCGAGATCGATGATGGGTATAACTTCATCCTTTCTAATGTCTTTAATGGAGCTCAAAAGTCCACTCTGATCCTTCGTAGAAGCACGGACTGGACTCCTGTCATGGACACCACTGGCCAAATGTCGTGTTAAAGTATGTGCTTTAGAAAACTTCTGGGGGCACAAATGGCATTTATGAATCTTGCCCTTGGGTTTGGTGCGATGTTCCGTGGCCATATGCGCTAACATTTCCTGATACGCATCGAAATATTGGGAACATCCTTTCCTTCGACAATGCGCCACTCTCTTTTTCCTTATTTTTGGTTTTCCTCCCGCTCCCGTCGCTTTAATACTATGGCTCAAGTTTTGTATTCGACTTTTAAACTTTGTATTGGTTGCGCGGATTGCTGAATTCCGGTGGAGCGTTGAACGAATTTCTGTTTGAACTGGCGATGTGTGTTTTGACCCTTTTTCTATATACAAAAACATGTATGACTAAACTAAACTACACAGACAAATTTAAACACGATTGACGATAAATATGGTAAAAAATACCTGGTCTCAAAACACAAGACCGCAACTGATGTAAAACCTGATCATTTTTACTATCATTAGGATCGGCGCGTTCAAGATGAGCTTTCACTTTTTCCCGAAGTCGGGCTTTGATTGCATTGAATGATCGCCTGAGTGCTTGAACTTCGATTAAAGCTGACATCCCTTGTTTACTCAAGTAAAGGCACGTTTGGCAACACGAGAACCATTTGTCCGGATTCCCAGCCCAAGTAAGCAATCGTTCGCACAGTTTAGGGGGTGCTTCCAAAATGTTGAATGCCAGAAATAGGGAAAATAAATTGCGCTCCACCAGTGGATCATCTACTGACGGGGCTTGGGGCACTTCTTTGACACACTGAAGTGTAGCTGGCTGAAAATAGGGAGGACACGAAATTCCACAAAATAGACATTCTACACTATTGTCTTCAAATTCCTGGGGTTCCACTCTCTCAGATGTGTTGGAATTGTTGTGCAACACTTGGGCACGGGCTCCAGTCTTTGTTAAAGGCATCGTCAATACAATCAAGATAAAAAAATAAAAACGTTAATGATACCGAAATGACAATCGAAAAAATTGACTTCAAACTTCAAGATGTTATAAACATTCTAAAAACGGAAGAATGGAAATCAAATGTAACGCTTATTTCCCGGCTTTTTGTGAATGGGTGATTGGTGTTTTGTAACAAAGGCAAAGGATAGCATTCCTGTGAAGCTGTTTTAAAATACCGAAAACACAATTCCAATTTCTGATTCAAATTATATATATTATTATTATATATATATATATTATTTATATATATATATTTATATATATAGATATTTGATATTATATACCTACTAAAATTAATTGAAATGTTTCCCTCCGATTTAAAACATGAAAAAGAATAAAGAATCTGTTTTATTTCTTGCTTTGAATTCTAAAACCGGTAAATAAACTTTGCAACAATAAATCACGCAAAAACTGATTTCACCTGCGTAGTTTCCGTCTGATCAATTATTAGCCTTCTGTACTTGACAATTATACGTATTCCGGGCAATTTTTTGTTTTTGTTGCGTCAGGTCTACAGGTGTACAGGTCAGGTGTAAAAAAATATTGTGCACATAGAACTAAAAACAAAATAGCACATTTTATTCATGTAAAGAAATAAACAATGCTTATACAAAAACTATTATAAATCCTCACTCCTAAAACTAAAACAAGGAAATGAAAAGCACAAAACAATAACTTGAGTCAATTTGATATTAAATTATTTATTCCCATCAATCAAAATATTCGGGAAATCAGTCAGTCAAAAAAGGAGAAACGAAACAAACCATCTAATATCTAACGAATCCTATGGACTACTTTCAAATGCGTTTTCAGCTCTAATCGATGAGCAAACTTCTTATTACAACAACGACAAGAATGTTTCAGTTTGAACGCTCTCCTATTCGTATGCCGTCTAACAATATGTTGTCGTAAATGCATGTCATCTACACATATTTTATGACAATGTTTGCATTCCAATGCTGATCGGTTTTTCCTGCATCGTTGGAAAAAACTTTCACTCGGCTCATTCAATGCTCTTACATCTTTAGTTGAGTTTTCACTTAAATATATTAGTTCAGATTTCACCGTCTTTTTCAATCCTGCGCCATAAAAACAGATTCAAAAATCATCATCACAATCACAAAAAAATTTCCATTCATAACAAATACACAACATGAACACAATTTCGTACCTGACTTCATAATGCACAATGGGAGCATTTTGGCCACATGAGCATTCAAACTATGGAGGTCCGAAAATTGTTTATCACACCTAGGACAATTTAAATCTTGCAGCTCCTCTGCCACATCATAGTCTTGAGTTGGTTGTGCTTTAACATTTGGCTTGTCAAAATGATCCCTGTAGTTCGTTGTTTCGCTCTCAGACCAAAAAGATTCCTCCGGTTCTGGATTTGCCATATTGCTAACCCATTCAGAGCAATAATTTCGGGCCACAGGGAGTAATGGGACTTCCATTTCATCTTCAACCTCTGGTTCTACGCCAACGTTTTCCATATTTTTCTTTCCCACAGCAATTATTTCGCCCTTTATAATGTTTTCACCCAAGGGATCTAATTCCAGAGCTTGGCTTGAATTATCTTCACAATTAGAGGCATCTTTGTCAACAAATTCATCCTGCAAATTCTGAAAATCTTCTTGCGTGTTATATTTGTTTCCTGAGTCAGCTTCCACATCAACATGTTCATATTTATGAGATGATTTAGGCACATAATTTTTACGCTCTACCGAATTAAAATTGGGTTCCTTTGCCGGTTGTAAATTCATTTCTGAAGACATGTGTTCCTGGAATAAGTCCCCCACACCCCCAATCTTGCGTCTTTTTTCAGGCACTTTCGAATCATTTCGGAATCGGTCGTTTTCGTTACGGCATGGTTCCACATTGTGATCAATTAGATCTGTTTTTGATGTTTTGATTTGCTTTAAGGCTTCATCACTGGGGCCACTGGGTGTGCTACAAGTTGACATTTCTTCCAAAGGCTTCGCAGTTCTCTTCGAATTACGTAAATGCACTTTCTCCATAGCAAGTCTTCGTAAATTATCATTGCATTTGACGACATCTTGTCTATAATTGAATAAGTATTTGTAAAACTCTCTTTGTTTATTATAAATAATATATATTCTTATAACTTACTCGATAGCTGGTGCTGGATGATTATGACCCTTGAGTTCTGTAATGACGTCTCCCAACACTTTAACCCTCCCTCTACAGCCAAGTTCATAAATTTTGCATCTCCAATAAGTGGATTTGTCATGCCTATAATAAAAGTTTTTAAACAAAAGTATGGGATTGCCTAACTTGGTAATCGAAAATTCTGCCATTTTGATATTGCATGTTTCCAAATGTATAGCCTGTCCTGTTCTTTGCATCTCATCTTTCACATTCATGATTTCTGCAATGGGCTTAGAAATAGGAGGGCATGATTTATCGGCGGATTTTCCATTTGATTTTTTTGTCTTCCGAACGGTAGATTTTTTGGCAATCGTAAAAGCATGACTTCGACGATCAACTTTTTCAGCATCTTCCTTCGATAGAAAATTAGAGTCGAGTTTTCTAACCTTTTCAGGGAGCTGCTCATTGTTGCCATTGCTTTTATTCACTACTGAAGTTGGCTGTGGGTCAGCTGTCCATTTCATTGCTTTGACAGCCATTTTGGGTCTACTCACGACCTGTGGGGCAGGAGAAATAGAACTAGGAGGGTAGTAAACTTCTGCAGGTGTTTTTTTCCCATACACTATTTGTGGTTCATCAAAAGCTTCAAGTTTTTCAAATTGAGTTTTCAGTTCTTCAAAAATCTTCGAGATTGGTTGGACTGAATTTGTGCTATTATAAACAGGAATAGTTTTCATTATTTTTGCATCCTGGTTCGCATGACTGACATTTTGCACATGAGTAACTGGCTCCACAAAACCTGAAACAAATTCAATCTGGGATTGGGAATCCAAATTAGGTACCACACTGTTATTTGATTCCACCTGGGAAGTATTTTCACCAACTAAAATTTGAGTCTTATTGGCCATAGTGCGCGCTTGTTCCTCAGTCAATTGGGTCACTATTATCTCGGGAGTTGATAAATCTATGGAGAACAGAGATTCAGAAAAACCCGTACTTTCAACCTGTCCTAGCGTCGTCTCAATAGCTGGAGTCTTCTTAATTTCGGGAGACTTCACTATTTCTGAAATCTTTTCAATTCCTGGGGTATTTTCTATTTCCGGAGCCTTTGAATTTTTTTCAATCTTTAAGGTCTCCTCAGTTTTTCGAAGAGTCTTGTCAATTTTTGAAGTCTCCTGAATTACTGAAAGAGTCTTCTCAATTTCTGGGGTCTCCTCAGTTACTGTAAGAGTCTTCTCAATTTCTGGGGTCTCCTCAGTTACTGAAAGAGTCTTCTCAATTTCTGGGGTCTCCTCAGTTACTGAAAGAGTCTTCTCAATTTCTGGGGTCTCCTCAGTTACCGGAAGAGTCTTTTCAATTCCTAAAGCCTTTTTAATTTCAAGGGTCTGCTCAATCACGGAAGGAGTCTTCTCAATTTCCGAGGTCGTCACAAGTTTTGAAGGAGTCTTCTCAACTTCTGGGGTTTTTTCAATCTCTAGGATCGTCTCAATTTCTTGAGTCTTTTCAATTTCTAGGGTCCTCTCAATTTTTGTAGTCTCTATTCCTAGGGTCTTTACAATCTCTGAGGTCTTCCCAATTTCTGGAGGGGTTGTCTCAATTTCTTCTTTTGGAGTCTCAACTTCTGAAGTCGTCCTAATTTCTTCTTCTAGAGTCTCAACTTCTGGAGGAGTCATCTGAATTTCTTCTTCTGGAGCCCCAACTTCTAGGGGAATCGCCTGAATTTCATCTTTTGGAGTCTCAACTTCTGTAGGAGTCGCCTGAATTTCTTCTTCTGGAGTCAGAATTTCTTCTTCTGGACTCTCAACTTCTAGAGAAGTCGTCTGAATTTCTTCTTCAAAAGTCTCAACTTCTGGAGAAGTCGTCTGAATTTCTTCTTCAAAAGTCTCAACTTCTGGAGGAGTCGTCTGAATTTCTTCTTCAAAAGTCTCAACTTCTGGAGGAGTCGTCTGAATTTCATCTTCAAAAGCCTCAACTTCTGGAGGAGTCGTCTGAATTTCTTCTTCAAAAGTCTCAACTTCTAGAGGAGTCGTCTGAATTTCTTCTTCAAAAGTCTCAACTTCTGGAGGAGTCGTCTGAATTTCTTCTTCAAAAGTCTCAACTTCTGGAGGAGTCGCCTCAATTGCTTCAACTGGAGTCTCAATTCCTGGGGTATTTTCAACCTCTACGATCAGTTCCATTACCGAGGTCCAGTCAATGTCTATTTCTGGAGCCTTTTCGATTTCTTGGCTTTTCTCATCAGAATTCTTACATTCACTTTCATTACTAGGTTCGGATGGAAGAGAACTATCTTTTAACAACATGTCGGGACCAAAAAAGTCAAAAATGTCATCATTCACATGACCCGTCTGACTAACATGCCGGAAAAGTTTCTCCCGGCGCTCGAAAACAGCACCGCATGGAGTGCACTTGTATTTTGTGGACCCTTTGCGATGAAGCCTGGCCAAGTGAGCTTTTCTAGCAGAAGCGGAAGAAAAAAAGTTGCCGCAGAATTCGCAACCATAACTTCCCCTCCCTTTGGTTTCATTACGATGACATCTATAGTGCCACCTGATGGTCTTCACTGTGTTATAAACTTGATCACAGAAAGCGCAGGGGTAAACTGCATGCATTTCTCGAGAATGGGCCTTCACCTGAGTCGAGGATGCAAATGTGGCAGGACATAAAGTACATTTGTAGTTACCATTAGTAGTGGTCTCAAGCTGAGGTGTATTGTCCATACCTAAAGTGTAGAAAAAATATTGACAACTTGTAGAGAATTTTCGGTTCATCAAATCCGTCTGCTGTTTTACCGTTCAACTAGCCCAATTACAAACATTTTCACAAACTGCTTAGCTTCCATGGTTAATTTTCCATCAAGCAATCGAAAATACATAAAAAAGTGATTTTCGACAAACGAACAGAACGCACGGACAGACAGACGGACAAATGACTTAACTCAGTCTATCTATATATTAACTTACTTGTTGTAGCAGTAGTAGTAGAAGTAGCAACTGTTTTACTTCCCTTTGAAATTTTGCACTGCTTGATGTGACGCTTGAGTCTGCTTTCTGATACAAACCGGATCCCACATCGATCACAAACATCAGGACTACTATTTTTGACTTTAGGTTTGGAATGTTCCTTTTTAGCATGTTCTCTCAAATCCCCAATCCTATGAAACATTTGGTCACAGGAAACACAAAATAGCTTTTTAGACATCATCATATGCATATTCCAATTCTTGAAATTAGGTTGTTTTTTCGGACAATGAAGACATCTGAAGGGCAAAGTATCGGTATGTAAATGTACTTGGATGAAATGTTCTGGTGCTGAATCTTGGTCAAATAGGACATTGCAGTTGTCATGTGGGCAAAGAAACAGCTTTTGTCCATGTTTCTTATCACTGTTTTTCATCTTTCTCGCTCTAACAGCTAGATTTTCAATTCCAACCCCTATATAAGCAACATGCATAATATAGTGAAAACTGTCAGTCAGTCAATGAGAATTGCAAATAAATACATGAATAATAATTTACCTGGTTTTCGTTTTGGTATATTTTTTTTCACATGTTTGGCATCTATATGGGCCTTCCAAAGATCCGCTTGATGGAAAAACTGGTCACAAAACGTGCAGGCAAATTTTCTCGCCACTCTCAGATGCTCTTCTAGTAAATATCCGCAAACAAACTGTTTTGCACAATATGGGCATTTCCAGGGACAGTTTTCCGTACAATGAGAATTGTAGATGTGAAGTTCATAGTTGCTGGCTTCAACTTTCTTTCCACAGCCTCGGTGAGGACAAACTATTTCTTGGCTTACGAAATTGTTTTCAAAATTGTACACACTGATTTTCTTACGGTGCTGTTCCCCCTCCTCATACTTTTCCCTAAGGATGACTTCCAACGGTAATTGCCCTTGAGTTTCATCTTCGTCGGCGTTTGGTAAGTCCGGCTCCGAGAATCGGTCGTTTTCGTTATGGTATTGTTTATCGATGACGAATAGTTCATACTTTGAACTAGACTCCTCTTCATTTTTCGAATCGGAATTTATTGTTGGGTTCAATATTTTTACTGGAAATTCTTTGGGGTCTGAAGACGCTGTGTTTTCATTTGGCAAGTTTATTGGGATTGGATTCTGCATATTTAGTTTTTCATCTATTTTTGATGAGTTTGAAATTTCGTTCTCAATTTGTAGGTTAGAGTTAGGCGGAGGATTGAGGTTATCGGGAATAGGTGGTTCCTCCATATTGTCATTAACTAGATCTGTTTTTGATGTTTTGATTTGGTTTAAGGCTTCATCACTGGGACTACTGGGTCTGCCACAAGTTGACATTTCTTCCAAAGACTTCGCAACTATTTTCGAAGGCCTTATTCTGTGTAGGATTATTTATTGACGCTGTTGCTGAAATCGGAGCAGCTTTTAGAAATGAGTGAATGAATGAAAGAAAAATCCCGAGCACATGGAACCAATAAGTTGAGTTGAAAACTTTACGAAGATATTTGACGTACCTTTTCTAATAAAGCCCAAATTAATTAACTACGAGTACTGGGTTACAATCCGATTCCTATATGCCAGATTTATTTCGATTTTCGATTAGATTTGCAAACGAAAATTATTTTGCTTATTTTTAACCAACACCTACACACACGAAAAACAACGTGACCAGAAGTCGTAGTCGAACAGAAAAACCACACAAACTATATTTTACGAATTGCGCGGTAAATGCGGAGCCCATTGAGGCTGCTCAAATGATTATGTTGCGGGCATCCATGATGATGCTGCGGGTTTCATTTTGGTTTAGCCAAGGACTTCGAGGCAATGTAAAATATAGCATGCCAATTAGTGACACTATTTCGAAATCGAAACCAAATTTGAATTTGTAATACTTAAACTACGCAAGCAGTTTTGGTCATACATGTTGAATCAACATAGTATGCATCAGTTTGAAACGATAGAAAAATAAGGGGTCTTTTTATTCAAAATGTTTTATCAGGAAGATAAACATCCTATACAATTACAGGAACATATAGATTCTACAAACTACAAGTCAAACATTATTTAACACAAAATTTAAAAACGTAATTGATTAAAATAAATTAAAAATTTCAGGCCCACAGTTTAATGCCGCTTTTGATTAGGTTTCTTCATGGCTGTAAATATAAAAAATGAAAATTTTAAAACCTCAATTTACTGAAACCAAGCTGAAACATGAGAAACCTTACCCTCTTTGAGAATACAGTATGGAAGTCTCTTTGCCATGTGAGCATCCAAAATCTCTTGGGTTTCAAAAACTTTGTCACAACGAGGACAAGTTTCTTGCTCATCTTCTGAGAAATCGGACAAATCCACATCACTTACTATAGAGCTCTCCATTTCACTACTTGTTTCACCATCATCTTCTGATGTGATCCCAGCATTGTCATCTGCAGAGGCAATATAGTCTACAGGCTCCTCTAGTTCAATTTCAGTATCTCCTGAGGATTGGTCCAATTCATCATCTGCGGACACCAATTCTTGGTCATTTGAAGCAGTCAAATCTCTGTTTTGGGAATCATCAGAATCAATATCCATTTGACATTCAATAGGTTTAAGAGGAGCTGCGTTCATTTGCAATTCATCAGGTACAATGGTAGAGTCCAATTCTCCTTCAAATTCGTGTCTATTTAGTTCATTTTGTGCCTCAATTCGGTTCTCATTTTCATCTCTAATCTGTTCCTTATTTTCTTCTTGGTCAATTTCGCTATTTTTTGCTGAACAGTTGTGGTCAACAAAACTACTCTTTTGATTCTCGTGTTCAGATTGAGGTGATTTTCTTATGTTTTCTACAACATTTCCTATAGAAAGTGAATCTTTCAATTTCTGAGAGTTGGAAATTTTTCGCAGTGCTACAATAGGAAATTTAAGTTTCACTTTTTTTGCATCATTCTTATTTTCAACTTCGTTTGCATTTGCTTCTTTTTTCTCACCAATTTTTTTAGGCTTTTTCGATTCATTCACAGTTTCAGTTGCTTCAACTACTCCCATATCTCGTTCAGACTCCATTTCTGTATCAAAGTGAAAAATAAACAATAATTTCTGTTATTTCATCTACCGCAAACATGTTTTTCGCAAAAACAAACCTTTCGCCTTTTGAGCTGCTCTTGGGGACCTTGGTTGACCAGATTCCTCAGCTTCACTTTGACAATGAATAGGGCTCTTTGTTGAACTTTCAGTACTTGCATCCAATTTTTGGAAATCCCGATGAATTCGATTAATATGCCTATCCATATCACGTTTACTCCCAAATCCTTCGGCACAAACACTACATTTAAATGGCATGGGATCATTTTCATGAATTCTTTTCACATGGATACTAACACGCAAATCGGAATCAAAGACTCGTCTGCAGCAACGTATAGGACAAATAAAAAGTTTCTTCATCGAAGTGGACGATGCATTGTTACCATCTTTTTCCTTCAGCAATTCTATATATATATATATAAATATGCACACAAAAAATAAATGAAATATCAGTGTGTTGATGTGTTTTTTCGTAGAGTGCAAATATTTTTGAATTCGTACCTCGTGCATCCGCCTTATTTTCATGTACTTTGCAATCATAAGGTGAAAAAAAAGAGCGACTGCAATATTTGCAATTCACAGTTTTGACACCCTCATGAACTCTGGCATTGTGACGCTTCAAATGATACTCGTCCGTAAACTTTTTGTCACATGTGTTGCAAATCCAAAGTGATAGTTCTTTTTTATGATCCTTTTCATTGTGCTCATCTCTCAGAGCCTCGGATTTGAATATTTCATCACAATTTTCGCAGGGGAATGGATCCACTTCTTTTTCCACTTTCTTTTCTATGGAAAATATCGAGGATTAATAATCAACTATCTAACTAACTATTAACAGACATTGATAAAAAAATACTTTTAGGAGGCGGAGGTTTCTGATGTTCCGATTGGGCCCCTACTATACTATTCCTTTTCAGGCAGCTTCTCGACCTCATGTGGTTCACTAGGTCCACTTTCCGCCCGAATTCTCGACCACAAATCTCACAGGTCAAGCTGTCTTCTAGTTGCTCATTGTGAACCAGTATTCTGTGCCTGTTGAGTCGACTAACATTATGGAAACTGTGTTCACATTTGGTGCACTTGTGAGCTCGACTGGTCAGATGAACACGATTCGTGTGGTCAATCAATAAGTTCTTCGACGAGAACATTCGGTTACACTTGGGTTTCAAACAGACATACTGAACTTTGAAATCTGTGAGCGGAGGAACATCTTTTTCTGTATCATCTGTACCTGTTACTGCAATTTGGCCATGCTTCTTTTCGTTCTCTGCAATAACATGCACGTTTTTTTTGTATATGCGATCGTCCAACAAGTTCTGAAAGAAATAATGTTCGTATATTATGTTATGTTACCGTGATACTTACTTGAATTGGAAATTTTTCGCTTAAGCTCGCTGGTTTTTTTCTTTCCTTTTTGGTGAACAATAAGTTGGTGCATTTCACACTGATTTCGATCAGAAAACTTTATGTGACAAAATTTACACTCAAAACTTTTGGATTTACTGTCATCCGATTCTTCTGAACTTAGATCAACAATTTCGTGTGGAATAATTGTAAAATTGTCAGACTCTTCTGATAGTACAGAATGATTTTCTGGTTCCTCCTCTTTAACTTGGACAGTTGAAGTCTCAGGATGCAATCGTTGAAGATGAAGATCTAAATTATTAGCTGAATTGAATTCTTTCAAACATGTTTGAATGGGACAAATGCATTCTTCCTTCATTTCTTGGAATAATAGAAGAAGAGGCTCCACAGTATATATTTCCCCTGGTCACAAAAAAACATTCAGAATCGACACAGAAAAACTAACGAAAGCGAACTGAAAAATAACTAACCAGTTGATTCCAATCCTTTAGATTTACATTTTTGCTTATGAGCCTTGAGATCATTTGGAGATTTGAATTTCACCCCACATCGATCACAACAAAGGGCTGAAAAAAGCTCGAATAATTTGGGATGTACCGTCTTCTCGTGAATTCGAGCATTACCCGCAGTGGTGAAAGTTTTTCTACAAAACCTACATGCCAGTCCTTGGTACACATAATCGGAAATAATATCTGGGGTACCGGGGGATGAAGTTTTTGAAAATGTTGAGTCGCTTTGTGAAGTCAGTAGCACTGTTGGTTTTGCTCTCAATGTTCGTTTCTTTGGTAGTTCAAGTTGTACTTTGGTCAGTTTGTTCAGTACTTTTCTCGTGGAATCCTTCTCTGTCACTGGGTGTGCTTTTTTCTCTCTTGTAGGCACTAATGGAATGCTTGAGGATGAAGGAGTTATTGAAACTTTCGAGTTGCTTGATTTTGAAATCCCTTCTATTGAAGGTTTTTCTCTCAATCTCAATGTTCGTTTCTCTTGCTGTTGAACTTTCTTTGGTGTTTCTATCTCTTGAGTGATAGAACTCCTTTTGTTCACTTGACCTGACATTTTCTTCCCTAAAACGCCAAGGAGTATTAGATTTTATCAAAAACTGATGATTAACAGAGTATATAGAATATTATTTATATATTTTAAAGATATTTTCAGCTTTTTGGGCATTTATATACCTGATTTTTGTAAAGCACAGGATCGAAGCTGATACAAAACATTCTGTTCATCCATCAATGAATTCGTTCTCTCCATATACGTCTTCACTTTATCCCTGAGTCGAAGCTTTATTCGTTTGAAGGATCTGTTAAGTGCCTCGACTTTGCATAAAATGGACATCCCCTGATTCCCCAAGCGAGAGCACACTTGACAACACGAAAACCATTCTTCCGGACTCGATTCCGATGCAAGCAGTTGTTCACATAAGCTTTCAGGGACTTCCAGCACTTCTAGCATTATGAAAATTGTAAATGCATTTCGTTCGAATGATGGGTTTTGAATTTTTGGAAACGTTGATCCACAGAATATGCATTCCTCATTTAAACTTTGTTTTTTCGACGAGGATTTCTTAGAATTCTTAGGCTCTTGTGCCACAATCTTTTTCTTCGCTCGAGATCCCATTTGAGCTTGAATAGTTAGTAACAACGTAACGCTAACTTTTTAATTCATGTAAGGAATTCTTCTAACTATTTCAGCAAACTAAAAATGTTCAGCCGCAACTCTCGCTTTCAGTCAAGTGAGCCCAGAATAAAAAACAAAAGAAAACGTGAAACAGCGAGACTATGATTTTCGCGCCTCAAAACCATTGAACGTCCCTATGCCGAGCTCAATGGAATAAGTAATTCGCCATTTTTGTTGGCCATGATAAAAATGTTCTAAATGCACAATCATAAAAATTAACAATACAATATTTTTTATTTCATCAACCATCCACATTCACAAAGATAAAAAAATGTCTGCCTATGACTTAATTGTAACGAATAATAATTATAATTAACTTAATTGGGCCGCATGATTAACTTGTTGATCCCCCAAATCGAATACAACTGGTCCTGTTTGTTGTGAATCATCACTACACAAATTGCTTAAATTGGGATGAGAATATTGTAGTGAAGCTTCGCTTTCTATAGGACTGATTGAGGACGTCGAAAAATCCACACTCTGAGAACTGAATCTATCTAATTTGTCTACAACGGTTTTACTCCTCTTCAACTCTTTTTCAGAGAGCGCTTGAATCTTTCTCTCTTGTTTTTCTAACTCCATGAATTTCTGGGTTGTGATCACGTACTTGTGCTTAAGAATCTTTCTAAAAATTAGAAAAATACAATTGCATTATATAGTATGAGACACTCTGAGAAAAATTAAACAAACCGTAAAATTCTACATTTAAACCAATCAAATAATTCCCTTGGAGCAGTTTTAGTTTCTACTGCAATCCTATAATAGTGCATTCAAGAATATGCATTTTCATAAATGAGTTTAAATTTAAAAAATAAATAGGCGAACAATGTTTTTTTAAAGTTTAAATTGTTCTAGAGAAATTATTTTGGTCTTCTTATACATATAATATAACACTTAAACGCGTACGCATTATTTCTGAAAAAGAGTTGAAAACAAACAATAAATCAATACCTGTAGAATAAAATTCCAAAAAGTACAATAATTAGTAGAACTGGTGCCATAATGGCCGTGGCAGCTATAGACGCAACCCTGGAGAAATACGTGAACTTGATCCAACACATGAGGATAACATCCAAAGTGAAAAAGAAAAGTGAAGCTGATGACGCCAGGAGCCACGAGATGTCAATCATTTTACTCATCGAGTCATGTGGTGACTGGTTTGCATATCTGACCAGGGACATTTTTGCAACTCCTTCTAAATGAGGCAGGATACAAGTCGCTATACAAATGGCAATCATAGTGGTGGCCACCAATAATGATGTCGTAATTACAAATGCTGTCAAAAGTATAGGGTTTGCATCCGCATCATTGATTTGCAGCTCAACTGTTGCCACCTACCAAACATAAACAAATGAAACATTATAAATCAAACAAAATGAATCCATAATGTTGCTGTAAGTAAGTAATTACAATCCGCACCGCACATTGTTTCAGCTATAATAGTACAATATTGGCCGTCAACACAATTTAGTTTTACTTACCACGGCAAAACCTGCCATAAAGGATGCCATTTCGGCTACATTGGACAGCTTGGATTTACTCAAATGCAGACGCCTCCATGATAAATATAGGTCAGTATTTACATCTTGGGCATCCCCTGAGGGGTGTCCCACATCAAACGACATTAAAAAATTGTAAAGAAATCGTCTGAAAAATTATTGAACTGAACAAACTTTCCCTGTTTTCCTTTATTTGATAGTTTGCGCTCAAATCTTCGTCATTCATCATTGTTGTTTGTCACCGTAAAATACTGAATACACAGCTTTAATTTTTTGTTGTCTCTGTGTATATTATTATTTAAAGCATGGATCTTATTTTTGGTAAATTTTAAAAACTCAAAAACGACTCTCTCAGCTTTAATTATCATATTTTTTCTTTGAAATTTAGGTTTTCGTACAGCAATTAACTCACGTATTTTACGTCCATAATTGATTTGTTGCGGCTGTTTTTTTATATTTAGATGCATATATGACGTTATAAACGGATGATAACGTTGAATGTTATGTTTGCTTAACTTTTTTTGTTTAGTTTGCCTGCAAATCAAATATTGTCTTATCTCATACATTTCTGGTAACCACTCATACTTCAAAGGATTTAAAGAGTGCGTTTCTACATGCCTAGTTGATGAGCACTACACTATTATATGCACTTCCATTAAATAATTGAAAATTTCAGATTCAAATTGGATTTAATTATTGTACAAGCAACTAAAGCTTAATTCATGAATTAGTATAAACTTAAAGTTATAACAAGAACATTTAGTTATTTAGAGTGTAGTTTTGGGCCGATTTTGAATCCATACTTTTACACCCGGGATATTGAACACTGACTCGCAAAATTTGGAAAGTCCAGGATACCCAGCCATTAAATTTTGACCCAAAGCATCATTCAGGAACTGAAGCGTGTGAGCAATATGAAGATCAGCCCAAGTATAATCTTTGCTTAGAAGGAAATTTCCTTCACTAGTTTGAATAATCTTTTCAAATTTGGGATAATATTTGGGCACGTGTTGCTCCAAAAACTCCTTCTCAAGTTTTGCTCTTGTTTCATCCTTCTCCATGAAATAAAATGCTCTCCAAACTGAATAAAAAACAATTATTATTGAATTGTATTATTTTTTATCTATACTAGCTTTATCTACTTGACTACTGCTTCATTATGTCGGTTTGTCTGTTAGTCTGTCAATGTGTAAACTCGCAAACAAAGCAACTTATACTTAGACTTAGACTACAATTTTATGTGTCAAATCAAGAATAATTTTTTTTAATGCTCACAGCTAACTCTATTGACTCAGACTGGCCGAAAATTACAATGTATCTGTTATTAGGCCATCAAATGAATTTTTTTTAATTTTCAGTTACTGCAATTTAAACTTACATGCTCGGAGATCCATTATGGCATCCACTAGTTCGTCACATCGGGCGGCATCAAATTCGTCGGACCCGGTAAGTTTGAATTTTCTCCCAAGGTATCGACAAATAG
>Ga0210040_10004634_pt1 | contig 17850 bp, 13 predicted proteins | sample CryGeyCG12114_NA_FD_185462 | JGI IMG/M metagenome (GOLD analysis project Ga0210040, IMG submission 185462) | Groundwater microbial communities from aquifer - Crystal Geyser CG19_WC_8/21/14_NA (SPAdes) (version 2) | ecosystem: Environmental > Aquatic > Deep subsurface > Groundwater | place: USA... | reverse complement strand
CTGTTTGCATATAAAAGTATTTGATAGCTCGAATAGCTCAGAAAAAGAAACGGTTTTTAGGAAAATAATGATCAAATTATATTACAAGTGGCAATGTGTGGGTTGGTTGGTACAGAAATAGTTACCATGAAATTCCTTGCTCATGTGGGCTCATTTTATGTAAATGAATTTTATAACTTTCGTCTTTCATATATTTCTCGTCTATCTATTAAATAGGAAGATACTTGCTTCGCATAAAAATTGATAGTACTGTGGAGTTTGCTTTCACTAATTTTTACCTTTCACCCCAGCATGCTTGTTTTTAGTAAAGGAAATTCGTGACATGTTCAAAAAAATATTTGAATTTTTAACAAAAAAGTGTGCATTAACTGTTATAAAACGCAAAATAATTTGCTTGCATTTATTGATGGGATAGTTGTAGTCCCGTATTACCTAAACATTTTCAGCGTCAAACGTATAAATTCATTCGTCTTAGGAATCATCTCCAATGTGTTTTTGCTTGTAGAACAAACGACCCTGCACACAGCCAAAACTAACAAACTGGGATGAATTGGCAAAAAATTCACCACATGACACATGGCAAAAGATAATAAAGACTCAACATGAATCAATGCGTTTAAAACAATATAGGAATCCATCCTCGACTTGAGTAAAAAAATGGGCATGCAAAAAATGGCGGGTGCAATTTGTTAGACGAAACACACAATGATAAATGTAGGCCGTGAATACATATAAAAGTTATTACAAACTTACTATTATTACTATAAGCATTCTGCGTGATTTGTTTCATTTAAAATAAGAAACGAAAAAAATGGAGCATCACCAATCCCAGATGGTTTCATGCGTAAAAATATTAAGAAAAAAGTGAACTTGAACTACATAAACAACACAGTACATGAACCATTCATTGATTTCGAACCTTTCCTATGGAAGATGCATGAAAATGAGTGATGTGCAGCTGGAAACAGACTGCAAAGTTTAGTGAGTTAGAAACATTTTTTTTTACTTTGTTTCACTCATTTAGTTCGTGGTCATCTGTGATCGTTTGCACAGCTAAAGGTAGGGAGCATTTATCAAATACCAAATTTTGTTGAAATTTTCTATAGTAATATAGTTGGTTAGTTTCCATTTTGAGGAACTAAAAATCGACGCAACAATTAGCTCCTCTTAAAATTTAAAAAATGAGCGACACAGTGAACCGAGAAGCAAGGTCCTTGCTTGTCAACTTTTTAATCCTGCTGGTGCTCCTTGGAATTTTGTGGCTTCTCTACACGGGTTGAGTAAGTTTTCAGTCTTGCTAATTGAACACCTGCTCTACGCCGAAAATGTACACAAGTATTGGTTTCCGCCTCAGAGTAAAAGCGCATTTTACAAAAGCGACGTCAAACTGTTCCATTTGATTTTCAAATGACAAGGATATGGCAACTGTTCAAGTTTGGCAAACTTTTGAAGCATACATATAAATGAGTTAATATATGGTGGTTCATAAAAATATGAAAACAAAAACACTTTTAGCATACCAGATTAGATTCTCTTCAAGTTAAAAAAAACTTGACTAACTAACCGAGACATTGGCAACTGTCATAGTAGTTTTGTTCATCATTTTTTTAAGATAGTGAGCAATTAGTACCATTTTAATCATGGGAAATGTGACCTTAATTATTATATGATCTATTAACGCTCCTGACAAACCGTTTTAAGAACACTCCACAAGCGATCTATCATATTCTCTCTTCAACTCATTATATTTCTCCCTAAGCCTTGTCTCCTTTTATATGTGACAAACAATAAGGACTAACGACCAGGCTACTTCTTTTTCATTAAAGCCAGCAGGCACAAAAATCCCAACAAAAAGAATTCTCGAAAACAGGGAGGCTATTAACGTGGATCTGTTTCTATACGTCTTGCTTTTATTTTCTTCCCATAATTACTTGGCAAATGTGCAAAAACATTGGTGTTCATGTTCAACACCAACTAATATATATACCTCCTCAAGTTTCTGTCTTCATTGATGAGATGCTAAGGATGTGAAACGTCAAACCCTGACGAGAAGTGCGTGAAAATATCGTGATAGAATGTCATTTTTTTCCACTCCGGAGAGAATCCTTTTAGTTAGTTAGTGAGCTCAGCTAACGAACTAACTAACCAAAAACTAAAACTGAATATGTGCACACATTTTCATATGCGAAAAATATTTAAGTTCGAGTTATTCTGATGGAACCAACTTTTTGCACGCTACAGCAAATGCAGTGTAAATGTAAAATGCGAAAACATAAGACGCAGATTCCAGTCCGGGAGTCTTCATTACATGCTTGTATGCATGCGTAAATAGATACTTGTGCTACGTGCATGCAGTAAGCTAAATAGCCTAAATACTAATATGGAAGCTTGACAAAGTTTGACGCCATATCTTCATTTGAACATTCGATTGGGCCTCATAACACTTTTTCTGTCACATTTCTTCCTTGGTAGTTAGTTAGTTACAGATTAGCTCCGAGGCAACACGGTTTTTGAAGTCAACTGTAGAGAGGATATTGAATTTTATTGAAAATGGAGTGTGTGGATTCCGATTTGTTTTGAAAAATTAATTCTGCTTGTAATTGCCGAGTTTGGGTGAGCAAAGACAAGTGCTATTGACGACAATTTAATGTGAATGCATAATTATTATATCGAGACATTACTCTTTTACTGATTAATTAGCATCAGCGACTCCAAATTCTTTGTTTCTTCATTCAACTTATCGTAATCCACAGGTACTGTATCATTAGCCTGATTCTCATTAGTTGGTGTATGTAGTTTTTTAATTGCTCAATTTGATAGACAAAATTAGTTGTAAGCAATATGGCGGAATCGGGATTTATTAAAAATTCATGGGTCAAAAATTAAAGTCTATTTTTTGGCCTATCACAGATCCAAATCTCTTCCCATAGTGCCAAATGGAGCCAAAGACCAGCAGCCAAGAAACGTACAATTTGATGATAACTTTCGGGATTCTGTTAGCTCTTTTACTTGTTATGTGGGTGCTTTATGCGGGACTTTCCTGAGATGGTTTCCATAGGTATGTGTCTTTGACATTTCGTGTGTGCCAAATGAAGGTAAACATTACATTCTAAATTTGGTGTAACTGTGTTCTTTTGCAGATGATCCAACCTAGCCTAACCTAATCAATAAAATTCTCTCCGATGCATAATGTCATGACATTAGAGATTTTCTTCTTGGTTGCACTGAAATTTCTGAGGAATGTGGCTGGAAACGCCTGAGTCAGGTTCACATGTTATGTACTAGTCCTGATAATGCACCTAATGTATATGATTAGTTATATATGCTGGGAACAAAACAACAAAATTTATTTTAGGTCGGAATGTGCAATAGATGAGGCATCTTTTGAGTGCACGTGTTTCTGTGTAATGTGTGCGTCTGGGTACGATTCAAATGGATCTGGGGACATAGATTAGTAAGTTAATTATTTTAGCGAATGATGAATTTTGAAAAATTTGTGTTAGAAAGTAAGAACTATGTTAGATTATGCTTTATGTAAAAAGTGGTCAGGGACAGCAATATGCTAAATGCATGTAGTCTCATTGCACCCCTTTAGCCAATGTTTTTGGCAAAGTCAACTTTCTGATCGTTCAATATGGATAGTTTACTGAGCTAGTCAAATGCTTGAACATGTGAATAAGATTTACAAAGTATGTCAGGCCTGAATTTTCTTAAGAAAAAAAAAAGTCGCAATTTACCTCTGGAGATTAGGTCTAAAAGCCCACAGTTCAAAACTTCCTGACAATCGGTTTAAAATTGAAAGAAAGAATAGTACCTCAAAACCACGATACCCATATTCTTTGGGCTGCCCGGGTTCTTTAGCGGGAAAGGATCCTGGGTTTAATGTGTCAAAACCATGTCAGTGTTTGCCTGTTTACATGTTTTCGTGGTGAAATATAGAAAATTCGACCTAAGCTCACGAAGTTTCAGAATACCTGGCAGAGAGCTACTACTCTTTATTATTCTGCAGATTTACAGTTTAGAGTAAATAACCTTCTTCCTGCCATCCAACTAATGATTTTTGTCAACCATTTCGGGATCTTTTTTTGCTTTTTTATCTAAATGTTGTATGCAATCATTTTAGAGTATGTAAGTTTATGAAACATGAACATGATACTGTTATATAATTTTGAATAAAGTAAGTCAAACATAAACGAGCAAAAAACATGTTTTATTTGTTAAGACTTGATTACTGCAAAAATATATGATGCCTTTATTAGGAGGAGTAAAACTAGTAAAATTATTTCAGAAGCGCATAGCTGCTACAGACTAAAATGACAAGCACATAATTGACATTATGTAATACCCCATGTACATTATCATTTTCATTAACGAACACATCAAATAGCAACTTGCATGTGGATGCAACTTGCATGGCAGATGACCAAAGCCAAATCTGTGTAAACAGTCATGGCAGTGACATGCTAGTTAGCTAATATCTAAATAATCAGTATCCGTTCTACATCCGTACCGTAAATATCTTATATCACAATTCTGACTAACAGGAATTCCGTCTATAGCTCTATTGTCCAACACGCCGAGCTAAGATTGACTCGCTCGATAAATACAGAAATAAAATATATTATTGGATCGTATTTACCACTGGGGAAATTTTCATCTGACATTGTCAGTGCCACTGAGAATAATAAAGTCTGCTTTATTATTAAATTAATTAAAATTAACTGTTCGAAGTAGTTAATGGGAGATGTGAACAAAATTGAAGAGCGCTAAGGTTTAGTGCCAATATATCTGTCAAATAAAGTAAATACATCAATGAGATTGTCCTAACATTGTTTGAACTTAACCTGCTTGTCGCTTAGTGGGTTGAAACTTTTCAAGATAGCCCATTCACTACTCAGGTATAATTCTCCACAAATATTAGCTCCCGGCGCTTAAGTTGAATCTCACACCAGAAAAAAGTGAAAAACTTAACATAGGATTCAATGAGTATCTCGCCGAAATTGAAAAATCAATAAGGAAAGGGGATGGGGGGATTTTAAATCCCATGAGAAAATCTTAAAAATAAATCTCAATTCACAACATTATTTCTACAACGCCTGATGTAACAAAGTTTGAGAGAGCGCCGGACGCTAATATTTTAGGAGCATATACATGAGTGGTAAGTCTGGTAAGTGAGTTATTTCGCTAAGTTTCAGCCCAATAAGTGACAAACAGGTTCGATAGTTACATGGGAAGTTAGTGAGTCATGTTCAGATTCATTTGAGATGCAAAGTCATCGTAGCTGGACTTTCAATGTAAGATTTCCAGGCGTTGCAGAATCGTGCACAAGAGGCACCGTCAATAACCCTGTGATCTGCAGAAAAGCTAACATTCATTACGTGCGCAGCTTTTACATTCCCAGAATGGTCAAATCTAGGCAGAACCTGAGAAAATTTGCAAACACGAATACCGAATAAGAATTCACATTAAATGTCATGTCATTTAATATCGATAATCAAGAAATCTTCAATATTTCAACGCAATTAAATGATTAGAACATTTCTTACCTGGAATTTTCCTAGAGCACCTATACACACCTCTGGTGGCAATATTACAGGTTTGGCATAGGTTCCACCAATCTAAATTAAAAATTAAATTTGGGATTTTATAATTTTATATAAGTATGGCAACAAGAAAGAGAAAAAATATTTTGTATTAAACTTCGACCTACACAAGATATTGATTAATATAAACTTACCGAGCCTATATTTGACAAAGTAAAGGTACCACCGGAAAGATCTTCAGGTTTGACAGACCCTCGTAAACCTGCTGCATGAAGATTTTGAAGATCAGCAGCAATTTCTAAAATATTTTTATTCTGAACGTTCTTTACATTCGGGACGATTAATCCCATTTTGGTATCCATAGCCACCCCGATATTGTGAGAGCCCTACAAGTTGAGCTTATTGTTATCAGATCTTCTCAACATTTAAATACATATCATGTCATTATTTAAGATCTTTCCAGCTACCTTATAGATAATGACTTCATTTTCCAAATCCACAGAAGCATTTAGTATTGGGTACTGAGCTAACGCTAGAGAGGCAGCCTTTAAGAAAAACGGCATATACGTCAATTTTATTTCATATTTCTCCGCCTGTGATTTAAGTTCTTTCCTTAGTTTTATTAAATTTGAAACGTCAATTTCATCGCAGTAGCCAAAGTCAGGTATTGCCTGAAAATCAATTAATACGTAAGCGTTTATAGTATGATTTAAAAAATAAAACACACAGCTCATAAATGCAGGTTCACCCATAGAATATTCATGATTGAACCCCAATTTGATTAACTTACATTAGCAGCAGTCATAGTCTTAATCATTGCCTTTGTATACCCTTTGATGGGCTCTTTACGATCTCCTGCTGCAGCAGAAAATGAAGGCGCCGTCACAAATGCAGGAGGCTGAGGAGCCGATCCAAGAGTTGGAGCTTTTCGAGTAGGAGATGCTGGTGGTGGAGAAACTTGTGGAGGAACTGCCTTTTTCCCTTTGCTTTGAACATAGTTGAGTATATCCTCTTTAGAAACCCTCCCATCCTTTCCTGTCGCCGTAACGTCCCTTAAATCTATATTGTATTCCCCTGCGATTCTCCTCACTGCTGGAGTGGCTAAAACTTTATCTCTTCGACCGCTATCCCCAGGTAAATTTACACTTTCTTGTGAGCCTCCAACTTGAATTGCATCTCCTTCTTGGACTTCTTTCATTTGCTCATCTAGAGGTGAAAATAAAAAAAATGCATTTCAGTTTTGAATCTTAGTTGGACTATTTTTGGATATGAGAAGACGAAAAATGATACCTGAAGGCCCACCAACTGACTCAACTTCGACATCTACTAATGGTGCCCCCACCAAGGCAATAGCATCGAGTTCGTAATGCACTTTCTTAATGATTCCATCGAACCGAGAGGTGATAGTTACTGACGCCTTATCGCTCTGCACTTCGCATATTTGATCAAATTGAGCAACCTTGTCACCTTCTTTTACAAACCTGAAGGGAAGGACAAAATTTCGCTTTGTAGACTAATGAAACTGTTATAAATTTTTGCAACCGAACCAGAACAAATGAATATTACTATTATCTTACCATTCTTTGATGGTTACTTCCTTGATACCTTCTCCAATGTCAGAGAGCTTGAATGGAACTACTTCCTTAGAATCTATAGCTGAGGTGTGAAATCCAGAGAGACAATTACCACTCGAAAATGGATGTTTGCGATTGCAAGCCGAGCCATTGGTAGATCGGAAAATGTAGTGATGATTTGTACATTGTTTTGGAAGGTATCTAACCTGAAAAAATTTGATAACAATATAGAAGACTTATTTAGTACAAAGAATGGATACTTGGATTGAGTTATACATTAATAAAGCGAAACGGGCGAAATATACAAAGAAAAGCTAAAGGCAATGTACTAATCACCGTATGAAGGCCTGCTATTTCCCATAAGATAGTTCAATTGCAAGAGTAATGGGTTTAACCTATTTAGAATTTGGTGTACAGCAAATTATAATGACAAGCAAAGGCAGATTACAGAAAGGCTTTTGTGTGACACTGTTTTTAAAATGTTTTTCAAATAGGCCAACATCGAGTAACCATTCCTTAAAGATACACAAAAAGCATAAGAGAATTGATAATAATCATTAAGTAACATTTGGTAGAGTAGTTCGCAAGGCAAATTTATATTATAATTTTAAGAGATTCAGTAATACTTCCATGCAGGTGCTTAGGAAAAGTGTATAGTTCACCCAAGAATTAATTGCCAATAATGAAAATCTACAGTTAATGGTTTATCCTCAATTTCTTTTCCCACATGATTACCCTAGATTGTGAATAGAGTCGAATCCCCAGTCTTTGCAAATGTCTTATTGATCTTTCCATGCCGATTGATTGTTCAAGTTGCTTATCCCTCAGCAAACCAAAGAGCTGGTGAAAATCTGTTTGGTGACTGTAGCCCAATCAAGTCAAATCCAAGGTAAGAGTCCAATTTAGACACCTTGCAAATCCTTAATGGGTAGACAAGGGAAGGGAAAGGAAGAAAGAGAAAGATGAAACGAGATTCGATAGAAATGTGCAGAAAGAGATGAGGTGAGATGTACTAATTACTAATGTGCTGTAGCTGTGCAAATTACATTTCCTGATTTTTCATTTCGAATTTCGTGAGTATCTCAAGCTATATTCTATGGCTTGGTCAAAAATACTTTATTAACCTTTGCTTGGCTTGAAGTTAATGTTCCTTCGGTTCCTTCCAAATCCGTGGGCACGAGAATCTACATTCTTGTTCAAAACTCCTTGTTTGATTTATTAGTGTCGTAAAATCAGATAATCAATCAAGTTGTTTCCAACCAGATTTATTGAAAGAGTGTGTCTATATTAATCTCTTTAATGTTTCGGCTGGTTGGACCATGTGTGTGGTTACAGAGGTAAATGCAGTGTTATTATGCATTGTGTACATTTGATATACATTACTACAATCGCGTTGTATACCTACGTGTATTATTTTAGCAAGTTAAATATTTTGAATATTTTGTACGGGGAAGAAGCTAGAGAGGTGAACAATGGTTTATTTTTGTGAACTTAGTTAGTCGTCAAACAAAAGGAGTAACTTTTAAGCCCCGATTTAATTTCAAAGGCTATAGGCATAGGTAAGATATAGCGTTTTCATGAAAAAATAAGTTCTGGCTAAAGCTGCTTAACATGCGTACAGGGATTTGTTTTACACGAACTATGTAGGTAGTGACAGAAATTACGACTTATTAAAAGTACGAATTTTTCTTTTTTGTTAGCACCAAAACATTGCGAAATAAATACTTTAAACCAATGATTAATCATAGTCGAAATCGTTGATTAAAAAAAAACTAAATTCCATTGCAAAGAACCATGTCATGATTATGGAAAACTCTATGGGAGAGAAGCCCAATATTGTCTTGTAAAGATTATCCTACTTTGTACTTTTAATGATTATCAAACAAATGCTGTTCACTGATATTAGTATGACCATATAATCATTTATCAACATTAAAAACATTAGCAATATTAAGATTTTTCACACGTGGCTTAGCTCACATTAGTTGTTATTTCTTGCCACATCTCCGTACTTGACTTTCATTTGAGCTATCAATTCTCTGTTGTTTAAGATAGTCATAAGCGTTGCAATGCGCTTTATTGCACAATTAATTGGATACCTTCCCTTTGTTTATGCATTGGTGATCTGGAGAAGCACTGGCATGTACAGTCAACGGCAAGGTTATCGCAATCAATTAATAGTGCACTTAAGGGTGGTTAAGGCTGACAAGGCTAAACTCAGTCAGCAAGTTTCAGTGATGGTATGGTCTACAAATTTTCAGCAAAAATAGCCTTTAATTTTAATTGGCTTTGATAGCCCTACTAAAGCGTAAGTATAACCCTTAATGTTGCTTTTTTTAGAGAAGCATAATTTCAATCCCATGGGAATTTTTTCATTAAAATATTTCTTTTTTGCAAAACTTATAACACAATGGGGAGTGGGAGACTTATTATAATACATAACGGGTGTAATGCCTACTAGTGAAATTAATCATAAACATTTGCACAAGATGGCAGTCTTGAGAAAACTGATGGGAATAATTTGCCGCATATCATTAACATGCATGCATATATTAATGAATGAAATGCAGCCAGCCACCATAACGAGCAAAAAAATTAAAAAAATTAAATCCAAAACGTCTCTAGATTGTCTTGGATAATTTTTAAAAACTGTGGATATGAGATGAATAGATGTTATACGACGCATTAGAAAATAATTTCGCACAGCAAAAAATATAGCGAATTAGGATTTAAAAACTTAGTCTTCTTGGCATTTTACATCTATATATAAATTGTACTCACTACCACTACACTCTTATGAAGCATCCTTCGGGCCCTTTACACGGTAAAGTTAATCAACATGAGATGTAGCTCAGGACTCCAATGCATTCTATAACTAACCATTCATTCTATGCGAAGCCCCCGTGTCAAAAATGGAACGACTTTTTTTTCTTTTCTAGGTCTAAATATGGTAACCTAATTTTTTACTCCATTTTTTTTTGGAGTGCATAATCTTTTATTTTTAGATATGGTGGCGTGAACGTTTTCAAAGAGGGTACTTCATGTAAAGAAGGACAAGAATGGATACTCGCTCGTAAACGCACTACCTAAATGAACTAATTCCTGTGAAGAAATTCTCTTTGAGTTAAATAATAATAATAGGAGGCTGCTGGTGGCAATTGTTACCTGAATACACAAGTGAAACTGTAATTTCACTGTGCGTTGACGTTAATATCTTATCTATGCAACTAACTAACCAACTCAACTGAATAGCAAATGGCCTTATTGCCATTCACCAATCTTGTATTACTCAAGCTAAAAAACTGTCTGTACATTTCAGTGGATTAAAAACAATTACCTAAGCCTAAAGGCTACTAAAAACAAAGCAATGCAGGCATAGTCCAAAAATGAAAATAATATTAGTTGGGTTCATTTGACTCACAGTCAGTTAGTGTAGTGCACACTGTACATACATATTACATGTCCATAACCCATCGGATGATGCCTTCAAGAAAGTACAACGTTTTTTCATTCCCCCTGCATACGCAATAGTGACACCATAGAAAACGAATCATCGTAGCTGTTTATAGAAGGGCAAAGCCGTATAAAATTATGTCTGATTGCTTCTTTAACACACGTAAGATACGAAACGCGCGTTAAATTTTGAACCAGACCAATCAGAGCATCTTCTGCACCAGCTCTGTACCAATGAGTGTGTCTTCTGCACTTTTCTGCACAGCTGCTATACCCAACGTCACAGACATTGCTATGCATATTTTGTGTGCTTCCCGTAGAACATGTTCTACGACTTATTCCCTGGTGACACTAAAAGTTATAAGGTAACTCCAAATTTTGGCAACGTAATCTTCAGTGGGACACAGACGGTAGACAGCTACAGGTGGTTTCATTGTAACACAAAAAAACTATCTCTCTCCTCTTTCTTTGACAATAACAATTTAAAGCGTCGATATAACATGTATCCTTATATTAATGGATGCATGCTCATAGTGTTCAACTTATCGTGTTTCGTGTATATACTGCAGGATCTCAAGTTTTGCCTCGTACCATGCAGAATGATTAGTCAGTCAGTCATAGTCGATGCGAAATAAAATCTTTTTCCTAGCTAACAAACTATAAAACTAACTATGTATACAGCCCATGGGAAATGAATGCATACTAACTAACCAACCATCCACCTTCATTTTGGTAGTTGGCCCACCAATCTGTATGTGTATGCAGTAGGATTTCCCACCTGCCGAATTCATTCTACCACTATAACCAACTAACAAACTACATGCCTGATGATCATCATTACTTAAATACTATTGCTGGGATATACAAACTAGAGACTTTGGCCAAGCGAAAATTCCTTAACACATCCATATATACTGGTTAGTACCGTCTACTTTTATTAATCCACACTGTACTGCATGTAACATGCACGACGTCGTATGGTCACCTTTTTTTAACTCAAGTATAGCCCAGTAGGCATCAAAGCTATGAGCAATGCATTTTACTATAGTTAGTTACAAGGATGATGAGGGTGTAAAATGGTTGAAAGAAATAATGCAACTAACTAACTAACTGGTCGTCAGAATAACCTCATCAGTTAGTTAGTAAAGTAAGTGCAGTAGTGAACGTATCCCAAGCATGACCACAAGCAAGCCATATAGATTTGGAGGATTTTGTTGTCTTGCATTACATACATACAGGACTCGTGTTATTCCCCAGTAGAGGTTGGCTAGCCATCGTTCAACAAACTGACTACTCGAACCACTGTGTGAGAGACGCATGCATGCATGCATGTATGTCCATTTGACTGTTGTACAGTGTTCCCTGTTTGCTAACATCACAAGAAATAAATATTGTCTTATTGCTCAAGCTGCAAGTCGTTTGAAAAGTTTTGGAATTTACGAGTAACATTGATGGCCATATTTTTGTGGACCACAGGAAAATTTGTAATTGATTCCGTCTGGATTCTTGTTCCATTTTCTGTGACAAGTCGAAATTGGAAGTTATTTAAAACTCGAAAGTGTGAGAAACTATCATTCTAGTATTTCCCCGTGACCAAGCAAATTACGTTGTGCGTGTCAATTGTCAGTGTGCTCATTTTTTGTGGTTCTTTTTTCATCTTTTGGGAATTACGCACGATATATAGTGATCGGTGTGCAAAATGTTGTCATTGGGAGCAGCGATAAAATCCTTCACAATTCTAGGTCTCAATTCTTTGGAATGGACGGGCTTAGCTGTGACAACTTTCATAATTTTCTACTTTGGGACTGAACTATTTCATGTGATTTATAATACATGGGTAGGTCAAATCCTAGGCATGAATACTGACCTCAAGAAGATGGGGAGATGGGCAGGTGATTTATATATTTTTTTCGTTTACTATCCCATCAGCTATGCAGACAAGCTTGTTGTGATTCTCAGGTGAGAATTAATACCGCTGTTGACATGCTGCAAGCTTGTTCTCATGTTAGTTAGTTAGTACACTTATACGAACGCGCAAACTGAACTAATGATTTTTGTTTTTCCCATGTAAGTTGTAAATGCGGTTTGGTCATAAAACAAACATTATTCATGCCCTTCCATGCATGAATTTTGTCAATCACTTGCAACTGGTAATACTCATTAATTCATGCATTATGCATGATAGAGATAAAATTAAAGTACACCTTTGAATTTTGTTTTGATGATAACCAACCAATATACGTATATGAATGAAAACGAACTCTCAGTCAGGGATGAGAAATGAGTACATGGTTTAATTCCAATCTTTCAAAAGTAGGGCTACAGATTGTAAGTTATGGAATCATCCAAGGAGACAATGTATTGATAATCTTTGTAGTTTTCAGTCTTTTCCCCTTATATAATAATGATATGTGCGTTGCGTACGCAAATTAAAGCCTGCGAGTTGAGTATGTGCAAACAACACTTCCTATTATTCTGTTGTTTCCTTCCTTCATATATTTATTATGTGACGCTTATGGTAAGAAATAGACAGCAGTTGACCAACTAACTATACTTGCCAATATACCAGTTAAGAAACTTTTGATTATTTGACTGTCGCATACTCATATATATGTATATATACATTACATATACTACAAACTTGGTAGGTGCAAATTGCAAAGTATACACAAGATTACATATGGCTGGTTGGTGAACTTGTTTGCTTCTGCGATGATTGCGAAACGCACACCAACCATGTAGTAAAACGTAAACGTGCTGCTCTACTCGCTAGTAATAGGACCAGTGGTTGGCAAAATTATAGTTTATTCAGTTTCAGATGAGATTTTTTCCTGCTCGCCACCCAACGTTACTTATGCTTACTACTACCACAGTCACTACCAAAAACTCCATGAAGCATAGAAGGCATAGATTCTACGGTAGCAGTTTTAGGCGGTTTCACTTTTAGCGCATATATTTTGGTAGTGACTGTGGTAGTAGTAAGCAAAAGTAACGTTGGGTGGCGAGCAGGAAAAAATCTCATCTGAAACTGAATAAACTATACTTATGGCGTAGAAGTACTACTCAAACGAAACTAAATTCCTTAATTAGCACTCAAGTGAATTCCTCCAGAAAAGTTGACCATGACGTCCAAAACAAACAAAACCTGTCTTATTTTGAACAAGCCCAAAAGCAAGCACGTAATACATAATAGTAGTAATCCATTCTTTTGTCCATGTAGTCTTTGTTGTTTCAAACGTGACATCAATCTGGTACATTAAATATTGACTCTTAAACTGGGTGTATGAAAAAATACAATACATCGAAAGCACTTGTACTTTTAGTTAAGAACTTTACTCATACCTATGTGACTGGGAAATTAATAGCCGTTCGTTGGAAATTCAGCATAGCACATTTGGGTTACATGATGTTAGTATTCACGAATCTGAGTAACTAAGCAAACTAACGAAAAAAACCAAGCACTAACCGGTGGGTATAAAAGTGAAACTATGAGGCATTTCGATTTTAGTTTATCTCCGGTCGCAATTGAGAAACATATATTCAGAAATAACAGTTAAAACTAACAAGCAATTTTAAGTATTCATTCAACATGGCGAAAACCGTGTTTGTTTTGTTTGCAGTGTCCATTGCAGTGGCAAGTTGTCAACTATACAATCGCCCTTCAAACCCCAATAGTCAACTTCATGTTCGGCCCGTGAGACCATATAACAACGACAAATATCCGCCAACAGTAATTTTACCTATTAATACTAACAAGCGTCAAATCAGTGGTGGCAATGGTGGTAAGTCTAGTCGTAAAGTAGTTTTCCCTGACCACCAAAATTATACACAAAATGACAAACATTACAACATACTGCCAATTACAGACTATTATTTTTACAATGTCGTCAATAATGCATACAATCGAAAGAATACTTCTTCATCATCAAATAGTCCAGTCAACGATGACAGTGGTGGTGAATTTTCAAAAAATATGAACCAGGTTGAACCAGGCTCTTCATTACGTTCTCCTAGAATTTTGTTTAATCCTGCGCAATCAATTAGTTTGAGTGACAATAGTTTGGACACAAGTCGGAGGATTACACAGACCCGTGATATTAAAAATCACCAATCTTTGTTTGGAAGGGAAGTTCCTAGTAAACGGTCAGGTGGATGGACGAATAGTAATCAGCAATGCTTCACCTGCTGTTTCGCTTATAGCCATAATATTGACCATTACCAATCTCATGAAATACATTATGAGCACCACCCTAATCATAATTACAATGGTTACGGCTGGGGTGGAGGTGGAAGGGACCCAATCGTTGTCAAGCAATGCTGTAACCAAGGGTTCAAAGGTTGTTGCCATGGTAACCACATAAACCATCAAGTCATCCATGGCTGGGGTTGGCCTATGCCAGATATCCCAAAACTGCATGTACCCAAATACAGTGGAAAAAGTTTCCATAGTGGTGCACCTCACTTTGGTGGGGGTTGGGGTAATACGGGATTAAAGCAAATGTTCACTTCCGTATACAGGGGTATAGTTTCAAAGTTATTCTCCACATTTTTGTATGCTAAAGGAGGTGAATATAATACATCCTTCATTGCTGATTCATGCACTATGCATAATATACTTAACCCGAGTTTTGTACATGATCGTTACTTCTGACTGACAGAATAACTAACTTGAATTCGTCATGCATCGTAAACTATACTATTCCATTGTTTAAAAGTGCACTTCACTTGTTTTCTTTGTACAAAATATAACATATTAGTTAGTTACTCTCACTCATTTCTCATATAATATTTACTTACTTACTTTTCCGTGCAAATATACATAGTGTACACTGACTGACGACATTTATAGTAATTTTTTCCCTTACATTTTGGTTAAAAATTGATCTCTACTCAAATATCTACAAAGGACTAATATGCTTAGTTATTTAGTACTTTATAATACTTAGCATTTTTTGTGTGTATTTGGTTGGGAAGTTTTTTGTTAATCTCACAATATTGGTTTGCAGGAGGATATGGAGGCGGTACAGGTGAAAAACCAGGATCATGCTATCGTCCCAACAATAGTGGTGGATATCATTTTGACCGTAGAGACGGAAGGAAGCGTCGGGATGTAAAAAGCAAACATGGATGGAGTGGCGGTCCAATTCACGGAGGAAATAATGGTGGCCCGGGCGGTCCTATCCATGGAGGAAATAATGGAGGTGGCTACTGCTACAGAGACTATGATTGCCCTGGTAATGTGTAAAAAATTGTAACCCTTTGTTACAAATCAATACAAACTACTAAATTCATTCATTTTGATTACAGGAAATAAGAAATGTTGTGCCGCCACATGCAGGACTCCTGCCTTTGTGGGATAAAAGTTCACCTGCTGGGTTGATGAGAATAATTTCATATCATACATAGTTGCTTTACGTGTTATTTCAATTCTTTGCCTTCCACATCTGCTCTATTTTGTACTGTATACCTTGTTTTCCTATGAAAAATAAATATCAGTTGTGTCGTGAATCGAACACGAACAGCATTTTATAATACAAGCTCATATCTTCAAGTCAGAAAATTCTATATTCAGTATAGGGTTTTTGAATAGTATTTAAATTATTTTATGGAGCCGTTCAACTAGTAAATATTGAGTTTTCTGTATACAGCATTTTTCAAGCATCATTAAGTTTGAAGAGCACTGCTGGGGAGAAAGCAACTTACTTACTGTGTTTTTCAATTGCGTCCCTAACTCTCTCCAACAAATTGCGTGATGTTCTGCTCCTGTTCATTACTATTATCACTATACATACATATCTGGAGCTTCCAAGTTGGAATGGTATGCAATTTAAACGAATCTAGAAACATGCACCCATTGCTTTTAAAAACTATGGACTCATCACGCAATGGCAATGCACCACTAAAGCAAACTATGATGCGTGTAGTTATAGTTTTATACTCAGCTACTGGTTTCAAGCTATATGCAAGATTGGGCGGCCACAAAAAGAATTCAGTAGTTAATGTTTAATGTGGATGTGATCGCCATTAACAGAATGATCCCTACCTGTGAATATATTAAGTAATGAGCAAAGTGAAGCTACTTTACGGTAATCCAATTTCTGTCATTCTGTCTGTCTGTCAGGTTCAGGTTGACTATATCTGGCATGTCTGTCCCCAAAATACCTCGTAAACTACAGAAAGAACTTTAAAAAATTTGGTGTTAAGATCAAACGTATGGATTAGTAGATCGTCTTAATTCAATTTTGTATTTAAAGTTTATGCAAGGTGCAAAGGTGCTGAAGCAAACACAGTAAATTAGCCCACATTACCCCGAGGGGAAAGGGAGTTATCACAAAATCGTGAATAACTCGTGCATCAGTAGGCGGATCAACTTAAAATTGATTCGAAATTATGTATTTATAAATGGTGAGATATGTCAAATAAGATACATAGGACAAAAGACAGGACTCCACACATGCAAGTTTTTTTTTAAATCCAAAATCTAAGTCGATTTGACTGAAATTTTGTACTTTAAGATTATAAGACATGCAAAACAAGATAGGATGAAAAAAATAACTAACACTTTTCCAATCTGCAACATGCTCACTACATCTTTGTGTACACTTGCTGTGGTTTGTTAAAACACTACCCTCGTGCAGTCAAACTGTCTATAGAGGTTGAAAGCATTTCGTGACATCTTGTAAGAACTACGCTTTACGTGTTTTGTAAGTTTTGTTACAAATGCCATGTAAAGTTCTAGCCAGAGGGCCCATCGAGTTGCAAAACGTCGGTGTTGCAAATCTAGGGCCAGAGCTATAATCCTCTGACTGAATTTTTAGAATGAGATTCGATATATGCACTGCACACTTTTCCCAAAAATCTTCAAACGTTGATTTTACAGCCAATTATGCGTGGAATTGAATAAAATTTAAAATCTGTGTTGAAGACCCTTTTTAATCTAAAAATAGCAGTTAAAAAATCATAAGGTCAAATCTTGCCCTAATTTGTACTTAAGAGTCGGCCTTATTTTTTTAGAATTTTGTACTGTAAATTTGAAAATAGGGATTTAAAAGCATTCTAAAAACGATGGTGCAATCCTCAAATTTTTAAATTAAACCCTTGACCATCTTTATTGGAGAAGCACAGCAAAGTTTATTCCAAGTCCGCAAATGTCAGGTGACTAGCAATAGCAATTTTTTTATTTCGCTTTTAATTTAAAAATCAGCATTGTAACCTATAATTCCTACAGAATCAACTCAAGGTCAATCACAAAAATTTAAGCTACAGTAAGCAATATTATT
>Ga0210040_10004633_pt1 | contig 17852 bp, 13 predicted proteins | sample CryGeyCG12114_NA_FD_185462 | JGI IMG/M metagenome (GOLD analysis project Ga0210040, IMG submission 185462) | Groundwater microbial communities from aquifer - Crystal Geyser CG19_WC_8/21/14_NA (SPAdes) (version 2) | ecosystem: Environmental > Aquatic > Deep subsurface > Groundwater | place: USA... | reverse complement strand
AGGCCGGCAGGTCGGCGTTGCCGACCGCCTCGGTCCGCGACGCCATCTCGGGCAGGTCCCGGATGTAGTCGCCGAGGGCGGACGGGATCATGTTGAGGATGAAGACGGTCGGGCCGACCACGAAGACCACCAGGGCCAAGATCACGGCGAGCACCATGTTGAGATTGGAGAGCCACTGGATCCCGCGCTCGATGCCGGACACCGCCGAGGCCACGAAGGCCGCGGTTAGGATGGCGATGATCAGCACGTAGACGATCCGGCTCGGGGAGTCGATCACCCCGTTGGCCTCCAGCCCACCACCGATCTGGATGGCCCCCAGGCCGAGCGAGGCCGCGGACCCGAAGAGCGTGGCGAAGATCGCGAGGATGTTGATGATCTTGCCGCCCGCCCCGTTCACGGCCCTACGGCCGAACAGGGGGGTGAAGATGTCCGACAGCAGCTGGCGGCGGCCCATCCGGTAGGTGCCGTAGGCCATCGCCAGGCCCACCACCGCGTACATCGCCCACGGGTGGAGGGTCCAGTGGAACAGCGAGGTGGCCAGCGCGGTCTGCACGGCCGCCGGGGTCTGGCCGTCGACGGTTCCGGGTGGCGGGGACACGTAGTGGTAGAGCGGTTCGGCGACGCCGTAGAACATCAGCCCGATGCCCATGCCGGCTGCGAACATCATCGAGATCCAGGACCAGGTCTTGAAAGCGGGCTTCTCCCCGTCCTGGCCCAGCGGGATGGAGCCGAACCTGCCGGCGGCGAGCCAGAGGACGAAGACCACGAAGAAGGACGCCGTCAGCACGAACGCCCAGCCGGCGGCATTCATCACCCAGTCCAGGGCCGAGGTGGAGACACTGGCCAGGCTCGCGGTGCCCAGGAAGCCCCAGACGACGAACGCCACCGCGAGCACGGCGGCAACCCCGAAGATGACCCAGTCGATGCCCTTGCCCTCGGCCTCTGTCTTGAAGTCGTCCGGGAGGTGGCTCCGGATCCGGTCGAGCAGGCTGCGGTCCCGGTCGGTCTCCTCCGCCGCTCGCACGGGCGGCGGGGCGGGGAGGTGCCGCTCGGGCTCGGGAATGGCGTGGCTGGTCGGGGTCTGCGTGTCGGTCATCGTGGTCTCCGCACGGGTGGCTGGAGGCAGGGTGGCCGGACATCTCCACCGTCTGCCCGGGGGACAGCATCGCCGAGGTCGCAGAGAGGTCCCGCGAGCTGGTACCTCCCGGTGTCCGACGCGACCCCGGCCGTCGCACGACTTGGGCTCGTGTGACGCGGACAGCGTCGAACCGGCCCGGCAGCGATGTCAAGCACTGGCAGTGACCGAGCCCCGATTGTCACACCGTCGTCACGAGTGCATGAGGCTGCTGCCAACTGGCGCTCGGTGCCGAGCGTGAAGAACGCAACCCAGTGGCCGTCGCCACCATCGAGGGGGTGGCCGAGCTCGTCTGGCTGCAGAACGGCCGCTGGCTCTCCTCAGCGGAAGGGAGTCGAACCGCTGACCTCGACCCACTCCAGGTCCGGACCCCAGTCCGCCGGCGTGCCGGTGGTGGTCGCGCAGTAGGTGCTGGGCAGGTCCAGGTCCGAGACGACCAGCCACTCCCCGCCGACGTCCCACACGTAGTTGGCCGCCACGCTCTCGGCGCTCGATTCCGTCTCCTCGACCAGGGCGATCGCCCGGTCGAACGGCATCTCCCAGACCGTGTGCTCCAGTCCGGCGAACGTCCGCATGCCTCGGGCTACGGCGCCGGGCAGCTCCCGGCCAGCAGCACTGCCGTCGTACCCGTCCCACTCCGCGAGTCCGATCCGGGCGGTCCCATGGACCGCGGCCAGCGTCCGCAGCAGCGGCACCTGGACGCGTGGTGTCGGGCCGTCGGCCGGTTCACCGGCGAAGGCCGCGTTGGGGCGGGGGTAGTGGAGGCGGTAGCCGGACGCCTCGTACCAGTCCGCTTCGGCCAGGTCGATGTGGACGGACCGCCGTCGGGCCACCTCGGACCACCTGAGCGGGATCGTCCGCTCCTGGTCCACGTCGTAGGCCGGATGCAGGAAGCGGTACCAGCGCGACCAGTCCGGGCCGGTGAGGTCGGAGACGGACCTGGTGGCAGAGCTCAGCCGCTGCGGGGGGATCAGTACGGGCAGACGCTACCTCTCAGGCCCAGGTCTAGCGGGGGCGTCGACAGGTCCTGACACATCTGTGGACAACTGGTCCAGATCGGCCCCGCGCCGCCCGTCCGGGCGGGCCTGGGCCAGCGGAACGGCGCCCCGTCGTCAGGACGACGGGGCGGGACCCGAGGTGGCGAGCTCGCGCAGCCAGTCGTCGAAGGTGAGGCTGCCTCGCGCCCCGTCAGCCGGTCGCAGCGCACCGGCGGCGTCGAACCTCCGCAGCGGCCCCACCACCGGGACCGGCAGCACCCGGACGCCGACGCCGGTGACCGCGACGTAGCGACGGACCATGTCCGCCAGCTCCTCCTGCTGCGGCCCGCCGAGGTCAACCGACCGGCCGCTCGGTCCGGCGTCCAGCAGACCCAGCAGGTGGTCGGCGACGTCGCGCAGGTGCACCGGCTGCAGGTGCAGCCGCGGCACCACGGCCAGCGGACCCAACCGCAACCACCGCAGGATCAGCGGTGCGAAGTCGTGGAACTGCGTGATCCGGGCGATGGTGTGACCGACGCCGGTCCGACCGGCGGCCGCCACGGTGGCCGCCTCGTGAGCCAGCTTGGCCCGGTAGTAGCCCATCGGGACGCCCTCGAGGCCCACGATGGAGACGGCCAGGTGGTGACCGACGCCGGCGCGCTGCTCGGCGGCGAACAGGTGCTCGGTCGCCGCGCGGAAGAAGGCAGTGGACACCGACTCGCGGGCGCTGTCGCGGTTGCTGACGTCAACAACAGCATCCACCCCCGCGGCCGCCTCGTCGAGGCCGGCGCCGGTGGTCAGGTCACCGACGGCCAGCTCCACCCCCGGCGGCGTCCTGCTGCCGGCCGAGCGGGAGAGGACGCGGACGAGGTGGCCGGCCTCCCGGGCGCGGACAGCCAGCACCCGGCCCGCCGTCCCGGTCCCGCCGGCGATGAGGATGCGCATACGGCCTTTCCTACCGCAGGGCCGCCGGGGCTGACCAGCCCTTGGGCATCGCCACCCGGTCGCGCTCGGGAGCAGCCTCAGCAGGCCGATCTGGGCCAGACTGAGACCGACGGCAGCCCGGCGGGCGCCCGCGCATCGGGGAGGACGCTGTGACCGACTGGAGCTGCCGGACTTGTGCCGTGGAGTACCCGGACACAGCCGAGCCGCCCGCCTCCTGCCCCGTCTGCAGCGACGACCGGCAGTACGTCCGGCCGGAGGGGCAGCGCTGGACCACCCTCGACGAGCTGCGGGACGCCGGTCACCGGGGTCGGCTGGAGGAGGTGGAGCCCGGACTCACCGGCGTCTGCGTCGAGCCCTCGGTGGGGATCGGCCAGCGCGCGCTGCTGGTCCGCACCCCGGCCGGGAACCTGCTGTGGGACCCGGTGGGCTACCTGGACGACGACCTGGCCGCCGAGGTGGAGGCCGTCGGCGGGGTGGCCGCGATCGCGTCCAGCCACCCCCACATGTTCGGCGCCCAGGTCGCGTGGTCGCGACGCTTCGGCGGGGTACCCGTCTGGGTCGCCGCCGCCGACCGAAGCTGGGTGCAGCGCGAGGACCCGGTGATCCGGTCCTGGGAGGACTCCGTCGAGGTGCTGCCGGGAGTGCGGCTGGTTCGCATCGGTGGCCACTTCCCGGGCAGCGCGGTCGCGCACCTGACCGGGGAGGACGGCCGCGGGGTGCTGCTCACCGGGGACACGGTGGCCTGCACCCCCGACGAGCAGTGGGTCAGCTTCCTGCGCAGCTACCCCAACAAGGTCCCGCTCTCCGCGGCCGTGGTGGACGTGGTGGCCGGCCGGGTCCTGGCCCTCGACTTCGACCGGCTCTACGACAACGTCGGCGGCCGCGTCGCGGCAGACGCCGCGGAGTGGGTCCGGCGTTCGGCGGCGCGCTACGTCGGCTGGGTGGGCGGCGAGTTCGACCACCTGACGGGGACGACCACCTCGTAGGACGTGAAGGGTGGTCAGCGGCGCCCGGCCGGCTCGGGGCGGGGCTGGTACGCGTGGCCCCGCTCGCGGTCCAGGTGCGTCTCGCCCTTGTTGGTGAAGCCGAAGACGTACACCGCGAGGGAGATGGCGATGCAGATGGTGACGTAGGTGAAGAACCAGCGCTCGTGGCCGATCGACTTGAACCAGGTTCCGACGTACGGGGCGCTGCCGCCGAAGATCGCGTTGGCCAGGCCGTAGGCCAGGCCGACGCCGAGGGCGCGGACCGAGCTCGGGAACAGCTCCGCCTTGACGATCGCGTTGATGCTCGTGTAGCCGCAGACGACCAGCAGGGCGCCGAGCATCAGCCCGAAGGCCGCGAACGGGCTGCTGGTGCGGGCCAGGGTGGACAGCACCGGCCAGGTGATCAGGACCCCGCCGACGCCGAAGAAGATCAGCAGCGGCCGCCGGCCGATCCGGTCGGAGACGTGTCCGTAGACGGGCTGCAGGAGCATGAAGATCACCAGGGCCGAGAAGTTGATCCAGGTGACGGTGGTCTTGGGGATGCCGCTGGTGTTGATCATGAACAGCTGCATGTAGGTCGTGTAGGTGTAGAAGGCGACCGTGCCGCCCAGGGTCAGCCCGAAGACCAGGAAGAACGGCTTCGGGTTGCTGAACAGCAGCCTGAGGGTCCCGGGCTGGGCGACGCTGCGGTCCCGGGCCGAAGCGGAGCCGGCCTGGCCCCGGGCTGCCGCCAGCTGGTCCGCGGTCAGCGACTCGTCCATCCCCCGGCGCAGCCACAGCACGGAGACCGCGGTGGCCGCGCCGATGGCGAAGGCGATCCGCCATCCCCAGCTGGTCAGCTGCTCCTCGGTGAGGACCTGCTGCAGGACGATCTGCACCGTCAGGGCCAGCACCTGACCGCCGACCAGGGTGACGTACTGGAAGCTGGAGTAGTAGCCGCGCCGGTGCGAGGTCGCGACCTCCGACATGTAGGTGGCGCTGGTGCCGTACTCCCCGCCGACGGAGAGGCCCTGGAGCAGCCGGGCGAGCAGCAGCAGCACCGCGGCCGCGGAGCCGATGGTGTCGTAGGTCGGCGTGACCAGGATGATCGCCGAGCCCAGCGCCATCAGCAGCACGCTCAGGGTGAGGGCGTAGCGCCGGCCCCGCCGGTCGGCGATCCGGCCGAACAGCCAGCCGCCGATCGGCCGCATCAAGAAGCCGACGGCGAAGATGCCGAGCACGTTCAGCGTGGTCGACACGGGGTCGGCCTCGTCGAAGAAGCTGGCGCCGAAGTAGACGGCGAAGGCGCTGAAGACATAGAAGTCGTACCACTCGACGAGGTTCCCCAGCGAGCCGCGCATGATGTTGCCGACCACCGACCGGGAGTGCTCGCCGGTGGTGCTGGTGCTGACGCCGGTACCGGACAACTCTGCCTCCGTAGGTGCTGCTCGCCGTCAAGACCGGCCGCGCTGGATGCGGCTGGTGCGCCCTCGCCCCGACCTTACGGTTGCCGCGCCGAGGGGTGCGCACCCGTCCCCAGCAGGCGGGGTGTCCGCCCGGCCGACCGGCGAGGAACCACGCTCCCCGATTGCCGGACGCGGGTAGCGTCGCCCGGGTGACGTCCTCCCGCTGGTCCGCCGCCGACATCCCCGACCAGTCCGGCCGACGTGCCGTGGTGACGGGCGGCAACAGCGGCTTGGGCTGGGAGACCGCGCTGGAGCTGGCCCGGCACGGGGCCGAGGTGGTGCTGGCCTGCCGCAACGCCGAGCGTGGGGAGGACGCGCTGGCCCGTCTTCGGTCAGCCGTCCCGGACGCGCGGGCCGAGCTGCGGCTGCTCGACCTGGCCGACCTCGCCTCGGTGCGGGCCTTCGCGGAGGGCTGGACCGGGCCGTTGGACCTGCTGGTCGCCAACGCCGGGGTGATGGCGGTGCCGTTCGGGACCACCCCCGACGGCTTCGAGCGTCAGCTCGGCACCAACCACCTCGGCCACTTCGCTCTCACCGGCCAGCTGGTGCCGGCCCTGCTGGAGTCCTCGGCCGGACGGGTCGTGGTCGTCTCCAGCCTGGCGCATCGAATGGGCAGCATCGCCTTCTCCGACCTCCAGTCGACCTACCGCTACAGCCGCTGGGCCGCGTACGGCCAGAGCAAGCTGGCCAACCTGCTCTTCATGCGCGAGCTGACTCGACGCTTCTCGCGCAGCGGCGCGACCACGAGCGCCGCCGCCGTCCACCCGGGTGGGGCGGACACCGCCCTGTTCGAGGGCATCACCGGCTCCCGCGGCCCGGCGGCTGCACTCGGCCGGCGGGTGAGCGCAACGCTGGGCCAGTCCGCCGCGGACGGTGCCCTGCCCAGCCTCTACGCCGCGACCATGCCGGACGTCGTGCCCGGTGACTACTTCGGTCCGAGTGGTCTCGGCGAGACCCGGGGCGGGCCCACCCGGGTGGCGATGAGCGCCGCCGCCCGGGACGCCCGCGTCGGGCAGCGGCTTTGGGACGTCAGCGAGGAGCTGACCGGAGTGCGGTTCCCGCTCGCGAGCTGAGCCCCCGCCACCCGGGACCCCAGCAGCTGCCGGAAACAGGCGAGGTTCGTGGAGCGCGGATCAGATGGTGGCCTTGCCGTCGATGATCATCTGCCGCCAGCCCGGTCCGCGGTCGAGCAGGAGCGAGAGGGCGATCATCCCGCTGGCCAGCAGGAAGTGCAGCACGTTGTCCGAGTCGTTGAACGGGACGAAGTTCGCCATCGACTGGTACTCGATCACGATGCCGTAGAAGAAGAGCGCGGCGTACACATACCCGCCGTAGAGCAGGAAGTTCCGCGCCCGCAGCGGGGTCCGAGCGAGCACGAGCCCGGCCACGCCGAACAGCAGGTGGACGATGTTGTGCAGCACCGAGACCTGGAACAACCCGAGCAGCTGCGCCTCGGACATGTGACCGGCGAAGGACAGCTGCGAGTAGTGGGTGGTGATGCCGGGGATGAAGCCCGCCACCCCGACCAGCAGGAAGACGATCGCGACCAGGATCGCGCCCTTCTCGACCTGGGACCGCTTGGTGCGGGTGGGGGTGCTCTCGGTGGTCGCCATGGCCGTCCTTGTCGTCGTCGTGCTCACGGGGGTGTTGTCGCGCTGCGGTAGCCGCTGGGCCAACCTACTGCGCCGGGCGAGCACACTGGCGGTATGAGGTTTCTCGAGATCGACGGTCTGGGCCAGGTCAGCCGAGTCGGGCTGGGCACCTGGCAGTTCGGGTCCCGCGAGTGGGGCTACGGCGACAGCTACGCCGAAGGTGCGGCGCGCGACATCGTCCGCCGGGCCCTGGAGCTCGGGGTCACGCTCTTCGACACCGCCGAGGTCTACGGCCTGGGGCGCAGCGAGCGCATCCTGAGCGAGGCCCTCGGCGAGCGGCGGAGCAGCGTGGTGGTGGCCAGCAAGATCTTCCCGGTGGCGCCGTTCCCGGCCGTGGTCCAGCGGCGTGCGGCGGGCAGCGCACGCCGGCTGCGGCTGGAGCGGATCCCGCTCTACCAGGTGCACCAGGCCAACCCCGTCGTCCGGGACAGCGTCACCATGCCGGGCATGCAGACGCTGCTCGACTCGGGCCGGATCGGCGCCGTCGGCGTCTCCAACTACTCTCTGCGGCGCTGGCAGCAAGCCGACGCAGCGCTCGGCCGCCCGGTGGTCAGCAACCAGGTGCAGTTCTCCCTCGCCCATCCCGGGCCGCTGGACGACCTGGTCCCGTTCGCCGAGCGCGAGGGCCGGATGGTGATGGCCTACAGCCCGCTCGCCCAGGGTCTGCTGGGCGGCCGGTACGGGCCGGACTCACGGCCCGGCGGTGTCCGCGCGGCGAACCCGCTGTTCGGCACCGAGAACCTGCGCCGGGTCGGACCGCTGCTGGACACGCTCCGCGACATCGCCGACCGGCACGCCGCGCGGCCCGCCCAGGTCGCGCTGGCCTGGCTGCTCGCCCAGCCCCAGGTGGTGGTGATCCCGGGTGCCTCCAGCGTCGAGCAGCTCGAGTTCAACGTCGCGGCCGGGGAGCTCGACCTGACCGTGGACGAGGTCGCAGCGCTGACCGCGGCGGCCCGAGCCTTCCGACCCGTCTCGGCCCTGCGGACCCTGACCGATGCCGCTCGGGAGCGCCTGGCCCGGCGCTGATCGACGCAGGCAGGGTCAGGCAGGTCACCTCTCGAGGCGCTCCAGCGCCTCGGCGTAGCGGGGCAGCTCCTCGTCCAGCACCGCGTCGATCAGGGCGGCCCGGCTGTGGTTCTCGGTGTACTGCCGGGCCACCTCCTGCATCGAGCGGCCCTCTCGCGCGGCCCGCCGGCGTAGAGCCTGGACTCCTCGTCGGTCAGCCGTAGCCTCATCCTCACGCCCTGACGGTATCGCCGCGTCGCCGCCGAGCTGCCCCTTTGTCGGCAAGGACCGGACGAGCAGCGGGTGGTCATGGCGCTTGCGTCCGGGACGCTCGACGGGGTCGGCCCGGACGCTGCACGGCTCGCCTCCGGCTGACCGAGCCGCGCGGGTAGGTCCACGGGCTGAGCCGTCACCTCAGGCTCCGGCTGGCGGAATGCGACGTCACGACTAGCGCAGCGGGCCCCGCCGTGCCACCCGCCAAGCCCAGACCACCAGCGGGACCTGCAGCGGCAACCGCAGCAGGGTGACGGCGCGACCCTTCGGCGAGCGTGCCCGGCAGGCCATGTCGAGGTTGCCCGGGAACACGGCCACGAACAGGGCGGCCGTCGCGTAGCCGCCGAGGGAGCGGGTCCGCGGCACGGCGAGCAGGACGGCGCAGCCCAGCTCGGCCACCCCGGAGACCAGCTCCCAGCCCAGCACGCTACCGGGCAGCCAGGTCGGCACCGCCTCGTCGAACCGGTGCGGGTCGAACAGGTGGATCGTTCCGGTAGCGGTCAGCAGACCGGCCAGGCCCAGAGCAGTGCGGTCGGTTGAGGTGGTCACCCCCTCAGCCTCGCACTCCCGGCGACGGTGGGCCGGGCTGGCTCAAGCGCCAACAGTTCTCGCGATACGAGTTGTTCCTCCACCCCTGCACGGCTCGATCTTGCCCTCGTCTTCGTATCTCTACCTCCCCGGCAGCCCCTCGTGCCAAGCTGATCCGACGCCAAGCCAGGAGGTGAGATGGAACGCGGGTTGTACGAGCAATTGGTCACCGACGGTCTCAACCGTCAGTTGGCGGCGGTGAGTGATGCTGAGATCGCAACCCGGCTCGTGGACGTCGGGGACCAGCCGCACGTGCTGGCTCGACAGGTCGAAGCCGCGGTGCAGCGGGTGCTGGCGGTGACGCGTGATCCCGAGCGGCGACTTGAAATTGTCAATGCTCTGCTCGAGACCCTGGCCGAGGCCGGCGGGTCTGTGCTGGATCCAGCTCGTCAGCTCGTCTCGGTACGTACGCCGCCGGGCCCCGGCGTCACAACCTTCGAGGATGTGCGGCCAGCCACGCCCCTGGCCGAAGCGGCCCTGCTGACCAACACGCGAGGCGAGCCCAATCTCGGTTCTGAGCTCAAGGCCGAGCTCGACACAGCGGATCAGGTCGACCTGCTTTGCGCCTTCGTCAAGTGGTACGGCTTACGGCTGCTGGAACCGGAGCTGCAGCGCTTCCGCTCGCGCGGCGCACCCCTGCGGGTCATTACGACGACCTACATGGGCGCCACTGACCCCCTTGCCCTGGACCGGCTCGTCGGGGACTTCGGAGCCGAGGTCAAGATTCAGTACGACGCCCAGCGCACCCGGCTGCACGCAAAGGCCTGGATGTTCAGGCGGAACACCACCTACGACACCGCTTACGTCGGATCGTCCAACCTGTCCCGTGCCGCACTGCTCGATGGCGTCGAGTGGAACGTTCGACTCTCACGGGTAGGGACACCGGCCCTACTGGAGAAGTTCCGCGCCACCTTCGACACCTACTGGAACGACCCGAGCTTCGAGAGCTACGACCCTGACCGCGACCGGGACCGGCTGGACGACGCCCTGGCCGAGGCTTCCGGCCGAGCCACGCACGACCGAGTCACCCTCTCCCTCTCGGGGCTGGAGGTGCGCGCCTTTCCCTACCAGCAGGCGATGCTCGACGCCCTCGAGGTCGAACGACGCGTGCACAACCGGCACCGCAACCTCGTCGTTGCGGCCACCGGAACCGGAAAGACCGTCATTGCCGCTCTGGACTACCGTGCGCTCACCGAGGCCGCCGGGGCACGCCCCTCACTCCTGTTCGTCGCCCACCGCAAGGAGATCCTCGAACAGTCGCTGCGGACCTACCGGGAGGTGCTGGCCGACGCCAGCTTCGGGGAGCTGTACGTCGGCGGCACCCGTCCGGAGCGGTGGCAGCACGTCTTCGCCAGTGTCCAGTCCCTGACGGCGTTCGGTATGGCCAGCATCGCGCCGGACGCGTTTGACGTGGTGGTCATCGACGAGTTCCACCACGCCGAGGCGGCTACCTATCGACGGCTTCTCGACCACCTCCGGCCGCAGGAGCTGCTCGGGCTGACCGCCACTCCGGAGCGGACGGACGGCCTCGACGTCCGGGTCTTCTTCGAAGGCCGTACCGCGGCGGAACTCCGGCTCTGGGATGCGCTCGGCGCTGATTTGCTATGTCCGTTCCACTACTTCGCCGTCGCGGACGGCACTGATCTGCGAGGCGTCAGCTGGAGCCGCGGGCGCTACGACGACGCCGAGCTCGCCGGTGTGTACACCGGCAACCGAGCGCGCGCCGCGATCGTGTTGTCCCAGCTCAAGGACAAGGTGCTGGACCTGGGCGAGATGCGGGCGCTCGGGTTCTGCGCCAGCGTCGCGCACGCCGAGTTCATGGCCCACGTGTTCCGAAACGCCGGCGTTCCTGCTGTGGCCGTCAGTGGCTCCACCCCGGCCGCGGACCGGGCTCAGGCTCTCTCAGACCTACGCGACCGTCGGGTCAACGCGCTCTTCGCGGCCGACCTCTTCAACGAGGGACTCGACCTGCCCGACGTCGATACGGTGCTGTTTCTCCGGCCGACCGAGAGCGCGACCCTGTTCTTGCAGCAGCTCGGTCGGGGCTTGCGGCGAACGCGGGACAAAGCGGTGCTGACAGTTCTGGACTTCGTCGGGCACCACCGCCAAGAGTTCCGCTTCGACCAGCGGCTCCGCGCCCTCACCGGGTTGACGCGACGAGGCCTGGAACGCGACCTCGGGCGCGGCTTCCCCTTCCTCCCGTCCGGCTGCCAAATCATCATGGACCGGCAGTCTCAGCAGATCGTGCTGGAGAACATCCGCAGCCAGGTCGGGAACCGCTGGCCGCAGGTCGTGGCCGAACTGCGTTCCTACGGCGACCACGACCTGCCGACCTTCTTGCACGAGTCCGGCCTGGATATGTCGGACGTCCTGCGAAACGGGCACTCGTGGACCGAGCTCCGCCGTTCTGCTGGCTTGCCGACCCGATCGGGCTCCGCACTGGAAGCGGGCCTGCTTCGCCGGGTCCGAGCTCTCGCCCACGTCGACGACCAGCCGCGGTCCGAGTCCTACGAGCACCTGCTGGTCGACGACGCCCCGGCGTACGAGGACCTCAGTCTGGTGGAGCAGCGATTGGCTCGCATGCTCTACTTCTCGCTCTGGCCGGGCGGAGGTCCGCACACCTCCATCGCTGAGGGGCTGGCCGCGCTCCACCGCGAGGAGGCGGTTCGCGACGAGGTCCGGTCTGTCGTCGACCTGGCCTGCAACCGCGCCCAGCACATCACCACCCGGCTCGACGGTCGCCTCGGCCACCTCCCCCTGCAGGTGCACAGCCGCTACCAGCGAGAGGAGGTCCTCGCTGCGCTCGACTATGCCAGCCTCGAGCGAAAGCCCAACTCGTTCCGGGAGGGCGTGCTCTACGTGCCCAACCTTGACGTCGACGCGTTCTTCGTCACTCTGCAGAAGTCTGAGGCGGACTACTCCCCGACCACGCTTTACCGCGACTACCCGATCAGCCCGACGCTCTTTCACTGGGAATCGCAATCGACAACCTCAGTTGCCTCGGTGACCGGCCAGCGCTACCTGAAGGGCTCGAGCACCAAACTGCTGTTCGTCCGGCAGCACAAGGCCGACGAGTTCGGCACCAGCCCGTACCTCTTCGCCGGACCGGTCACCTACGTCCGGCATGTCTCGGAGCGACCCATCGCCATCACCTGGCGGTTACACCGTCCGCTGCCCACTGACTTCTTCTCGGCGGCGACCGTCGCGGCTAGCTGAGGCCCCAGCAGCGTCCGCTCCGCTGCGTCGACGCCGCGTGACGGGAGGAAGACCACCCCGACGACGATCTCCGACGGGCTTCGGACCCACCGAGTAGATTGACCAGGCACGGGGTTCTGCTGGCGATCGTCGAAGGACCACCGTGACCCTCTCCGCTCTCGACTCCACCACCGCCCTCGGGCTGCAGCCGCGGTCCGCGATCGAGGAGGTCCTGCGCACCGACGGCGTGCGCAGCGTCTACCAACCGATCGTCGACCTGGCCACCGGGCGGATCGCGGCCTACGAGGCGCTCGCCCGTGGCCCCGTCGGTCCCCTGCAACGTCCGGACTACCTCTTCGACGCCGCCCGGGCCGCCGGGCTGCTCGCTGAGCTGGACGAGGCCTGCCGGCGAGCCGCCTTCCGGGGCGCTCTGGTGCACGGGCTGCTCGCGCCGCTGACTCTGTTCGTCAACGTCGAGCCCGAGGTCCTGGACGGAGCTCCGCTGACCGACCTGATCGACCTCGCCGACAGCACGCCCGGTGAGCTGAAGATCGTCCTGGAGATCACCGAGCGGGCCCTCACCTCGCGTCCGGCCGAGCTGCTCCGGACGATCCGGCGGGTGCGCGAGCTGGGCTGGGGCATCGCCCTGGACGACGTGGGGGCGGACTCCGCCTCGCTGGCGTTCATGCCGCTGTTGCGACCCGACGTGGTGAAGCTCGACCTGCGTCTGGTGCAGGAGCGGCCCTCGCGTGCGGTCGCGGAGATCATGGGCGCGGTCAACGCCTACGCGGAGGAGTCGGGTGCGCTGCTGCTGGCCGAGGGCATCGAGACCGAGCAGCACCTGATGACCGCCCGCTCGCTGGGTGCCACCCTGGGCCAGGGATGGATGTTCGGTCGCCCGATGGACGCACCGCCGCCGCTCGAGCCCAGCGCCATCCACCGGCTTCGGCTGCCGGAGCCGCCGCCGGCGTCGACGGGCGGGCTCGACGACTCCCCGTTCGCCTGCCTGCCCATCGGAACAGTGCTGGTCCGCTCGCCCAAGCGGCTGCTCATCGAGCTGAGCAAGCACCTGGAGCGCGAAGCCCTCCGCCTCGGAGAGACCTGCGTCGTCGCCGCGACCTTCCAGCACGAGCGGCACTTCACCCCCGCGACCAGCGTGCGCTACGGCCGACTGGTCGAGCGCACCGGATTCGTCTGCGCTCTCGGCGAGGACATGACGGACGAGCCGATCCCCGGGCTCCGAGGATCGTCGCTGGCCGCCGGGGACCCGCTGCTCGGCGAGTGGGACGTGATCGTCCTGAGCCCGCACTACAGCGCTGCTCTGATCGCCCGCGACCTGGGCGACACCGGACCGGACATGGAGCGGATGTTCGAGTACGCACTCACCTACCAACGCGACACGGCAGTCCGGTCGGCCCGCAGCCTGATGGTGCGGCTGGGCGCCGGCAACCCGCAGGCTGCCGCCGCAGGGGCACCTGCGGACACCGTCCGGACCGTTCCTCGCTCCGTCGGCGACACCTTGGTCCGCCGGGCGCTGGCCGCCACCACCAGCGGCGTGACGATCAGCGACATGACCAAGCCGGACCAGCCCCTGGTCTTCGTCAACGCCGCCTTCGAGGAGCTGGCCGGCTTCCCGGCCGATCAGCTCGTCGGCCTCAACTGCCGGTTCCTCCAGCTCGGCCAGAGCAACCCGACGGCGGTCAGGCGGATGCGGGACGCCATCGACGCGGGCCAGGAGAGCCGGGAGACCCTGCTCAACTTCCGCGGCCCCGAGCGCGTCCCCTGGTGGAACGAGATCTACCTTTCTCCGGTCGCCGACCCGAACGGGGAGGTGGTGGCCTACATCGGCGTCCAGAACGACGTCACCGCCCGCGTCGAGGCCGAGCAGGCGCTGCAGCACGAGACCGAGCGGGCGCGCAGCTACCTGAACCAGCTGGAGCGGCTGGCCGCCACCGACCCGCTCACCGGACTGCTCAACCGTCGCGGCTTCGAGATGCAGGCCGAGCAGGCCCTGGCGTCAGCCGTCGAGGCGGGGCGATCGGTCGCCCTGCTGTTCCTCGACCTGGACGGGTTCAAGGTCGTCAACGACCGGTTGGGGCACGCCGCGGGCGACGAGCTGCTGCAGCTCACCGCGCGGCGGCTGACCGCCGAGGTCGCCGAGCCCGACCTGCTCTGCCGCTTGGGAGGTGACGAGTTCCTGGTCGCCCTCACCGACCTGGACCCGCGTACCGCGGCGTCGACCGCTCGCGAGGTCGCCACGGCGCTGCACCGCGCGCTGGCTGCGCCGGCGATCGTGGCGGGGCAGCCGGTGGCCGTCCGGACGAGCATCGGCATCAGCGTCTGCCCCGGCGAGGCGACCGACCTCGGGCCGCTCCTGCACCTGGCCGACCTGCGGATGTATGAGCTCAAGCACCCCGACCGCGGCTGACCGCGGCGACGCTGGGTCGAGGGGCCCGGGGAGCGAGCCCAGCGACCAGTCAGTTCGCCGACGGGTTTAGGGAGCAGTGACGGTCAGCGGGTAGTGGCAGGCCACGTCGTGGGTCCCACCTCGCGCTACCAGGGGCGGCTCCTGCTGCGCGCACAGATCGGTGGCCAACGGGCAGCGCGTCCGGAACCGACACCCGCTGGGCGGGTCGACGGCCGAGGCGATCTCTCCGGAGAGCCCGGCCCGCTGCTGACGTCGGGAGCCCGGGTCGGGGACGGGTACCGACGCGATCAGACCGGCCGTGTAGGGGTGCCGGGGGGCGGCGTAGACCTGGGCGCTCGGGCCGATCTCCACCAGCTTGCCCAGGTACATCACCCCGATCCGGTCGGCCAGGTAGCGCAGCAGCGACAGGTCGTGGGAGATCACCACGTAGGTGAGGGAGTAGGTCCGCTGCAACGACCGCATCAGGTTCAGGATCTGGGCCTGGATCGAGACGTCCAGGGCCGAGACCGGCTCGTCGGCGACCACCACCTTCGGTCGAAGCACCAGGGCCCGCGCCATCGCGATCCGCTGTCGCTGCCCGCCGGAGAACTCGTGGGCGCGCCGTACGGCCGCCGTCCGGGGCAGGCCGACCGCGTCGATGAGCTCCATCACCTTCGCCCGCCGCTCGCTGCGGCTGCCGAGGTGCTGGGCCGCCAGCGGCTCCGCGATCAGGTCGGCCACGGTCATCCGGGGATCGAGCGCGGCGGAGGAGTCCTGGAACATCAGCTGGAGGTTGCCGCTGCGCCGGTGCTCCTCGGCCCGGGTCAGCCGGCTGATGTCCCGGCCACCGAAGGTCACGGCGCCGCTCGTCGGCGTCTCCAGACCGACCATCATCCGGCCGACAGTGGTCTTGCCCGAGCCCGACTCCCCCACGATCCCGAGCGTCTCGCCCTCCTGCACGTCCAGGCTCACGCCGGACACGGCGTGCAGCGTGCGCCGGGGCTGAAACGCCGCCGGGTTCTTGATCCGGTACTGCTTCTCAACGGCCTCCAGGCTGACCAGCGTGCGTCCGGTGGCCTTCGGCGCCCGGAGCTCCTCCGGGCTGATCGCGGGGGCGAGCCGCTCGCTCTCGTCGAGGTCGCTACCGGCCGGCCGTGGGTGGAAGCAGAGGTGGGTGTGGCCCGGCCGCACCTCGACGCGCGCTGGGTCGACGCTGCGGCAGTCGTCTCGGGCGAATCGGCAGCGTGGGGCGAAGCGGCACATCGGCGGCAGGTCCACCAGGGTCGGCGGCACCCCGGGGATGGAAGCCAGCGGCCGCCGCGAGTCGAGCTCCATGGTGGGCATCGACTCGAACAGGGCCTGGGTGTAGCGGTGCCGCGGGTTGGCGAACAGCTCGCCGGTCGGCGCCTCCTCGACGATCCGCCCCCCGTACATCACCGCGACCCGGTCGGCGTGACCGGCGATCACACCGAGGTCGTGGGTGACCAGGATGATGCCCATCCCCAGCCGGACCTTCAGATCGTCGAGCAGCTCGAGGATCTGGGCCTGGATGGAGACGTCCAAGGCGGTCGTCGGCTCGTCGGCGATCAGCAGCCGCGGCTCGCAGAGCAGGGCGATCGCGATCATGGCGCGCTGCCGCATGCCGCCCGACAGCTGGTGAGGAAAGTCGCGCAGGCGCTCCTGCGGCCGCGGCATCCGTACCAGGGACAGCACCTCGACGGCGCGACGGTCGGCGTCCGCGGTCGAGCTGCCCGGCCGGTGGATGCGGTAGGCCTCGCGGAGCTGGGCGCCGATCGTGCGGGTCGGGTTCAGCGAGGTCATCGGGTCCTGGAACACGACCGCGATGTCGTTGCCGCGCAGCCGTCGCAGGGCGGAGCCACCCAGGGTGGTCAGCTCCTGACCGGCGAAGCGGATCGAGCCGGCGACGATCGAACCGCCCACCGGCAGCAGCTGCAGCACCGACATGCCGGTCATCGTCTTGCCCGACCCGGACTCGCCCACGATGCCTACGGTCTCGCCGGCGCGGACCGAGAAGGTGACGCCGTCGACGGGCCGGACCACACCGTTCGGGGTGCTGATCTCGACCCGCAGGTCCCGGATGGCGAGGACGGTCCCGTCCGGGTCGGTGCCGGCTCGGCCGGGGGCGGGGAGGGTGGTGCTCATGAGCGCTCCTCGGTGGCCGCGCGGCCAGGCATGGTGGCGGGTTCGGTGACAGTGACGCCGTCGGGGTCGGGGTCGACGACCGAGGTCGCCGTCAGGGAGGCGGGCTCGCCGGGAGCCACCGCGGCCGCGGCGGGGAGGCTGCTGCGCAGGCCGCCGAGCAGCCGGAAACGTGTCCGCGACCGCGCCCGACCCGGGTCGATCAGCGTCATCAGCCAGTCCCCGGCGTAGTTGGAGACCAGGATCGTCACGGTGACGGCAAGGCCGGGAAAGGTCGAGAGCCACCACGCCGTCGACAGGCTGGTCGCCCCCGCGGCGAGGTCGCTGCCCCAGTCGGGGTCGGGCAGCTGCACGCCCAGACCGAGGAAGCTCAGCGTGGTGGCGGTGAGCACCGCCCAGCCCACGGCGCTGCTGACCATGACCACGATCTCGGTCAGCAGGTTGGGCAGCAGGTGGCGGACGGCGGTCCGGACACCGCTCGAGCCGAAGATCTTCGCCGCCTGCACGTACTCGATCGAGCGGAGCGAGCGCACCGAGGACTCCACGACGCGGGCGAAGCCAGGAGTGTAGGCGACCCCGAGCGCCAAGATGATGCTCTGCACCCCGGCCCCGATCGTGGCGATCAGGATGAGGGCGATCAGCAGCACCGGCAGTGCGAGCATCACGTCGACCACCCGCATCACCACCACGCTGATCGCGCGCGGTGCGGTGCCGCCGACCAGACCGACGACCACTCCGGCGACGGTGGCCAGCAGCACCCCGCCGAGGCTGGCCGCGAGCACCGGCTGCGCGCCGTGCACCACCCGGCTGAAGATGTCGCGGCCAAGCTGGTCGGTGCCGAACAGGTGCGCGACACCCGGGGGCACGAGAAAGTCGTCGCCGTTGTCCAGCGGGCTGAGGGAGGTGAAGGCGCCCGGCTGGACCAGCAGCACGAGGAAGACGAGCAGCACGACCACCATCACGACGGAGGTCAGCCGCTGCCGGGATCGACCCCGTGCCTGCCGACGGGCTCCCCGGCTGGCCCGGGCGATGGCGACCGTGCTCACAACTGCTCTCCTGACGGGTGGGCTGCGCGCGTCATGCG
>Ga0210040_10004632_pt1 | contig 17854 bp, 13 predicted proteins | sample CryGeyCG12114_NA_FD_185462 | JGI IMG/M metagenome (GOLD analysis project Ga0210040, IMG submission 185462) | Groundwater microbial communities from aquifer - Crystal Geyser CG19_WC_8/21/14_NA (SPAdes) (version 2) | ecosystem: Environmental > Aquatic > Deep subsurface > Groundwater | place: USA... | reverse complement strand
AGCTGCGAATAATTTCTACCTCAAAGACAGATGCATAGATGCAGGTCACGTAAACAAAAATATAAACACAAGAGAATAGCAGAGTACTAACCGAAGAAATTATCCAGCTCCAAATTCTTCGCGCGTCATAACCCATTGAGCTCAAAGTGCTCTTCATGTTAATGTGAATGTCTTGAACCTGCTTATGACAGCTTATGGCGTAGAAGCTTTACACTTACGGCAAACCTCAAGTTTTAGTAATAATCTGCTGAATCTATTCTGTATTATATCCGTGTTTCGTAATACCGTACCGTTTCCATTCCTGTATATCCCTTTAAGTGTCAGCCTCAGCGCCAGCAGGCACTTCGGGCACTTACACTTCTGTGACAGAACCATATGCAAGGCACTTGCATTTTTGTATGATATGAATATAATTGATTTTGTTTGGTCATAAAATTTTATAATCTATGTCCCATTTATTTCAATACTTGGTTTTGACCGCATAGCATAAGTGGAAGTAGAAATCTCCCTAATGTTCGGCCTACCCACACTAACCAATGAATTATGAATCAACACCCGATTATGTAAACAGATCTTGGAAATTCCAAGCTCCTGGAATTTCTGATCCCATTAAGTCTGAGTCCTTGAAACTCCTATTGAAAACTAGATTAAAGAATCATGTATTCATATAAAAATCCAATGTAAATAATAGCTATTGAATAATTCGTAATTTCAAACTATTATGTTTTCTATTTTCTTTAGCTATATTTTTCAATTTGGTAAATTAAATTAAACTGGAGCATGAAACTCGATATATTTATTTCGAAAAGTACTGGACGCGAATAAATGATATAGATAAATCGTAAAATTGGGTATTTTCTATCTGGGAAATTGAAAAATTCATTCTTTCATGCATTTTGAAATGTACTTGCTATTGCTATGCTACTTTTTGCGCTAGCATCCAGCAAATTCATCGCCTGACACAGTAGCTATGATACATGTACAATCACAAAACTGTCGTGAAATCAATATTTTGGGCTCCATATGCATAATGAGTTCGTTTACCCACTGAATAACTAACAGTTGTTTGAAGGAGTGTGAAGTAAAAAAGAAGTGAGAATCCACTGATCGTTTAAAAATGTTAAAAATCTCAGTTAACTAAACAGCTTATTAGTATTTCGAATGAACCATGGGAGATAGAGAACAATCTGGTGGTCCTACACCTCCTCGATTTAGTGTAGAACGAGACAAAAGTAGAAGCACTAGTGATGAAAGAAGTGTGGTGCATACAAAAATCGACACCAAAGTTAACGTTGTAGTAGATAATGAATCTTCCACATTGTTTCAAGCAATTGGGAAACATGATCTACCAGGATTTCAAATCCGACCAAACTTTGGGGAAAAGTTTAGTACGGTCGCTGTTGATAACATCATCGAATCGGTCCTCATAGACTTTTTTAATGGAAAAACATATAATGAAACTTTAGCTGAGGGATGGGTAGTACAAATTGGAAAAGAATTGACTTCCAGAGTCCAACAATTGAACTTCCCAAGGTACAAGTTCGTCACTCATGTAGTCATTGGGGAAAACACTGGTGGTGGCGTCCATGTCGGCATGAAATGTCAATGGGACGCTGATAGTGATTCTTATGCAACTCACAGCTTTTTATCGGTAAGGATATGCAAAGGAAATTAATATGCAATGACTCAATCTTGTGGATGGGGTAAAGGAAGATTTTTTTTTGCAAACACAGGAAACACTTTACTGTGCGGCCACAGTTTATGGAGTATTTTATTACTAACTATATTGGGACTTGCTGTCCGTTTCGAAATAGAGAGTTCCCCATGTTAATTTGGGTATCTTTGTGAATTGGCGTTATTGGTAGTTTCTCATGCATTGGAGCTTGAAAAATTCAAGCCAGGGAAATGGATTTTTTAATTCAGTTTGGACAAAAATACAAATGAACTCAATGGAGGGATTTGGATTTGAGCTATTTAGGTAACCAACTAAATCTTCCCTTGTAACATCGAAAAAAAGTTTGCTCTCTATTTCATTTAATGAAACGGACAGATAGGTGCCTACCCAGAAGCTTTGAATAAAAATTTGACACATGCAGTGTACATTGATATAGCACAACAAACTATAACAGTTTATTTAGGTTATAAATGTTTCATGTGCTTTGGAATATTGAGGTATTTCCTTTTTATGTCTAAACAAGTTTACATTCAAATAAAATGCAAAGTTTCTGAACTGTGGTTATTACCTTATACAGCATGCATGATACAATTTAAGATACGGGAGCAATATCACTTATACACCTCAATAAATTGGATCTTAATTTCAAGTTCACAGTCAATAACCTGTCGTAGGAAGTGTTTGAAATATTTGTATTAATAAAGCTACTTTTGATCAAGAATGAAAATATGCGTAATGATAATCAATCACCAAAGCGAAACATCATCAGATGAAAAAGTTTAGACTCTCCCACGAAAGTCCGCAACTCCAATAATATTTGGCGAAGGTATCCTAAATGCACTAACTTTTCTATTTAAGTTCTATTCACTTGTAGACAATATTCATTCTTTTTTAATAACTTGAGAACCTAATGGGTTTTCAGTAACTTTAGTAACGATTTAACCGATATTACAAGTGGATTGTTACTTTAGATTGCATGGTACTTCCTTTAGTCCATTAAGTACATAAGTACACGCAGAGGTGGAGCCTTGCTTTTTACGGGTCATCTATCTTTGATGATTTTATTCATTTATACAAAAAAAAATCTATTTGATAACATAAATGTTTTATGTATTCATTTTTTCGATTAATTTTTACGAAGTACGATGAAGATTATGACTCGGTCCATCTTTTAGTTTAGCTCTAAGCGATTTCTTATAATTTCCCTACAACTGAAACCAATAACTCATTTTGATATTTCACCGAATGGAAATGAAAAAGTACTGTAATAAAAATAATGTGAATCACATGTCTCCGAAAAAAATCGTATTCTATATTCTATGTGTTTAGTTATGTTCAACATAACAAAACCCAAACGGTCACGAATTCAAGGTCAGTAGCATGAGGTCAAATATACACATTGAATATCGTAATATTCATGATAGGAACTAGGAACACAACAATTACGCTACATTGCCCAAAAAAGCGCGAACAGCCAATTTTAGCAGATTATATCTGCTATAAACAAGCTCTTATTTTGGAACTGCACTTTCTGATGGAGTTTGATTCTCCATAGATTTTTGAACCCAACCGGCAATGTCCACGTTTTCTTGTTCCCAATTTTTAACCCAACGGTGACCCATTAATGTATTCAAGTCTGCTCGTGACGTTGGATCTTTTTGCAAACAACGTGAAACAACGTCCTCAAAATCGGACGAGAATTTTCCAGGAGGTAGTTGTGGAGGAGGTTCATTGACAATGTAGTTTAGGAGCTCAAAAATTGCCATTCCAGCAGCAGCTGTCATAAATACAAAACTTTGAATTCATTGTGTACACAAAAACAACATAAATTAATTGAGAGCTTGCAAGAAAGAACTGATTACCTGATTCATATTTAGCTCCGTTTGAATTGGGAGGAGGAATGGGGTAAACTCCTAAAGCCATCTCCACAAGACTTAGCCCTAAAGACCAAATGTCACTTGCGACTGAATAATTTGTTCCTTGCAAACGTTCGGGCTGAAAAAATAAAACAATGGATCTTTTAAACCTTTTGGATACATTTTTATAGTTAACTTAACTTTGAAAAGCACAGCTACAAGCAACATATTTTTTCTGTTGACAATTAGTTTATTCACTTTAGGAAAAGTATAAAATAAATGGAAAGCCAAAATATAGGATCAGCGTACAGCAATAGTCAAGCTGTACAGTTTGTGAGGTAAAAATACAAACAGCTCACCGACATGTACGATCGTGTGCCTACAAAAGAATTAGCCATGGAATCTATCAATTGGCCCGATACACCGAAATCGCAAATTTTTATTTCACCGCGAGAGTTAACCAGAATATTAGATGGCTTTACATCCCTGAGAATAACATCATCAATTAATAAACAATGACATGTTAATGTGACGCCCAGTAAAAGTAAATAAAAAATACAACTATAAACCTGTGAATAATATTGTGCTTATCCCTCAGGTATGCAAGGCCTTTCAAAACAGCTATGGTGATCTTCCCAAGAATATTCTCTGGAATATTTCCACAACGTTTTAATACAAGGTCAAGGGATCCTGCATCCATGTACTCCATGCATATGGATATTTCGCCTTCAGCATAAAACGCCCCATAAAATCCCACTATGAAAGGCGAATTACATTCGTGTAAAACCTTTAATTCTCTGACAATTTGCTTTTTCACAGCTGGTTTCACTTCTAAATGGATCATCTAAAATCGAAAAGTATTACGATGTAGACATTTGAGATTATTGCAGCACATAACATACGCATGTACAAACTAGCATTTATACTTGCCTTCCTGGCCATGATCAGTCCAGTAGGTTTATGGAGTACTTTAAGTACTACCCCACCATTTCCTGCCCCAAGTTCACCTAATCTTTCGAAATCCTCATCTTTCAGTTCATCTACTTTTTGCTTTTGACTTAGAAAAAATCTCATCCTTTGCCTTTGTTGGTCGTCCAGCTCTAGATCCGTTAATCGAGACTCCAAAATATCCATGTCACTATAAATGTAAACCAAAATTTAAGAATTGCCTTAACCTAGGCCGTTGAAAATATTTGTTGATTACACTTCATACTCACCCGAAGTCATTAGGGTTACGAGGGGATGAGGGTTCTGTGTTTCCATTTGAACTGGTGGCTCCAGTTGGGAGCTTCAGATTTAACTTATTTTTCGACATGATTGATATGAATGCGCAGGAAATATACCTAATGACTAACTAATTGGTTTAGTTCAGTTCAGCAACCCGGACTTTCAAGGTAACATTCACTTTACGTCAACATCTGAACTGAGCAGATTATTTACAAGACGGGTTATAGTCTGAAATAGAAGAATCGAACAAGATACAAAGATTTAATAACATTCTCCATTCTACAACTCTGCTTGCTAAAAGTTGAGGTTCATAAAGATATCTACAAAAGTTTCAAAAGCTACTTACTTATCGTTTTTTCAATGCACAAACGGCACAAACAAACGAATAAAGATAATGCTACTAGAAAACAAGCGGACACTCCTTTGGTCCTACTCCTAGGCCTCTGCTTCAGTAGGGTATCAGTTGAATATATTGATTCTTATGGGATTGGTCAAGCAAACGTAAATTTTACTTTCTTGGATTAAACCTTAAAAAAAGAGTTAACTGAGTTCAGCTCATTTTCAGCATTTATATTAACAATTCTAAGATTCAGTAACTTTCACACACTTCAATTTCGATTCAGAACATCAGAACATCCAATCTGCTTCTTCTGCTGTGCTGTCAAAATCGATTGAATATTTTTGCTCAATAGCTGGATTGCATTTGGAACGCGGGAAACAAAGTTGCCGATGATTAAAAATGTACTGTACGCTTGTACGCATAACGCAAGACTACAAACTACAAAAAAAGAATATCTTTATTTTTTGACGGCAGTGATGTAAGTTTGGTCTGATCTCTGTTCCCTATCTAATGTCAAAACAACAAATATTGATAATGCTTCTTTTTCAAACAGACTTTATAAGGTGAATTTTAATGCTTCATTTCAAGCCTTTAAAGATGTACGAATGGCGGAGGTGATTATTATAAGAGAGCAAAAGCATCTAGTTATACAAAACAAACATTATTTTATTTTATTTCACATTCTTATTTTTTAGACATCCAAACCAAAACTCACCATCACATTACAATGCTTATGGCAAAAAATTTAGTAACTGGATACTGAACAACGAATGCATAATATTTTTAATAAAGATTAGTAAACCAATTTTGGAACTCTGCCCTGCTCCTCTCCAGTTCTTTCGCAAATTTTGGAGCTTCGCAGTCCCCATAAAAGTTTTGAACCGTCGCTTTTGTTATCTATAATGTTGATTGAGCTCCATTTCGCTATAGTTTTTCAAAATTGTTGTAGCTTCGCTCCGCTTCGGGCGTGCACAGAGCGGAAAGGAACGGAGCAGAGCAAACTTACATCACTGCTATAGGGGTTGATAAACAAGAGTAAATCCAAATTGGCAAGAATTTACCGACAGTTAAGATTGGTTCTTTCTAATTTGCTGGTGCTAATAATAGGTAAGTACAGGTACAATATGCTGTATGTTTGACATTATTTATTGAAAGTTTTGCAACATTTTTTCTTTTCAGCAATGGAAACTTCGGACAGTTGCCTCGAGACAGACATTTTACCTCAACGGCATGCTAATGTGCGTAAACTTCTGGAAAGAAGTGGACCATTTTGTCATCCGGAGTTTGAAGCATCGGAAGAAAACTTTGATTTTGTGAGCAAGACATGTAAACTTCTTGTCATTGGAGCTGGTGGCCTGGGCTGTGAACTTTTGAAGAATCTGGCACTGTTAGGTTTTCAAAATATTCATGTCATAGACATGGATACTATTGACATCAGCAATTTAAATCGGCAGTTTCTTTTTCGAGTTGGTGATATTGGAAAGTCCAAGGCAGAAGTTGCTGCTAACTTTATCAATAAGCGCATTCAAGGCACTCATGTCGTCGCGTAAGTGTTGTTGTGTAATCTTAAGTAAATGTTTGCTTTGCATGCTTCCCTTCAAATCTTGATTATGAATCTCCATATTTCAGACATCATGGCAAAATTCAGGACAAAGATGAGGAGTTTTATACATCATTCCATATTATTGTCTGTGGACTGGATTCTATTGTAGCTCGAAGATGGATTAATGGTATGCTCATGTCGCTGATTCAGTATAATGAAGATGGCAGTGTGGTTCAAGATTCGATCATACCCATGGTTGATGGGGGCACTGAAGGATTTAAAGGGAATGCTCGCGTCATTATTCCGACAATGACAGCATGCATTGAATGTACATTGGATTTTTATCCTCCGCAGGTGTGCAGATGTCTATTGTGGAGTATCCTTCGACTGCACAAATTCGTGTACTAAGTGTTTATTTATTTATTTTAGATCAATTTCCCACTGTGCACCATCGCACACACTCCAAGATTACCTGAGCACTGCATAGAATATGTTAGAATCTTACTGTGGCCAAAAGAGAATCCTTTTGATGCATCCATTGATGGTGATGATCCAAGTCACATTAGCTGGATTTATGAAAAATCGCTGGAGCGAGCTAGTCAATTTGGTATAAAATATTGTAGCAATTCATTTTTTACACATCAAAAATTTGGTTTTTGTGTAGCTTGTGGCTTGTATTGCATTCTTTTCCTAGGAATTTCTGGCATCACTTATCGACTGACTCAAGGAGTAGTGAAACACATTATACCAGCCGTGGCATCCACGAATGCTATCGTGGCGGCAGCTTGTTCCACTGAAGTATTTAAGTTGGCAACCAATTGCTGTTTACCGCTGAATAACTACATGATGTTTAATGATACGGATGGAATATTTAGCTATACTTTTGCGGCAGAAATGAAGGTAAGTGAAATTTTAGTACATAATATATGAATTATATAATGGATCGTAATGAACGAACTATATTATGTAACAGGAAGATTGTATCGCATGCTCCCAAAAAGCAAAATCCGTGGAATTCGATCAAAATATTTTATTGCAGCAAGTGATAGACTTCTTTATAAATGATCGAGAGTATCAAATGAAATCTCCTGGTATTACAGCTGTGGTCAATGGAAAGAACAAAACTTTGTACATGACTTATGTATCCCAAACTAAGGATAATTTGAGGAAAAAGTTAGCTGGTAGGTCAATTACTGTGGCATTACAACTTTTCTATTATCAAAATTTAGATATTATTGTTAAAGTTTTGATAAACTGTATATATTTGTAGATCTGGGAGTTCAAAATGGTGGAGAGATAACCGTGGCTGACGAAACTACACCGAACGCTATTAGTTTTATTGTATCTTTTAAATAACTACTTTTCATAATTTACTGAATCTGAATAATAAAGGAATTAAAATTTAAATGTTAAAAAATCAGCCAACTATAGTTTTTTTATAGCAACCCATATTGTCGAGTTATTACCGCTGTGAGTGGCTGGAATAATGTTCATGAATTCAGTTTCCAAGTTTTTTCATTTGACATATGATAGTGTTCCGGGTTTAGCACGGCCCACACTATTTATAATAAAAGCTATCTGAATTACGTAGATAGTTGGATGCATAAAAGTAGATTACTATATAACATTAAGTTGGATGAAATAACTGGGTATTATATTAGCTCTATGATTGGCTCTTAACAAAATGAAAATATTGGATATATTTGAGAACGTGAAGTTTTTGGTATGGATAGCCGGGAGCAAGAGGTCATATTCATCTATCGGTCTACAGTTGTGTGCATGTCCACAGCCACCAGCATTCCCATTTCTCTATCGTTCGCAATATCTCTATCTTTGGGGCAATGTGCAACGATCATTGCATTTCCGTTCGAATTGTATGCAAAAAAGGAGAGTAAACTAACCACTGAAGTTACTGACTGAAAAACTACTCAAATCTAGAATATCTTTTTTGATTACATGATGACGTTCATTAAAGCTCTCCAATTTTTAAGTATAACGTCCAATAGATTTAATACGTGAAACTGGTGAAACACAAATTATCAATTTTAACTTTTGAAAATCTATTTAAGTATCACATCATATTTATTTATTTTTCATTAAAGTTATCACCAGGCAAAATAAGCAATTGAATTTTAGTCGATCAAGAAATTTTGAAAAATGCATCATTATTGCTTCGTCTATTTTGCTTTGCTTTGCTCTATTCCTCGCCCCCAGCAGCAGCGGCTCCAGTCTCAGATGCACCACCGCTTTTGTCTCCCTTCTTGCCACCACGACCTTTTCCACCACCTCGGTTCTTATTTCCTCCTTCTTCCCCACCTTGACCTCTCTCCTTATTTTTGCGTCCACCACCACGTCCTTTTCCTTTACCTTTTCCTTTGCCTTTTCCTTTGCCTTTTCCTTTGCCACCTTCTTCTCCGCTGCTGGAATCTTCAGCCTGTACGCCTTGCAATGGTTCTGAATCTCCAACTTGAGTTTCTGTTGATAGCAAAAGAATATGCATATACCATTGCATTAATCACATAAATCACTGCGGATTTCATTACATGTAAGTGAATATAATTACACGCGAATTGCACATCAAATAGGAGTTTGAAGTACAAATAGTAGGACTAAATTCCAAAAATTATAAAATTACTCTCCCTTACACTCTAAAATTAGTATATAAATAATAGTTTTAATTTGGTTTTGACATTAAAACGCTGGAGTGAGCTTTAAATGTAAATCTGATAATAGATCTATGATTGTTGAAACGTGTTTCTGTACGTTTTAAAGTAAACTTAATATTCAATGGTAATATTCATATTCAATTTTGATAAACAAACCGGTTAAAGCCTCTGCCAATGCGGATTCAGCTTCAGCAGGGAAAGCCTGGACAAAAAAGTTAGGTTCATTTAAATTTTATTTAAAATTTTAGGATTTAAAATTTTCAAAAATGTTATTTGCTTTACCTCAACTATAGCAATGACTGCAAGGGCAGCCAAAAGTACAAGTGCGAATTTCATGATAATTGAGAATGTTTCTGGTGTTGAATTGACAGAAAACGGTGAGCAAGTAATTCCAATTTGAAATAAGCTCGACAATTTATAGTTCTACTGACTACACGAACAGATAATTCGTGATTCGTTTTCGGAATTTGGAATTTTTGGTTTGCATGAAGGATAGATGCAATGCAATGCATCTAAAACACGCATTCTTCACATAACATATTGCATGAGGATACATACTTGAAGATTTGTTTTGGAAATCCATTGTTATGATTTTTTTTCAGTCGATTCGTGATCAAACTTATAACAGAAAAAAAATCAACTTACTTTTGTCCTAATTCTATCCGTCCGAACTAAAAAAAGCCAGTAGTTTCTATAGCTGGATGCAATAGCTACTATATCCGTGAACCAGTTATTTAACTCATTTCAAATAACATGAACGATTAGCTACATTATTTAAAATTTCGTGACAGCAGCCACTTAACCAAACTCCCATTTTGCTAATGGAACTTTTTTAGTAAGCTTCAATTTTAACCGATTTCAACTTTTTACATAAAAAACAGTTAAACCACACGAAGCGCAAAATAATTGAAAATTCCTTTCTAAAACTTGCTCCTATTCGAAGTTAGTTAGCTAACAAACAACATTATTAGATTTATCGCAATTATTGTAATTGCCTATCACACACTCTATACATTCAATCAATTCATTAGTACATGTTCCATACCTTTTCCTTTAGACCCTTGATATTAGAAAAATGTCCCCTTCACGTTTATTTTGTCACCAAACAAGCCAATTGGGAGATTTGTCAACTACACAAGGGAGCACATCTCACAGGATTTGCGCTCACCGAGCCCTCCCAAACCAGCTTTGTGTAGCCTCCTGGTTAAAAGACCCTCCTCATCTCTCCATTTTGTTGATATTTGTTTGCATATTTGAGTACTCTTGAAATGAGAAGGGTGATCATAGGGCGTCTTCTTCACTTTTATCGATCTCACAATCTGCAGATTTCATAGTAGTAGTCAAGTCAGTAAGTAGGGACTCACACACTCCAGCATCATTTTTCACCATCATGAACTGAACCAAGGGAAAAAACATGTAGTACTAAAATCTCTGTTTTCATGCATACGTAAGTAAAGGGATATTTAACTACATCATGTCATATAGCACAGTCACAGTTTATAGCTATTCTTTCAGTTGATAACTTTGGAACATTTTAAAATTATAGAAAGTAACACGCTAATTTTTTTTAAATTTCGAAAATCACTACTATATATTATCAAAACTTTTTTTTGTCAGTTAAGAATATTTGAAGGAATATTTTTGGTTTTGCTATAGCTTGGTTGTTGGTTAGTACTTTGGGCTCTATTGCTGGCTAAAGGCTACTGGACTAATAATATTTACTTTTTTGTTCTACCAGGGTATTATTGAAGAGTTGGGTTTGGGTTACTTCTTATTGAATAATAGGGTATAGTTTGTTTTTTACTCATTACCGGTTGAGTGAGCAATTGGCACAAAAAGATATTTCATATGGAGCTGTCTAGAACAGACAGATCTTTTTCCCTTCAAAACCCTCATCATAAATGGGAGAACAAAAAGGATGATGATGACCAGAAAACTGAGAGATGGGAGCTACACAAAGAAATTGGGAAACTCAATGTTAATGCTTCTTCAGGTTCAATTGGTATGCCTTGATTCTTGTTTTACATTGTAAAAAATGTTTTGATTCAATGCTGCTATTTGCCGCAGCTGTTTGGGTGAGAATTTAAAGGAAAAATGATATGCTTCTGTATGAAGTATATTATTCACAGTGTACAAAAAGAACTAATGGTGATCAATTATAAATAGTTGTTTGCTATTGTGGGAATGTTAGATCCATTAGAGTTACTTTCCCTGTATAAGAAAATGAAAAGTTTAGCTAAAGCATTTCACGGGAATAGAATTGCAAGACCGTTTAAAACATTTTATGAAGAAGCAGTAAATTTAATTCGGTTGTTTCTAATGCAAGTGAGTTTGAGTTTTGTCAGAAAGCGAAATTCATAGGACTTTGCGGTCACTTTCACTTTCCAAGAGATTAGATGTGTGATTGACATAGGTATTGTTCACCCGCTGAGACATTCCTTGACCAAGTGTTGTATTGTAGGAGACGATACAAGTGGCATGTTTAGCAAATAATAGAAAAAAAATGTACTTTTTGTTTATCAGATCATGAAGGTTGCAAATTATTTTTGACACGAATTTGTAATTTGTTGCACAGGAGTCGAAAAAGATGACCAAACAAGTGATTTCATGACTTTTATGAATCATTCACAAGGTTATTTATTGGATGCATTGTCTACTGTAACTTGTATGTACATTTGGAATAAAAGCCAATAAGCTGTATTTGTTTTCTTCTTTTAGAGCGACAGAAATTCGAGATTTTTTTGAAAACAGAGAGATTTCATCTGTACTTGGAGTTTATTTGGGCTTGTGAAGGAATGAAAGCAATCGGTATGGATTATATGGAATTACATTTATCATGTGCATTATTGAAATGACTACATTTTAATTTTGATTTCTGAAATATTTATATGTTCGTTTAAAATTTTGCAATACGTTTTTGCAGCACTTACAGAAACCAATGGAACAAGTAACTCATTTTCTCTCATCATGTGCATCTACAGAAATTACATTCAAAATGGAGTCGTACCCATTTCTCAATCAGTGAAGAAAATTATTGATGAGCGTATTTTTTGCCATTCGTTGAAGAACACGGACTATTGTTGTATTTATGATGATGCTCAAACTGAGGTTTTTCATATATTGGAAACCAATATTTTCCCCGTTTATTTAGCTCAAATGAAACCTGAAAACAATAGCAAATATAAACTTTGTCGGGCAATATTAATTGGTAAAATATTTCCATATATTTTTAATGTTCTTCTACAGGTTACTAATATACTGAAAGGAAATTAAATTTGTGCCTTGCATGCGCAGATAAGCAACTCTACCCTCTAAATATGGACGATATGACAATATTCCACCCTCCTCAGAGTGTTTACTGCAAATGTGAAGAAAAGACTTCCAAGCCAAAAGTAAGTTTTTTCTCAAAATATAATCGTAAATTCATTAAATACTTATGAATACTTAAAAAAAATCGATTTTTCAAAATTCTAGAAACGTAAAACCCAAGAATTTGCACTGGAACTGATTGAAAGATTGGAAAGACTTCAGTTTAAACTCAGCTGTGACATTGTTGATAAACTTTTCACTTTTGTGAGTTCATTAATTAATTCGCGTATTTATAACCCAATTGCTTGTGGCAATAAAAATGATTTCAAATTCATCACAGAAGCCATGTGAAATGGAAGAGAAAGCCGAGATGGAATGCAGGCAAAAGACAGAAAATCTATGCAGGAATTGTAAATTTTGCCAAAGCTTATTTTGTACTTGTGAGGAAAACAACTGCACAGTTTCTACTTCTAGTCACTTGAATCCATCAGAAGAAATGCATAATGTAAATTTTACTAAAGATTTTTTAAAAGAGTCTCAAAACCTTAAATTGAGCCAAAAGAAAAACAAGTTGGGCTTTGTGCGCCGCTTGTTCAGATCTATAAGTTTTCCTCAACCCTCCGAAACTAAATGGTGTAGAATACGAATTTTAAGTTGCTTTAATTCACGAGAGAAGCTGTCATCACATGAAGACACACAAAAACTTTTATTAGGAACCTGAAGTTAATTTATCAAGTTATTTTAGGCAAAAATGCCAAAAATATCTATTTATCTGGTCAAACTCTAGTTATTTGTTTTTAAATTATCTAGTCAGTTGCTTCTTCAATGGGGCAGGTTGAGAATTTTAAGAAATATCATGTTATGTGTGTAGGTTGTGAAAAATAAAGTACAGTTTAGATCTAGATGGATTTTAGAACTGTATTTGTTTTTAAACTGAAAATAAATATACGAAATAACGAACGAACAAATGTATATTTATTTTGATTTCTAATATTGAAAACTAGTTGAAAACCCTGAATTTTCTAGAAAAGCTTATTACTGACTAATATATAGCTAAACCCCCCTTAAAAAGACTCAAAATTCGTTAAAAAAAAATGTTTTTTTTGAGCTTGCGGCATTATTTTACGCCATTCCATTATTTTTTAGCGAAAAATTACAATTTTAAAGTAAAATAACAAGTTTGGTTTCTTTTAACCACTTTAGGCAGCTGGCATCAGTTGCAATTGCAAAATCCGCATTTTAACATGTCCGCTTTCCTTAGACTTGTATTCAGCAAATATTGGGCCTTATTTTTAAAAAAAATTCACCTGCATAGCCCCACTTCAATTCGTACTTAACGCATAACAATAAGCATGCTAGACAGCAAGCAGAAATGGATTATTTGGTGTTCGAGTTCTAAGACATTAAAATGATTTTTTGCCAAATAAATAATACAGTTTTTTAATGCTTAAGACAACACAAAGCAATTAAACGATGTATTAAAATTTGCATCAATCAATCTCAACAAACAATCATATATATACTTGTCAACTTGTGCAAGTGTAAGCATACATTTTGAGAGTTGTTTGCCTGAAAAATCTCTCTTAAGGCTCTGTGGAACATTTATAGAAATGCTTCCGGAGGATTGGTGTGTAATTTAATGTTAAAAAATTAAGTTTGACTAAAAAAGCCCTGTCTGCTTGGCTTATGTATCTCATTTGCTTGAGAAAATGAAACCACAACGTCGCTAATTTAAAGTATATGTCTGAGGAATCTGTGGAATGCAGTTGATAAGGGTTCAAAAAACCCTTCATCCAGTTAAAGTGTATTCCTGCTAATGCATTGCATTCTATATAGTACGTAATAGCGCTTCGTAAAGCCAACCACATGCAAACAACATGTAAAAAATATACATGCGACATGGAGAAATTTCACTTTGAAATCGTCTTGTTTGAACTCAAACACTCTATACATTAAGAGTTTGGGGTCAATTGAGAAAAATAATATCACCGTTGAACTTTGAAAATTCCATTCAAATTACTTTAATTTGACTAGAATATAGAGTTATACAATAGCAAAATCAAGCGAATGCTATTGGTCTTAAAGTATTGCGGCCACTTTTGATGCTTACATTTTAGATTGATTGCTCTCGACCATCATACTATTTGTGCAACATATTACGGCATTTCGTATTTACTCGTATTCGCTCACTTTTGATTTTATGAGAAATTATATTCTTTCTGTAAAGCAATGTACGGATTTCGCTAATTCAGTAGTTACGTTAAAAAACAAACAGGAGCCAAGCCGATGTAAGATTCATACTAAAATGTAAACCGGCGAACCGCACATTTTTTAAAACGCATATTTATTTTTTGCAATATCACATCCACATCTACACATTGAAAATAGTAGTTTTCAATCAATAGTAACTATTGCCTAATAGCCTATTGTCATGTTGAGGAAAGTCCATATAGAAAAATAATTGAAGCTTTTTGTAGAACGCTATCAATCTATAATAGCTATACTTAAGTTGCAAACTTTTGTTCGTGCAGTGATTTAAATATTAGATCTGAGCTGAGCCAATCTTTTTTCGATCTAAGGCTGCATTCTTAATGCTCCATCAAGCCTTATTGTTTCTCCATTCAACATCGGGTTCAGAACAATTGACTCCACCATCATGGCATACTCATCTGGATACCCTAGCCTGGGAGGAAAAGGAACTGTAGTAGCCAAATATTTCCTCACTTTTTCAGGGAGCGCGAGAAGTAGAGGAGTTTCGAAAAGACCTGAGGGCAGCCAAATAAACAAACTGTAGCAAACTTTCAAATCAAAACTGAATAATAAATAGCTTCAACATACCAGGTGCAACTGTACACACACGGATTCCTTGAGTAGCAAGATCTCGAGCAATGGGTAGTGTCATTCCCACAATGGCACCCTACAACCAAAACCGAATCAGAGATTTTTTAAGTTCAGTAGAAGTAGAAGACTGAAAACTCGGGGCACTTTTTCGAATTCATACCTTGGAAGCTGAATATGCCGCTTGCCCCATTTGCCCATCAAAAGCTGCAACACTGGCAGTATTGACTACAACACCCCTTTGTCCATCCGCATTCGGTTCATTTTCTCCAATAACTCCGACGGCTAATCGGATAACATTGAATGTTCCTAGAGCGTTTACCTAACATGGAATTAAAGTCTGATTAAATGCACACAAACTATGCGCAGAGGGAGCGAGCATTAGGTTAAAAATATCATCGGCGTACCATTAACGTCCTTTGGAAATCTTCTAGTTTGTGGGGCAGTTTCTTATTGAAATTATAAGTTTTGAATGCTACACCTATACCGGCACAATTAACTGCTACATCTAGTCTTTTGAATTTGTCCTTGGCCATGTCCAAGGCTTTGGTTACGTCGGCTTCCGATGTGACCTATGACAAAAGTCATTCGCTTAACCATTGACTCTTTACTAATGTTCCAATTGTGTGACTATTCAAAATAAGAATCTTACATCGGTCGGGGCAAAAATTGCATTAGATCCCAAACTTTCACTAATTTTCTGGCCTTCAGAACTAGGAAGATCGCAAATGACTACTTTGGCTCCATTTTTAATGAACCTTTCCGAAGTGGCTCGTCCCAAACCGGAAGCTCCACCGGTGACTAGAGTTACCAGACCCTATAATATAATTTGAAAACGAAAAACTTAAATAGCACAAACATTCCTCCACAAAGCTGAGTTTTACTATTAATCATTCATATATCATAAGCAAAGCAGTTTCTTTTAAGTAATCAAACTTTCTTTACCTTCAAAGTGCCGGCCATTTGACTCATGTTTGTGTCCAATTAGAATAGTAGCCCAAGCGAACAATTACAGTAGTGCAATTAAAACGGACTGAAAATACTTACTTTGTATTTTCTGCAGATATTTGGAATTATTTCGAAAAGTTCTTGAAAGGATTCTGTGCGAACAAGAACAGCACATGTATTAATGTCTGTGTGTGCAATAAGTGATCCTTCAAAATTCCCGAACTTTAGTAGTATTGAACTTTCTCCATAAGAAAAGTATGAAACTGTGTAGCTGTGTAGTACGTAATGAGTAGGTTTGTCGTGTGCTGTAGCTATATGTATGCAAGGCTCGGGTGCTAAAAAAATAAAACAAAGTGCTCAAAATTCATATTTATTTGCGTATAAAATTTATTTTCAGATCATTTTCAAGTTTTTATGCATGTTGAAATTGTTGTACACTTATTTTGGGCAAGTTTGGCACAATATTTAGCAAATAAAATCTCCAAATACCCAATTTTGTTGTTGCAAAATAAAAAATAAACTTGTCTCTATACTCTATAATGCGCTAAAATATTTGTTAGTGATTCCCACAAAGTATTTCAAGCCATATACCACTAACTGTACAAGCAAATAAATATCATTTTTTTTAACAATATCACAGATTAATATTTCTGTAGGTTAGGTACACTTCTGGCTACAAAACTCTCAATAGAAGTACAATTAAAAGTTTCAGAAGCAAAATGTTTGGAACAGCATGCAATGCATTGGATTTTTCAAAATCATTCACTTTCTGACACTGCTTGGTTACTTTTTCTTCGGGATTTGAGTAAGTTGGTAAAAGACAAACAGAACGAGCACCAACTTTCAACACTACTATCGCCGACCTCTTGCTATATGGGATTAACAAAGAAGATATTGTTTCCTCAGAGTCATCTAGTCCTATAATCTTAAACCCTAAAATGTCCATTTTGGATCTAACTCTCCAGCGAATTTCCACAGTATCCCCAATTTGAACAAAGGATTTTATTTCTAAATCATAATTATGATTAATTTGTGGGGCCAACGGATCTTGCAAATAGTCACAACTCAGGTCTGCTTCACTAGCTTCCAAAAAGTTTTGACCATCCCGGCATTTAAATTCTTTGAAATCATTAAAATATTCCACGGATCGATTTGAAACTTTCGGACGCAGACTTTCTACATATCGTTTCACATTTATAAGCCTGCAGTCACATTTTACAGGATTATTGTTTACTAAAATCCTTGACCCGTTTCGAATTTTCGGTAAAAAGTTTTGGTCGTAAACTCTAATTTGATTATATTCTAAATTTATGAAATCCAATGGTGCTTTGGGAAATACTTCTGTTGGAAATTTTCGCAAATGATTTTTGCTAAGATCTAGTGTCTTTAGTTTTGGAGGAGGTCCTAACATTTTGGACTCTAAAAATGTTAGCTCATTGTTACTTAAATCAA
>Ga0210040_10004631_pt1 | contig 17856 bp, 18 predicted proteins | sample CryGeyCG12114_NA_FD_185462 | JGI IMG/M metagenome (GOLD analysis project Ga0210040, IMG submission 185462) | Groundwater microbial communities from aquifer - Crystal Geyser CG19_WC_8/21/14_NA (SPAdes) (version 2) | ecosystem: Environmental > Aquatic > Deep subsurface > Groundwater | place: USA... | reverse complement strand
GTCGGTCTGGGTTACCTTGCGGGAATCATCGGGTTCGTACTCGCCCATGGCGGGCCTCCTTGAGATAAAAGCGGCGTTTCGCTTGCCTTCCCAACGTCAGGAGACCGGGCCGTGTTCCGGATGCCGGTAGCGTCTCATGTCATGGGCAGACCAGTTCGCCGTTATCCCCGCCGAATCGGTGCAGCCTGCCTTCGAATTGGCTGTCCGATGGCCTATATCGGATGTTCGAGAGCCGCGTGGGCCTGCCTGGCCGGTCCGTCGCTCTTCCGCACACAGCAAAGAGGTCTGCCCCCGATGTCCCTTCTCGAAGCCCGCAAGACCTACAAGCCGTTCGAATATCCGTGGGCCTATGAGTTCTGGAAGCGCCAGCAGCAGGTGCACTGGCTGCCGGAGGAAGTGCCGCTGGGCGAGGATTGCCGCGACTGGGCGCAGAAGCTGTCCGATCACGAGCGCAATCTGCTGACGCAGATCTTCCGCTTCTTCACCCAGGCCGACATCGAGGTGCAGGATTGCTACCACGAGAAATACGGCCGGGTGTTCAAGCCCACCGAGGTCAAGATGATGCTGACCGCGTTCAGCAACATGGAGACCGTGCACATCGCCGCCTATTCGCACCTGCTGGACACGATCGGCATGCCTGAGAGCGAGTACGGCATGTTCATGGAATATGCCGAGATGAAGGCCAAGGTCGATTACCTGGAGCAGTTCGGGGTGGACAGCGACGAGGATATCGCCCGCACGCTGGCCATGTTCGGCGGCTTTACCGAAGGGCTGCAGCTCTTCGCCAGCTTCGCCATGCTGATGAACTTCCCGCGCTTCAACAAGATGAAGGGCATGGGCCAGATCGTCAGCTGGTCCGTGCGCGACGAATCGCTGCATTGCGAGGGCATCACCCGCCTGTTCCACGCCTTCACGGCGGAGCGGCAGTGCCTGACCAAGGCGGTCAAGGAAGACATCCTCGACATGTGCCAGAAGACGGTGCGGCTGGAGGACGCCTTCATCGACCTCGCCTTCGAGCAGGGCCCGGTGCAGGGGATGAGCGCCAAGGAGATCAAGAAGTACATCCGCTACATCGCCGACTGGCGCCTCGGCCAGCTCGGCCTGCAGCCGCTCTATCTGGTCGAGGAGCACCCGCTCCCCTGGCTCGCCCCGCTGCTCAACGGCGTGGAGCACGCCAACTTCTTCGAAACCCGCGCCACCGAATATTCCAAGGCCGCCACGCGCGGAAACTGGAACGAGGTGTGGTCGAGCTTCGACTCCCGCCAGAAAGCCAAGGCCGCGAACGAGGTCGAGGGCGAAGGTGTGAGCGACGACGGGCCGGGGTTGTTCGGTGATGTGAGTGCCGTGCAGGCGGCGGAGTGAAGGTGCAGCTAGACCCGAGGAGTGTAGCTAACCTCGTCCTTGACGCAGCGGAGGCGCAAGGAATTACTCTCACCAACCTTGCCTTGCAAAAGATACTCTATTTTATTCACGGTAGGTTTCTTGTGGAAGAGGGGCGGCCACTCATTGCGGGTTCGTTTGAAGCTTGGCAGTACGGGCCGGTAAGCCTTCCAGTGTATGAAGCATTCAGAAGGCATGGCTCTTCCGCTATTTCTACAAGAGCCACGAAAAAGGATTTTTTTTCCGGGCAGATCAGCATTGTTCCTGTGCCTGACAATGAAGCGTTTCGACAACGATTGACTAGCTTGGCGGAACCATTTTTCCGGATGTCTCCGGGGCGATTAGTTGAGTTGTCGCACGCTAAAAATAGTCCGTGGGATGTTGCTACCGCGACAGAAACCGGCCGTTCATTTGGACTGAGAATATCGAACGAAAGTATCAAAGAAAACTTCAAGAACCATAAGATATCTATCAGAGAAGTTCCGCGTGTAGGAGAACCCGATGAAGAGTCTGCGCCTTACTGAGACCGATTTGGCCAATATGGCCTTTAAGCCAGTTGAGACCAAGCGCCTTCGTCTGGGCAGTCTTGAGCGGCCGAAAAAGATAGTGGGTTCGTACGAGCCATTCAGGGCGCACAATGGCGATGCTGTAAATGAGCAGTTTCCCCTCTTAGATCGACATGAGCCCGAAACGCCACTTTCCGCTCTAGAAAGTGTCATCGCGAAGGCATGTAAAGGCAATTCCGACCTGCTGGCTATGAATTTGCCTATTGCTCGCGCCACTCATGAGCATGCTAAGGTTCATGGCCTTCGTGCCGTTAGGGAGCACATTAGGAAGCTCATTCTTCCGTACGGCCACTCATATGGCTTCGGAATGCCGCTCCTGATGGTTTATCCGAGTGGTCGTATAGCTGCGGTTTTCCCCGATTTACGGAGAACGCAACCCCTGAGTACAGTGGCGCAGAGGTTTATGTTTTCGGTGATGCATCAGCGGTGGAGGGAGAACTATCCCGATCTCGCGTCTATCGACCTTGAGATTTGGCGATATAAGAACGACCGGCTGCGCTCGATCAGCGTTGTTTCGTGCGCGGAGCAAGATTTACTTCCCTACGATACTCTTATTGCTGATGTTCGGCAGACCTACGATGTTTGGCACGGGGTATTGCAGGAGGCCTCCGCTGGCCGCCGCCGCGGCGGTAATGACTTTGGCCCGCTTTTTCGGAATGCGTGAGAAAACACCTATCCCCTCCCGCAAGCGGAAGGGGATAGGCGGAGCCACAGTTCAGCTCTCCAGCGCGGGCTGGGTCGGGTCCGGGGTCAGAGCGTCGTCGAGGGCCGGGTCGCTGTCGAGGCTCGGGTCGACGCCGGGGGCCAGCGGATCGGCCGGGCTGGTCAGCGTATTATTCCCGGGCGTGGTCGAGGGGACGCGGTCGAGCGGATCGCGCAGCGGGTCCGTGTCAAGCGGGTCATTGCCGGCCGGGGGCAGGGTGTCGGGCCCATTCGGGTCCAGCGGATCGACAGGCGGAAGCTGACTCTGCGGCGTGCTCCGCGGCATGGTCTGCTGCTGCGGGCCGGTCATCGGCGGCGCGGTGGTGGAGGGAGCGGACGGCGGTCCCTGCGTGGCCTGCGCCTGTGCCATTGAAGCCGTACCGGCCAGAAGAGTGGCGGCCGTCAAAGACAGGAAAAGAGATCTCATTTCAAGCACTCCCAAAAGGTTGTGCTCATGGGACGCTCGAGGTTGGTTAATGGCCCCGCGATTGCGACCAACGGCGCCGCGAAACAGGCAGGCTGAAAGCGTTTACCCAAGGTTCAGCACGCAATCACGGTGAACGGAGCTGGGCGCTTCAGCGAGAGCCGCCGACGGTGCCCGCACGGGTCAGCACGACCGCGTTCTCTCCGCACCAGCTGCTGCGACGACCCTTCCAGTCCTCCGCCAGCCCCTCGCGCACCAGCATGTCGCCCAGGCTCTCGCCATCGCGATAGACGGTGCGCAGCAGGCGGCCGTACTGGTCCTTGTTGCGCCCCTTGGTCTGCAGCTCGAACGGTCCGTCGTTGAGCAGCACCGTCAGCCGCTCTGTCGCCCGCGCGCCCAGTTCCGCCTCAAAGGCGCATTCGGGCCGGCTGGTCTCGGGCGTGTTGATGTCGATGATGCGGATCTTCTCGCCAGCGTACCAGAAGGTGTCCCCATCGACGACGCAGTTGACCCGTGCCTTGCGGCCGCACTTGTCGAACGACGCGCTCTGGTCATCGGCCGCCGCCACCGGTGTGGCCAAGCCGAGCGGCGCGATCCCGAGGAACAAGGCGGCGAGCCCGGCAAGCGTGGCACGCAGGCGTGGGGCGGCGATGTGCGGGTTTGGCATATGCATATGGTAAACACGTTAACGTTAACGCAAGGTAACGGCCAGCCTTTCCCGACAGCGGCCAACTCCCGCATCGCAGCACCACGAGCGGCTAGGCAGCGCCGCCCGCAGCCGCTAGAGCGCGCCCCCATGAACCCCGAGCAGGACCCGCATATGCTCGCCAAGGCGGAAACGCTGATCGAGGCGCTGCCCTACTTCCAGCGCTACGCCGGGCGCAGCTTCGTGGTGAAGTATGGCGGCCACGCGATGGGCGACCCCGATGCGGCGCGCGCCTTCGCCCGCGACATCGTGCTGCTGAAGGCGGTCGGCATCGATCCGGTGGTGGTGCATGGCGGCGGCCCGCAGATCGGCGCGATGCTGAAGAAGCTGGGCGTCCAATCGACCTTCATCGATGGGCTGCGCGTCACCGACAAGGTGACCGCGGAGATCGCCGAGATGGTCCTGTCCGGCGCGATCAACAAGGAGCTGGTCGGCTGGATCACGCAGGCCGGCGGCAAGGCGCTCGGCATCTCGGGCAAGGATGGCGGCCTCGTCACCGCCACCAAGCTGACCCGCACGGTCAAGGACCCGGACAGCCTGGTCGAGCAGGAGATCGACCTCGGCTTCGTCGGCGATCCGCAGGTGGTCGACACCACCATCCTGGAGACCGCCTGTCGCGCCGGGATGATCCCGATCGTGGCGCCCATCGCCGCCGGCGCGGATGGGGAGACCTACAACATCAACGCGGACACGATGGCCGGCGCGATCGCCGCTGCCCTGGGTGCCGCGCGCCTGTTTCTGCTGACCGACGTTCCCGGCGTGCTCGATGGGAACGGAAACCTCCTGACCGACCTGACCCCGGCAGACATCGCGCGGCTGCAGGAGGAAGGGGCGGTCAGCGGTGGCATGATCCCCAAGCTGGAGACCTGCGTGAAAGCGGTCGAGGCCGGGTGCGAAGCGGCCGTGGTGCTGGACGGGCGCGTGGGGCACGCGATGCTGCTCGAATTCTTCACCAGCCGCGGCGCCGGCACCTTGATCCGGGCGGGATAGCGCCATGCGGTTCGGTGCCGTTGCAACCGCGTTGCTCCCCCTTTGCATGCTCGTTGCAAGCTGTTCCAGCGAGGTTCCGGAGGCGGAGCAAACGCCCCAAATAGCCCCCGCCGCCCCCGATCCTCTCGCCACGCCAGCCCCGCTTCCGGCGCAGGTGGCCGATTATCCGCAGCTCGAAAGCCGAAATTGCCGCGAGGTGGCGCAATTCTACCTCACCGCGGTGGAGGAACGCGCTTTTGCCCGCGCAGCCCTGGTGTGGGATGATCCGGTGATCGATTCCGCCCGGCTCGAAGCCCTGTTCGCCAGCTACCAGCGCCCGCAGGTCACCACCACCGAACTGACAGAGGAAGGCGCCGCCGGATCGCTCTACTGCACCCTCACCGGCACGCTGACCGACGCTGCCGACCCTGCAAAGACTCCGCTCGAAGGCACGCTCCAGCTGCGCCGCGTCAACGACGTGGACGGCGCCACGCCGGACCAGCTGCGCTGGACCATCCGGCAGAGCACCTTCATCGAGACGATGGAACGGTCCGCCCGCGGCTAAGGGCTTGAGGCGCGGCTTGATGCCGGGTGCCCCGGTCGGCTAGGCAGGCCGGGCATCAACGAGAGGCTTGCGCACCCGTGTTCTTCCTGACCCTGTCGCAGATCGTCGGCTACCTGATCTCGGTGATCATCGTGCTGGTCATCGTGCAGTTCATCCTCAGCCTGCTCATCTCCTTCAATGTGGTCAGCATGCACAATCGCTGGGTCGCCGCCATCTGGCAGTCGGTCAACGCGCTGCTGGAGCCGCTGCTGCGGCCGATCCGGCGGATCATGCCCGATACCGGCGCGATCGATTTTTCTCCGCTGATCCTGATCGTGGTGCTCAACATCATCAACATCGTGCTGGAGAACCTGGCCTACAGCAGCCTGACATGAGGCGGCTTTCCCCGCTGGTGGCTGTGCTGCTGCTGGCGGGCTGCGCCAGCGGGCCGGGCGGGGGAGCGCCGGGCGGGCGCGGGCGGGAGCGACCCCCGCTTCCTCCCGCCGCCCAGCCGACCAGCGTCATCGCGACCGAACTCGCCTTCGCTCGCGCCGCCCGGGAGGAAGGGCAGTGGCTCGCCTACAGCCGGTTCGCCGCGCCCGGGGCGCAGGTGCAGTGGGACGGCGCGTCGGGCAGCGCGGAACGCTGGTTGGCCGGCCGTGCGAACCCGCCGGTTGCCGACCGCTGGGTGCCGCGCCAGGCGTGGTCGAGCTGTGACGGTTCGGCGGTCGTAATTGTCGGCACGAGCACCGATCAGGCGGGCAACTGGAGCCGCTTCACGCGGGTGTGGGAACGGCAGCAGAGCGGAGATTTCCGCTGGGCGTACACGCTGTCGCTGCCCGATGCCGAGCTGACCCGGGCGCGGCAGGACAGCGATCGGGAGCGCGCCGAGGATGAAGCGCGCGGAGACGCGATCCTGGTCGAGGCCGGCAACTTCATCCGCGCAAAGGTGGCCGACTGCACCCCTGCGCCGACTCCTTCCGCTACCGACGCCACGGATGCTGGCGGGACAGGTGTGTCGAAGGACCGGACGCTGCGATGGGACTGGGCTCCCTCGAACGCCGGACCCGGCCGCTTTGCCGCCTTCAGCTGGAACGGAACAGGCTGGGATGCGGTTCACTCGGAACCGGTTGCGGCTGCTGGCGAATAGGCGATGTTCGAGCTGTTCCTTTCCGCTTTCGTTACCCTGTTCGTGGTAATCGATCCGCCAGGCTGCGCGCCCATTTATGCCGGGTTGACCGCGGACGCCTCACCGCAGCACCGCCGGGACATGGCGCTCCGCGCCTGCGCGATCGCGGGGCTGATCCTGCTGTTCTTCCTGCTGGTAGGGCAGGACCTGCTCGCCGCGCTGCATATCGAGCTGGACGCGTTCCGGATTGCCGGCGGCATCATGCTGTTCTTGATCGCGCTCGACATGGTGTTTGAGAAGCGGACCCAGCGAAGGGAGGAGCGGGCGGAGAAGGTGCGTGGCACGCCGGAGATCGAGGATGTCTCCGTGTTCCCGATGGCGATGCCGATGCTCGCAGGGCCGGGCGCGATCGCTTCCGTGATGCTGCTGCAGAGCGCGGCGGACAGCGTCACCGGCACGCTGGTGGTGCTGGCGGCACTGGCTTCGGTGCTGCTGCTGACGCTGCTGGCGCTGCTCGCGGCGAGCCCGCTGATGCGGTTGTTCGGCGCTCGAGTGGAGGCGGTGCTGACCCGCCTGCTCGGCGTGCTGCTGGCCGCGCTTGCGGCACAATATGTGATCGACGGAGTACGGGGCAGCTTCCTGTAGTTCCCCGCAGCCGCCGCGCCCGGCCTATTGCAGCGTCATGACGTTCTCGTCGGGGTCGCTGCGGCCGAAAAACTGCATGAGCTGGATCAGCAACTCGCAGCGTGTCGTCAAATCGGGAGCTTCCAGCAGCGCCTGCTTCGCGGCGGAATCAAACGGCGCGATCTGGCTGACGCCGTTGATCAGCGAGGTGTCGTCGAGCCGCTCCACCGACTCCCAATCGACGCTGTAGCCGTGCCGGTCGGCAAAGCGGCGAGCCTCCTGCTCGAAGCCGGCCCGCTCGGCAGCGCTCAGCACCTCGTCCTCCGGGTCGTCGATCAGTTCGGCCTCGACCTGCCGGAAGGGTGTGGCGACATCGAGTTCGCGCAGCAGACGGAAGCGCTTCTCACCGCCGAGCACGATATTGTAGCGCCCGTCCTTCAGCGCCTCGACATCATCGATCCGGCCGACGCAGCCGATGCCGAACAGCGGCGCACCCTCCGCCACCGCATGGGGCTGGATCATGGCGATGCGCCGGTCGCGGGTCAGCGCGGTGCCGACGAGCTCGCGATAGCGCGGCTCGAAGATGTGCAGCGGCAGCTGCAGGCCGGGGAACAGGATCGCCCCGGCCAGCGGAAAGATCGGCAGGCGGGTCGCGCTCATCCGAACAGCAGCAGGCTGAGGCGGCGGCGCTGGGAGGAAACCCAGGGGTCCTCCAGCCCGGTCGCCTCGAAGATCTGCAGCAGCTTGGCCTTTGCGGCACCTTCGTTCCATTGCGCATCCGCCCCGATCATGTGGAGCAGCGTGTCGGCGGCGTCATCCCGCTGGCCGGCGGCAAAGGCCCCTTGTGCAAAGGCGAACTGCGCCTCCATGTCGGCGGGGCGCTCTGCGGCGGCCGCCCGGAGCATTTGCAACTCGCTTGCATCGACATTGCTCGCCGCCAGATCCAGCGCGCTTCCGGCTTGCATCAGCAGGGGATCGGACCGCGAATCGGCCGGCAGCGCGTCAAGCACCGCTCGCGCCTCGTCAATGTGCCCGGCGGCGAGGAGGGCGCGGATCAGGCCCGATTGCACGCCTGCATCCTCTGGCGCCATTTCCGTGATCTGCTGGAAGATCGATGCGGCGCGCTCCGCATCGCCTTGTGCCAGCACGTCCTCCCCCATCGCGATCAGCTGCGCGAGGTCGGCCCCCTGGTCATCACCGTCGCCGCCCTTGATCGGCAGCTGGCCGAGAAGCTGATCGAGCGCCTGCTTGAGCTGGCTCTCTGTCCGTGCCGGGGTGAGATCGGCGACCGGCTGGCCCTGGAAGATGGCGTAGACGGTGGGGATAGAGCGGACCTGGAACTGGCTGGCGATGAACTGCTCCTGGTCCACGTCCAGCTTTACCAGCAGTACACCCTTGTCCGCATATTCGGCGGCGACCTTCTCCAGCACCGGGCCGAGCGCCTTGCACGGTCCGCACCATTCGGCCCAGAAGTCGAGGATCACCAGCTTGTCACGCGAGGGGTCGACAACCTGCTTGCGGAAGCGGTCGACCGCCTTCTGCTCATCAATGCTGAGGCCGATACTTGCCAAGGGTGCGCTCCTGCTGCTGGTCGAATGGCCTAATGTGGACCTTCCGTTGGATTTGTGAAGGGCGCGAGAGGGGCTGCCGCGGATGCTGCACCCCCGAAGTGGAGCCCGGTGAAAGTTGCTGCTTTTTGCGCTTGCAGCCCTGCCGACCCGATGCTAGTCGCGCGCCTCCCCACCCGGAACCGGCCTTTTCCGGTCTGGGCGAGCAGTAGTGAGCGGGCGTAGCTCAGGGGTAGAGCACAACCTTGCCAAGGTTGGGGTCGAGGGTTCGAATCCCTTCGCCCGCTCCATTTTCCTATGTGAGATAAGTGCCTTAGGGCGGCCCATGTTCGCCGTTGATTGTGAACGGACGTTCTGACCGCGCCGCGCGTATTCACCTCCGCGCTGAAATCCGGCTGGCCTGGACGACGCTTTACGGTTCCGGAGGAGTGGAGCGTGCGGCGGTAGGGTGAAGGTGACCTGGACAACGACGAGCGGCTCGACATGTCGCTTTCGGGTGCCGATCAGCCGGCAGCGTCCGCGCATTGGTGCTTTGACCGCTGGTCGCCTCAGCCGCAAATTCGCGCCAGCTGCTCGCGCCGGCATCGATGCTGGAGAAGGTCTTGCCAACCACCGAGCGGGTCAGGGCGCCGGAGACCGGCCGAGGCAGGCAGTATCTGCGCGCGGTCACCGGCTCGGACGTTGCTCGCATCTCCGATCATGAACCGGCCGGGCCGCTGAAGGTGTCGGGTGTGCTCGCCTGGTCGAGGTGCATCTGCAAACCGATGATCGACACCGCGTCGATCCGACCGCGCTGTACGACCCTGTGCCGCCGCATGGCGGACCGAGCGGGGGCACCACGTTGCCCTGAGCGGCACCCCTGGCGCTATATTGCGTGTCGCAGGAAGGCGCTGACCTATGACAGGAACGATCAGACAGGCTCGGTCAGGTTTGCCCAGATGCGCCTCTTCATCTCGGAGGTGACATCAAGCTCCTGCTCGATGAAGGCATCTACCGAACCGTATTTCTCTTCCAGCGCCGAGAATGCGCTCTCGATATAGGCGGGATCGGAGGCGACCAGCGGCTCGACGATTTCCCAGGGGAGCTTCGCGAGCGCCGCGTAGCTCGGGTTCTTTGCCGCGGTCTCCTCCATCTGCGCCTTGTAGTCCACGAAGTCGTCCGACAGCGCATAATCGGCCACCACGGTCTCGCGCGGGACGCCGAGCAGCGTCAGCAGCAGCGCGGCTCCGGTGCCGGCACGGTCCTTCCCCGCCGTGCAGTTGAAAGCGAGCGGGGTGCGGCCTTCCGCGAGATAGCGGAACATCTGCCGATAGCTTTCGGCCTGGTCCTCAGGCAGCGTGCGGTAGAAGCCGATCAGCATGTTGCGCGATTTCTCGGCGCCGGCATCAGGGCCGCCGAGAACCGCCATCAGGTCGCCTGAGTCCTGCGCATAATCGCGCGTCCAGTACTCGACGTCGGTATTGGCTGCGACGTAGCCGTTCGGCTCGCTTGCGCGCTCCTCATTGTCGCGGAAATCGCAGAATGTGCGGATGCCCCGGCGCGACAGCTCCGCGTAGTCAGCCTGGGTCAGGCCTGCGGGCGAACCCGAGCGATAGACCGTCTCCCACTTTGTTATCCGGCCATCCTCGGTCGCATAGCCGCCAAGGTCGCGGAAATTGACTCCACCTTCGAGGTCGAGAACGCGGCGCTCGTCATCGAGCGCGACCTTGTTGGCCTCGACAGGCGCGAGCGCCTGTTCGGTGGCCGGCGGAGCGGAGGCCTCCTGACAGGCAGGGAGCAGCAGCAGGGCAGCGAGCGGAAGCGCGACGACGCGCATGGTGGGATGTTCCCTCATTCGGCTGGTGACGGCAGCAATTCGGCGAGTTGCCAGGACAGGAAGGCCTCTGCGGCAGCGGCAGCTTCATAGCCGGCCTGCATCGGGCTGACGGAGATAGCGCTGCGATAGACCACGCTCTCGTCATCCGCCTGCTCCGGCGACGGAGGGTCCTGGTTCATGTCGAAGCTGATGCCGGGAAGCGGAGGGACCTCCATCCCCCGCTGGCGGGCCATCGCCTGCATGGTGGGCGAGGCCGATTGCGCCATGTTGGAGGTGAAGCCGACCTTGTAGGCATTGTAGGTGCCGATGCGGGACAGCTGCCATCCTGCCCTCTCGATCTCGTCCGGGAAGTTGACGTTTAGCGCGATGCCCTGCGGCAGCAGCGGACCCTCGCCCGCATTGTCCTCCAGCGCCGCCAGCAGTTCGACCGAGCGCCGCGCTACTTCGGCGGAGAGCGGGTTGTCCAGCGTCGCGCTCTCCGTATTGCTGCCGGCGCTCAGCGCGATGGCCGGGATGCCGCGGATGGCGGCCACCTGCGCGTTGCTGACCGTTCCCGAGCTGAGGATGATCGCGCCGACATTCTGCCCTTCATTTGGGCCGGAGAGCACCAGATCCGGATCGGCACCCCAGCGTTCCTTGCCCGCGACCTCGATCCCCTGCAGCAGCGCCATCACCGGCGTGCCGTTGACGTAGAAGAAGTCGCCCTCGGGCAGGCCGGCGCGGGTCATCGGACCGGCGCCCGGATCGCCGGGGCTGGCGGCATCGTTGAGGCATGGCTGCTGCAACGGGGCGAGCGGCTGGCTGATGGTGAGCGCGGCGCTCATGCCGCTCTGGTTCGTGCAGGGCACCGACACAACGACGTCGTGCCCGGCCGCGGTCAGCGCCTCGTACAGCGCGAGAACGTTGCTGGTCAGCCCGTCATCATTGGTCAGGACGATGTTGCGGGCCTGGGCGACGGACGGAGCCGCGACAGCGGCTGCGACAGCGAGAGCGAGAGCGGAGAGTGTGTAACGCATCGATGGCTCCGGAATGGGGAGTTGGTCGCGATCAGAAGCTGAAGCGGGCGCCGAACAGATAGCGGGCGCCGATCTGCTCGACTTCCGAAGGCGTTGCGCTCGTCCCCTCGTAAGCGACGTATGTCTCATCCGTGAGGTTGGCGAGATCGGCAAACAGGGTGACATTCTGCGTCAGCGCATAGCGCAGCGTGACGTCGAGGTTCTCGTAACCATCGCGGAACTCGCCCGCACCCAGGCCGCCCAGCGTGTCGAGGTATTCCGAGCGCCACTGGTAGGAGACGCGGGCGGAGAGCCCGGCATATTCATAGAACAGCGAGGCGTTGAGCACCGTGTCCGAGAGGCCCTGGAAGTCGGCTTTTGCCATGCTTCCGTCGGGTTGCAGCGCGTCGAACTCGCCGCCCAGCAATGTCAGGTTGGCCTGCGCGCCGAGGCCGGAGAGCAGGCCGGGCAGGAAGTCGAACTGGTGCTCGACATTGAACTCCACGCCGTAGAGCTTGCCCCTGTCCCCGTTGAAGGACGAGGTCAGCATGTAGTCCGACCGGTCGATCCCGTCGGAATTGTAGATGTCGGAGCCGACCATCTGCTGGCTCGAATAGAGCACGTTGTCGACCCAGCGGTAGAATGCGCCGACCGAGGCGATGCCGTTGCTCGAGAAGTAATATTCGAAGCTGGCGTCCAGGCCCCAGGTGTATTCCGGCTCAAGCTGGGGATTGCCGCCGCCGATCGTCGCGTCAGTATCGCTGATCGACGAGCCGACGCGGATCGCGGCATAGGCCGGGCGGGAGACACCGCGCTGGCCGGAAAGGCGCAGGGTGACGGTGTCGCTCGCCTCGTAGCGCAGGTTCACGCTGGGGAAGACGTCGAACTGCTCCTGCCCGGTCGACAGCGGCGTCGGGGTGCTGCCGACGAGGGCCGTGCCGTTGTTCTCGACCTCGTAGTTCTCGACCCGCGCGCCGGCGGTGATGAACAGGCGGTCGAGATCCACCTGCCCCATCACGTAGCCCGCGAGGATGGTCTCCTCCTGGTCGTAAAAAGCCGATTGCGGGACCAGCGCGCCGGGATCGACGCCGGCCGCATCGAGCGCGGCCTGGAGGTCCTCGTTCATGGCGGCGTTGTCCATGTAGGTGAAGCCCACACCCAGCGGGAAGCCCGTGTTCCACGGCTTGTCGCTGAAGTACTGGGTCACGTCGAAGCCGAGCGGGCCGAGCGGAACGACGCCGCCTATGCCGATGTTGTTGCCGAGGATGTCGCGCCTCGACGCCATGGCGCCGACCTGCAGCGTCACATTGTCGAACTCGTGCCAGGCGTCGAGCTTGCCGGTATAGGCGTCGGAGGTGGTCGCCTGGATGATCGGGATCACATAGGCGCGCTGCCATGACACGGAGGTCTGGTCGAAGCTGGCGAGCGGGTCGCCGCGCACGAGGGTGCCGGTCCCGTCGTCGATCGTCTCGTAAAGCGTGACGATCGGGAAGCGCGGATCATCGCTGCGATCATAGTGCAGCGAGACGTTGTCGAGGCCTGTGGTCGAGGCGTTTACGAGCGGCAGGTCGGTCGTGTTCTTCGTGCGGGTATAGCCGAACGCGCCGTCCACTCCCCAGCCGTCGGCACTCTCATATTCGAAGCCGGTGGAGGCGATGTAGTTCTGGTTCTCGTAAATGCCGTCATTGAAGGCCGCGGCAACCGGGACGCCGACGAGATCGCCGGTCTCCAAGCCGCGCGTGCCGGACACTGCGTCATCCAGGACGAACTCGTAGGCGTTGCGCTGCTCCTTGTCGGTGAACTCGGTGTAGATGCCGCGGACGTAGAGCCTCAGCCCGTCGCTTGGCTGCGCCTCGATCACGCCGAACAGGCCATTGTTCGAGCGTTCGAGCTGGTAGTTGCGCACGTCGATGTCGGTCGGGCCGAGCGCATCGTAGCCGGACTCGCGGTTGTCGGTGGTCTGGTCGCGCAGGTAATGCGACCCGCCGATCGCGATCCCGAACATGTCGTTCGACCAGGAGGCACGCAGCGAACCCTGCCGCTGCTCGCCATTGCCGAGGTCCATGAAGCCATAGCCGAGATCGCCGCTGACGTGAAAGCCCGGGTCGCTCATGGGCGAGAAGGTCTGCAGGTCGACGTTCGCGGTGATGGCCTCCGCCGTCAGATTGGGCGTCAGCGACTTGTTGACGACGAGCTGCTGCAGCAGAACCGCCGGGATGGCGTCGAAGCGATAGGCGCGTCCTTCGCCGCCTTCGTCAGTGCCCGTCTGCGGGATGCCGTCGATGCTGACGGAGGTCCAGCGATTGGGCGCGCCGCGCACCTGGATGTAGCGGGCCTGTCCCTGGTCCCGCTGCACGGCCACGCCCGGGATGCGGGCAAGCGCCGCTGCGGTGTTCTCGTCCGGGAACCGCCCCACATCGTCCGCCGAGGCGACATCGACGAAATTGACCGCCTCACGCTTGGTCTCGATGGCCGCTTCCTGCGCCTGGAGGATCGATCCGCTGACGATGATGACGTCCGGTTCCTGCTCGGCGATCGTCGCTGGATCGACGTCCTGCGCTGCGGCCGCGGATGGGGCGAAGGATGAGGCGAGGAGGGTTCCGCACAGCAGCAGGCGGCGACGGGAAGATATATTGATGCGCATGTCCTGCAGCCCGATCGTTGAGAAGCTGGCAGGCCGTTAGGCCGGGCGTATGTAGCTTTTGTGACGTAGGCGGCGGTTGGTCGGGGATTCGCGAGATCGCTTGCGCAACGCGCGAGATTGCATGAGACAGGCAACACTTCTTGTCACATGATCGACGCGAATATGCCGCACAAAAGACGTATTTCCGAGAGTTTGGCGACCGAGGAGCGATTGCTGACGGCGGTCCTCACGCTGTGGGCCAACACCTCCAGCGCCGAGATTTCAGTCCGTGCGGTCGCCTCCGAGGCGGACGTGGCGGTGTCGGCGATCGACTACCACTTCGGCAAATTGGAACATCTGTATGGCGCGGCGCAGGCGCGTGCGTTTGCTTTGGCGGACCAGTGGCTCCAGGCGCGGTTGGTGCTGACCTCGGCGCTTGAGGGACAGAATCTGGGTGCCCATGGAATCGCCTGCGCGATCTCCTCGATCATCGATGATTGGGCGGAGGCGCAGCGCCCCCTGGCGATGGCACGACGCGAAGCCAGCGCCATGGCGCGCGATGGCCGTGATGCGCAAAGCCACATCCTCTGGACCGCGCTCTGGCGAGACTTCTGGACCCGAATGTCGGGAATCCTCGGTGTCCCGCAGCAGTCGGAAACCGTGGCTGCCTTCTGCGCTGGCGAGGTAACGCAGCACCTGCTTCGCTGGAAGCGGCCGCTGGACCAGGCCCTGCTCGGCGAGACGGTGAAGGCGTTTGTCGACCAGATCCTCGGCGAGCGGATCGGCGCTTCGATGGTTCGGCAGGCCTACAGCGAACTTGCCGAGCGCGAATATCGCGGGTCCATCGACATTGACGAGCAGGCGCCCGCTGCGCTGGATGCCGCCGCTGCGGACCTGCTGAAGGAGCGGGGTTTGTCCGCGCTCACCTTTCGCGCGGTCGCCGACCGTGCCGCAACGACGCTGGGCCATGCCTCGTACCACTTCGGATCGAAGACGCGGATGCTCCAGCGGGCGTTCGACCAGCTCTATCGGACGGCCTCGGAAGGAGGGAGCGAGCTGGGCGAATGGGGCAGGGACGCCGTGCTCGAGGCGGTGCTGCGCGCCGTCGTCGGAGGAAGCAATCCGATCCTCCGCGCGTTCGACGAGGTAATTGCCCATATTGCCCGAAGCGAAGACCACCTGCCACTTCGCGGGATTATTCGAGGCTATCGCGATCCCGCCGCATCGTGGGCCCTTGCCGGATTGTTGTCATCGCCGGCTTCCCCTTCTCCCGCGCTGGCGGCGGCATTCTCATCGCTTTGTCGGGGTATCGACCACTTGGCCCTGGCGCTGGAACCTCAGGAGGCCGAACGGCTTGGTCGCGCGGTTCTCGAACAATTCGTTTCGCCAGACGAGGTGCCGCGATCGCGCGGAGATCTCAGGTGATCTGGGCGTCTTGCGATGCAGCGCAGCGGCAGGGTTGGCGAAACGGCCCAGCGTAGCCGCGGGCTTCAGGGGCGGGCGGACAGGGCGGTAAGGATGTCGACGAAATCGCCGCGAATCACCAGCAGCGCCTGCGGGTCGAAGTCCAGCGCGCAATCGAGCAGCGAACGACGCGCGGCGCCGTAGACCTGCAGCAATGCGCCCGCCAGCGGCGCATCGCGGTTCACGCCCATCTCCAGCGCCGTAAGAGCCGTTAGCGCGCGGGTCAGCGACTTGCTGCGCGCGGCGTAGCTGTTGCGCCCATGCGCGGAGATCGAGGCGCCGAGGCCCTGGATCACCTGGCCGAGGCAGAAGGTGACGAGCTCTTCCGCTTTTGCCCCGTCGAGCCGGGCGTCAATTTCGCTGATGCGGTAGGCTTCGTTCGGATCGGTAAGGGCGAGCGTCGTCACTCGCCGCTCCCGTTCCAGGCGTCGATCTGCGCCTTGAGGAAGCTGAGGGTCGATTGCGAGGCGCCGATCTTCGTGTCGGCCTTGGCGAAGCGGGCGCTGAGCGAGGCACGCAGGGCTTCCTGCTTGTCGGCAAGTTCGGTCGTCTCCTCGCTAACGGTGCTGGAGAGCGTCTGGTAGCGGGTGATGGAGCCGGCCAATGAGCCCGGGTCTCCGGTTTTCGAGGCAGCGCGCGAAATGGCGTCTAGCGTGGAATAGACGCCGTAGAGGCCGGGCGTGAACATCGCCGCCACGCCGGCGGGGTCACGCTCCAGCGTGGCCTGGAGCCGCGCGGTATCCAGCGTGAAGGTGCCGTCTCGCTGGGTGGCCAAGCCCAGATCGGCCAGCGTCCGCGGGGCGCCGTCAGCCGCAGAAGGCATGATCACCGTGCTGCCGAGCTGCGACAGCGCTCGCTGGAGCGCCTTCGCGCCGGGATCGCGCGAGAGGTCCCCTGACAGTGGATCGGTTGCGGCGCGCAATTGGCCAACCACCTCGTTCAGCGCAGAGACGAAATCCTCCATCGCGCTCGAAAGATTTGCGCTCGGTTCCGAGAAGCTGACCTGCGTGGGGGCTCCAGCGTTGGTCCCGGTCAGCGTCAGCGAGAGGCCGGGCGCTACCTGACCGGTCGTGTTGCTGGCGCTGGTCATGGCGAGGCCGTCCAGCTTGAAGTTGGCATTGTTAGCGGTGGACAGCAGGCGCGCGGAGGTGCCGCCAGCGGCGGGGTTCCAGGCGAGGGCGGCGAGGCCTTCTTCGCCCGGTGTCTCGCTCGCCTCGACGATGAAGCCGTTGGCGGCGCCTTCCGCGCCTTTCATCACCAGCTGCGCGCCGGTGGTGGTTTGCGCGACATAGGCGGTGACGCCGGCATTCTTGCCGTTGATGGCGGCGGCGACGTCTGCGAGCGTCGAGCCGCTGGGGATGTCGATCGTCAGCGGCTCCTTGCCGGAATCGCTGAAGCTGGAAGCGCCGGTGGTGCCGAAGCGGATGGTGAGGCTGCCCGCGCCCACCGGGCTCTCGGCGCTGGCGAGAGCGGGCGTGCTCAGCGTCTGCGCGCTGGCAAGGGAGAGCACTTCGAGCGTGTAGCTGCCCTTGCCGGTCGTGCCGAGCGGGGAGGAGGCGCTTGCGACGGACGGATTGGTGACGCTGGCGGCGGGGGCAAGGTCGCCGCTGCGCACCCGGTCTCCCATCGCGCTCGCGAGCATGGAGAGCGTGCTCTTGATCGAGGCGGCGCTGGAGATCTGCCGCTCCAACGTCTCGCTCTTGGCGGTGAGCCGCTCCGTGCGCAGCTGGAACTGCGTGGTGGCGAGGTTGTTCGCCAACGCCGCCATGTCGATGCCGCTGCCGGCGCCGAGCGCCGAGACGATAGATGATACGTCTGCCATAATTACCAGAACGGCTCCGTTGGTTCTCGATTAAGAGGCGAGCCGTCCTTCCGTGTCGAAGCGCAGCTCGATCGGCACCTCGATCAGCGGGGTGGACGGATGTTCGCCGCGCTTCAGCGACAGGACGAAGGCGAGCACGCTGGCGATGGCGCCATAGAGCTCTTCCCGGATCGTCTGGTTCTCGCGCGTGGTGAAGTAGACCGAGCGGGCGAGCTGCGGGAGCTCGAGCATCGGCACGCCGAACTCGCGCGCCAGGTCCTTCATCGCCATCGCCTTGTCGCCGCGGCCCTTGGCCAGCACGATCGGCGCCGCGGCCTTCACCGGATCGTAGATCATGGCGACGGCGAAGTGGCTCGGGTTGGTGATGACGAACTGCGCCTCGCGCATCGCGTGGGCGACACCGCCGGCGGCGATCTCGCGCTGGCGCTGGCGGCGGTGGCCCTTGGCTTCGGGCGAGCCTTCGCTCTCCTTGTTCTCGTCGCGCATTTCCTGAAGGCTCATCTTCAGCCGCTTCATCCGCCGGA
>Ga0210040_10004630_pt1 | contig 17862 bp, 15 predicted proteins | sample CryGeyCG12114_NA_FD_185462 | JGI IMG/M metagenome (GOLD analysis project Ga0210040, IMG submission 185462) | Groundwater microbial communities from aquifer - Crystal Geyser CG19_WC_8/21/14_NA (SPAdes) (version 2) | ecosystem: Environmental > Aquatic > Deep subsurface > Groundwater | place: USA... | reverse complement strand
TCCACATCGATGCCGTGAGGTATAGTGGCAGCCCAGACGGGAAGCGAGGCGGCAGGGTCGTGCTGGAGAGGTGTTGGGTCTTTAGGGCTCGCGACAGTGCGGGATGCTTCGGACGACTCGAACGTATCTATAGGTCAAGGAGTTGTAGGGAACTGCGTGATGGATGAACACATCGTTTCTCGAAATAACCGTGCAACTTCTGCTTCATGGAAGTGGGTGCAACACCGGATCCTACACTACGTGAGATCGAGCTCAAGGTTGAAAGGATTGGAACCATCAAAGCAGAGAACGTAATGCTGAAGAGGAAACCTGGAAGAATGTAAAGGTATTTGATACTGTGGGATTAGAGAACTTGGCTCAAATGATATGGCAACATGAATGCTGTGGTAGCGGACACTTCCCGCATCACGGCCATGCTCGTATTCTCCTTTACAGGAAAGCAGCCAAAAATGCTCGAGGGAAAGAGAACATAGGCAAAACGGTAACTTGACAAGACAGAAATTACTAATGGCTCACGCAACTCAAGTATGGTTCGCTTCATCAGTCTTATTCCTCCGTAGCGTCTAAGTCTAGTCAACTAGGGAGTTATGCTGTTCCGCTCTGCTTGTGTAAACTCCTCGACCTGGGAGGATTTGTGAGGAACAAGGCTGGGCCGCAGCCTCGGCGCGCTCCTGCGCGTAGCGTGTAAAGTGATTCTGTGGTGTAGGCGGGCTGCAGAGAACACGATTTTAGTGTCTTCTGAACATGTCAGTTGGCGAGACCATATTACCAATGATGTCGCTTTGTTGTTGAGACAGTCAGTTAGCACCTCTGATCATGGCCGGTTATTTCGACCCTTCCCCACGAGAAACGAAACGTCGCCGGACGGGCACATATGGCGCAGCCAGAACCACTTTAGACTCCTCACCCGCTCCCCCTGCAGGTACTACAACCAACTCAAAGGGCATTTCCTCGCATAGAGGAAAGCTCTCCGGTGAACATTTGACAGATAACCCGAAGGAATATGGAGACGCAAACGCTACTGAGCAGGACAATGCAACCGAAAGCGAAGTCAACGGGGCACCCTCTATTCAGACAGAAGAGCATGCTGTACAGGATGGAATACAAGACAATTCAGAAGACACAATCGAGGTTCGGACACGATCGAGCGGCAGGCAAAGACGAAGGCCGAAAAGATTCTCGCCCGAGCCTGTTCTGGCATCAAAATCAAAACCGGAGAACAAAAAGCATATGAGTGAGGATGTAGACGCCGAGACACCAAGCAAAACCAAGGCTACATCCAGAGCCGGACAGCCGAAAGGCATTTTAACTCCATCACGGCGGGACAGGACTGGTCCTCGAAAATCTGTCGTGTTCAACGAGAACGAGAAGCAGACTGAGCAGCACCTCGGCTTCAAAGATGTAGGTAGCTCGGCGAGGAAGCTGAAGAAGGATCTCACCAAGGCACGGATGCGAAATGAGGATGGTACTCCGGATACAGTTGCGGATGGAGTCGTAGTCGAGTCATTAGTTCACACTGAGCAGCACGATGAGGACGACAACATTCTGTTGGTCGATAACATTGACATCGGCCCAGAGCCTATTTCGGCCATAGACCTCGATACAGACATATCGGCCCATCTTCAGTCCCAGGTTGAGGACGATCCTGAACTCCTGGCCATTAAAAGCACTATTCTATCCCGTCTGGTATCCTCTGAACGATCTCCAATTGCACACCTTGATACACAATATACCACGCTCCACACTCTGCTCTCTGCCACAATTACCTCCGGTGAATCCAACTCGATGCTTCTCCTTGGTTCTCGCGGGTCAGGGAAGACGCTCCTCATCGAGACTACGCTCGCAGATTTGACGTCGTTACATGCTTCCGACTTCCACACCATTCGCTTGAACGGCTTCTATCAGACGGACGATAAGCTGGCCCTGCGGGAAATTTGGCGACAGCTAGGCCGTGAAATGCAGATCTCCGAGGACGAAACAAGCGAAGTGTCCACCTATGCTGATACCATGGCCTCGCTCTTGAGTCTGCTGTCCCACCCTGAGGAGTTCGCTGATCCAAACAATGTGGACATGACTGGTGTAGGAAAGACGTCGAAAAGTGTTGTGTTTATTTTGGATGAATTCGATCTCTTTACCACCCATCCAAGGCAGACATTGCTGTACAACCTCTTCGATATCGCACAAGCGAGAAAAGCGCCGATTGCGGTCATAGGCTGCAGTACGAGGATGGATGTGGTCGATTGTCTTGAGAAAAGAGTGAAGAGTCGTTTCAGTCACAGATGGCTGCACGTGCCAAGTACGAAGAGCCTGGTGGCTTTTGAGGAGACCATCAAGAGTACATTACACATGAGCGTGGATGGCAAGGGAGCTTTAGTTCTTTCCAGGGAGGAGCTTACGCGGAGAGCAAGGTGGAACGACTACATGAAGGCGAGTTTGCACGAACAACACTACTCCCAACTTTCACTGACTGTACAACAGAATACGTTCATCCCATCACCGTCCATACAAGCGCTCATCAAGAAAACCTTCTACACCACGAAATCCATCCCCGACCTCCTGACCGCACTCTACATACCGATTGCCACGCTCTCCTTGTCAGAGTCACAGTCAACGATAAAGCACCCGCCAACCACCTTCGCAATATCTTCACTGCCATCTCTCCTAACCCTCCTCCCTACCCTCCCAACATTACACCTCTCCCTCCTCCTTTCCTCTGCACGCCTCGACACGATCCACTCTCTAAGCGCCCTCAACTTCACCCTAGCCTACAGCCACCTCTCCGAACTCGTCACCCGGATGAAAATCCAATCCGGCGCAGGAATGAGACTCTGGAGCAAGGAGGTTGCCAAACGAGCGTGGGAGGAGTTGGGCGAGTGGGAGGTGATCGTGCCAGTGGGCGGACTGAACGAGAAGGAGATGTGGAGGGTAGATGTGACTTTGGAGGAGGTGGCGTGGGCTGTGCGGGAGAAATTCGGTGGTGCTGGAGCGTCCGGCGTGGGTGACGTGCTGGGAAAGTGGTGTAGGGAAATTTGAATGTAGAGGAGCTAGCGGGTTTGATGCGGTCAGAAATTGTCACACGACTCGAGGCTGGAGAGCGTCCAGGTGCTGGTACTGCGTGGAACGCAGGAAAGAGATCAGGGAATCAAAGTTGGAAGGGGATGCGAACAGCAGGCTGCGGACTGCTCGAGCTTCCAACACGGTCACCGTAACGCTCGACGCATTTGCTCTCACGATCTGACTTTTTGGTCTCGCCTCTACCCTACCTTACCACGTCCACCCCACCAGTGCTACGTCAGTGTAAGGGTCACTTTCGCTACATTTGAGCACCATGCGCGTCTACCGGGATTGAAGGAGAACAAATGCGTCGTGATTGAAGACGCCATGTACAAAATCTCAATCTTCTGCGGTGTGTGCAGAACGAGCTGTGCTTGTGACCGCCACTTCATCACTCCCTCCCTAAACCCGTAGCCCGGTTTGGAACATCGTGCACACTCAACCAGGCAGTAGGTTCTGGTGTAACGGACGGATCGCGTGACGGAAATGGCAGTCCGGCCTCTCGACGCGGTAGCCGTTGATCGAATGTACAACATGGATCAGCGAGTAGTGTTGAACTATATTATTTCCCCGTATTGGCAGTGGCCTGGTTGGACGTAAAAAGGCAGACCCAACCGAATCCAGGTTCAGCCTGCAAGTCAGCTTCGTTCATCTTCGCTTCGCAAAAGATGGCATGAGTGAATTTTTCCCTAGCTCATAACACGATCTGAACAATGTACGTTGATAACCAAGCAACACTAGTCTGGATAAGTCACGAGAAGCCCGACCATGCTGCTGCTAAGTTAGCGTGATGTGACAAGTAGACTTCGACTGCATACGACGAAAACGTTGTCCAGTGAGCTTCTGACACATCCAAGGTTTGGTCGTCTCAGTATCATCTTAGCATGCAACCCATGATCGACACTCGTCTGCTTGTCTTTCGTTGGCCTGGTGCATGTACGATATGTGCTTAAGTATGCATGAGGCGTAGCATCCTGCTGCATCATAGCTTGTGTGACTTTTTTGCCGCGGACCAACGAGTAGCGGGTGAACAACACTCAAGCGGGGCATCGAGCACCAAGTAACTGCCCCAAGCCAGCGTTGACGGAGTGCATGTTATGTGACGCGCCTCTCTGGGCTTGTATGGTGTACCGACAATAAGGACATTGGTATTCCAACGCAATTGTGCGTTCGTGTTAGACTCTTTTTGACCTTAGCCGGGTTGGCTTGAGTCGGCTGGCGCGTCCGACCAGCCAATCAGCAGGTAGCAAAACAGATGATCGCAGCGATATGCGTGTAAGTGAAGCGCCCGAGGATGGCATTCGACTAGCTTGAAGATGTAGACCTTAGCAATGCGTAGGAAGCTGACCCTCGCTCATGAGCGCTGTGTTGCAGTAGCAAAGCAGGATCCCCAGCTCAGAGGAATGATCTGGAACACCGTGATGAACCTGTACGCTCTTCAGTATCGAAGCGACATGTCTTGGAGCGAGCCTAGAGATGCAACTCGCCAGAAACGTCGCGGGAGTCTGCATAAGTGATGGGGATGGACGGCAGAGAAAGTGGGTTGTCGTAGGTGGCAGCTCACAGCTGCGCAGGCACCATTTCATGCTGGGAATAACTTAACTTCGTGTGAGTAGCCCAACGACTACACGTGCGACTGTGCCTATCTTCGCTCAACTCAGCTTTCTTTTCGACCTGTCACTCGCATTGACATCGGAGGAGCGTCAGTGATTGCTTTGTTCGTGAAGAAAATCAGTTATATAATGACCCTGCCGCGCACTGACGGGCACCAACTTGAACCGTGGCGCCTGCCATCGTTAGTCCTCCCGCACCTGTCACTTCACGGTTCCACCACCGCCATGACTGGACAGAGCTTCAACTTTATTTCAAGCTCTTCACTTGCCATCACTCACTGTCGAGAGCCAACCTCATGTTTCAACACCCTCAGTCGAGACTCACATAGCCACCGGAGAAGTGGTGACTCAACTTTTGAACAAGCTTCACTTTCATCGATCACCTCATCATTGTCGATACAGGCGGCCAAGAACAGCTCATCAACAGCTAGAGTCATCAAGCCGAAAGACACATGCGTGACAACATCCAGTGCTGCCGTAATGTACCTGCATCGACGAGTCCCTGCTCAAGGAAACATCTTGTGATTGCAAAGCCATGCTGTCCTAGTCTTCAAAACTGTGCAACGGCCATAATCATGCCTGGCCCTTCGGCTGGAATGGCTTAGGCGACTTCGCCCCACAGAGTCAGCAAGGTGGCACGTTGACCGCCTGTCATAGCAGCTGTTTGCGGCATATCGAGTCTGCATCAGTCAACGAGTTACAACAGAAACCACTGACCGTCGTCAGGCAGTTCAAAACAGCAGCCATAATTAGCGCCTTTGGCCTTTCTCACATTCCTGCGTACACCCATCTCCGCCAACCAACCTCGAATACGAAGCTCGCAGTATGTTTGCCACGACTCACCAGGCCATACACCACGTATTGTGGACGCGTAGGCTTCCGAGCCATGCCGTTGCTTTTTTCCTTCTTTTCTCACTCTTCAGCATCAGCAGCAATGCATGTCGCTGTGCTGCCATATCATTCGCTCAACAGCAAACACTGAGTGATGTAGGGCCATCTGACTGACCAACGGCTGGTTGTCAAGCTGCTGTATCAACAAACTGTTCACGTTGACATTCATGGCAGAGCTGAATGTCATGTTACACGAACCGAAGCATCGAAAGATACTTGCATGTCGTCGCAAGGTAAACGGCGTACGGAAGCAGAGCAAGACATCCCCGGCTGTGTGGCGTATGGCTATCTCTAATGGACATAAGAGACCGCAATATGAGAGGATGATGAGGTCGGAGGATATGTCCTACGCTGTCTGTCAACCGCATGGGCATAGTGTCAGCGACCTGGGTGGATGCAAGAAGCTCGCTGTTGGACAACGAGTCTTACATATGACCCTAACGGCTGCATTAATAGGCGTTTCTATTGGTTGGAGCGGGTTCGGGTTATATCTGGCGCACACATCTGATGCAGCTTTGGTTTGGCCGTTGGTCACAGACGTCTTTCAATGGCTCGTTGCATCAGAGGGGAGGCACTTTGGAGGATCCTTGACTACATTCGACATAGGTCCGGCGTTGCGGAGCCATCAGACACAATCGGATTCGGCTTGGCCATTATCTCAACTCGGGTACAGCGATTGTGGTCCGACTTAGGAGGAACACCTCATAAACCGCCATCCCCAGTTCTGCTTGTCTCTCGAGTTCTCTCCTTTGTTTTTTCACCACGGTTACTAGCAATTGACCAAATCGCTGAACTTACTTTTACTACCGCGAAAAGGCACCGGGAGTGTGCCTGGGATGTCAAACATGTCTTTGCGCAGTCGTACAGCGTTACCAAGCCATGCCGATCGGGACTGGTCGACAGTACCCGGCCCAATGGCAACAATCAGTTATGGAGGTTCGTACCACCAGTTGAGCATTGTGACACCTTGGCTCTGCGGGTCGGAACTGGTTGTTCATACAAAGCAGCTCTTTCTACCAGCAATGCAACACAGATTCTCTATGCGGACAACGTCGCCCTTGCTGGTGGGTTGTGCAACTTGTCGAGTCCAAAACCTTCTCGAACCATGCTAACCTTGGGCATAGGCAATGACAAACACGTTTGCGGAGCACACGGCTCGAATAGAGACATAGGATCGCGACCACAGTCATTGATCCAGCGTTGCGGCGGCAAGCCGAAGCCTGGCGAGCACCCCCCTCCTGCTCCTCCACCACCGAAGCCTGTCAAGCCACGACCACTACCCGGTGTTGACTAGAGGAAGATAATGTGTTGTTCACAGGACCGCCATGGGTGGCAGAACGAGGCATTGGCCAACGGGAAAGGCAGAAGGCCGCGTGCATGGCTTGCAACAAACACCAGAGCTACAATCTGTGCATTCAGATTCTTGGCTGGCCTGTGATCTAGCATGGTTTGAGTTCAGTCTACAAGCATATGCTGCATGTCAAAAAACTTCAATGGGATGTTTCGTCAATTCAGACGTGTCTGTTTCCTACGAAGTCTGATTGCATTTTGGGCCCCCACAAAAACATTGCTCAAGTCACTTTGACAGCAACTTACAAGCACAAGCAAGCTAAGCAACGAGAGGGCTGTACTAATGGCAAGAGGAATGCAAAAATTGGCCTGACAGCGCCCTTCTTGCTGACGTCTAATGAGTTAGGCTTGAGTGCCACATGACGTACTAACGGTGCACAGTATTGGGTCAAACAGTAATAATCGTGAATCTTGCGGATGTCTTTGGATGTTGACCAGTCACCTGAATTTGACCTCTTCCCGATGGGCATGGACTGCGCTTCATATGGCCTAGCTTCATGCCAACAAGCAGCATTTTGGCACATGGCTGACGATTCGGTGCTTGAGGGTACATTCTAATGCAGCTGGCCGGGGCCCATGTTGGTTGTCACGGGATGACTGGCTGGATATTCCGTTAGGCAGACTGACAAGGACAGATGTGGTTCAATCGGCAATCAAGGTCAAAGGTCAGGCGAGATAGAATCTTGTCCGGTGACGACAAAACGCAAGCGATGGAGCTGTTAAGTGGTCCTGGGAACAAGGTTCGAATGAAGTGTTTGGATACGTGGCACTGCTAACAGGCAGGACGGAAATGGAGCGAGACGTCGACTTTAGTCACGTAGGCGTACTTTGTTCATCGGGGACTTTGTTCGCAGCTCTGCTCGATCCGTCCCTGTCATCCATGGGCAGTAAGCTAAGCAATCGCCAGAGCATCGGCCGGAGTGAAGCTAAGGACGAGCTAGAGCAAGGAAGGGAAAGGAACGACACGAGCTACCCTGTCAGTGCACTCTCAGACTCTCAGTACACTGCTTGATCAGCTCGACTCTTCCTCTTCCAGGGCTGGCGTGGAGTTGGCTGCCCAGGTTAGCATTCCCACCGCCATTCACAAGTACCAGGTATCTTTAGCCGAGGCTCCACCGCTCAACTCCACTGGCAGCGGCAGCAGGGTTTCTGACTCGACCTCGCAGCTGCTTGCTGCCCACCGTGACTGAAACGATTGTGCAAGCCCCCTAACTTACAACAAAGCGACTCTGCACTGCGCTGCACTAAGTCCAGTCACTCGCAAGTTACACCGCACACTCCCTTTCACAGCCCTTTTGGCGCCCGCATCGGTTCGCCAACAATTGACTCGTCCTTGGCCTCGTCCCAAGCACCCCTAGTCCTCAACCATCGACCGTCCACCAGCCGCCAGCCGTCTTCCCCGTCCATATCGTCCATGCGGCTGCATACACCTCTGTACTACTTCAAGCCCTCGTATCTTTCGCTCTTCACAGACACACCGGTCATCACTTCTGAATATTGAATGCAGTCATCCTGGTCCCCGTCCTCTCGAAATATGACCTGTTCGATTGCTCTTCTTCACATTCAAATCTCTCCGAGCCCTTCTCTGCAAGAGCTCCACCTGACCCCGCCGCTCAACTGATAATAGTCACTTTTTGGTGTAACAAAGTACTCGTGCCAACCTCATCACCATTCGTTTGCTCCAGCCAGGCGTCTACTTGCACCATGTCATGCTACATCCTGCGCCAGCCGGCAACAACCGCTGCTCAGCCCGATGCGCGTCTGGGACCTCAGGTTATCTATACTTGACAGCCCTTTTTCATCATCAAGCTACTGGTCGAGTAGTTGAGCCCCATTTTGACTCCTCGTGCTGCCACTGACACCCACTGTCTTACCCCACTGCTCTGCTTGTGCACATGTGTCAGGATGCAGGCACATGGAGAGCACCCGCCGAATGATCAATGGGACGCCCTCAAACCGACCATTCGCGACCTCTATCTCACTCAGAACTGGAGTCTCAAGAGAATCAGTGAACACTTCATCGCTACTTACAACTTCAATGCAACAGACCGACAGTACAAGACCCGACTATTGAAATGGCACTTTGACATCAAGAAGATCAGACGACCTGTTTACGAAGCTATGAATGTTGTCATGCAACACCACCTGTCAACTCACGGCTTAGAGACGGTGTTTGAGGTGCCAATTCGGGACAGAACGGTTACCAAGTCTATGGATGCCATCAGAAAAGAGATCCGACGTCTGACAAGCGCTCCGGAAATGTCTCTGAGTGATGCCGAAAGCCTCTTGCATGCTCGTGAGGTCCGCTACACCACCAACGCCGCGAGCACAGACCTTCAGATTGCATCTCCTGTACCTCGTGAGGGGAGAGACAGCACTGAGCTATGCGGCGGTTCAGACTCATCTGACGAATACATGACACCGCCAGGTGAGGAAGACGACGGGATGGCAGAACAACCGTATTCATCAAACAGCTCACCGTCCTACTTGTCGCAACAGCAGCATGGAATAGCGTTTTCAGACTCGCGGCGGCAGCTTGATAATGGCAACCTTCTACCTGCTGTTCGAAGGCTGGGCCTCACAAGCCCAGAGTCATACGTTACGCGGCCACTTCGGGATATACCTTCACCAAGACCTGCTATCAACGAAGACTACCCACATCACGTTGCACGCGAGAACAACTTGGAAGACTTTGATATGACATCTGCTTTCGCCCAACTGACGATCGATCCAGCTTGTGACGACCACACCAAGCAACAGATCTCTTCATACTTTGGCAGAGATTATGCCAGCCACATCTCCGTACAGATCGATCATCAGAAATCCGTTGCCAGCAAATGGGCCGCGCCATATTTTCTCCGGTGCTTCCCTTTGAGTGAATGTCAAGAGAACAACTCGATGCTCTGTAAACAAACTGCTCTTGAAATCTTCCGCTCATTGATCAACCAGCACGACAACAAGTATATCTTCCCATGCCTCAATTGGATGATTACCGCACTAGGCGCCAGTGAGGATTGCAAACAGCTTATCGATTTTCTGACTGAAAGCTGTGCCGTGATCGATCAGGAGAAAGGCCAGTTTGATCTCCATTATGGGACGCCATTTCACTACGCCCTTGCTGTTGTTACCGGCAATGCGACAGACAAGGCCCGAATCGGCGCAAATTTCGAACAGTCCACAAGACAAATAGAGTTACTCTGGGGCTTGAACAGCCCAAATGCACTTGTCACCTTGTATCATTGGTGCTGGCATCTTATGGAAGGCAAAGAATATGCCAAAGTCTCAAAGAATCTGAATGTCTGTCTGGAAGCATCTGAACGCATTATGGGCCATTACGACATTGTGACTATTAACTGTTTGGCCATGGTTTCCAGAGCTTTTGCCGAGTTTGGAGATAACATGCAAGCCATGACTTACTTGGCGGATGCCTTGCAGCGCATGCGCCGACCGCCACGGCCATTCATGGAGTACCGCTTCAAGCTTCTTGCACGTCTGGCCGCACTACAGATGGTGACTGGTCATCATGACGTTGCCGAACAGACACTGCGGGAAGTGGTTGAAGGGCGGGTTGATTATACTGGCCTAAACGATGGGCATACCTGGAGTGCAATCCAGGACCTGTGCAAATATATGACTGACCAAGGCAGAGCGGAAGAATCTCAACGCGTCTGGGACGAGATGGTGTTGCGGCATGAGCGCGTGTTTCATACACCCTGGTACCTTGAACGAGGGTACGATCTGCCATGGCAGGCTCGTAACCAAAGTCCTCGACGTCGCGAGATGCGAGGGAGTCCTTGATTCTCCAATCAGGGAAGTCATGGAGGGTGGTCGATTGTTATGCATTGGGATTTCTTTTATTGTTTTGTATGGGGGCTGTTTGAACATGCTTATTGCGTATGCATTCTCATGTCTTGTCTGCCTCGACCTGTAGCATGATGATACCCGAAGTTGTCTCGTGCTTAAATCCATGTATGGATGGAATGGGCGGCTCTCTGTGATTTGAAAAGGCATTGTTGGGCCAGACCTTGGGCGGTACTTTGTTATGTTTGTATGAGACATGAATAGATATGATGTCCAGACGCATTGTCTTGTGTATGGACTAATTTCTGCCTGGATTAATCCCTCCAACCTGATTCCTCCTTCTTGGGCTTTCAGAGCATCTGTGTGGGAATAGCAGGCCACATATTCCAGGTATACGTGATTGGCTGAATGCTGGTGAGCGAACGCTCTCTCGCCGCCCTGACCGACATCTAGATCATGCTTGACACTGCTTCCCCAAAATAGGAACCTCAAGCAAAGTCACTGTGCTTGATTGTCGTGAGTCAGCCTCTTCTCATATCTTTCGCTCGTCCCTTGGACCAATATCCCGTTGTAAAGTTCGGAGCATTCACCAGGTACCCGACTCTAAATCTGTTCTTTATTCTTCAAAACCCTACCTCGTTATCCCAGATATCCTTTACATATCCCTCAGTCAGCCTTTTATCAGTCCCATACCTAGCCTGCCATTGCCCGAAACCACCTTCCAGCACGCATATTTCCTGCTTCTTGCCTGTTGCATCGCCCTCACCTTCCTCCATTTCAGCACCATCGTTCTCCTTCTCCTCTTCTCTCGTCTTCGCCCGTGCATACATCAGGGCGGCCCTCGGACCCCTCTGCTGACTTAGCATGCAATGAAACACAACCTTGTCCTTGTCCTTGTTCTGGCGCAGGAGTTCTGGCAGCCGGGCATCGAGCTGGTTGATGGGAACATGGGTACAGCCCGCGATATGGCCGCCGATGTAGTCATTATCGCGGACATCTATGATGGCGACCTTGGGCTTCTCGGTCTCAGAGAGCAGAAGAGAGCGCACGTCGTTGTGGGAAAGATATGTGAGCGAAGAGACGGTAAGGGGAGCAGACTGTGTAGACATTGTGGTGTGGGCTGCAGAAGACTGCACAGACGCCACCGGAATACGGGAAAGTCGAGATGTAGCGTGTAACAGGGCACGAAGCATACGTAGTCCAGCTTCGATATTCACCAAGTGATGAGGCTGTCTCCACGTTGCCGTATTTGCGATCGAAAGACCCGTGTATTTGCTCTGTTTGCACGTTCAAGCTCCGCCTACAGATCGCTTCCATTGGTCGACTCCACGCTAGCTTTCACAACTCCGGTCTCGAGACTCACAACCCATTTCATCCGCAGTCGTAAGAAAGACAGCTGTGTATCACACAACAACCCAGCTTCACGTCCCAGAATGGAGGCAGCACAAGCCTTTCACCGTGCCGTGTGGCATGCATTCGCCAGAACCTCGCGATGTCCACATACTTCGAAGACCACAGAAATCCTTGCACGATCTCCTGCACGACGTCCAGCTAGGTCTTTCCTCCCATCGTCACGAACGTTGTCATCTTCAGCACGATCATTTCAGAAGACAGATACTCCCTCGAAACATGTGTCGCAAACAACCGAATCCGACATCCAACCTGTCGAGACGGAGCCGCAAGCTTCATCCTCTTCACTTTCTCCAGACCCATCCAGCACTCCAGCCTCGGAACCCTCACCTCCTAAACAAAGAGAACAAGAACGCCAATCCGCACAGAGCCAACTCGACAGCATCTTCGGGCCTCGAACGCCTAAGAGCGCGCCTCGCCCAGCTTCTGTCCTCGACACCATCAATCCCGCCATCGAAAAACCCTCCTCCTCCTCCTCCTCTCCATCCCAAGACATCTACGAACTCTTCTCCTCGACCCGTTCTCGGGCCCCCAAGCGCGGCGCTCCGGGTGCGCCTCTCTCTCGCGCCGCACAAGAAAACCTCTTCTGGGCCGCTACTGATCGCGAGCTGCACGAGACCTCCCCTGCCAACCTCATCCAACTGCGTCTGAAGCCCGTGCTCGGACGTACCGTGAACGTGCGAGGAAACCAAGACGATCGAGACTACAACTCGAGCGTGACCAGAGCATTTTCTACCATGGAGGGCATGTGCACACGGAACCAGGTCAAGAAGGATGCGAGAGAGCAGCGGACATATGTCCGGGCTGGACAGCGGAGGAAGACGATGAAGAGTCAGCGGTGGAGGGCGCTGTTCAAGGAGGGTTTCTTGGAGGAGTGCAAGCGGATCAGGAAGATGAGAAGGCAGGGTTGGTGATGTGGCAATCAATGTTTGTGCCGGAACTGAGGACTTCTACCTTGGACCAACAAACGTCGAGGGATGTATGAGGCAGAGTACGAATAAGTGCCGCAACGCCTACGGTCCGGCACTGATCCTACAAAGACTCTCCTTGCAGTGTCCGAACCATCTCTAGAGGCGACGTATCACAGAGATCTGGAATCAGCATAGCCCGTGTGTACGTGCTGAAACCGTCGTCCACGTTGGATTGTACTACTGTAGACCATAGAGAGACTGTATATTTACACGACCCCAACATCCCGAACCACGCGTGAATGCTACATTTACCAAAATCCCCTCAAACCACTGGCAACCGACATGAATATTGTCCGCGCTTGCCCGCCTTGGCAACACAACCAACCACCGCAGCCCTCTACCCTGAGCGAAACTGATATAATATAGTGTACCGTCCCGTTTAAGCGCCGTACCTCTCTACCTCTCTACCTCAGCCCCCACGGAACGATTATGCCAACCACTAACGCACGAGTCCGCCGCGGCTACGGCATAGGTACTCGTGCATACTGGAGATCCCTCGTGTGCACATGTCCTAAATCCCCATCCACCATACCAATTACCCCGTCTCCATAGATAGGTAGGTGGGTAGGTAGGTAGGTGCTCAAGCTGTGCCGTGCCATGCTGTACTGTGCCATCCACGCCGCAAATGGTCCAGTAGAAACGGCTCATCCCCACCAGCAGAGCATAGACGCGGGTCCGCTACCGCCTCAGCCTTGCTGGCCCGGCCGATGCGGTCAAGCGCGGTAGAATGGTTCTGTGTCACGCTGGGGTTAGGCGATTCTGGCAGGGGCGGGGAAAGGTTTTGTGAATGTGCAGTTGCGTTGTAGGTAGAGGGCGGGACAGGGGAGGATGGGGCTGTACAGTCCGGCGATGCAGTAGTGGTTGTCGTGTGGTGAAGTCGGGTGTGTATATAAAAAGGCCTCTGGTTCCGAGGTGGAAGACGGGTAGGGGAAGAGTCTGTGTGCGTATCACCTGCTTGCTTGCAATTGAACCCAACTTGATTGCGACTCCACTCGACTTGACTCGGTCTGTTGGCTAGATAGTCCGTACTCAAACCCCCTTCAGCAGCAATCGCTCACGTCGGCGAGACCGGGGAAGTTGGCTTGTGCGGCCCGGTATCTCGGTTGTCTTCCTCTCGACGATTCGACTTCGGAGGCACATCTACATCCATATCCACATCCTCATCGAGACAGCCTTCAGTGCCAGGGCCCATCTCTCTCGCGCCATCAGAAAGCCCAGCAGAATCAACACCAGACTCTGGAATCCGCCTGCGCTCGCCTCTGAACCCGCAAGCGCCGTATCCGCAACTCCAATGGCTCTCAGTCTTGCCTCCTCCACCACCTCGCCGACAAGGCTCAACATCCCCGTCCCCCTCGTCCTCCTCGTCATCTCCTTCGTCCTCTTCCTGACCATTTGTCTTGGTGTATGCTGCTGCTCCTACCGGCGCAGCAACCACGGTTCCAATCGCCTCAGTAAATCCAAACCTAAGATAGGCCTACGCATCCTAATCCGCCAGAGCACGATCATCGATGAGGAGGCATTACATCTGACTGCCACACAGTCCTCACAACTTGGACGGGAACATCTTCCACTCTATTCTCCCAACTCCCACACGCCACTTCTGACCACCACATCGCCAGCTCTGTCGTCAGATTCGTGGGAGGGGCCACAGAGAGATGGATTGTTGCCGCCGTACCGCTTTCTGCCCTCCAGTCCCTCAGTGAGTCTCGAGTTTGATAGAGACATGGCGAAGGATATGGGTGGTGTGAACGCAAATCCACCACCGACGCCGACGCCGCCGCCACCTGCTTATGTTGGTTAGTTGGGCATGAGGTGGTTGATGCCTGCAGAGGAATGAATTGGCGAACGGGAAGTGAAGAGGCCAATCATGGATTTTGTATTAGTAAGGCCGGATAACAGCTTCAGACAGAACAGCACGATAGAATGCTCCATGTGCATAGAAGAAAAAAGATGAAAAGAGATGCATGGAAGTCTGCAAATTTTATTCGTGACATTGTAAGCGCGAGACGCACCAGCATACTGGTGTAACGCCCATGCCGAAAATCTTCGAATCCATAATCACGCCGTTTTGTGCTCGTCGAATGCCGCCGTAATGTCGTTTTCTCATCGCTCATGGCCATGAATTTCGTAAAGCTCTACTGCATACTGCCGAATGATGGATCTCTGACACTACCACCAGCGTCTCCAAGGCCAGCAACAGGTCGATTGTACGACCACCCAGCAAATTGTTGTTGCATTGTCTGAGATAGCATAGGTCCTTCAACGTATGAGTCCTTTGGTACCTCCGAGGTGAACTCCTTGTCGAAATTGGCTGTATCTCTAGCGTCCACCTGAAGTATTTGTCAGTAGTTGAAGCGGGCAAAAGACGTGGTAGTACTTACGACATTGGGCTTGAAGCTTGGCTCATACTTCCTCTGAAGTAGCTTTCTCCAATCTATTCCAGCAAAGAAGTGGTGTGCCTTGATTTCTGCGGCTCCACCAGCACCAAGACGGCGCTCTGGATTGCGGTCGAGAAGCCGTTGCAAGAGATCTTTGGCGGCTGCTGGGACGATCTCCGGACCAGGGAAGTGTAGGGGCTCCTGCAGAATCTTTCTGTACATCTCGTTCGTGTTCTCGTCGTAGAATGGAGGCAGACCAGTCAACATCTCGTAAAGCAAAACACCTAGTGTCCACCAATCGACTGTCTTTGTATAGCCATGTCCAAGCAAAAGTTCGGGAGCAAGATACTCGGGCGTGCCGCAGAATGTGTTGGTGCGATCTTCATCTTTCATATCCAACTTGCACAAGCCGAAGTCGCACAGAGCGATGTGTCCAGAATAGTCGAGAAGAATGTTCTCAGGTTTGAGATCTCTGTAGATGACCTTGAAGCCGTGTAAACACTCCAAAGCGCATAGGAGTTCTGCTGTGTAGAAACGTGATCGGTTGATGTCAAATCGTTGTTCTTTCTGCAGGTGATGGAACAGTTCACCACCATTGACGAAGGCAAGAACGAAGTACAGCTTGTCGGGTGACTGAAAGGAGAATTTGAGAGGCGTAATGAAAGGATTGTTGATCTGTGCCAGGACCGATCGTTCTGCCAGTGTGTGTGCGACTTCGGATCGAGATATGATATGTGCCTTGCGAATGGTCTTCAAAGCATATATACGACCGGTGTCTTTCTTCATGACCTGCATAACCTTGCCGAAACTGCCTCTTCCGACGACCTTGAGAAGCTCGAAATCATCGATCTTGAGAGCGGACGCTCGGTTTTCGACGTAGTTCACACCTACCCTGATTGCGCCTGTGCCGAATTGGATCTCGAGCCAGTCAGCACCAAGTTGACCAGCTTGTCGTTCCGATCGATGAAACTCTGATTCAGCTTTCTCGTTCTCTTTCCTACTCTTCTTCGAATCGGGAACGAATTGTCTGGCTTCTTCAAATCTTGGTGTAACTCGGGCACCACCCAGGAAGATGTCCTCACTTCGACCAACACCCGGTCTGGCTGCAGGATTTCTCAAGTATAGTTGCACACTAAGCTCGCATATTCTCGAAACGTCAAATTTGAACGATGTGTTGTCACCTGCCCACAGAGGGTTCTCAGGGGATCCTGACACCGCATCGACAAACACTTGCAGCTTGTCGAAGTCCAGAAGTGCATATGGTAGGTATTTGCTATTGTATCTTCCGTGGATCGTGGGCGCGGCATTCATACCGGCATGCGTCGAAAGTGGTCTGTTGGACGGAGCAAATGAGCCCGCCAACGAACCTGCGGAGTAGGATGAATTGGGCCTGGCGGAGCCAGCTACACCACCTCCATACACATTGGTGAACGTAGAGTGGTATTGTTGTGGCAAGGAGAAACCTCTTCCTTCGTGGAGTGTGACTATGAGGATACCAGGCTTGGTTTGTTTGACAGGAGGTGAAGTGAGGAGTTCAGAGGCAGCTATGACCAGTTAGAAATTCCCGGTCCGTTTCTCGATCTCACTGACCTATATCATTTGTAGATGTGCCGCTGCCATTGCTTTGAGTCGTAGCCAGATCTGGGGAGTCTTGAGGCGGTGCGGGCTCTTCTGCTTTAAGTGTCGAGGTAGAGGCCGACTTTCCAAAGCCACTGGTGAGGGGTGCAAGGTGAGTCTCCTTCAGTTCTAATTTACAGTCAGTACATCAATCGCAACGACGCTGACCGTCTCCGTGTTCGACGAACTTACTCTTGGTCAATTTCCACGACATATTGATGATATCTCAGCGATTGCCCGTGCAAAGGGATAAATCGATATGAGGCAAATGTGAGTGGTTCTCGAAAACGGCGGACAAGACTCGGGTACTTTCGAATACACCAAGCGTCGATAGCGAATTCGACCTGACAACGCAGGTGCGGTGTCCTGTGCGAGGCCACGGAAGTGTAAGGCGTAGCCGGAGATATTGCAGGGAGGAAGAGTTAAGAAGGCGCAGTAGCAAGATCAAGAGAGGGATTGTGGGTTTGTGAAGAAAGGAGGGTTGATCAGAGGTGTTTCACAGTCGGTCGAGCCGCAGCAGCAGCGGGCAGCGCATCCCACTCTCAGGCTGTCAAGTTACGGTGCCGTCAACAGCGCAGGCTGAGTTGTAAGCTAACGCAAAGTGGCAAGCAGCCTTGGGCTCGGGGTCGAGGCTTAGCACTTCTATGGCTTGGCAGTTTTGCCGGCAAACTCGAAAAGACGTGACCTCGGAGAATGACGAAGACGAAGACGAAGCCGAAGCCGAAGCCGAAGCTAAAGCCAACGTGCACTGGCAGGCGGCGAACAGCAACACTGGCA
>Ga0210040_10004628_pt1 | contig 17866 bp, 14 predicted proteins | sample CryGeyCG12114_NA_FD_185462 | JGI IMG/M metagenome (GOLD analysis project Ga0210040, IMG submission 185462) | Groundwater microbial communities from aquifer - Crystal Geyser CG19_WC_8/21/14_NA (SPAdes) (version 2) | ecosystem: Environmental > Aquatic > Deep subsurface > Groundwater | place: USA... | reverse complement strand
CCTGATGATTATAAGTCAATAGCCATTCATCGTCATTCATGAATTGCAGGTAGCCAATGAGTTTATTATGTCCTTTAAAGTTTACTTCAAGGCCTTTACCGTTTTTATTTTTCTCAATTATAATAGGTCCGTAGATTTCGTTTTCATATGTTCCTGTATATGCATCTAACGCCATCTCTGGTTGCTTGCCTTTGACTCTTGCCTGTAATGCTTCGGTTTTTTTAACTGTTTCATCAAAATCTTTTTTGAAACCTGGTAAAAGAAAAGTGCTTCTGTTTTTAAAAGCTACTCCAAAATAAGCATCTAGAATCTGGTAACGCAAAGCCTCAAAAAAACTTTGGTTATCGTTATTAGTAAGAATGGTAATACCAAGGTTTTCTTCTGGTACAAAACAGGTATTGGTAATAAAACCATCAGCACCACCGGTATGATAATAAATTTGTCGTCCGTTATAATCAGCCACAAAAACACCTAAACCATAACCTTGAAAATGAGTTGGATAAACAGTAGATTTTTGACTTCTTGTAATGATATTTACGTCTCTTGTCTTTCTCAAAACCTCCCAGGGTAATATCCTTTTGCCTTCGTATCTGCCGCTATCTAATTGCATCAACAGCCAATGAGACAAGTCACTTACATTGCTTACAATACTGCCTGCAGGTCCAAGATTATCGATAGCGTCATAAGGTATTTCTGTTAAGTTGCCGGTAAAGCTATTTGTGTACGGCTTTGAAACATTTGGTCGTTGAGAAATGCCTTGTGACAAGGTATGTGTATTGTTCATTTTAAGAGGCATTAACAGACTATCGTACACATATACTTCCCATGGTTTACCGCTCACTATCGGTATTATTTCGCCTGCAGTCACAAAACAACTATTGCAGTAGCCATAATTTTGCCTGAAAATACCAGTAGGTTTCAGCAGTTTCATTTTATTGATTATTTGCTGCCTTCCAAGATTGCTGTTCCAAAAAACAAAGTCTCCCTGGAAAGTTTTGGTACCAATTCTATGGCTTAATAAGTCACGGATGGTAACCAGGTCAGTGGTATTCTTATCGTATAAAGTATAACCTTTTATATACTTGCTGACTTTATCATCGAGCGAAAGTTTTTTGTTATATTCAAGTTGCGCCAAAGATGTACCAGTAAATAACTTACTATTACTTGCAATCTGGAAAAGGGTATTTTCATCAACCGGCTCCTGTGTTTTTATGTCTTTTACACCAAAACCTTTCATTACAACCGTCTTACCGTCTTTTACAATTGCAATTGCTAAACCGGGAATATCCCAATCTTTCAATCCCTGTTTAATGTAAGTATCAAGACTGTCTGAAATAAAGGTTGGGGTAGAGGTTTGGGCTTTTGCGCCAATTGATAGAAGTAATAATAGAGAACCCGTAATAAAATTAAATTTCATCTAATTTTCTTATTAAGACCTCAAAGTAACGAAAAACAGCATTTGTGTGAAATGTAGCTATGTAAATAGTGGGTTTTTATGAAGTTGATTTTTTGATAAGAATTGGTAACGGTTGGGCAAGCTGTTATATCTGATACTTACATATATACTTTGTGTTTGCAGTTAATATAAAAATAGCACCTCATACAACTACAAATAAAAAATCCTGCAAGATTATTTGCAGGATTTTTTATTTGATTGTTTTTTAAAGAAAGATGGTGAGATTTTTTTTTACCATAGCAATTTTTTTAACAGGCGTTTGAGTAAAGAATTATTGTTTTCTGTGAACAAGCAGTAGTTCTTTACTCAAAATCGTTGTGTCACTCCCTTGTACTCATAGCTATTTTATTCATCTTTTTTTATCGTGATTAATAAGCTTAAAGCTCTTTTTAGATTTACCATAATTACTTACCGGCAACCATTAATTTAAGAGCATTATTTGTTTTATCAGGACCAATAATTTGTAATTCGTATAAACCTGAGCTTAATTGTACAGAAGGAACTATAGTTTGCAAACCATTACCACCTGTGTGTTTAACAGAGATTTTGTTTATTTCGGTTCCTAAGCTGTTTACGATTTTTACCTGGTAAGTACCTGCCGCCGTGTTGGTAAAGCGAAGACCTATTTTACCTTCTGTCACCGGGTTAGGATAAACTGTAATGGAGGAAGCATCTTTTTCAAAAACTACTTTTACTACCTTACTGTACTCGTAACTGCCATTGTTATTAATCGTTTTTATACGGTAGTAGTTTTTGCCTGTTAACGCACTTTCATCTAACCAATTATACGTTACAGTTGAATTGTTATTAGCTTTTGCTGCAGTTGCATTTACCTTATTGAAGCTTCTGCCATCTGCAGATTTTTCAATCTGGTATTCTTTTATGTTCAGTTCATTCTCAACAGTCCATTGTACAGCAATATTGTTGTTTTGCCTGGTTGCTTTTACACTCTTGTTGCTGATTGCCAGTGTTGCACCTGGTTTGAATACAATTCTGAAACGGTCGCTTGCTGCTGAAGCGGCATCGTTTGTTATTTCAAAAGGGATGTAAGTAGTATCTGTTGTATTAATAGTTTTTGCAACACCTGTAAACTTGTCTTCAAGGATAGCGGTAAGCGACGGGTCAAGGTCTTTGCCAATAAACTGAAAACCATAAGTTATTTTGCTCATATTACTGATGTTTAAGAAGATGGTATCATTTGCAGCAATAACATTTCTTCTTTCGATAGCCAGCAACTTGCTTTCTCTGCTGATGCTTAATTCTTCTTTACTGTTGAAGTTGTTTATTTTTGATGCATCCTGGTAGGTTACTTCATTGCTATAATCAGCATTATAAGCATTAATTACACCATCTGCAAGTTGAGCATTTGCTTGTGTTCCTGCATAAAGATTGGTAGTTAATTTTGAAATTACTCCAAAATCACGGCTGGCCATGCCTTTTGTACTGCTGCTGATTATTTTGTCTGCTTCATGAAAAGTAAGAGTGCCGCCTGTGTTGTCTGCATTTATCATGATTGCCGAACCAGACTGAATAGTGCCATCTGTTGGTAAACCGCTGCTGTTAGAGGTTACCTCAAAAGTACCATCACCATTGCTGGAGCAGGTGATAAACTTACCAACCTGTGATGTGCCGCTGGTTTTTGGGTCGAAAACATAATAGGTAATACCGGCTATTGATGCTGCGGTAGTGTTATTAATGGTTGAGCCACCAAAAGTGTAATTATTAAAGGTAGCCTTACCAAAATCTATTGCAGATGCATAAGGATTACCCATTACCTGCAAACCGGAAGTTAGATTTTTTTGAACATTTCCTATATTTATCCTTCCCTTTGGTTCCAGTATGGTTGGGCTGGCATTGATTGTAGGAGTAGAAACTACTATACTCCTGTTTCCTCTTGCAAATAGTATGTAACCTTCTTTATCTGTTATTGCACCTGCCTTTGTTGATGCAACAGGTAACCATGAGGCTCCGCCTGCATGATAATACATGGAAGGATTGTTTGTGCTTCCCTGGTCGTAACCATCTGCAGCATTGTAAGTTGTGCTTTTGGTAATCGTAGTTCCAAAGCCGGGCCATGGGTCAATTGGCGTATTGCGGTTAGAGTTTGATACACCTTCCTGCCATGCATTGTTTATATTAGGTGCACCACTTGATTGTAAAGGCGCTGTTAATAACCGCCATCTCCTTGATTCTGACCCTGTACCTATAAGAAGGTGACGCTGAATTATAAACTTTCCTGTTCCGCTATAATTTACCGTTGCTCCGCTGGCCGGGATAGTTGCAACGTGAGCAGTAGTTGTTGCATTTGAAACTACTGTAACATCGTTATTTGAAAGGTTAAAGATACCTTTGGTTATCTTAAGCTCGTTAACTACTGATACATTAGATGCTAATGAAACACTGTTTGATACAGATGTTTTATTAATGTTTACATTATAGAAGGTTTCTCCGCCAAAAGCTCCGTTTGCATCTCTTGCTGCAGAAGCAGGAGCGGTGATGGTTGAGTTATTAGAACTATTAAAGGTTACTGTAAGTCCGTTATGGCTAAAAACACCACCTGCAGATCTTGTCCAGTTACCGCCAAGGGTAATGTCATCACCAGGGCTGTTGCCAAGAGAAAGTGTGCCGGTAATATTAACATTACGACCTACTGTTAGTGGTGCACTTGTTCCCGAGAAGTTCTGGTAAAGGGCTGATCCGTTTTCAATTGTCAAATCATTACAAATATATCCTGCTCCTGCAACAGGGAAGTTGATTAAAGTGTTATTTGTTACTTTTACATTAGACGGCAGGCCTTTTCCTGATGATACTGAAGGCCACTCAAGACTTCTTGCATAAGTGCCGGTTGTATTATAGGTTAATGTAGAGCCGGGACAAAGATAGGTTGGTGAATTACCTGTTACAGATCCGCCTGGTTGCAGGGTAAATTCACCTGCTATTGTGCTGGAAGGTCCAAAATCCAATGCACCGAATGTTTCAATATTTTGAAAAGTAGTACTTCCGGTAATGGTACCGCTTCCTAAAAAGGTTACTGCTCCTGTACTGCCTGATGCATCAAAAGTACCATTGTTGGTAAAGGTTCCGCCGTCGGCTATACGAAGTTTAAAATCACCTGTCATAATAATGCTTGCACCTGAAGCAATTGTTACAGAATTAGCAACTCCGATATTTGATTGAATATGTACAGTGGAATTTACCGGAATACTAACCTTGGTAGTCAAAGTAGGTACACCACCACACCAGTTAGCAGGATTGTTCCAGTCACCTGAAGTTCCTCCTATCCATTCACCAGTTAAAACAGTCACAGTAGCTGTTGATGAAGTTGCAGCTGAGCAGTTACCACTTTGAACAATTGCTCTGTATGTTGTAGTAGCTGTAAGATTGGTTGCAGTTAAAGTGGCAGTGGTATTAGCAATATCAGTAATGACGCTGCTGAAATTGTCAGTAGAAGATTGCCATTTTAAAATGCTGCCGGTATAACCACTTAAGTTTAATGTGGTGGAATTGCTTCCTGAACATGCTGTTGCACTACCCGTGATGCTTCCGCCGGCACTAACAGCATTCACGGTTACTGTTGCTGAAGCACTGTTAGCGATACTGCAAGGGCCGCTTTGAACAACTGCCCGATACTTTGTAGTAGCTGTAAGATTGGTTACAGTTAAAGTGGCGGTTGTATTAGCTATTGTTGTAACAGTGACGAAATTATTTGTAGATAATTCCCAGCGTACAATACTGCCGGTATATCCACTTAAAGTTAAAGTAGTAGAATTGGTGCCGATACATACTGTTGAACTGTCTGCAATAGTGCCACCAACAGAAAGAGGTGATACTGTTAAGGTAAAATTTGAACTTGTATTAGTATAGTTATTGGTAGATTCTGTAACAGTTGCCCTGTATTTATAACTGTTAACCGGTTTAGTTATACTTAAACTGGTTGTAGCAGCACCTGAAAAATTTCCGCCATTTGATACTGCTGTCCAGGAAGTTCCGCCATCTACAGATTGTTCCCACAAATAGCTTAAAGTTCCGCCAGTTGCAGCTGTACCAATAACAGATAAAACAGCAGTACCGTTGGTACAAACAGTACTTGTAGTTGTTGCATCGTTTTGAGAAATGTTGGGCGGAATATTTATTGAGTTGGCATTGTAAGAAATAAATGCGTAATCACTATTGCCACTTGGCGTTATTTTCAGGGATTTGATACTTGCTACGTTAGCCGCCGTTATTCCGAAATCTGATAACTTAAAAGCCACTAATCTTATACCCCGCGTTCCGGTGCCTGTAGCTGCAGTACCTGTTGGCAGGGCAGTGTTATAAGGTGTATTTGCTGTAAAAGAAAACAAATCAATTTTATAATTACCAAAAGATGTAAGCGCTGTCATATCCTGGGTAACTGCATTTCCTATAGTAACGCCGGATGCATTAACAAAACTAAAAACATCGTTTCCTGCTGAAGGATCAGCAATTTGTGTAATTATAATATCAGGTTCAGCATCGGATAGTTTAGATGCATCAATAGAATAGATGTTAAAGTTCATTACAGCAGTTGCAGGTAAGTTAGTTACACCAGTGCCCAGGTCTAAACCCCGGGTTCCATCAATAAGCGATTTGGCAATAGTGTAAGTTGAAACACCCGAAACAGTTGCAACCGAAGCATTTCCATCTACTTTCAAACCTGTTGTAAGATAAATGCTGTTTGATGCAGGAAATGAACCGGTGATTCCTGCAACAGGTAAAGCTCTGTAATTTCCTGCTGTAAAAGAAACACCTTTAGTAGTTAATAATGCATCGTTAACTCCTGTAGAATAAAATGTACCATTATAATTATAACCTAAAAGGTTATGGGAATCGTCGGGTGTGGTTGCGTTAGCTGAAGCTGTGGTTGACGACCAATAACCACCAAAGTCAGTAACGATTCTTGATAAAGGCAAATAGGTGAATCCTGTCCTGGTTGCTGTTCCGTTAGGTGTTGTTACAACAACATTTCCAGAGCTTCCTCCGGCAACTACTGCAGTAATTTGGGTAGATGAAACAACAGTAAATGAAGACGCAGGAGTACCGCCAAAACTTACCGCAGTTGCGCCGGTAAAATTGGTACCGTTAATAGTCATTGTAGTACCGGTCGCTCCTGAAAAAGGAGCAACAGCAGCTGAACCTGTCGGAAAAGCTGTGATAGTAGGCTCCTGTGCAAAACTGTAAACTGTTGAGGCAAGGAAAAAAACAAAAAGGTTAAAAAATTTCATAGGTAAAATTTATTACATTCATATTCCTTATTTCATTTTCTATGGAATAATACAAATCATAACGAACGAAATACAGGTGTTATTGTAACAATGATTATTTATGCACTAATTTTTCTAACAAAATTCGGACTGCTAGCTTTTTCCTTTTTTTGATGCTTATAGTCTTTTAATAAACCTAAGAAGCAGTAAATAACTTCTGATATTAAAAGCGAAAGTTTTAGTTGAGAATACAGCAAGTAGTATACAATAACGTATCTTACCAGATACTGAATCGACATGTGTTTCATTAAGAAAATAACTATTTGATAAAAACTTCTTATATAATTTCCAAGACTTATCAGATGTAGAGATTATTATAATATAAAGGGGTATAAAAACTGCTGATCCATAAAATAAAGTGAGTCTCAAATAATATTTTTTCTTGAAAGACGTTTAATTAAAAGCTGCTTCAATATAAATCATAGCAGAAATGATAGGCCAGGTGTACTAACTATACCGCTCTTTAAAATAGTAAAAACAAATAATATAATAAGAGTTCATGAAAATCCAAACGATGTTTACAAAGGCAATAAAATCTTTTAAAAGTTCATTTTTGATAATAGTTCTGCTAACAGCATCATTGTCGGGTTTCAGCCAGAATGGAGCTGGTTTCGATTTAGGTGATCCTGATGCTACACCAGAAACTACCAACGCTCCTTTAGATGGAAGCTTATCTGTAATTGTAGCTCTCGGAGCAGGGTATGCAATCAAAAAAGCAAGGGATGAGCGTAAGCAATTGAGACGGGAAGCTACAGATACAAGCTTTTAAATACAGGCGTTAATTATCAAATTGTCACTTGTTGTTTTACCATAACAGCAGGTCGTTTTCCTAAGTAGAAAAAAAACTGATATAAGATTCAAGGCAAAAGAGAGGGCCGGCTTTTAACAAAAGCTTCTATTCCTTACTTAATTGTAATTTCCATTCCGTATTCTTTAAAAATGAAGATTATACAATCTAAATACTTTGATACCGGTTATTTTATTAAGTTTATTTTATTTTATATTATTTTAAATTATAGCCACCTTTTTTTCTTCGCGTTAATAACTCCCGGGGGAATGTATCTACCTTTCGTTGCAGGTGATTTAAATTATATTAATTGGATTATTGATTCTGTTTTACATACTGCCAATGTTTTCTGTAAAACGTTAGGAATGGATACTTATGTTACAATGCACGACATTAGAGTGCCGCAAGGTGTCGGTGTTAGAATGTCATTCGCTTGTATAGGATTTGGTATAATGAGTCTATGGATTGCATTTATTACTGCACACAAAACAAATTTAAAAACAAAATTAGTGTGGTCTTTAGGTGGAGTATTCACAATATGGTTCATCAATTGTTGCAGGATAGCAATACTATTAATCGCGTTAGACCATAGGTCGAAAGTAATAAGCTTTATTGATCATCACACAATATTTAACCTGGTAACTTACAGTGTTATTGCATTTATAATGTACCTGTATATACGGAGTGAAAAAGAAAGTCTCTCATTTACTTTAAGAACAAAATTGGTATAGTTCATAAAAAAATAAAAATAATATTAACGAGCTGTCTAAATTTTATTTTTTTTTGCGACCAGCATTTGTATTTCATGGAATCAGTCGTTGCGACGCTCCGTTCATCTGAAATTTTTCATGGCATCTGAGGTTCTAAGATTAAAAGTCTTAACTAATTTAAACAGCTTCTAAACATTTTTAATGATATGATAGGAAATTAGTGTATGCAGACGTGCGCATAAAATAAAAGTTCCTATAACTCCACTTAAAGCCTTACTTCTACTTTCTTATCAGTATTCCAATCTTTCCTTTTTCACCTGCAAAAAATACTTGTTTTCCTTTGCTTACCATGCAAACATTAAATCCTTCCTGACTTACATTTCTCCATTCTTTTTGTCCATTTGCTGCATAATCTACTCCTGTAGGTCCACATGCAATAAGGGTTTTATTATCAATGATGCGAACACAACTACGGTAGCCGGACGGACCATTTGACGTTGTATTCCATTTTACACCGGTGTCACTTGTATAATAAAAATTTTTCCCGGTGCTTCCCGGTACTTTATAATCTCCTCCAATCGTATAAAATGTTTTTTGTTTATCAGTTGCAAATGAAAAAGCGCCTGTAGTTTCTTTACCAGAAATTATGGGAATAGATATTGCCCTTTTGTTACCTCCACGGCCAACAAAATGAAGTTTAGATACAGTACCGCCGGTAATGAAACTAAATTCATAATCAGGATTGTTTAAAAACGAAATATTAGTACCGCTTGCAGAGAAAATTGCTTCACCTGTTTCAGCTACAGGCATTTGAGTTAATGGAGCTTCAGTCCAGCTATCACCATCATCAATTGTACGAATGATGTAAAAAACTTTAGGGCCAGTGGTTAGGTTGACAGGATCTCCAATACAAATACCTTCTTCGATATTTTTAAAATCCATTGCATCAAGAAACATTCCTTCCATTGCTTTTTCAAATACTATTTTCCATGTTGCGCCACCATCTGTAGTTTTAAGAATAGTTGCAGGATTATCAATGGCCATGATAATGGCTGTTGAGCTATCAAAAGCTTCAATGTCTCTGAAATCTCTTTTTTCAAATCCCGGTACCGTCAACCATCTCCAGCTTTTACCTCCGTTTGTTGATTTGCCAACAGTGCCATTGCTGCCACTAACCCATACAACCTTTTCAGAGGGAGCACTCATACCTCTTAAACTGGTATTTGTGCCGCTTGTTATTACCCGAACGCTTATATTTTGCTGCGCAGAAACAGATTGGTAGGAGGATACGGAAAAAAGAATTAAGATTAACGAAAACTGCATTTGTTATCTGTTTTTAAATATTGGTGAAGATAAACGTACTGCAATTAGTAAGATGAGAAACAGTGGAACATTTTAGTATTCTTTGAGCCTGCACCGATAAAAGAGCAAACATATTTCATTTATACTGTACAACTGATAGAACCGTGAGATTGATGAAGGCAATCACAATAGGATGTAGAACAAAAGGTAGAAAAAGCTTAATAGAATTACAAATTTTCAACGGAGCGTCGCCAATAAAGTTTAATCAGGGTACAAATGTCTGTCACCAAAAAGAATCAGGTAATGCCATAGTATACACAATTTATGCGGTGGGAAGTATAGTAATGATTTACAGCGCGTTGAGATTTAACGCTGCTTTGTTCAAAACAAAACTTGTCATCATCTCTACAGAAATTATCTTTGCAAGCCAGGAAAATGTAGCTCAATCAGGAAATGAATTGTATTTTTCTTCGCTTGATTTTTATTTAAAATGTTTTCCTGATAAAGAACAATAAAAATGTTTTTTGAATTTAATTGCTAAAATTTGTAGTATTACTGGCGGATTAAAGCAAGAAAAGCTGCATAAGGTGAAAGGTACAAGCGATTGTTATCGGGCAGCTCGGGCTTATAAATGTTTAATGGTTGTACCAATGTTAAGTGAAAATAGTTTTAGAGAATTAACGTTAATTGAAGATGACAGAAAAAACAACTGGTTCAGAATATAACGAAGACAGTATACGAAGTCTTGACTGGCGTGAACATATAAGGCTTCGTCCGGGAATGTATATAGGCAAGCTGGGTGACGGCAGCAGCCCTGATGATGGAATATATGTATTGATTAAAGAGGTGATGGACAACTGCATTGATGAGCATACAATGGGTTATGGTAAAAATGTTGAACTCACCATTTCTGACAAAACGGTTACGGTAAGAGATTTTGGTCGTGGTATTCCTTTAGGCAAAGTTGTTGACGTTGTTAGTAAGATTAACACTGGTGCTAAATATGATAGTAAGGCTTTTCAGAAAAGTGTGGGTTTAAACGGTGTGGGTACAAAAGCAGTAAACGCATTGAGCAACTATTTTAAAGTAACTGCTTTTCGTGAAGGCAAACAAAAAACAGCAGAGTTTCAAAACGGCGTTTTATTAAAAGAATACAAAGAAAAAGAGACCACAGAAGCGAATGGCACATTAGTAACATTTACGCCGGATGAGACCGTTTTTAAAAATTATCACTACATCAATGATTACATAGAAAACCAAATTTGGAATTACTGTTACCTTAATGCAGGACTGGTTATAAATTATAACGGTAAGAGATATGTAAGTCGAAACGGACTACTTGATTTATTGCAGCGGCGTACCAATGCTGATGAGATTCGCTACCCGATTATCCATCTTAAAGGTGAAGACATAGAGGTTGCAATAACGCACAATAACGATTACGGTGAAGATTTATATTCATTTGTAAACGGACAATATACCACACAGGGAGGCACTCACCAGCAAGCTTTTAGAGAGGCGTTTGTGAAGGTGATTCGGGACTTTTATAAAAAAGATTATGAGGCTGCTGATATTCGTGGCAGTATAGCTGCAGCCATCTCTATTCGGGTGCAGGAGCCGGTGTTTGAAAGCCAGACCAAAACAAAGCTGGGTTCCCTAACTGTTTATGAAGATGGTCCTACGATGCGCAACTTTATGGTTGATTTTCTCGGAAGAGAGTTAGACAACTACCTGCATAAAAATCAACAGACGGCCGATGCGCTACGCAAAAGAATTGAACAAAGTGAGCGGGAAAGAAAAGAGTTAGCCGGTATAAAGAAGCTGGCCAATGAAAGAGCGAAAAAAGCAAATCTTCACAATAAAAAATTGCGTGATTGCAAAATTCACTACAATGATGAAGTTGAGGGCAAAAACAAAGAAGAGATCTTAGAGAAGCGTCTTCAGACAACTATATTTATAACAGAAGGTGACAGTGCAAGCGGTTCTATCACCAAAAGTCGCAGGGTAGATACGCAGGCTGTTTTTAGCTTACGTGGTAAACCGTTAAATTGTTTTAGTCTTACCAAAAAAGTGGTGTACGAAAATGAAGAGTTCAACCTATTGCAGCATGCTTTAAATATTGAAGACGGGCTTGAAGGGCTTCGGTATAACAACGTTGTCTTGGCAACAGATGCCGATGTAGATGGTATGCACATTCGCCTATTAATGCTAACCTTCTTTCTGCAGTTTTTTCCTGATCTGGTAAAGAATGGTCATCTGCATATATTGGAAACGCCTTTGTTTAGGGTAAGAGATAAAAAGCAAACCATGTACTGCTACGATGAGACAGAAAAGCAGGAAGCCATAAAAAAATTAGGTGGTAAACCGGAGATTACAAGGTTTAAGGGACTTGGAGAAATTAGTCCTGAAGAGTTCGCGAGGTTTATAGGAGATGATATAAAATTGCAACCTGTAATGCTGTTGCCCGAAACACACATTCAGCAATTGCTAGAGTATTATATGGGTAAAAACACGATGCAGCGCCAGGAGTTTATTATAGATAATCTTAAGATAGAGCTTGATCTTACTGAAGAAGTAGAGCATGCAATTGAGGAAGCGAAAGATGAAGCAGTTGCAGAGCATGTAACAGAAGGTATTGCGGCTTTGGAAGAGGTATAGGTGATTTATATATAAGTTGTAAATTTAGAATAAAAAAGAAGCTATGAATACATATGAAGTCACACAACAAGTTTTAGATGGCAAAGTATTAATTAATCTTCCTGATGAATATAACAATAAGAAGGTTAAGATTACGGTGTTGGCAGAAGAAGATTTTGGCAATGAGGAAGATTGGGCTGAGTTGCCTGCACATAGAAAAGTGGAATTATTAAAGACTTTCATAGGAGCCGATAAGTTTCCTTCATTAAAAGTGGGTAAATATGATGTTTACTACCAATGATTATTTTATTGATTCGTCCATTTTAATAGAGTACAATAAGGAGAATAAATTGTCTCTCTTTACTACTTTAATGGCTAATGACGTTTTCAGATGTTTTATAAATGAAACTGTTGTTAGTGAATTTCTTTTTCATTTTTTAGCACATAATGGAAACAAATCTCCTCAATCTATACACTCTTCAAAAAAAATTGGTGAGGTTTTCGAAGGCTCGCGGCAGTACAAATTGATAAATACTTGTCTTTACTTACCAACTGATAAGCGAATTTTGACCGTTGTTCCCAAACTAATGGCAACTTATAATCTTCTGCCAAATGATGCTATTATTTTAGCGACGTGCATAACTCATAAGATACCTAATCTTGTATCTCACGACTCTGACTTTATTTTGCCCTGCAAAGCAGAAGGCATTGAACTATTGCGAGAGGAATAGTTGTCGCAGACATCACATTATTCCCAACAAATTTAAATAAAAGTAGCCCGTTCAAGGTTTAGATATGATACACATAGTTTTTGAAGAAGCCAACATTGAGGCACTAAGAAAAAGTTTTGAATTGGATCCTTCTTTAAATGGAGAAATAGTTTCAATAAAAGATGATTATTCAATAGGTCCGCTGGTTAATATTTATTACAAAGATGGAATCGAAAACCGTAAGAATTGGTGGAAGGAAGCATTACAGGGCGGATACTATAACTCCACTGCAGAAAGTGAACATGTAGATGATAGTGCAACAGTGGCTGAACTAAAATCAAAACTTGCAGCTAACTCTGCAGAGAATATCTGGATATGGGCAGCTCAAAACAAGCATGACGTTTCAGGATATTATTGGCTGATGAGCCAGCTGAAAGATTTCCAGGGAAGAATATTTATTTTGTATCTGAATAATCTTCCTTTCATAAATGAAAAAGGAAATATTTTTTACCCAACTAACTTATTTCAAATTCAACCTAAAGAGTTTGTAAAAGCTAAAAAACTGGCAAGACCAATTACTTTAAGTGAGTTTGAAATTGATCCGGATGAATGGGCAAAACTTTGTAGAGAAAATAAAGGTGTGAGACTATTGGAAGGAGGCAAGAAGCTGGCGCAAAAAGGCTACGATTACTATGACAATGAATTGTTGAAGTTTCTTGGCAAAGACTGGCAAAAAGTAAATAAACTTCTCATGCAATACTTTGGTAAAGTAAAGGATACAACAGGCGATGCCTACCTGCTTTGGCGATTAAAACAAATGATTGAAGAAGGAAAGGTGGAAATGCAGGGAAACATTTTAAATATGAAGGAATTTGAAGTGAGGTTGGCTAATGTTGAAGCATTAATAGTAGAGGCGGCAGATGAACAAATAGCTTAAACAATCAAATACGAATCCCAGGATGAGACGTTGCCATTAAAAGATCGATACGAAGGACTTTTAGAAAATATTTCAATCCTTGATTGGGTTGTCAATTTTGTAATACCTGTATATCTGCTGTCATTAAGAATACATTATATGGTCTCCATAATGACATAGTAAAATATAATTTATTCCCCTTATTTTTTAAAGGGTGCATATATGGTGAATATAATTCCGGATATTCTTTGTCAGTAACTAATATCTTCAAATCACTCCAGGTGCCATTTATCTCTGTTGCATCCCGGTATACCAAAGCATGCATTTTCTTTCTTTCTTTATTATTGTAAGCAGCATCATAACTATATGTAATTATCCATCGCTTATATGTTTCATGATAGAGCAGAGAGGCTTCACCCACAGGACCGGGAATAAGAACGGTTGCAGCGTTCTCATCATTTTTTATCCATTTTTTCGAATCGCCATTCCAGTATTCATATTCTTCCATTTTTAACATGTCTTCCTCCTTTATACGAGCCAGATACGCGGGACTTCCTCTTCCAGCGAGTGTACCAATCATATAAACAAAACCCTCCCTTTTCGCATACGCCACCTGTGAAAACTTACTGTCTGATTTAAAGGTAACTTCTTCTTTTCTCGTCCAGTTTTTACCGCCATCACCAGAAGAATATAAAGATGAAAAGTTAGTTAGCCATCGTCCTTTGCCCCCTGCCCATTCATATATATTCATGTAATGCACATAGTCTATCCCTCCGGCACGTATAGCAGCTGTTGGTATAGAAGTGTTATATTTTCCAGGGTTGTTCTTTGCACCTGCACAAATTTCTCTTGCTTTACCACTACTATCAAGCAACATTCTATTAATAGTTAAGCCATCATCGAGGGCTGTATCATTGGAAAACGCAAGTACATTTGAACGCCAATTACTGCCATTTCCTCCGCCTTTACCACCTTTACCTGCTTCAAAGTCTTGTCCATTTGTATCTCCAAAGAAAATACCTGCATTAGAGCTGTCCATTTCCCAGATAATGCCAAGGTCTGTTCCACCTACATCATATTTTTCGGATGTCTTATTAGGGCCTGGAAATTCTTCTCCCTTCAGCGGAGCACCTGTAAGCCTTGCAATTTGTTTCACATTTGATAAATAAATACCGTGTTTCTTGTCAGATACACGAGCGCTATCAACAATACGGATTACTTTCCTTTGCTCAATTACTTGTGCTGATAAAATAGTTGGCAGCAACAATATAAATTTCAATAAAAAAGTTATACGCTTCATTTTGCAAAGTCGCCGCTTTTGGGTCCTGTAAACTTTACTCATACCTAAATAAATTATATTATTAACATGCAAATACCTTGTAACACACATTTAAAGTGCTTTCCTTGTATTTGCTATGGCATTTGTTAAACGATTAAGCAAAGTATGAACAAATCTTTTAAAATAACAAAATAAAGTTATAAATAAGGCTATCATTTAATTCATGCACTTTTGAAACTGAAAAAACTTGTTCTAATTTATTTTTTATAGCCTGGCCTGATATGTATAGGTGTAACAATCATTATTGAAAAGAAAAATTCTAAAGTAACGGTCTTTTGAAAATGCATGAAAGCCATGGTAAACCAATTATGGTCTGGATGGATTGTAAATACAGTAATCACAGAACGCGGTCTAAAAGGGTTTTTTATCTCGCAACGCTATTACACAAGCTGTAGATGCGGAGGTTGAGTTCGTAAAAAATTCAAAAGGTGAAGTGGAACAACTAATACTACACCAAAACGGACGTGATTTACCAGGTAAAAAAATAAGATAATGGAGATTAGCAAAATACATCACATAGCAATACTCACTGATAGGTATGAGGAAAGTAAACGCTTTTATACCGAAATACTTGGCTTCGAAATAATTAATGAAACATACCGGAAAGAAAGAGACAGTTATAAATTAGATCTTGCTATAAAAGGCCGGTATTGTATTGAATTGTTTTCTTTTCCTGATTTTAAAGAGCGAAACAGTTTTCCCGAGTCTAAAGGTTTACGTCACCTTGCCTTTGCAGTGGATAACGTAGAGGAATGGATAGCATTTTTACGAAGTAAAATGGTAGATGTACAGGATGTAAGAATTGATGAGTTAACCCTCCGGAAATTTACTTTTTTCTATGATCCGAATGGGCAGCCATTGGAATTGTACGAAGAGTAGAAAAGTTCTAAAATTATTATTAATGCACTTTTTTGTAATTTTATACTATGGAAAAGCAGGAAGTAATTAAACTTTTAAAGGAAATAAAGCCCATTCTTCAAAAAAACTATGGGATTAAATCCATTGCTCTTTTTGGAAGTTATAGTCGGGAAGAACAAACTGAAAAAAGCGATATTGACTTACTGGTAGAACATACCTTTCCTTTAGGATTTAAATATTTGGATATGATTTATGAGTTGGATAAACTTTTTGACAAGGAAGTGCAGGTGGTTAGTAAAAATGGTATTAAAATAAAATACCTGGATGCCATTAAGCCTGATTTGATTTATGTTTAAACGAAACGATCTTCTTTTAGTTGATGATATTCTTCAATCTTTGTATTCGATTAGAGAATACACATCAGGAATGAGTTATGATGATTTTTTAAGAAGTAAAATAACAGTAGATGCAGTTATAAGAAATTTTGAAATCTGCGGAGAAGCTTCTAATTATATCAGTAATGATTTTAAGTTACTTCATCCAGACGTTGAATGGAGAAAGCTAACAGATTTTAGAAATCGTCTTATTCATCATTACTTTGGTGTGAGCCATGATATTGTTTGGGATGTTATAACTTCTGAAGTTCCTTATTATATTAATATTTTAGAGTCTCTATAAGTTAAATATTTAAGTTTTGAAAATACTGCAACTGCTTAAAAAGCAAACAGTCAAAGTGATTTAATAACTGGTAATATTTGTGAGTTTAAAAAAGATTTTGCTTTACAATAATGAATACAGACACAGCAAATGATATAACCAATAACAATAGCGGGGTCACCGGCCAATATAAAAACTGGTTTCTTGATTATGCCTCTTACGTTATTTTAGAAAGAGCGGTTCCGGCTATTGAAGATGGTCTGAAACCGGTACAAAGAAGAATCCTTCATGCCATGAAGGAGATGGATGATGGCCGGTTTAATAAGGTTGCCAACATCATTGGCCAAAGTATGCAATATCACCCGCACGGGGATGCATCTATCGGAGATGCACTGGTAAATATGGGCCAAAAAGAGCTGTTGATAGAAACACAGGGCAACTGGGGCGATGTAAGAACAGGTGATCAGGCAGCAGCGGCTCGTTACATTGAAGCGCGACTAAGCAAGTTTGCATTAGAGATTGCATTCAACAATAAAACAACAGAGTGGCAGCTTAGTTACGACGGTAGAAAAAATGAGCCGGTAACATTACCTATGAAATTCCCCTTGCTGTTAGCGCAAGGAGCTGATGGTATCGCAGTTGGACTTTCTACCAAAATTCTTCCTCATAATTTTTGCGAACTAATAGACGCATCCATAAAATATCTACGAGGAAAATCTTTTCAAATATTTCCTGATTTTCAAACAGGAGGGATGATTGACGTAGCCAATTATAATGATGGCAAAAGAGGAGGCAAAGTTAGAGTTAGAGCAAAGATTGAGGAACTTGATAAAAAAACTTTAATTATTCGCGATGTACCTTACGGTGTTACGGTTTCTACGTTATGCGATAGTATTGTAAAGGCTAACGACCAGGGCAAGATCAAGATTAGAAAAGTAACGGATGCCACTGCCGCCGCAGTAGAAATTATTGTCGATCTTGCAGCCGGTATTTCACCAGACATAACTATAGATGCTTTATATGCGTTTACTGATTGTGAAGTAAGTATTTCTCCCAACGCATGTGTTATTGTAGATCAGAAGCCACAGTTTATAACTGTACATGATCTTTTAAAAATTTCTGCAGATAATACACGTGATCTGCTTCAAAAGGAACTGCAGATTAAGTTGGGCGAATTGCAGGAAAAGTGGCATTATACTTCCCTTGAAAAAA
>Ga0210040_10004627_pt1 | contig 17866 bp, 9 predicted proteins | sample CryGeyCG12114_NA_FD_185462 | JGI IMG/M metagenome (GOLD analysis project Ga0210040, IMG submission 185462) | Groundwater microbial communities from aquifer - Crystal Geyser CG19_WC_8/21/14_NA (SPAdes) (version 2) | ecosystem: Environmental > Aquatic > Deep subsurface > Groundwater | place: USA... | reverse complement strand
GGTTGGCCTCGCCCCCGCGCTGCTGATCTTCTTCATCCGCCGCGGTTCAGACGATGCGCCGATCTACAAGGCCGCACGCGAGCGCCAGATTGCCGAGAAGCGGCAGACAGGCATCGGCGCTATCTTCGCGCGCAAGGTCGTGGGGATCACCATGCTTGCCGCGCTCCTGTCACTGGGCGTGCAAGGAGCGGCCTACTCGGTCGCCAATTACCTGACGACCTTCATGACCACGGAGCGCGGCCTCGCCCAGTCGGTAGCCGGGTACCTGGTGCTGGTGAACTCGGCCGGCGGCTTCTTCGGATGCCTGACCAATTCCTATATCAGCGACCTTGCCGGGCGCCGCACCGTGTTTCGCCTGTTCGGCTTCGGCTTTCTCGTAATGGCGTCGATCTACCTGTTCGGACCTTGGGGCGCCAATCTGTGGCTGCTCGTGCCGATCGGTCTCGTCTACGGCTTCTTCCAGTTCGGGATGTATGCAAGCTTTGGGCCTTATTTCACCGAACTCTTTCCCACCGAGATGCGCGGATCGGGACAAGCCTTCGCCTACAATTTCGGACGCGCGGGAGCGGCTTTGTTCATCACCGGGGTGCCATTGGTTGCGACCTTCATGCCGCTGAGTGCAGCGATGGCGACCCTGGGCATCGTCGGCATCATCTTCGCGCTGCTGGCAACGCTGCTGCTGCCGGAAACCGCCGGCCGCAGCTTGCAGTCGCTTTCCGACATGGAGCAGGCCCATCTCGATCAAGGCGCCGCTGATGCCAAATAAAGGTGTGATGCTCGTCGTGGGCGGCAGTCGCGGCATTGGCGCAGCGGTGGTCCGGGCCGCCGCGGCGCAAGGCTACTGCATCGCACTTACCTACCTTTCCCGCTCTGACACAGCCGAAGCGCTGGTCGACGAGCTCAAGACGAGCGGCGGCACAGCCCGGGCCTTCCCAGTGGACACGCAGGATGAAGCCTCGATCCTCTGGCTGTTCAAAGCTGTCGCGCGGATGGGCCCGCTCACGGCCATGGTCTATTCGAGCGGAATAACTGGCCCCGCCTCCCCTCTCGCCGACGTATCGGCGGACACGTTGCGCGAGGTGATCGCGGTGAACCTGACAGGCGCAATGCTGTGCGCGCGTGAAAGCGTGCGGCGCATGTCTAGCGCGCAGGGCCATGGCGGCGGCGCGATCGTGTTCATCTCCTCGCGCGCTGCTGATCGCGGATCGGCCGGCGAATATGTCTGGTATGCCGCCTCTAAGGGAGGGGTGAACAGCTTTGCGCTCGGCCTCGCACGCGAAGTGGCTCGCGAGGGCGTGCGCGTGAATTGCGTATCCCCAGGTCCCGTTGCGACTGACATGCTCAGTCCCGAGCGACAGGCGCAGGGGGCCGCCGCCGTCGCCATCGGCCGGGTTGCGGAACCGGAGGAAATTGCCTCGGCCGTGCTCTATTTGTGCTCGGATGCGGCCTCCTATGTCACCGGCGCCAACCTCGCGGTTGCGGGCGGCGCGTGAGAAGGCGCAGGCTGCTCTTGCACTGCACGTGGATATAGGGAACGATCGCTGCGGACGGCACAAGGCTCACCACATAGAAGCCTGGCCCAGGGGGAAGAACAGCCGATGCAATGCTACAGTACCGAAATGCTGCCGGCCGCCACGCGGACATCGGCCTGGAACGCGCTTTATTCGCGCGAGCTCAACAATGTGGAGATCACGCCCGCCCGCAGCGGCGACTATGCCGCACGGTTGAGCCTGGGCCAGTTGGGTCCGATCCAGTTTGCCCGCATGTCCACCGCGCGCACCAATATCAGCCGGACCAAACGCCATATCGTGCCCGGCGCACCGCGCCTCTATTCGTTCCTGCTGCAGGCCAAGGGCAGCAGCCTGTTCTCCCATTGCGGCCATGAGGCGCAATTGACCGAGGGCGACTTTGCCTTGTGCGACAGCGCCGCGCCGCACAGCTTCACAGTCGATGACGACAGCATGGTGGTGATGCTGCGGGTCGATGCGCGCACCTTGCGCATGTACCTGCCCACGCCCGAGCGGTTCTGCGGCCTGCACCTGCAAAGCCAAGTTGGCCTGACGGGCAGCCTTTCGCCCATGATCGAGCGGATCAGCGGCCAGCTCGAGCGCGGCTTTACCTGCATCTACGATGACAGGTTGGCGCGCAACGTGATGGAGATGCTCTCCATGTCCTATTCGATCGGTTTCGATGCGCAGCCCGATACATCCGCCGTGCTGCGCGGGCGCTATGCCGAAGTGGTGCGCTACATCGAGGATCATCTACGCGATCCGCAGCTCTCCCCCGCCACTGTGGCGACGGGCCTGCGGATATCGGCCCGCTACCTGCGAACCATCTTCGCAACGACCGGCGAAAAGGCTTCAACCTACATCATCCGGCGGCGGCTGGAGGAATGCGCCAGGCAATTGCGCGATCCAAGCTGGAGCGGCCATACGCTGACCGAGATCGCGTTTTCCTGGGGCTTCAACAGCGCAGCGCATTTCACGCGCACGTTTCACGAGCAATTCGGCCAGGCCCCGCGCGACTACCGCCGTTCCATTCCGGCCTGACCTACTAGAGGAAGTCTCCACCGCACTTGCTGGCGAAACGGTCAGGCGCAGCCAAGCATCGAGCGCCGCGATCGTGCATGCTCCAATAGCTGCTGACCATTCTGGACATAGCGGGTTGAACGGCTCCTTCTTGCCTGTTCACCCCCCAACCACTTGTGCGTACCTGCTACCGTGATAAAGTTGGCGCGGAGGCGCAGTTAATGACGATTGATAAGCGTATTTAGAGGGCGGTTTGAGGAAGAATCGTGGCGTTCTCGTCGAGTTTATTCTCGGCGCAGATATACAGCTTGCAGAATAGAGAACGTTCGCCTCTGAGTGCCGTTTCAGAATCTATTGGAGCCCTGAACGTTTCGTTCATTCCGCGCCGATGCGAAGATGTTTGTGAGTGAGCAGCGAGTCTGCTTCTCACCCGTCCGCGCCCAATTCAACGGGGAGAAGCTTGGTGTTTGATTATGGCCTGCTCTTTGCAGCGCTGCGGCCAGCTCTAGCTGATTGATAGTCGCCCAGAAGCGACTGGGAGTGCCTGCTTAGGCATGCCGCGCCGAAGCGATTGGCGCCACAACTACAGCTTCGCTTTTGAGGGCGCATAAGCACTCGCTGCGCCTTTTCGCCGGGCGCGGATGCAAGAAAGGGCGATGACCGCAACAGGCGCCCCTTGAACGTCGCCCTTTTCGGGCCATGGTAAAGCGGGACCATGGCCGCGACCGACCCCGATCACCTCACAAAACCAGCTGTCTTACCCGCGAACACCTGGGGTCGGCCTGAACGCGGGCGCTTTCAGGAGGGAGCGCTCCGGCCGCGATCGCGACAGCTTCGGCGATCGTCACCGCCTGGGCCTGAATAGGTCAGGTGAGATTCATAATGCGGCACAACCTACCTTTGTAACGGAGCGCCACGATGCCATACCTGCTGCTCAAGCCTTCCGATTGGGACCAGGCGTTGGAAACAGCTGGGTGAGGTCGGCTGCCCCGATGGGCTTGGCGAGGCCCTGAACAGTTGGGCGAGCTGGCGCAGGTCAGTTCCGGATGAGTGATCGGGCGGCGCTTGTTTCCAAGCAATACAGTTTAGCGCGGCGCCGACGCCGCGTTAGCTGGGCGCCCAGGCAGCGGCGGCAACGTCCCGCCCTCCGCTAGCACCTTCATATTCGCCAGCGCGCGCTCAAACCTCGGGCGGCGGCTCTCCATTTCGGCCTTTTTGGCGGCCTCGTCTCCGGGCACCATCGAGTTGTCGTAAACCAGCGTGTAGACCAGCTTTGACGAGGTGGCGTTAATCGGCCGGGCCTCTAAGGTGCCGTGATAGAGATCGTAGGGGCGATTGGCGCCGGCATCACGAGCCTGAAAGTCGACCGTCTGGGCGTAAGTGTAGGATAGCGGCGTCTTGCCGACCATGACCTCTTCGCCAACCGAGCGCACGGTGCCGATCTCACCTGTGCCCGACAGAATAACGCAGTCACCGATCTGCGCCCACTCTCCAATGTCGCAGTACTTGCCGACCCGATCCCAGACCTGATCGGCCGGCTGATTGACGGTGATCTCCATTGGTATGATGACGTAGTTGGGGCTCACCGAAACAAGCGGGTTAGTCGCAGCCGCGGGGGCGGCATCGGTCTGGGCGAAAGCGGTCCCCACGGCGGAGGCGGTTCCCAGCAAGGCGAGCGCCGACAGGGTCCCCTTCATCAGACGGCTCATGCGATTCCTTCGTTTGACGGGCCAACAGCCCCTAGGCTGCTCAAATTGCCACACGGGTCGAGAGGCGCCAACCGCTAAGTTTGATATTGCTATCGCGCGGAACGTAACCTTGAAGTACGACACTACTTCGGACGCTTCGTCTTGCCATAGGCTTACTGTTGTTTCTTAAGGGAGCCGACGCCTGCTGGCCGCTTTCCTGGCCGACGCTCGACGGTTCACCTGCTTCTGCCTCAGACCAGCGCCCCACCCCCCCTTAGTTCGTTTGATGCATACAGCGGGTCAGGGGTGCTCGTGGGAAGGCGGCGGTCGATACAATCGAGTTGGCGGTGTGCGCGCGGAGGGACGCTCCGTTAGGCGAGCTTTCTAGAGCTTTGGATTGACGTGAGCAGCACCCTACTCGGTTTGCAAAGAGCGAACTGCGCTTTGTAGATGGTTGTCCGCTAAGCCTGTCGATTGTGCCTCTTGAGATCCGCCAAAGAAGCATTTGAATACTGTGTAAGAGAACCGTCGGAATGCCGAGATGCATGCACATACCTGCATCTACCTCCCACAGTTTGGCGTCGTGCATGCCGTCACCTCGTGGATGTAGCGATTCATGCCGTCCTCAACCCGGAACTGTTGGCTGGCCGGGGTTCCCGGGTGATCGGGTGCCAGTCCGGCGTCGATCCAGGAGAAGTTGTGGAAAATGGCAACGGCGCCGACCGTCTCATCGATAACGTAGCGGCGGTTACCTGTATTTATAGGTTGTGGGAACGCTCCCATGGTGCAGGTTTGGCCTTCTGGGTCCTTGGTGGCTGTGTACAGCCGGCCCTCTAGCCGGGCACATGGCGTACCGTGCGGCACCGCCAACTCTGGGTCTCCCCAATTGTTGATGTAGGCGTCGGCGGCCGCCTGAATGTCCTCTCGCGTGTCGCGTTGGTCCGCAGCGATCTCGTTCCAGTTCTCTTCACGCGTGTGGGTAAGGTACGCGTCCGCCCCGAACATCCAGTCATCTTCGTCCGTCACCACTGACTCCATCGTGGTGACCTCACCCTCTTCGGTCGCATCCATACGCGTGTGGATCACGTACGGATGCGAGTGCGTGGCTGCTACCAACTCCGTGAAGGTCGCGCATTGCATCGTGTCATAGAAGCTGCGGGTAAAGTCGACCGTCAGAGCCTCGGTCAGCACGCTCTCGGCAACATCCAGAACAACGTCATTCTCTCGGTAATTTGAGGCGTCGGCGAGGGGCAGCATGGCGGGCTTCCCAACCGACTGAGCCTCGACATACGTGCCGGCCAGCTCCTTGAGCATCTCTCGGTTACATTCCGCCCGAGCATTTGTCGCGAAGGCTACGCCAGCTACGGCGATTGCGCCCTTGATCGTGACCTTTGCCCAGATCGATGGGCGGCTGTCCCAGTCTCGTTCTTCTTTCATGGCGGCGTCCCTCCAGGCGTCTTTGCGTCTATTCTAATCAACGAGTTCTAGCCCCGTGGCAGAGGGACAAGTCGAATTCCGTCTTAGCGCGCATCTGATCAAGCAACAACTTGCGGCTGTCTATCGCAGTCAAGGATGCGCCTCAAGCTTCCGCGGCATTTGCCCCGCCTGGCGTTCTCCCGCTGTAGTTTGCGCAATAACACATCCCGAAACCGGCGCATTGCCTTTGCGACTACAAATCATCAATGTTCGCAACCACTTCTTAGCCAATCTCGAGACGCTTGAGATAGCGCTTGAAAAACCGCCAGCCCGTTGCAAAGCTGCGCTCAATAACATGCGGGACCAACGATTCCGTTAGAGAGGATACAATCTGATGGCCAAGCAATCTCGCCTGCTCCTTGCTTCTTGGCTCCTTCCCCTGCCCCTTTCGCTCGGTTGGGTGAGTGGGGCTTCTGCTCAGGATCACCACGGACATGTAGATGTAGATGTAGATGTGGGCTCGGAGGCGGCGCCGTCAGCGGTCAGGACAGTGCGCTGGTCCGATCCGGCTGCCTGGCCCGACGGGAAGGTGCCGGGCGAAGGCGACGCGGTCACCATCGCGCGGGACATGGATGTTCTGCTCGACGTGAACCCGCCCACGCTGCGCAGCGTGACCATTCAAGGCAAGCTCACCTTTTCCAACGAGCGCGATCTCGAACTCGCCACCGACTGGATCTACTTGCCCGGCGGCGAGTTGCAAATCGGAAGCGAAAGCAATCCCCATACGCGCAAAGCGACGATCACACTGACCGACAACGTACCAGGTGAGAATGTCAACACCATGGGTGACCGCGGGATCATGCTCATTCGCGGCACACTTGACCTGCATGGTGACCGCGAGCACGCTTGGACCAAGCTGGCGAACACGGCCGAGAAGGACAGCACTTCGATCGAAGTGCTTGATGCCCGGGGCTGGCGGGTTGGTGACGAGATCGTCCTCGCCTCGACGGACTTCGATCCGCGGCAGGCAGAGAAGCGGACAATCACCGCGATTGACGGTAATACGATCACCTTCGATCGACCGCTCGAATACATGCATTTCGGGGAAATCACTTTCGGGGTCGACGAGCGGGGCGAAGTCGCCATGCTCACGCGCAACATTAAGATCCAGGCGTCCGAAGACGCCGAAAAGAGCTATTTTGGGGGGCACATCATGGCAATGGCAGGCAGCCAGATGACCGTGTCTGGCATCGAGCTCAGTCGCATGGGCCAGCATCTGGCTCTGGCACGCTATCCGATTCACTGGCACGTCATCGGCAACGGCAAAAACCAGTATGTTCGTAATGCCGCGATACACGACACCTACAACCGCTGCGTAACCGTTCACGGCACCGACAATCTCCGGGTGGAGAACAACGTGACCTTCAATACAGTGGGTCACTGCTTTTTCCTCGAGGATGGGGTCGAGGCCGGCAATTACTACGTCGAGAACCTGGGCATTCAGACCAAATGCCACCCGACGCTGCCGTGCGAGCCGTCGAACCTCACCAATGCGGCCAGGGACAGCCGGGGTCAGGAATCAGAGCATGTCCTGCTCCCGTCTGACAACACGGTATCGACGTTCTGGATCACCAATCCGTCCAACCACTACATTGGCAATGTGGCTGCGGGTTCCGACCAGATCGGCTTTTGGATGGCCTACCCGGAACATCCGAATGGCCAGTTCGAAGGCACGGATCTCAGCGCGCAAACATGGCCGCGCCGCATGCCATTGGGCACGTTCACCGGCAATGTCGCCCACTCCACCTTCGATTCACTGATGTTCGATCGCGGCCCCAACCCGGACAACACTTTCAGAGTGGGCGGTTCCGGACATACGGCTTATGCTGATCCTTCCGATCCGAACAGCGCAACTGTCGTGACCCATGTCGACGATTATACCGCCTACAAGAACCGCAATGGTGCCATCTGGGGCCGCGGCCAACATCATCTTTATACCAATTTGAAGCTGGCCGATAACGCAATCGGCTTCACCCACGCCGCAGGTCGCGGCGAAGCACCGTATTCGTCGCGCGTGCAAGATTCGCTGTTCGTGGGCGAAAGCGACAATATCGGCAATCCTTTGAGGCCCGAGGAAATCGCCTACGGCCGCACTCTGCCGCACTTGACGGCGGACTTCCCCATCCGAGGATATGAGTTCTACGATTATCGCCATGACGTCGTGAACACGACGTTCGTGAATTATCAGCCCAACGAAGTCCGCGATGCCGGGGCGATTTCCTATCTGTTGTTCACCAGCTTCGGCATGAGCACGGAAAACATGGTCGAGGGGGCAACATTCGTGAATGCCCAGCCGGTTCATTTCCCGCAGATCCAGCGCCGCTGGTCATCCGACTATGCCGGCAAGGCTGCCTACAGGAGCGCAGCATTCAAGGACGTCGACGGTTCTGTCAGTGGACTCCCGGGTGCCTATATCGTTATCGATAACGGCATCGCCTCGGACGAGGACACCTGTGTAACCAAGGCACAGTGGAACGCGGCCATTTGCGAAGGCGACATGGGACGCTTTAGCATCGACGATACTGGCGAATTCGTAGAGTTTTCGAGCGGTCCGGCCACCAACCCTGTGGTGCTCGAACGCAACGGCAGGCGTTATGAGTATAACGGGGAAACCACTGTCCATAGCGGCTCCCAGATCAGGGTGTCGACTATGAGAGACAACCTTTCGCTTCACCTGCGCGAGATGGACAAGGGCTCGTGGGTCATCTTCGAGCTTCCCGGTTTCACGTCCTCCGCTGGCGGTACGCAGGTCGACAGCATGGACGCATTGCGTGCAGCAAGCAAATCGGCGACCTTTAAGGATGACGAGTCGCTGTGGGTCAAGCTCGTGGTAGAAGATGATGCCGCCGATGGCCCGGTTGTGGTCCAGGTCGGGCAGCTGAAGGCGCAAGCATCGCTCGACGTCCGTCGAGAAAATCTCGGCGGCTGAGGGGATGAAAGCTCCGGTCTGAGCCATGCACTTTTCGGCTAGCGGGCCGGCCGCGCATTCATGAGTGCGTGCTGATAACGGCAGCTCTCGCTCACGCGCACGGACGAAGAACGACTGGGTCCAACTCCGGGCATTATTTCAGTCTTCTCTGAAGTTTGAGCGCGTCCTCGATGCCAAACCTAGGTAGCAGCGTACAGTGTTTCCCAACTTTGAATGGCCGAGCAGGAAGTAGATCGCCAGGCGTTCTGAGCTCCTTATCATGCTGTGAAGATGCCATATGGCCTCTAGGAACGTCGGCTTTCGGGAACTAAGAAGTTCGTGCCAAGGTCCAAAAAGGGGCGCATAGCTGGCTTCTAACGCGATAAAGACCATCATGCTCAACAAGCTGGGCAGCAAACTACGCCAATTATCTCGTCTTTGATTGTCAGCCAACGACTCATTGGTATTAAAGAAGGCATCTCTCGACGGATTGAGAAATGTCCTTCCGCTGCGGTTAACACGCAGCAATGGTTCACAGTCGGCACCCTCCGGTTGTTGAAGCCTCTCTCGCGAGCACCGGAACTACCGGTGCCCAACTCTTTTATACTCGACCCATTTCTAGTCATTCACGCTCTACTAAAATTTTGGCGAATGTGACCTTGAACAGCTGCGTCTCGGAGCCGAAGCACTCTCGCGGTCATCGGACCGGCTGCCATATTGGCGCGGGACGCATGAAGTAAACTGTACAAACCGGTGAACCGCCTGCGGAGCACCCGCGAGATAGCCTTTCATCGCGTCGCCCATTTCGTCGAGAATGGCGCGATCAAGCGTTCGACTCTAGTGCAGGATGTACTGCGTCGCCTCGCCCGCGCAGAAGGGGTCGAGGAGACCGGTGTGTTCGTCCGGACGAAGAGCACTGGCGGCAGCCTTTCAAGAAATCTCGCCAGAGCGCGCTCTAGCGCACCCAAACCTCTCGCTGCCGCGGCTGCGAGCCAGCGAGTGAGCTTCGCGCTATGCCATCGCGAGCGGGCGCCGCTGCTCGCACCAGTCGTCGATCACCCCCGGTGATTATGGCGGCTCTGCCCTGCACGTCGAGAGCGGCAGTTGAGGTTCCGGCAGCCAACTTGGCTGCCAAACTCCGGCCTGCGGCCCAGGTAAGGTGCGCGATGCAATCGGCAATCTTATGCTTGATGGCGATCAGATAACGGAGGTCAAGAATCTCAACGTCGAGGGTGCCGGCCAAAACCCGCAGCGTGCCACGCTCATCAAGTCGATCCGGCTGACCGGAAACCTGCAGGAGAGATCGACTGCCGCCTCGAGAGCCTAAGCGGCCCAGCTGGTCCCGACTTGATGACCGACGAAACTCATCACCATTGTCTCCGGTCCACCTCACTGGCGAGCTAGCCCCCGCCATCGGCTGACGCGGCCCAAACGCCTTGAACGAGTGTGCGCAACCCGAACTCGAAGCCGAGCCTGCCTTTCTCGGTGGGCCGGTGGGCGCCACGCTGATGGGCGACTTGCTCATCGACCACCCAGCCGATCGTAAAGCGGATCACCGAAAGAATCGTATCGCGGGTCGTGTCTCGCGAGAGACCCGCGTCCAACAAAGGCTGGTATAGATAGTCCACGCGCTCCTTCTCGCGATCGGCGGGCGGCGAAGCGCCGGCGTACAACAATCCGCCATCGGGAAACGCAAGGATGTGGCTGCGCAAGGCAGTGCCGATGTCGAACAACCACTCATTCCACCCTTCCCCGCTCCTGATCGGGCGGAAGGCAGGGCGGATCATGGCGTCGGCAACATCATCGAGCAATTGCTGCTTACTGCGGAAATGATGGTAGAGGCTGGCGCTCTTCACGCCCAGCCGGCTAGCGAGCTTGCGCGTGGAGAGGTTGTCCATTCCGCCCTCGGCGAGCAGTTCGAGTCCGGCTTCGGCAATGGTCTGCCGGTCGAGTTTCATGACTCTGCTGCCATCCCTCACCAAGGCACCGAGCGGCCCTGCGGCTGCCTGCTGCGCGAGGAGCGCCTGCGTCCTCGCGCGAACAGGCGGCCAAGACCGCCGACTGTCCCAAATAGCCGAGCCTTAGCAAACGTAGTCACTACGCAAAACCTTGCTGGGTCGGGTTGATGGCAGGCTGCGCTCTCAAATCGCGCTTTCGGCAGAACCTCCCTTGCTCGACGGACGACGGATCGAGCGAGCACGCGTCGGTTACCGCCGCTTCGCAGCCAGGCCCCTGTTCACGGCTTACATCCTGATGCGCAGGCCCACCGTATAAGCGCGCCCGACCGCATCGAAGAGGTAGGAATTGGAAGGTATGGTGCCGAACACGAAGAATTGTCCCGCATTACGAGGCGGCGCCTGATCCAGGAGGTTGTTGATGGTTCCGTACAACTCCCAGTCGTTGGGCCCGACGTTGAACCTGTAGCTGGCCGTGAGATCTGTATAGGCGATGGCGGGAACATCGTTATCATCGATATCCACGCCTTCGACCCAAGTGGAATTGTAGCTCCCTGCGCCGATGATCCGTTCGTTGATGCCCAGCGAGAACGCGTCCAGGCGCAGATTGGCGTCGATGTTGAAGTTCCACTTGGGCACGCCGCCCGACAGGCCCGTCTGACCTGCCCGGTCGACCGGAGCTTGGTCTTGGATCTGCGTCGAGAGTTCAATTACGTGCGAGGCGATCGCGCGGATGCCGAGTGACGTGTCGCCGCCAAGCGAAGTGCGGTAGCTCGCTTCGAAATCAATCCCGCTCGTCTTCAGCTTGCTGATGTTGAGGTAGCCGTTGTTGACGCGAAAGATGATGCCGTCGGCATCGCGCTCGACCAGACTACACAATTCAGTGGCGCCGTCGACGCACTGGTCGACGATGTTCTGGCCGCCCAGTTGGCCGATCGCCTCCGAGATGGCGATATCATAATAGTCGACCGAGAATTGCAGGCCGGGCAGGAAGGTCGGCGTGAAGACGCCGCCTACGGTGAGCGTATCGGCCTTTTCGGGATCGAGACCAACATTGCCGCTGGCGAGATTGACCACGGTGGAGGTGCGCAGCGTCCCGTCGGGCAGCCGCTCGTTGATCGAGCCCGCGCCTGCGGCCGAACTGGAGTACAGCTCCGTCAGATTGGCGGCACGGATGTCGCGCGAGCGGGTGGCGCGGAAGCGGACGTCGTCGATCGGTTGCCAGGAGAGGCCGACCTTCCAGGTGGTGACGCCGCCGCTCAGGCTGTAATCGGTGTAACGCGCCGCCGCATTCAGATCGAGCGATTGGAGGAACGGCATGTCGCGCGCGAGCGGCACCGCCACCTCTCCGAACAGCTCCCACAGATCATAGCCGCCGCGGATCGGCTGCTGGTTGCTGAAGAAATATGCACCGAGGGGCCGCGCAAGATAACTCGAAGGCACGCCGCGCGGGATGGGATAGGGATCTGCGCAATTGGGATCGACCTGCAGGCACGAGATCTTGGGTCCGTTGGAGCCCGGGTCGACCCGGCGGATGACCGATTCTTTTCGATATCCGCCGCCGAAAGCGACGCCTACATCGCCCGCCCACGTTGCGAAGGGTGTGCTTCGGGCCGCAACCTCGAATACATCCTGCTTTGTGCGCTCCTTGGTCAAGGAACCGTTGCCCCCGGGTCCCGTGCTGACGAAGTTGACGGCTTCATGCGCTGCCGAGGTGGGCCCGAACACGTTGTAGGGCACGCACAGGTGCGATGGATCGGCCAGCTGGGTGCGGCAGACGACCTGACCGGTCGCGGGGTTCCGCACCGCGTCGACGGCGTCGAACACGCGGACGATAGTGACGTTGCCATTGCCGTAGATCGACTGGAGATTGGTGCCGTGCGTGTAGTACGCGTCCACCGTCCAGGCGCCGAAATCGCCCTGCATGCCAAAGGTGTAGCGCTGCGTATCGCTGATGCCCTCATTGTCCAGAATGCCCGTTCCCGGCATTGAAGTGCCCAGCCGGATGAAGTCCGTGGCGTTGCCAGGCCCATTGGGCGTAACATCGATCTGCTGGCGGATGCTTTCGGGGAGGAAGGCGTTATCCTCGAAGATGGTGAGCGCAGTCGTGTCGTAAAACTGCATTAGCGTGCCGCGGTAGCGGGCCTTGCTCTGGGCAACCAAGGCCTCGGCGAAAAGGCTGACATTCTCCGTCGCATTCCAGGAAAGCCGGCCAAAGCCCGTTAGACGGCGCAGCTCTGGAAGGGGCTGGAAGTCGATGCCCTGGTCTTCCTGTGTGCCGCCCACCATCATGGTCCGGCTGCGCATTGTTCCGAACTGGAAGGGCACGGGCACGCCCCCCTCTATGAACTCGGTACCGATTACGCTCCTTGGCACGCCGGGCGAGGCGCCTACAATGAGGCCGCCGGGAGCCATCAGCGTAGTGTTTGCATCGCACACCTGGTAGCGCAGCGGCTCGGCCGGGAACCCGCCCGCAACGCCGGGTGTGTTGATCGGCGCGCAGGACTGGAACCAGTCGCGCTGGCGATAGCTCTCGACGCCTTCCGCATTGTAGAACGACCCGCTGAGCAGAAGATGGACGCGGTCACCCAGGGCTGTGCCGTAGGTGGCAGAGATCTTGCCGTTGACGTTGTCGCCAACGTCCGTGACGCCGCCTTGAATGAGGCCCTTGAAGCCTGTGAAATCGGTATCAAGCACGAAGTTGACGACGCCTGCGACCGCGTCCGAACCGTAGGCCGCAGATGCGCCACCCGTGACGATATCCACCCGCTCGACAAGTTCCTCGGGCAAAATGGCGATGTCGACCACGCCCGTTGCCGTAGAGGGGTTCAACCGGCGCCCATCGAGCAGGATCAGGCCGCGCTGCGGCCCCAGCGAGCGCAGGTTGAGCTGGGTCGAGGCGCCACTCTCCGGGCCGAACTGTGCGCTGCTCGGACGCACCGAGTTGGCAAACTGCGGTAGCTTATTGAGGCCCTCGCCGATCGTGCTGGGAGTGGTGGTCAGCAGGTCTTCACCCGAGATGACTGTGACGGGCGTCGGGGCAGAGAAGCCGTCGGTGACGACGCGCGAGCCGGTGACCACAATCTGGGTAGTCGCCGCGTCGTCGCCCGACACCGGCTGAGGCGTGGCGATATCGGGAATGTTCGTGTCCGGCGTCGGAGAGGTAGCGGTATCCTGGGCCGAAGCGATGCCCGGCAGCGCAAGTGCTGCGATCACCGAAAAGGCAGAGCCAGCGCAGAAGATGGATCGGAGCCGCGATGTACGATGGCTGTTCATGTCGTTCTCCCCTGGTGCGGACGAAGCCGCTTATGTTATCTTGCCCGTGCACAAGTCGTACTCGTTCGGCGCGCCCCACCTCCGGCGGACGAACACGATTTACGTTGTGCTTCCGCTCAGCTTGCCGTCCGGTACTGCGACCAAGGCCGCGCGACACGAGGACCGAACCAGCCCGCTGCTATGGTCGCTAACGCTCTTGAATGTGGCAGATCGTCGAACCGTAGCGATCCCGCTGGCTCAGAAATGGCAAGCGGCTGCGCCTGCCCACTCATCTCCCATTGTTAACGCTCACTTGCCGAGAGCCGTTGATTTCTCAAAAGGCTATCGCTGATAGGTCAGCTGGTCAAGTGGGAGTTCAGGATGGGCCGAAATCGTAGAACGGGCCAGACCGTTGCCTCGGGAGCATCCCGAATCGGAATTCGGGATCAATGCAAATATGCGCCTAGGTCTTTCGGCTGGGCGTAAACGAACGGATTATTGGCCAGAGTGTACGACACGACATGGGTCGAAGGGGTCGGTGTCGATGACAACAGCATTCCCACAAATGCTCACTGATCTAATTGCAAACTACAGGATCGATGTCGGTTAAAAGCCGATCAACGATTTGCTTGATCGTGTCCCCACCCTGCAATGCGGATCAGTTTGTCGTCTTGGTACGAACCCGTCCAAACTCGTCTTTGTTCGATTCGGCCGGGCCTACATGGTCGGCCTGCGTATCCAGATGTAGCCGAGGGTATTTCTCGGCCAGACTGAGCGGAATGCCTTGCATGACCCGTTCGCGCGGATAAGCATGGTGCAAAAGATAATACTATGGAGAGAGTCATGGCCCTGCAGGCTTATCCCGATGTGCCCTTGTTCCGATACCCCTACACCAAGCTCACGAACGGGCAGATCAGCAGCAAGCTGAAACCGGCCTGCGAGAGTGGTCCACTCAGCAAAGGTGCCCGGGAAAGCGACCTAGCAGGCACTAGTCTGCGCATCATGCGTGATGGTGCAGATCCCATGACCTGGCAGTTCGGGCAGAATGGCCGTTTGACTATGAGCGGCCAAGAAGCAGGTTACGGAACCCTCACGATGGGCCATGTCACGTTGATCTCGCACCTGGTGCCAGAGACGATGAAAGGCTGGACCATTGTGTGGGACCGGCAAAGCGATCTGGCGACGATATTCGAGTTGTGGTTCGGCGGCGATCCGTCCCCCCACTCCCGCGAAGTCAACCGTGCCGTCTGGCATGGCTATGTCGACAAGGGCGATAGAAAAGCTCCTGCCGAACGGCATTCGCCAACGCTGCGTGTGGAAGGCAGGGCTCTCTCATGGACTGAGGACACGGGCAACCGCACGATCGATTACTATCCGTCTGTCACCTACAGCCATTGGGTGGAACTTGACCGCCTCAAGGAAGGCCGCGGCTATTCGGCACCTGCGGACTATATCCAGATCAGCGAGGATCTGTACGCCTATACCCGCGTGGAAGCGGAATTCTCCGGGCTGATGCACATGTATGTCATGGATGCCAATCGCCTCGAGCAGATCGGCATGAGGCTGGGCTTCAACGGCGCCGATGATCTGGAATATTACTTGTTTCGGGGCAAAGGTGAATGGCTCGGCCAACTCGCCCGCTTCGAGAAGTTCGGAGATTTCTCCGCCGAGCCCCTTAAAACCGAGAATGCCAAAAAGGGCGAGCGGCGCATCTATCGCCCGCTACCGACCATGGACATCATGTCTGAAGCCGAAGTGGCCGAGGTGGCGAGGAACACCTCTCATGCATTCACGAAGCCCAGCGGAATGGCTGGCAATGGCACCTCACCGAGCCAAGCGCTTTCCGGGCGAAGCTTCGCAGTGACCTATGATGACGGGCCCTCGATGGAATACCGCTTCGACTCTGGCGACAGCCTTAGCTGGCGTGAGAGCGGTTCGGGACGTTGGATGAAGGCACGCTACAATGCCTGGGAAGTTATGCCTGGCGCTTTCATCTTTGGGCATTTTCTTGAAGGCAAGCCTGATCATGATGCGCACATCGTGGTGGCTGACCTCGACAGCGGAATGGCGACGGCCTTCCGCGGCTATCTGAACACGCCGTATATCGCCAACGAAGCAGGCGCCGAGACGTTCTTTGGGAAGATCGTAGGCGATGGCGTTGCTGATCCTGGAAGCGGGCGGCACGAACGGACCCGTGATATGCTCGGGCAAGCGTTCACCTGGGAATATTCCCCGGGTGTCAACTCGATGCATGTGTATTCCACCCCCAACACGGTTTCCTGGGTCATCCCTACGCCGACCAACCACTTCGGTTCGGAATGGAGCGGAACAGGCGATTTCATCAAGATCCGTGATGAACTTTACTTCAACCGCTGGCAGGAAGAGGCCTGCAACGGAACGTTGGGGACGATCCTGATCAACATGCGTACGATGCATGATGCCGGCATCGGCTACCATTGCGACAAAGAAGAGCTCTCCCTTGGCCCAGTTGGCGCGCCTGCCCGCAATGCAGGCAAGATCGACGTGGGCAAATTCTTTCCCCAGGTTTGAGGAAGACGACATGGAACAGACAACATCCAATCGCCGCGCCTTTCTGAAGACGAGCGCTTTCGCAGCCGCTCCCATCTTCGCGGTAGCTGCACCCGCTGCGGTGATGGCAGATGACCATGGCGCCAAACTCGCACGGCTTGAGGACCAGCGGGCGATCGAAGCGCTTCACCGAAAGCTAATGCGACATTTGAATGGCGCGCAGCTGGATAGCGGATTGCTGGCGAGACAGGGTGCGATCGACCTGGGAGGCGAATTGCTATCGATCGGTCATGACCCCCTGCACGACCTGGCCGTCCAACTGAGCGAGGATGGACAGTTAGCTTGGACGAAATGCGAATGTCGCCTCGAACGCCATGTCGAGCTGACCGGCAAATCGACCATCGAGAAGATGGCGCGGCTGCAGGGGCAAGGCATGTACCGGCAAAATGAAGTTGGATTGCTCACCACCGAGTTCAGGAAGGGCAACACTAGTTGGCAAATCGCCCAGGCAAGGCTGATCGATGGGCGCCTTTCCGTATGACACAAAGTTGACCGCTCTGCTATTCGCGGCGTCAGGTACATCGGCTGTGGGTAGCGGTATAAGAAGGAACTATAGGCGGCCATTATGGTGCAAGTGGCGAACTCTTAATCCCCTTGCGGGTGGCCTGGCGTCAGCAATTTAAGTGCAGGGTCCTTCCAAGCCCGAAGCCGGCATCAGCAAACCCCGGCTGCGGTTTCTTCCAGAATCACTCCAGCCGTTCGCGGACGGATACGTAGCGGCAGGATCGGTGCGGCGATCGCCAGTCGAGATAGCCGGCGTTGGCCTGCGCGTGTTTGGGGAACCGATCAGAAGGGCCATGCTTGGCATCCTAGTACGATTCAGGGAGGCCGGTACTTGTCAGGAGCAAGCTGCGAAATTCAAGCGACCTGCAAATGATAGAACACGTCGCCCCGCGTCGGTCAGTCATGCACAAAGTCTCTCCGGGACGAGTTTGTCGGCCAGGCATTTCGTCGCGTGAACCAAAGGACGTCGCATGAGCGCGGCGTCACGCCCTATTCGTTTTCTAGACAGTGTTCGCGCTCGTTTCGAAGCGAGCGATCCTGGGCGTCAGGCGCTAAAGCGAGCAGCGCGGGCAACGACATCCTTCCTCCTGACCCTGCTGAGCATCTGGCTGGTCGGCCGCGTCACCGGACGACCGATCATGACGATGGCCTTGGGCTTTCCAATCAGCATCTTTGCCCCGGTCATGGTTCAGAACATCAAGCGGCGGGATCAACTTGCGTCGATCGCCGTGCTGGCCGCGGCTGCGGCGCTCTCGTTTACGGCATCTTCTCTGATAAAGACGATCTGGCTAAACCATGGCCTGTTCGCCGTCCTCATCTTTGCTGCGATCTACGCCCGGCGTTGGGGCAGCCCTTGGACCGCTGCCGGCTTCGGCGCCTTTGTGAGCTTCTTCTTCGGCGCGTTCCTAAAACCGGAGCTTGCTGCCCTGCCTTGGCACATGGCCGGCCTCGTGCTCGCCGCCA